>WNFR01003858.1_pt1 | contig 16738 bp, 12 predicted proteins | sample 5400221 | NCBI WGS metagenome assembly WNFR01 (sample SAMN13153357, study PRJNA577476) | soil metagenome | isolation source: 40 cm soil under Madrone tree | place: USA:California | collected 2016-06-14
CGCCCTCCGGGCCGCGCACGAGGCCGGCGTGCCCTGGTTCGCGATCGGCCTCGGCTCCAACATCCTGCTCCCGGACGAGGGACTCGACGCGCTGGTCATCCGGCTGGGGAAGGGGCTCGACGGCCTCCGGCAGGATGGGGAGTGCTGGAGCGTGGGCGCCGGACTCCCCGCGCCGCTCGCGGCCCGGCGAACCGCCGCTGCCGGCTTCGCCGGCCTCCACATCTTCGTCGGTGTGCCCGGCAGCGTCGGCGGCGGGGTCTACATGAACGCGGGCTGCCACGGCGGCGACTGGGCGGAGGTCGTCGAGCGGGTCACCGTGGTGGACCGGAGCGGACAGGACCAGGTGCTGGCCCGACCCGAGGTTCCGTTCACCTACCGGCGGAGCGGGCTCGACGGGCGGATCGTGCTGGAGACGGTGGTGCGGCTCAGGGCCGAGCCGCAGGCGCATCTGGACGAGCAGATCGCCGAAATGTTCGAGTGGCGGCAACGGGGCACGCCGTTCAACCAGCCGTGTTGCGGGAGCGTGTTCAAGAATCCGTCGGGGCCGAGCTGGAAGCGTGAGGATGGCCCGCGCACGGCGGGCCAGCTCGTAGAAGCGGCAGGCCTCAAGGGGACGCAGATCGGCGGGGCGCAGGTGTCGCCCATGCACGCCAACTACTTCGTCAACACCGGCGCGGCCTCGGCCGCGGACGTGCGCGGGCTCATCGAGCGAGCCCAGCGGGAGGTGGAGACGCGGTTCGGGGTGCGGCTGGAGCCGGAAGTGAAGCTGATCGGGAACTGGGGGGAGTATCTGAACCCGGAGCAGTAGCATGCCGCGAGCACAGGATTCACCACAGAGGCACAGAGATACTGTGGTAAATACCGCAGCCAGCATTTCGAGGAAGCCATGGCCGACTACTTCGCCCACGAATCCAGCTACATCGACGACGGCGCCGTCATCGGCGCGGGGACCAAGATCTGGCATTTCTGCCACGTCCTCGCCGGTGCCGTCATCGGCGAGCGCTGCAACCTCGGCCAGAACGTGGTCGTCATGAGCGGAACGAGGCTGGGGAACAACGTGAAGGTCCAGAACAACGTCTCGATCTACGAGGGCGTCACCCTCGAGGACGACGTCTTCTGCGGCCCGAGCTGCGTGTTCACCAACGTCATCAATCCGCGAAGCCACGTCTCCCGGAAGTCGGAGTACCAGCCCACCCTGGTGCGCCGGGGGGCCAGCATCGGCGCCAATGCCACCGTCGTCTGCGGCGTGACGCTCGGCGAATACAGCTTCATCGGCGCGGGCGCGGTAATCAGCGGGGACGTCCCGGCCTATGCCCTCATGGTCGGGGTGCCGGCGCGGCGGGTCGGATGGATGTGCCAGTGCTGGGTTCCGTTAATTGACCTCGCCCGTGGCTCGGCCGCTCCGGCCGATGCGCGGGCGCTTTTCACATGGACTGCACCGGTGAACGTACCCCTGCTCGACCTGGTGGCGCAGTTTCGCAGCATCAAGGACGAGGTGCTTCCCGCCGTCATGGCGGTGATCGAGCGCCAGGGCTTCATCATGGGGCCCGAGGTGGCGCAGCTCGAGGCCGCGGTGGCGCAGCTCTCGAGCACCAGACACGCGGTCGGCTGCGCCAGCGGCACCGACGCCCTTCTGCTTCCCCTCAAGGCGCTCGACCTGCAGCCGGGGGACGAGGTCATCACGACTCCGTTCACCTTCTTCGCGACCGCCGGGGCCATCCACAACGCCGGCGGCACGCCGGTCTTCGTCGATATCGAGCCGGCCACGTTCAACATCGCGCCGGCGGCGGTCGAGGCGGCGATCGGCCCGCGGACGCGGGGCATCGTGGCGGTCCACCTCTTCGGTCAGATGGCGGCGATGGAGGAGCTGGTCCCGCTGGCGGCGCGGCACGGCCTGGCCCTCATCGAGGACGCCGCCCAGTCGATCGGCGCGCGGCGGAAGGTGGACGGGATCTGGCGCATGGCGGGCGAGCTGGGCACCGTCGGCACGCTCTCGTTCTTCCCCAGCAAGAATCTCGGCGCCTACGGCGACGCCGGGATGATGGTGACGCAGGACGACGCCCTGGCCGGCCGGCTTCGGCGGCTCCGCCTGCACGGCGGCAGCACGCAGTACTTCCACGACGAGGTCGGGTTCAACAGCCGGCTGGATACGCTGCAGGCCGCGGTCCTGCTGGCCAAGCTGGCGCACCTCGCCGACTGGAGCGCCGCGCGGGCCCGGCACGCCGCCCGCTACACCGAGGCGTTCACCGGCCATCCGAGGCTCTGCCCGCCGCACACCGATCCGGCCAACGTGCACATCTTCAACCAGTACACCATCCGGGCACCGCGACGCGACGAGCTTCAGGCGCATCTCAAGGCGAAGGGCATAGGGAACTCGATCTACTACCCGCTCGCGCTGCATCTCCAGCCGTGCTTCGCCCACCTCGCGTACGCCAGGGGCAGTCTCCCCGTCGCGGAGGTCGCGACGGAGCAGGTCATCTCGCTCCCAGTGTATCCCGAGCTGACCGAGGCGCAGCAGCAGGCGGTCATCGACGCCGTGCTGGATTTCTATCCATGAGCATTGCCCAGGACCTGATCGCCCGAGCGGAACGGCGCGACGTGCTGTTCGGCATCGTCGGGCTCGGCTACGTGGGCCTTCCGCTGGCCGTGGAGCTGGCCGACGCCGGGTTCCGGGTGCTCGGCTTCGACGTACAGCAGAGGGTGGTGGACGGGGTCAACGCCGGACGCTCGCACGTGAAGGACGTGAGCGACGCGCAGCTTCAGGCCAGCGTGAAGGCCGGCCGGCTGAGCGCGACGACGGACATGCTCCGCCTCGCGGAGCCGGACGCCATCTCCATCTGCGTCCCCACGCCGCTCTCGAAGTTCAAGGATCCCGACGTCAGCTTCATCGTCGCGGCCACGGAGTCGGTAAAGCGCACCCTCCGCCGCGGCCAGGCGATCATCCTGGAGAGCACCACCTATCCCGGCACCACCCGCGAGATCCTGCTGCCGGCGCTCGAGAGCACCGGGCTCACCGTGGGCGAGGACTTCTTCCTCGCCTTCAGTCCCGAGCGGGTGGACCCCGGCAACACCAAGTACGGGACCCGCAACACGCCCAAGGTGGTCGGCGGGATCACCGACGACTGCCGCCGGGTGGCGGTGGCCCTCTACCAGCCCGCAATCGACACGCTCGTTCCCGTCTCGACAACTGATGCGGCCGAGCTGGTCAAGCTGCTCGAGAACACGTTCCGGAGCGTCAACATCGGCCTCGTGAACGAGATGGCGATCGTGTGCGACAAGCTCGGTGTAGACGTCTGGGAGGTCATCGAGGCCGCGGCCACCAAGCCGTTCGGGTTCATGAAATTCCTGCCCGGGCCCGGGCTGGGTGGGCACTGCATTCCCGTCGACCCCCACTACCTCGCGTGGAAGATGCGCGGGCTCAACTACAAAACCCGGTTCATCGACCTGGCCGGGGAGCTCAACACGGAGATGCCGCTGTTCTGGACGCGGAAGCTGGCCGAGGCGCTCAACGGGCTGGGCAAGGCGGTGCGGGGGGCGTCGGTGCTGGTGTTGGGCGTCGCCTACAAGCGCGACATCGACGATATCCGGGAGAGCCCCGCGCTCGACATCATTCGGCTGCTGGAGGGGCAGGGCGCGCGGGTGGCCTATTCCGACCCGCACGTGCCGGCCTTTTCCGAGGATGGGCACGAGTTTCGCTCGGTGCCGCTGAGCCCGGAGACGGTGGCTGCAGCCGATTGCATCCTCATCGTCACCGACCACTCGGCCGTGGATTACCGCATGATCAAACGCCACGCCAGGCTCGTGGTCGATACCCGCAACGCGATGCCGAAAGAGAGCTGACATGCACGTGGCGGTGATCGGAAGCGGCTATGTCGGCCTGGTGGCCGGCGCCTGCCTGGCGGAGACGGGGAACGACGTCGTCTGCGTGGACAACGACGCGGAGAAGATTGCGCGACTGCAGAAGAACGAGGTCCCGATCTACGAGCCCGGCCTCGAGCCGATGGTGCGCCGGAACCAGGGCGAGGGCCGGCTCACTTTCACCACCGACCTCGGGTCGGCGGTCCGCTCCGCGCGCGTCGTGTTCATCGCCGTCGGCACGCCGCCGGGCGAGGACGGCTCGGCCGACCTGCAACACGTGCTGGCGGTGGCCCGGGAGATCGGACACAATCTGAACGGCCACAAGGTCGTCGTCACCAAGTCGACGGTGCCGGTGGGCACCGCGGAGAAGGTGCGCGCCGCGGTCCGGGCGGAGACGGAGCAGCCGTTCGCCGTATGCTCGAACCCCGAGTTCCTCAAGGAAGGCGCCGCGATCGAGGACTTCATGAAGCCCGACCGCGTCGTCATCGGGGTGGACGACGAGGAGGCCAAGGCGGTCATGGGCGAGCTCTATTCGCCGTTCACCCGCCAGGGGGGCAACCGGATACTGTTCATGGACATCGCCTCGGCGGAGGTCACCAAGTATGCCGCCAATGCGATGCTGGCCACCCGGATCTCGTTCATGAACCAGATGGCCCGCTTCTGCGAGCTGGTCGGCGCCGACGTGAACAACGTCCGTCTGGGCATCGGCTCGGATCAGCGGATCGGCCGCGCGTTCCTCTACCCGGGCCCGGGCTACGGCGGCTCGTGCTTCCCGAAGGACGTGAAGGCGATCATCCACACCGCCGACGCGCTCGGCCTCTCGCTCGACGTGCTCAAGGCGGTCGAGGAGGTCAACGAGGCCCAGAAACGGGTCGTGCTCCACAAGACGCTGAAATATCTGGGCAAGGACCTGCGCGGGAAGATCGTCGGCATCTGGGGACTCGCGTTCAAGGCCGAGACCGACGACATGCGCGAGAGCCCGACGATTCCGCTCATCGAGGGGCTGCTCGAGGCGGGGGCGCGGGTGCAGACGCACGACCCCAAGGCCACCGACTCGGCCCGCGTGATCTTCGGCGACCGCGTGATGTACGCCGCCGACCCGTACAGCGCCGCCCATGGTGCCGACGGGCTGCTGGTCATGACCGAGTGGCTCGTCTACCGGAACCCGGACTTCGAGCGGGTGCGGAAGCTGGTCCGCCGGCCGCTGCTCATCGACGGCCGGAACCTCTACGATCCCGACCGATTGACCGCGCTGGGCTTCGAGTACCACGGGATCGGCCGGGCCGGTCGGTGACGCGTGTCCTCGTCACCGGGGCGGCCGGGTTCATCGGCTCGCACCTGGTCGAGGCGCTCGCGCGCCGGGGGGACCAGGTCGTAGGCATCGACAACTTCGACGGGTTCTACCCGCGCGCCATGAAGGAGCGGAACCTGCGGGAGATGGGGCGGCTCCCGGGGTTCGAGTTCCACGAGCAAGACATGCGGGACGTCGAGACGCTGCGCGCGCGGCTCACGCCCGACACGGTGATCGTGCATCTGGCCGCGCGGGCGGGGGTGCGGCCGTCGCTGGCCGATCCGCTGGGCTACGCCGAGATGAACGTCGTCGGCACCGCGGCCGTGCTCGAGTCGGCGCGGCGGGCGGGGGTGTCGCGGATCGCGTTCGGCTCCTCCTCGTCGGTCTACGGCGACAGCACGCCCGTGCCTTTCCGTGAGGACGCCGCGGCGGGCGAGCCGATGTCGCCCTACGCCGCCACCAAGCGGGCGGGCGAGCTGCTCCTCCGCTCCGTGGCCCCGATCTACGGCTTCCGGAGCGCCGCACTCAGGTTCTTCACGGTCTACGGCCCGCGCCAGCGGCCCGACCTGGCCATCCATGACTTCACCCGGCGGATGGTGGAGGGCGAGGTCATCACGCTGTTCGGCGACGGCACCCAGGCGCGCGACTACACGTACACCGATGACATCGTTGCCGGGGTGCTCGCGGCCGTCGACTGGACGGCGGCCGCGCCCCTCGGCATGGAGACGTTCAATCTCGGCGGCAACCGCGCCGTGCGGACCGGCGACATGGCGGCGGAGATCGCCACGGCGCTGGGCATCGAGCCGCGGGTGCAGTGGGCGCCGATGCAGCCGGGCGACGTGCAGCGGACCGTCGCCGACCTGACCAAGTCCGCGGCCGTGCTGGGCTACGCGCCGAAGACACCGTTCCCCGAAGGCATCCGCCGCTTCGTCCACTGGTTCCGGGAGGTCTATGGCCGGGCAGACTGAGCGTCTCCTTGGGCGAGCGCGCGACCGCTTCACGGTGCAGGACTACTACGGTGCGATCTACCTGCTCGAGGAGATCGTGGCCACCGGGCGCGCCTTCGCCGACGTGCACCATCTCATGGGTGTCAGCCTCTCCCTGCTCGGCCGGCCCGAGGAGGCGCTCCTGGAGTTCTCGCGGGCGCTCGGGCTGAACCCGCGATACCTGGAGGCCCTGATTCACCAGGGCCTGGTGTTGAGCGAGCTGGGCCGCGAGCGCGAGGCGGAGGAGTCGTTCCGCCGCGCGGCCGAGAGCGTGGCGCCGTCCTCCGCGGGTCTGCCGGCGCCGGTGGCCGCACGGCTGGCGAATCAGCACGCCGAGCTGGCCGACGCCTACGCCGAGGCCGGCGCGCTGGGCCGCGCCATCGAGCAGTACGAGCACGCGCTCGAGCTCGGCCCCGGCTTTCAGGACCTCCGCTACCGCATGGCGCGGGTGATGCTCGAGGCGGGCCGTGCCCTGGAAGCGCGCGAGGCGCTCGAGGAGGTCATCCGCGCGCGACCCAACTTCGTGGACGCGGAGGCCGCGCTCGGTCTCGCGCATTTTCTGTCCGGCGACGGCGTCGGCGCGCGCGACGTCTGGAAGTCATGCCTCGCGCGCCGGCCCGAGAACGCTCGGGTCGAAGCCTACCTCGCGATGCTGGGGCGCACCGGCGCGTGAGACGCCGGGTCGCCACGCGCGCTGTCGTTCCGGCGCTGCTGGCGGCGGCGCTCGCGGCCGGATGCGGCACGGGAGACCACGAGCGGCTCGGCGACCGCGCCTACGGCCAGGCGCGCTTCCCGGAGGCGCTGGCGGAGTATCGGGCGGTCCTCCGCGGCAAGCACAGAGCGGGTGTGTGGGCCAAAGTCGGCGCTGCGGCGCTGCATGCGGGCGAGCTCCGCGAGAGCGCGGAGGCCTATCGCAGACTCGCCGACCAGGATCTGACGCGCGCGGCCGAGGCGGCCGAAGGGCTCGAAGGGGTGGCGCGGGCGGCCGAGCGTGCCGGCAACACCGACGTGCTCCGCGAGGTCGTGATCGACCTGCAGGCGATGTCGCCCGATCGCGCGACGGGCCGCTATGCCCTGCTCCTGGCCCAGCAGCCGGACGTGGACACGACGGAGCTTGTGGCTATCCTGCCCGGGGCGATCGCGGCCGCCACCGCGCCCGAAACGGTCGACTCGCTGCTGATCCTGTATGGCCGGGCACTGCAGGCCACGGCCGGCTGCGGCCAGGCACTGCTGCAGTTCCGCGCCGTCCTGCGGCGGAGCCAGGACAGCAGCGTGCTGGTGCCGGCGCGGCGGGGAGTGGCCGACTGCGCGTACGCCCTGGGCGCGCGGGCCGAGTCGGCGGGCCGATTGGAGGATGCCGCGCTCTGGTACGCCGAGTCGGCGCGCGTCGATTCGAGCACGGCCACCGGCCGTCGCGCGCTGCTGCGGTATGCCGGCGCACGTCTGACGCAGGGCGATACGCTGGCGGCGGCACTGGCGTTCCAGGCGGTGGCCTCCGGCGGCACCGTCGATTCCATGGGCGAGGCGGCCGCGAGCCGCCTGGCCGGGTTGGGTCTGTCACCTTCCGCGGGGGATTCCGCCCGCACGGGAAAGCGATGATTCGAAGAAGTTTCTGGGTGCTCCTGCTGGGCCTCGCCGGGTGCGGCGGCTCCCGCGCCGCGCCGCGTCCGGCGCCGACACCGGTCTCCCACGTCGCGGAGACCGCGAGCAGCGCCGAGATCGACACCCTCTGGACCCGGGCGCAGCGCGCGGTCCGCCGCGGCAAGTGGGGAGACGCGGTCAAGCAGCTCGATCGCGCGTTGCTGGAGTTTCCCCCGGGCGATTCCCGGGTGTCCCAGGCGCACTTCTTCCTGGGAGAGGCGCAGTTCGCCCTCGGGAGCCACCTCGAGGCCGCCCGAGAGTTCCGCAAGGTGTCGGACGACACGCCGAACGACCCGCTCGCCCCCGTGGCGCTGCTCCGGGCCGGCGACGTCTACGCCGACCTCTGGCGCCGGCCCGAGCTGGACCCGTCCTACGGGCAGACCGCGCTCGCCACCTATCAGGAGCTGCTCAACCGCTATCCCGGCGGCGACCCGGCCAAGCGGGCCCAGAAGCAGATCGAGGATCTGCAGGAGCGGTTCGCCTACAAGGAGTACAAGGCGGCGCTGTACTACATCCGGCTCAAGGCGTACGACTCGGCGATCCTCTATCTCAAGGACCTGGTCGCCACCTACCCGCGGAGCGCGGTGGCACCCGATGCGCTGATCCACCTGGTGCATGCGTATCGCACGCTCGGCTACAAGGAGGACGTGCAGGAGACCTGCGGGTACATCCGGCGGTTCCATCCGCGCGCTTCGGGCTTGGGAAAGGCGTGTCCCGACAGCGCGAAGGCGTCGTGAGGGGCAGCGAGACCGGTCGAGCGGCGTCGCTGTCATCCCGCGCAAAGCGAGGGATCTTGTCCGCCGGTTCCAGAACCTGGTCGAGGTCCGGGCACGGTGGAGTAGATCCCTCGCTTCGCGCGGGATGACACGGTGATCCCCGTGCGCTCCATCGGCCTCCTGGGTGGCTCGTTCGACCCCGTTCACCACGGTCATTTGATTGCCGGCCGGATCGCCGCCGAAGCACTGGGGCTCGACGAGCTCCGCTACGTGCCCGCGCGTGAGCAGCCGTTCAAGCAAGGCCGACACGGTGCCCCGGCCGCCGATCGCGCCGCCATGCTCGACCTGGCCGTCGCGGGCGCGCCAGGCTTCGCGGTGGAGCGTGTCGAGCTCGACCGGCCGGGGCCCTCGTACACGGTCGACACCCTGAGGGCCCTCCGCGCCCGGGACCCCGGCGCGGCGCTCACCTTGCTCCTGGGCGCCGACGCCGCCGCCGAGCTCGACGCCTGGCATCGGGCCGAGGAGTTGCCCGGCCTCGCCAGGATCGTCGTCTTCGGCCGGCCCGGCGCACCGATGCCGGCCACGCCGCTCATCACCGGCACCGTGGAGGTCCCTGCCATCGAGATTTCGGCCACCGAGATCCGCGCCCGGGTCCGGGCGGGCCAGCCGATCCGATATTGGGTGGCGGATGCCGTGGCGGAGTATATCGCCCGGCACCGCTTATATTTGGACCCAGAATGATCAAGACTCTCATGACCGCGGTCTTCGGGACGCGGTTCGACCGCGAGCGCCGGCGCATCCAGCCGGTCGTCGACGCCATTCACGAGGAAGAAGAGCGGCTCAAGGACCTGAGCGAGGACCAGCTCAAGGCCCAGACTGCGCGCTTTCGCGAGCGGCTGGCCGAGCGCACGGGCGCGCTCAAAGCCGAGCTCGACGAGGTCCGCGAGGCCAAGCACGGGTGCGCGGACCCGGAAGAGCGGGAGCAGCTCGAGCAGCGGTTCCACGAGCTGGAGACCGCCTACAAGAAGGAGCTGGCGGCGGGACTCGACGAGCTGCTGCCCGAGGCCTTCGCCACCGTGCGCGAGGCCTGCCGGCGGCTCATGGGCACCACCGTGTCCGTCACGGGGCACGACCTCGTCTGGGACATGGTCCCGTACGACGTCCAGCTCATCGGCGGCGTGGTGCTTCACCAGGGTCGGATCGCCGAAATGGCCACCGGCGAGGGCAAGACGCTCGTCGCGACCCTGCCCCTGTATCTCAACGCGCTCACCGGGCGGGGCGCGCACCTGGTCACGGTCAACAACTATCTGGCCCGTCGCGACTCCCAGTGGATGGGCCACGTCTTCAAGTATCTGGGGCTGTCGGTCGCCTGCCTGGACGACACCGAGCCTTCATCGCCCGACCGCCGCGCCGCCTACCTGGCCGACATCACCTACGGCACCAACAACGAGTTCGGGTTCGACTACCTCCGCGACAACATGGTGTTCTCGCTGGAGCAGCGAGTCCAGCGCGAGCACGCGTTCGCGATCATCGACGAGGTGGACTCGATCCTGATCGACGAGGCCCGAACGCCGCTCATCATCTCGGGTCCGGTCGGGAACGAGGCGGACGACAAGTACGCCTCGTTCAACCGCCAGGTGGCCGAGATGGTGCGGAAGCAGACCGGCGTGGTCAACACGCTGCTCGCCGAGGCAGAGCGGCTGCTGGAGGACGAGAAGACCCGCCAGGAGGCGGCGCTCAAGCTCTACCAGGCCCAGCTGGGCATGCCCAAGAACAAGCGGCTGCTCAAGATGCTGAACGAGACCGGGATCAAGCAGCTGGTCCAGCGAATGGAGCTCGACGCCATCGCCGACCGCAAGGCGCCCATCAGGCAGCAGCGGATGCGCGACCTCGAGGACACGCTCTACTTCGTCCTCGACGAGAAGGGTCACTCGGCCCACCTGACCGACCGGGGCGCGGAGGCGATGTCGCCCGACGACCCCGAGCTCTTCCTGGTGCCGGACATCTCCGAGGCGATCCACCAGATCGACAAGGATCCGGAGCTCAGCCCGCACGACCGCATCGAGCGGCGCCGCGTGGTCGAGTCCGAGTACGCGCTCAAGAGCGAGAAGCTCCACATCATCCACAAGCTGCTCCAGGCGCACGTCCTGTACGAAAAGGAAGTGGACTACCTGGTGCAGGACGGCCAGGTGCTGATCGTGGACGAGTTCACCGGCCGAATCATGGCGGGCCGGCGCTGGGCCGACGGACTGCACCAGGCGGTCGAGGCCAAGGAACAGGTGCAGGTCAAGGGCGAGACCCAGACCTTCGCCACCATCACGATCCAGAACTACTTCCGGATGTACGACAAGCTGGCCGGCATGACCGGCACCGCCGAGACCGAGGAGACCGAGTTCTACTCGATCTACGGGCTCGATGTCAGCGTCATCCCGACCCACCGGCCCATCTGCCGGGTGGACCAGGCGGACCGGATCTACAAGACCCGGAAGGAAAAGCACGACGCGATCATCGCCGAGGTCGAGCGGCTGCACGCGCTGGGCTGGCCGATCCTCATCGGCACGGTGAACGTGGACATCTCGGAGACGCTCTCGCGGCAGCTCAAGCGACGGGGGCTCAAGCACGAGGTCCTCAACGCCAAGTATCACCAGCGCGAGGCGGAGATCGTGGCGGGCGCGGGACAGCACGCGGCGATCACGATCGCCACCAACATGGCCGGCCGCGGTACCGACATCAAACTCGACAAGGTGCTCGACCTGGAGCAGCCGGAGGCGGGGCTCCAGATCATCGGCACCGAGCGCCACGAGTCACGCCGTATCGACCGCCAGCTTCGCGGCCGCTCCGGCCGCCAGGGCGACCCCGGACAGAGCATCTTCTTCCTCTCGCTCGAGGACGACCTGATGCGGCTGTTCGGGTCGGACCGGATCGCGCGGTGGATGGACAAGAGCGGGGCGGAGGAGGGTGAGGTCATCACCGGCGGCCTGGTGACCCGGGCCATCGAGCAGGCCCAGAAGCGCGTCGAGCTGCAGAACTTCCAGAGCCGGAAGCGGCTGCTCGAGTACGACGACGTCATGAACCAGCAGCGCGAGGTGATCTACTCGCTGCGGCTGTTCGCGCTCGAGCGGGGCGAGGAGCTCAAGGCCGAGGCGCGGCGGATGATCGAGGCCGCGCTCGAGCGCGCCGTCATCCAGTTCATGGCCACCGCCGCGCAGCCGGAGGAGTGGGACCGCGGCGGCCTGCGGGAGGCGCTCACGCTGCAGTATCTGGTGACCGTGGACGCGCTCACCGACGCCGAGGCGGCGCCCACGATCGAGAAGATGATCGAGCTGACGCGGGTGGAGGGCGAGGAGAGCTTCCGCCGGAAGATCGAGTACCTGGCCGACTTCGGCCGCACGATCGGGATCCCCGACGTGGATACCCAGGTGCTCTCGCAGGTGATGCTGACGGTGCTCGACGAGCGCTGGAAGGACCACCTGTACGACCTGGACCAGCTTCGGAACGCCATTCAGTACCGGGCGTGGGGCCAGAAGGACCCACTGGTGGAGTACAAGCGCGAGGCCTTCGAGATGTTCGAAGACCTGATGCACGACATCCAGTCGACGTTCACCGAGCGGTTCCTCAAGATCCAGGTCAGCGCGGAGCCGCCGAGGCAGGAGCCGCAGGCCCGGCATGCGCCACTCCCGGCGCGGCCGCAGACGCCGACGGCCGCCAGCCATCCGGCGGCGCCGACCAGCGGCGCGGACGATCTGTTCATGGGGCCGCCGCCGCGGGTGCCGCCGCCTTCCGCGGTTCCGCGGGCCCCGGCGCCGGCGGTGAACAGCTCGCTCGGCCCGGTGGGTCGCGCGACGGCCGCGGTACCGGAGGTCGGGCGGAATGATCCCTGCCCCTGCGGGTCGGGGAAGAAGTACAAGAAGTGCCACGGGGTGGGACGGTAAGCTCCGCCCCGGGCCGACTCCGCGCCGCTACTTGGCGCAAATGCTCTTGCCGGACGTGCTCCCCCCACTCCCGCGAACCGCGAGCTCAGGGCATCCGGGGTCCACCGCCACGCTGGTCACCGTCACCCTCGCGACCGCGCGGAGCCCGTCCCATTCGGCCACGACGTCGGCGGTGCCGTCCTGCAGGCCGGTCACCATGCCGTTCGAAGCGATGCCGGCGATCAGGCTGCTCGTCGTGAACCACGTCACGGCGCCGGGCGATGTCCGCTGCCCGTCCTCCTCCCGCACCGACACGGTCAGCTGCACGCTCCGCCCGCCAGCCAGCGTCACGCTTTGCGGCGCGATCAACAGGAGCCGGCGGCTGGCCGAGGACGTAGTCTCCGTAGGTGACGTATTGCACGCGACCAGCGCGGTCAGCACCAGGCCGGCCATCATCGGAACCATGTAGTGGCGACGCATCTGAACCTCCACGGTGAGCGCCAGACGCGGGCACCTGGGGATCCAGATCGGTCTGAATCGTCTTGCCGGCCCTGTACGCGAGACCTACGTTAGGATCCGAGGCTCACGCCCCCCTCACGTCACCCTCATTCGAAGCTCATGCTGCGACTGGCGACCTTCGGTGGGCTCACCTTCAGCGGCGCGTCCGGAGAGCCGCTGGTCACCCAGCGCCGGCGGCTCGGGCTCCTGGTTCTGCTCGCGGCGGCCGCGGAACGGGGGATGACGCGCGACAAGCTCGTCGCCTGCCTGTGGCCGGAGAGCGCCACCGCGAACGCGCGCCATGCGTTGCAGCAGCTCATCTACTCGCTCCGCCGCCAGGTGACCGACGAGCTGTTCCTCGGCACCGACCTGCTCCGGCTCAATCCTCAGGTGATGACCAGCGACCTGTGGCAGTTCGAGCGCGCCCTGGCCGCAGGGGCCCTCGAGGAGGCGGTGTCGGTGTACGGCGGCCCCTTCCTCGACGGCTTCTTCCTCGACGATGCGCCCGCGTTCGAGGCCTGGGCCGAGACCGAGCGTCGCCGGCTGGCGGAGGCCCACGCCAAGGCGCTGTACCGCCTGGCCAAGGCGGCCAGAGGGACCCAGCAGCACACGGTGGAGATCGAGTGCTGGCGGATGCTCGCGGTGCTCGATCCGCTGAGCGAGCCGGCCGCGCTCGGCCTGGTGCACGCGCTCGCCGATGCCGGCGACTGGGCCAACGCCGCCCGCCATGCCCGTGCCTTCGAGACCCTGGTTCGGGAGGAGCTGCGGGCCCGGCCGGAGACCGACTTCGAAGCAGTGATCGAGCGGGCGCGTTCCGAGCGCGGACGGATGGCCGGGGCCCCGGAAGAGAGCGGGGCCCTGCCGGGCCAGCGCTATGTCATCGAGCGGGAGCTGTCCCGCGGCGCCATCGCCATCGCATACGCCGCTCGCGACCGCCACCTCGACCGGATGGTGGCGCTCAAGGTGCTTCGGCCGGAGCTGGCCGAGTCGATCGGCGCGAAGCGATTCGCCAGGGAGATCCGGATCGTCACCGATCTCCGCCATCCCCACATCCTGCCGCTGTACGATGCGGGAACGTTCGAGGTGCCGGGACGGCCGCCGACGCCGTTCTACGTGACGCCGTTCCCCTCCGGCGAAACGCTCCGGGATCGACTGGTTCGGGAGGTGCAGCTCGCGCCCGCGACCGTGGTCGAGCTGGCGCGGGAGGTCGCCGGCGCGCTGGCCTACGCCCACGAGCGCGGCATCGTGCACCGCGACATCAAGCCGGAGAACATCCTGCTGGAGAGCGGGCACGCGCTGGTCGCCGAATTCGGGCTGGCCCACGTGCTCGGGTTGGTGGGCGACGAACGGCTGTCCCTGTCGACGGTGGTGATCGGCACGCCGGCATACGCGAGCCCGGAGCAGGGCGCGGGCCGCGAGCGTGTGGACGGCCGAAGCGACATCTACAGTCTGGGGTGCGTGCTGTACGAGATGCTCGCGGGCCAGCCGCCGTTCACCGGGCGATCAGCCCAGACGATTCTGGCGCGCCATGCGGCCGACCCCGTGCCCCCGCTCCGCACGGTGTGCCCGGAGGTTTCGCCGGTGCTCGAGGCGGCGATCATGCGGGCCCTGGCCAAAGATCCGGCGAATCGATTCCCGACCGCACAGCTATTCGCCGAGGCGCTGCCCCTGCCCGCCTGATCGGCGTAAGTTCATTGCCGACAGCAGGGTAATGGCACGCCTCCCGACGGCCGGGCAGCCTACTTTGTCTGGATGCTCCCGCCCGTCGCCACTCTCTCCCCGACCGACCGCCCGCGCGAGCGCCTCTGGTCCCTGGGTCCCGGCGCGTTGACGACCGCCGAGCTGCTCGCCATCCTGCTGGGAACAGGTAGTGGTGCCTCGAGCGTGCTGGAGGTGGCCGGGCGGCTGCTGGACGTCGCGGATGGGTCCCTGCGCCGGCTGGCGCGGCGGCCGAGCGCGGAGCTGCTCCGGTCGCACGGCATCGGCCCCACCAAGGCGGCGCGGCTCCTCGCCGCGTTCGAGTTGGGGGCTCGGCTCGCCCGGGAGGAACGGCCGCCGATCGTGCGCATCCGGGAGCCCGAGGATGTCGCTCACCTGTTTCAAGACAGGCTGCGGGACCTGCAGGTCGAGGAGTTCCATCTCCTGGCGCTCGACAGCCAGAGCCAGGTGTTGCGGGAGGTGCTGGTCACCCGCGGGTTGCTGAACAGCTCTCTGGTGCATCCTCGAGAGGTGTTCCGCGCCGCGATCGCGGAGGCCGCGGCGGGGATCATCGTCGTCCATAATCACCCGAGCGGGGATCCGACCCCGTCGGCCGAGGACCGGGCGGTCACTCAGCAGCTCGCGGCCGCCGGGCGGCTGCTGGACCTGCCGCTGTACGACCACGTGATCATCGCCGGAGACCGCTTCATGAGCTTCGCGACCGCCGGGCTGCTGTGATCTCGTGCCACGGGCCACTGCCGACGTGACCGACGAACTGATGCCCACGCTTCGGACTTGGGCAGTGGTCGCTACGCTCTCCGGGGCTGTCCCGGCTGCCGGGGCGTAGCAGTCTGGTCCCGGACCAGTCCCATTAGCGAGGCGCCCGTCGAAGGAACGCTTTGGCCGTGGACAGTTCCTCCCGATGCCCATCCGACTTGCCCATCAGCTCCAGAAATTCACGGTACCCTGCGACCGCGGAGTCACGCTCACCGGCGAGCTCCGCCGCTCGCGCCGCGCCGAACACGCTCCGCGCCCGGCGTGGCTCCCGCGTAAGGGTCGCTCGGTACGCCTGCCGGGCGTCCTGGTAGCGTCCCGCCGCAAGCAGCATGTCAGCCTCCAGCTCACGCGCGGGCAGCAGCTCCGCCGGCGTCACCGGGTGCTTGTCGGTCACGGCTTCCGTGTCGGCCGCCGCCCTGATCAGGGCTAGCGCCGCCGTGGTGTCCGCCAGTGCGAACCGGGCCCATGCTTCGACGGCATCTCGCTTGATGAGCACGACCCGCGCCCAGTACTTCTCCTGTCGCCCTGTGAACTCCGTGGCCATGGCGTCGAGCGCGGCGATTTCGGCGCGGGCCGCCACGGGGTTTCCGCTCCGCGCGGCGCCCAACCCGCGAGTGAAGTGACTCAACGCGGCGCCCATGGTCACACCGGAGTCCGCGACCGGGAACGCCGCCGCGGCCGACCAGTCGCCCCGCTCCAACGGCACCCGGGCGGCCATTGCCGTCCGGTTGTAGTCGTTGATGAGCGGATTGATGCCGGTAGGAATTGCCTTGTCCTGTGCGAGCGTCACCGTAGCGCGAGCGGCGGAATCCCGCCCTTCCTGGAGGTAGGCGTAGACGGCGTAATCCAAGGCGTGGTAGTAGTCCATGGATACGGCGCCGGCCGGGCCTGGCGCCTTGGCGTGCACCGTGCTGGCACGATAGGACCTCCAGTTCGACGCGATGGTCTCGTCCCAGAGTCCGAGCCGCACGAAGATGTGGGACGGCATGTGTTCGGCGTGCGGCGCCTCCGGAGCGATTTGCGCATACCGGCGGGCCGCATTCAGGCCGAGGCGAGCCAGCTTTGGCGAGTCCGTCGCGTGGATGAGGTAGTGAGCCAGGCCGGGGTGATTCGGATAGCGAGCGAACAACGGGTTGAGGATCGCTGCGGCGCGCTTCTGCTGGGCGAAGGTCGTGTCGGTCCGCGGTGCGGTGGCTAAGAGTGCCAAAGAATAATAGATGGCTACCTCGGTGTCCCGCAGAAGGTCCCGGTAAAGCCGCTGCATGGTGTCCGCGTATGCCTGCAGCCTCGTGGCGTTCGAGCTGGTGGCCGGATCGCGGTAAAGCGCCGCGACCGCGGCAATGAAGCCCTGCTCCCGCAAGG
>WNFR01005026.1_pt1 | contig 16737 bp, 12 predicted proteins | sample 5400221 | NCBI WGS metagenome assembly WNFR01 (sample SAMN13153357, study PRJNA577476) | soil metagenome | isolation source: 40 cm soil under Madrone tree | place: USA:California | collected 2016-06-14
CCTCCAAGGTAGGTCAGGATTTTTTGGCGAAAACCCTTCTACCACGGATTCCGTCCCCTCCCACTTATCCGAAATGATAAACCTCTCTCCTTCCATCACTTGCACGCGTTTGCAACAAAAACTCAGGAAGGTCCTGGTGAGGACTTCGAGGAGAGGGTCAGAGTAGAATCTCAAGGCATGGGCGGCCATAACGGAAAGACCTGAAATGCGCCTTGTTAATCTCCCCACATCTGTGACTTCGTTCTTCGTGTGGTCGACTCTACTGGCATTTTTGTTTCCAGCTGTCATGACCGTTCCCGTCGGATTTGCGGATAGCACCACAGACCGCATGTTGTTACCGATCGAGGTGTTGAGTGCGGACGGCACGACGGTAAGCAGGACTGTCGCCCTGCAGTCTGGGGACGCTGACTCTGTGCGATCTCTTTGGCTCCGGATTCATGGAGTGCGGTATGCGAATCAAGCCAGCGTTCAAGTCAACAGGAGCGAGTGGATTCCCCTCAACAACAACACGGTCACAATCGCCGAACCCGGCAGGAGCTTCGGCGGCATAGGTGGAGGCTTCGCCACGCTCACGGTGACTCTCCCCCTGCCGAACGGCACGGTTGTCAGCGGCGCCAATACCGTCCAGTTCCGGTTCAACCAGACCGATGGAGTCACGAGCGCTTATCGCGTCCTTTCGTGGAACTTCCTAGCCAGCGACGGAAGGAAGATCATCCCGGCGGAAAACTTTGCCGAGGATGCGCCCGAAACCTGGGCACCTCCGTTATCCGACGCGGCTTCCATCCGGGCTGGGCAGGAGCTCTGGCAGGGCGCGCCACTAGCGGTAAACAGCCTGCCAAACAGCCAGAGAATGCTGGCCCACTGCGCGGACTGTCATGCTCACGATGGCCGCGATCTGAAATACTTTAATTTCTCCAACGCCAGCATTATCGACCGCTCGCGCTTCCACGGCCTTTCTGTGCTGCAGGGCGAGCAGATCGCCAGCTACATTCGCAGCTTGGCACTTCCCAATCCTGGCCGCCCATGGAACCCGCCTTACCAACCTGGGCCCGCACTGGACGAACAACCGATCTCGAGCTGGGCTGCCGGTGCCGGACTCGACTGGGTCCTCGACCAGGATACGGACGCGTTGTCGTATCTATTTGGCCAGCGCGATGCCAGGCTAAGCAGGACAGCCTCGAATCCGCGGGGAAATACCACGAGCCTGAGGGAACTCGTGGGACACATTACCCCGGACACGTTTCGCCCGGACGGTAACCTCAATCCTCGGCAGATTCCGATCGCCTTGCAACTCCCAGATTGGAGCCAGTGGCTGCCGCGCGTACATCCCAAGGATGCATGGGGATCAGCCTTTACGCAGAGCGAATTCGCGGCCTCCTACGTTGGAGAGGTGTTGCCTGGGAAAACGGCAACAGTTGGTGCGAACCCGTCGCTACGTGCACTACTGGCATCAGCAAAGCGGGAGGACTCCAACGTTCGCGTCCTCGTCCCCGCCTTTGCTCAGTGGTCTCAAGCCCGGCGCTCCTTCCTCAAGCGCTTTGTTGATGGAAAAACCGTGTGGTCGCCGCCGTTGACAGAGAAGGTTTACTCGACCCAGCTGTGGCAGCTCGTCAAGACCTGGGAGATGATGCAGGAATTTGGGCTCGAAGGGCGCGGGCACGACTTCTTTGGCTCGACGGCGGATTCCCGCTCGTGGTTCAACACCATTCCGGCGGACACTGCCCCATCAGAGGCGCACATCCCGGATGGCGCGGCCGGAGCCGGCGGTAGCGCGTTGACCAACGAGTATCTTTCGGCATCCTGGTATGAGTTGCAGATTCTTCTGAATAACGGAAATCATCAACATCGGGACCGTGGCCCCGTGGATTGGGTATATCTGATCGGCAGGTACCGCGACCTTTATGGTCAGACCCACCAACCGGAGCCCGCGAGGCTCCTTGTGGCTGTAATCAAAGCGCTGCAGTCTACAGATCCGCACCTTGGCCCCGATAACCTCGGCCAGGGTTGGCGGCCGGAGCAGAATGTCGATCCTCGTATCATGATTAGTGCAGCTTGGGCGCCTGTTTTCAAACCACTCCCGATCGAGGTACACCAGGCTCTAACGGCCGCGGTACTCGCGGCGTGGATGGACAAGAATCTGCAATATCCCATCGAGAGACACTTGCCGATGGGCCTCCGCTCGAACCCCCACGCCTACGCTCTGCCTCACGACTACGCCGATATCAGTGGCGGAAAGGTATGGGAGGCGTCACAACAGTTCCGTAATGCCGGTGTCTCTCCCGAACTCGTGCGGCGCTTGCAACAGTGGGGACTCGCGTATACGGACCGTGCAGCGCGTATTCAATACTAACCGTGCGGGCTTAATGCGTTCTTTTCGAGGCCGAAATGGGAATCTTGACCGAAGACATGAAGCGCGTGGTCAGCGAGCAGCGGCTCGGCTTCGTCGCTACGGTATGTCCGGACGGTACTCCCAACTTGTCGCCCAAGGGAACGACCGCGGTATGGGACGACGATCATATCGTCTTTGCTGATATCCGCTCCCCTGCGACAGTCTCCAATCTAAGACGCAATCCGTCGACGGAGATCAATGTGGTCGATCCGATGGTGCGCAAGGGCTACCGCTTCAAGAGCGTCGCCTCCGTCCTCACGGAGGGAGCTCTGTTCGAGCGAATCCTGGATTTCTATCGCGCGGAACGCAACCTCGACGAAAGCCGCATTAAGATTCGGTCATTTGTACTGGTCAAGATCGACGAAGCCATGCCGCTGGTTTCCCCCGCTTACGATCAAGGCCAAAGCGAAGAACAGGTACGAGAGAAATGGCAGCGCTACTTTGATTCGCTGCAACGCAATATCCCCGCCACTCGTCGGGAGAAAACGTGATCGGCCTCTACCAGCAACGCGCTTGATTTGAGTCCCTGGCGAGTTCCCGACTTCCAGGGCAAAGTGAGCCTTCCAGCCTCATGCGTGGCGTACTCGATTCCTCTCTTGAACTTTCCTGCGCTCGTTTGCATTCAGCAAAAACTCAACTCATTTATTTTCACGTTCTTCCGCACTCTTTGCGAAAAAACGCCGGGGTGTGGGGGTATCTATTGGAGGGAACTGCAGAAAAGAAGGGCGAAAAAACAGAACGGGCGGCGCGACTTGCGTCGTGCCGCCCGTTGTATTTTTGTGAAGTGAGCTGAAACCGGCTGGATCGGGGGTTAAGGCCGATCAGGCCGGAAGCAGCTGTTCCTTAGAGGGGCTGTACGTTCGAGGCCTGCAGGCCCTTGGGGCCCTTGGAAACTTCGAATTCAACCGCCTGGCCATCGTTCAACGTCTTATAGCCATCAGCCACGATCGCGGAGAAATGGACGAAAACGTCGCGCAAGAGGTTTTTGGTAGTGTGTTGTGGGCGGTAAGGGGAGGGCAGTGTTGGATGACCCCGATAAGGCCGGAGCGGCTGGTGGAAAGGTCGAAAGTGTTACCCCCCTGAGCGCCGGAAAACGTTGACCTTGTGGGAGGCCCTCCTTACCATGAAGGGATGAACCAACGGCTTTCGATTGCGGCGGGTGTGGTGCTTTTCGCGGCAGGGCTGCTGGGCTGCGAGGACGCTGGAAAAAAGCCCGTGCAGGCGCGAGTACCGGTGCTGGCTCCCGCGCCAGCAGACGCGAAGCAGGCCGTGGCGGAACTTGCGCCCTTGCCGGTACTGAATCCGCCGCGCCGCCACTACGCCTGGCTGTTGCCTCCTGTCCCATCCGGGAAGGACTACCTCATCAAGAAGGTGCAGGAGAAGTTCGCATCGGGCGAGCAAAATTTCAAGGCGGGCCATTTGGAAGCGGCGCGCAAGGATTTTGACGACGCCGTGGACTGGATGCTGGAGAGCGGCTACGACCCCAACAGCGATCCCAAGCTGAGCGAGCTGTTTCACCATGTCGTGGATACGGTCTATGCCTACGAGCTGCAAGCCTTCCGGGCGGGAGACGGGTTCAGCGAAGCTCCCGCCGTGCCGGCCGCGATTGATGAAGTGGCGGAGATGACTTTTCCGGTCGATCCCGGGCTGAAAGCGCGGGCGGAGGAAGCGGCAAAAAACATTTCCCACGACCTGCCACTGACGGTGAACGACCAGGTACTCTCGTTTGTCAATTTCTTCCAGACGCCGCGTGGCCGCGCCATCGTGGAGACCGGACTGCGCCGCTCCGGGCGTTATCGGGAAATGATCTCGCGCGTGCTGCGGGAAGAGGGCCTGCCGCAGGACCTGATTTACCTGGCGCAAGCCGAAAGCGCCTTCCAGCCGCTGGCGCTTTCGCGCGCCGGGGCGCGGGGGATCTGGCAATTCGTGGCGTACCGCGGACAGGAATACGGCCTTCGGCATACCTGGTGGATCGATGAGCGTCAGGACCCGGAGAAGGCCACGCACGCCGCGGCGCAACATCTTCGCGATCTGTACAAGCTCTACGGCGACTGGTATCTGGCGATGGCTGCTTACAACTGCGGGCCGGGAAACGTGCAGAAGGGCATCGAGCGCACGGGTTACGCCGACTTCTGGGAACTGTACAAACGCAATGTGCTTCCGCGCGAAACGAAAAACTATGTGCCCATCATCATCGCGCTGACGCTCATCGCCAAAGACGCCGCGCACTACAACATCCAGGCGGAACCGGAAGCGCCGGTTCCCACCGACGTGGTGAAACCGGGGCGGGCCATCGACCTGCGACTGGTGGCGGAAACCATCGACGTGGACGTGGAGACGCTGCGCTCGCTGAATCCTTCTCTGCTGCGGCTCGCGACGCCCGACGATCCGTCTTTCGAACTACATCTGCCGGTGGGCACGGCGCAAAGATTTTCTGCGGAGATCGCGGATATTCCTGCGGACAAGTGGGTCAGCTGGCGGCGGCATCGCGTGGAGACCGGAGAAACGCTCACGTCCATCGGCAAGAAATACCACGTGGCGGCGGCGGCTATCGCCGATGCCAACAATTTGGAGCGCAATGCCGCGCTCGACGCCGGAGAGAAGCTGATTATTCCCGCGGTGCAGCCGCAATCGGAAACAAAACGGCGGCTGGTGAGCTATCGCGTGCGCCGCGGCGACACGTTCCTGGGAATCGCCGACCGCTACAACGTGAGCGCGGACGACTTGCGCAAATGGAATCGTTTGAAGGCCAACCGAGTGAGCCGCGGCATGGTGCTGCGTATTTATGCCCTCGGGGGAGCGCCTGAAACTTCATCGGGGCGGGCGCGATCCAGGCCAAAGAAAAAACTGGCGCAGCCCGCGGCTGGCGGTGCGACGGGTGGGACAGTCGCTGTAAACCACAACTAAGCCTTTTATAATGAATGAATTACACCCCGCTGAACACCGTGGGTGGCAGCCTGCCTGGGTTGGCTTTCGTGCTGATTCGCGCGATGCGGGCGGTCCCTTGATGAGAAACCCGCAGAACGCTTGACAACGAACGGCGAGTACGGTAACAACGGCTCACGGGCGGGGTGGGATTTTACGCAAACTCCGGCCAGAACAGCGGCCCAAGGGCTCTTTTGCGCGTGGGGCCCGGAGATTCCCCCAGGGGAGGATGGAATGGATTTCGAGAAGGACAACTTCGAGGATGACAACGAGCTGTCGCGGCTGGAAGACGACGAGGAGTTGGCCGGCGAAACGGAAGAGATCGTCGAGGCCGAGGAAGAAGAGTTGGTGATCGTCGGCGAAGAGCCTGAGGAAGAGGCGCCCGCGCCAAAGCCCGCGCCGAAACCGGCGGCGAAGAAACCGGCCAAGAAAGCGGCCAAGAAAAAAGCTGCTCCGAAGAAAAAGGCGAAGAAAGCAAAACCGAAAAAGAAGGCCGCCAAGAAAAAGGCAAAAAAGCCGGCGAGGAAGAAGAGGAAGCGGTAAGTCTTTTTCGAAGATTAGAGATCGGCGTCAAGAAAAGGCCGGGACCAAGGTTCCGGCTTTTTTCTTTTGCGGAATGGCGCTTCCCAGACCGGGACGATTTTCTGGCCTTGGCTGGTTCCCAGATTGAATGTTCCGTATCTCAATTCAGGAATGGAACTTCGCAGTGGAGCGAAGTGCTCGCCGGAAGGGGTAAGTGCTATTAGCATAACCGCGCATGTTGCGGGCTCTCGAACAGATACGCCGGATGCGGGGCGGCGCAGTCTCACCTGATGCGCTGCGACGACGGCTACTCTACGTGGTGAAGTTCCAAAATAATCCGCAGCATACGCGGGTGCTGGTCAACGAACTGCTGGGAACAAGGTTGGCGGCGCGGCTGGGGCTGCCCACCGTACCGGTTGAGATCGTTGCCGTCTCCGAAGAACTGATCCGTCTGACGCCGGAGCTGGCCATAGAGCTGCCGCGGGCGCGGATTCCCTGCCAGCCAGGCCTCCAGTTCGGATCTCGCTCTCCGGGAGATCCGCGGCGGCTGACGTTGCATGATTTTCTCCCGGACGAGCAGCTGCGGGCGGTTGAAAATGTGCACGCGTTTGCGGGGATACTGGTCTTCGACAAGTGGACGTGCAACACCAACGGCCGCCAGACGGTGTTCTTCAGCAAAGGGAACCGAACGGCGGAACAGGGCGCGGTACGTTACGAAACGCGAATGATCGACCAGGGCTTTTGCTTTAACGCCGGGGAATGGAATTTCCCAGACGCTCCGTTGCGCGGTTTGTACGCGCGCAACCGCGTCTGCGAGGGCGTCACAGGCATGGAATCCTTTGCGCCCTGGCTCGAACGCCTGGAAAAACAAGCCAGCGAGCGCGTTCTCGACGAGGCCAGCCGGGAAATCCCCGCCGGAGTGGTATGCCGACGATTACGACGCGCTGCTGCGGCTCCTGGAACAATTGCACCGCCGGCGACAGCGCGTGCCGGACCTGATTCTGGAGGCCAAGAGATGCAATCGCCGGCCATTTCCAAACTGGATGTGAATCATGAATGAAAACTCTGTTGAATCGGCGAGCCCCGGAATACCGCCCGGGGAAAAAGCCTGCGCTTACCGCATCCTTCGCTACACGCCAAATCTTGTTCGCGACGAATGGGTGAACATCGGCGTGCTGCTCTTCGATCCCGGCACCGGCGAGCGCCGCTTGCGACTGATCGAAGAACAGGACGAGTACAACCGCGTCCGGCGGCTCCATCCGCAAGCTGACGAGGCTCTGTTGCGCGCGCTCCGCGATGATCTCGAAGACCGCTTTCGGTCGGAGTCCATTGACGGTTCGAATGGCGGAACCGCCAACTGGCAGCGGCTCCTTGGCAAGTGGGACGACACCCTGTCCAATGCGCTGCAGCTTGCCCCGCAAAAGGGCGTCCTCGCGGCAGACCTCGACGCCGAACTGGAGGACCTCTACGCCGACCACGTCGCTTTGCAGCGCACGCCCAGCCGCGCGGGGGCGCCGGGAAGCCGCGCCCAATGCGCTTGTACTGCTCGCAGGTTTTCCGGCAAGCCCGGCTTTGGGACCGTATCGAGAAGTCTGTTCGGGTCGCGGAATTCACGTTCCCGGGCGACCCTATGCGCCTGGACTACAGCTACCGCCGCAACGCCACGCGCGTATTCGTGCAGTGCCTTTCCAGCACGCGCGCCCCGGCGGACGCCAAGCTGCTGGCTTACACCGCGGAGCGCATTACCGCCAAGGCCACCCTGAAAACGGAGTGTGCGGCGGTCACGGACGTGGCTTTGAACGCGGAGAATGAGCGCCATCGCTTCGTCCGCGACACGTTGCGCGAGGCCGGCATCGAGCCCGTGGCGATGGAAGGATTTGCGGTGTGGGTGGCCAAGCTGAAACCGATGATCCAGTGAGGGTGATTCGCGCCAGGCGCGGAAATAGCGGACCAGACCTGTATTTCAGAGCGAGCTCTATTCGCGAACGGCCAGGACCAGCAGCGTGGCGTCGTCTTGCCAGCGGCTGCCGCTGAACTCGGCCACCGTCGCCAGGATTTTCGCCTGCAGGTCATCGGCGGATAGATTGCGGTGGTCTTCGAGTAAGCGCAACAGGCGAGCTTCGCCAAACTCCTCGCCCGCGGGGCTGCATGCTTCCGTGACGCCGTCCGTAAACAGAATCACGCGGTCGCCGGGCGCCAACTGCGCCGAACCGCTCTCATAATTCCGGCTATCGAAGACGCCCAGCACCGCGCCGCCCTCCCGTAACCGTTCGTGTGAGCCGTCGGCGCGCACGACGAAGGGCGCATTGTGGCCGGCATTGACGTAAACCAGCCGGCGCGCGCGGCCGTCCAGATGCGCATAGAAAAAGGTGATGAAGCGGTCGCTTTCCGTATTCCGGTAGACGATGGAATTCAACCGGCTGCAGAGCAGATTTGGCGGCAAGGAAGGGGAAGAGAGACCGCGCACGGCCGCCTGCAAGTTGGACATCAGCAGCGCCGCCGGCATGCCTTTTCCGGCCACGTCGGCGATGCAGATTCCCAGGGTCTTTTCGTCAAGGGGAAGAATGTCGAAATAATCGCCGCCAACCAGCCGGGCAGATTGCCACGCGCTGGAGATTTCATAGCCCGGCATTTGAGGAATCTCGCGCGGCAGAAGTTTTTCCTGGATGGCTTTGGCTTCGGCGATTTCCCGCTCCTGCTCCTGCAGATGAAGCAGGGCCTCTTCGCGCACCCGGGCTTCTTCCGCAGCCAGGCGCCGCGATTCGCGGCGCTCACGGCCGAGGCCGACTTGCTTGGTGAGAATTTCCAGCAGCCGCGTGTTGGTCCAGGGCTTCTCCACAAAGTCGCTCACGCCGAATTGCATGGCCTCGACGGCCAAGCCGACGGTGGCCCATCCGGTCATAGCTACGACCGGCGGCGCATCCGCGATTTCCTTCAGCCGGCTGAGCACGTCCAGGCCTTCGCGGCCTGAGGTGGTGTCACGGGCATAGTTCAGATCGATGAGAAGAATGTCGAATTCCTGGCGGCCCACGGCCGCCAGCAAGTCCGCCGGGGAATTCACTGTTTCGATGCTGTAGCCATGCCCCTTGAGCAGCAGCCGCAGGGCATCAAGGACATCCTGCTGGTCATCGGCGATGAGAATTCGCGGCTGCATGGGTTCGCGTCCCGGGGAAATCTTGAGCGTTGCGGCTGTCATTTCTGTCAATCCCTCACTCCCGCTCCAACATACCGAGGCAGGCAGTGTGCCAGTGGTGCCTGCAAGTAACAGCTTTAAGGTGAATGGTTTGTAGGAAATCGAGGAGGAACGATGTGCCTCCTTCTGGCCACTAGCGGGAACACTTGTCCCAGTTTCGGACATACAGAGAGGACTGAGTCCTACGCTGAAGAAGAACGCTCGCTTTTGCGGGAGCTTTTCCTGACTTAAATCGTAAGGACAGAAGTAAGAGCCCTCGCGTGACTCTCTGCCTTGCCCAGCGAAAGGAGCATTTCTTACAGTACGGGCTCGTTCCAGTTTTCCAGCGTCTCCTTGACCTTGTGGAGGAACTGGTGGGCGATGGCGCCGTCCACGACGCGATGGTCGTAGCTCAGCGTCACGTAGCACATCGAGCGGATGGCGATCGAATCGTTGATGACTACCGGGCGCTTCTCGATGGCGCCAAGGCCGAGGATGCCGACGTTGGGCTGGCTAATCACCGGCAGGCCGAACAAGCCGCCGAAGACTCCTGGGTTGGTGATGGAGAAGGTACTCTCCTGCACTTCCTCGGGCTTCAGTTTTTTCGAGCGTGCGCGCTCCGCGAGGTCGTTCATATTGCGCTGGATGCCGAGAATGTTTTTCTCGTCGGCGTTTTTCACCACCGGGACGAGCAGGCCCCAGTCGAGAGCCACAGCGATCCCGACGTTGATCTCCTTGTGCAGGATCACGTTGGTGCCGTCGAGCGAGCCGTTCAGCGTGGGAAACGCGCGCAGCCCCGCGACCGCGGCCTTTACGAAGAAGGGCATAAAGGTCAGTTTGGTTTCGTAGCGCTTTTCAAACTCGTCCTTGGACTTGGCGCGCAGGGCGGCCACCTTGGTCATGTCGATCTCATCGACGGAGTACACATGCGCGGAAACACGCTTCGACGCCACCATGTGCTCGGCGATGCGCTGCCGCATGGTACTCATCGGATGCACTTCGTAATTGCCGAAATACATCTTTTCGCGCGGCACTGCTGTTTCAAGCGCCACGTGCACCTGCCCGCCCGAAACCCCCGGTGCGGCTGCCGGTGGAGGAGGCGCCGGTCGCGAACTCGCTGCCGGAGACGGAGCGGAATACGCGGGCGGAGCAGCGGGAGCGCCGCCGGCTGCGATCACCGCTTCGATGTCCTGCTTGCTGATGCGCCCGCCTGCGCCCGTGCCTTCGATCGTAGAGAGATCGATGCCGTGCTCTTTGGCCATGCGGCGAACGAGCGGGGAACTGTGAATCCGCTCGCCAGTCGAACCTGAAGAAGCAGGAGCGGCCGCAACCGGCACCGGAGCAGGCGCCGCAGGCCTAGGCGCTGCGGGGGCGGAAGCAGTGGCAGCAGGGGCCTTTGCAGAAGCGGGCGCAGCCGCTTTCGCGGGAGCAGGCGCTGACGAAGCGGCCGCAGAACCCGCCGCGTCGATAACGCCGACGATCGTTTGAATCGGCACGGTCTGCCCTTCGCCGACCTTGATCTCCTTCAGCACTCCTGCGGAGGGCGACGGGATTTCCGCGTCCACTTTGTCCGTGGAGATTTCAAACAAGGGTTCGTCGCGCTCCACCTTGTCGCCGGGCTTTTTCAGCCACTTGGTGATGGTGCCTTCGAAAATACTCTCGCCCATCTGGGGCATTACGATGTCTACAGCCATGATTGCTCTCCTCTTTTCTCTAAATCCTAATATCGCGCCAGTTCCTTCGCGGCAGAAAAAACTTTTTTCGCGTTCGGCAAAAAATGTTCTTCGAGGGTCGGCGCGTACGGCACCGGCGTGTCCAGCGAAGTCACGCGCATGAGCGGCCCATCAAGATCATGGAAGGCCTTTTCGAAAAGTATCGCCGCAATCTCGCCCGCGATTCCGCCGGTCTTCGTGTCTTCGTGCACGACCAGGCATTTGTTGGTCTTTTTCACGGAATTCAAAATCGTCTCTTCATCCAGAGGCAGCAGCGTGCGCAAATCAATCACTTCGGCTTCGATGCCTTCTTTTGCCAGGGCTTCGGCCGCTTCGAGCGAAGCATGCATCATTGCCGCGTAGGAAATAATGGTGACGTGCTTACCTTCGCGGCGCACGGCGGCTTTGCCGATCGGCACGGTGTAATCGCCGGCGGGAACTTCTCCCTTGATGCGGCGGTAGAGAAATTTGTGCTCGAAGAAGAGCACCGGGTTATTGTCGCGCACCGCGGCCTTCAGCAAGCCCTTGGCATCGTAGGGCGTCGACGGATAGATCACCTTCAACCCGGGCGTGTGCACGAAATACATTTCCGGATTTGCCGAATGGAACGGTCCGCCGTGCACGCCGCCTCCGGACGGCCCGCGAATCACCATGGGCGCCGGGGCGTTCCAGAGGTAGTGTCCCTTGGCGACGAAATTCGTAATCTGATTGAAGGCGCAGACGATGAAATCGATGAACTGCATTTCGCAAATGGGGCGCAAGCCGCAGTAGCTCATCCCGCAAGCAGCGCCGATAATGGCGCTCTCGCTGATCGGCGTGTCAATCACGCGCTCCGAGCCGAAGCGCTCCAGCAAACCTTCGCTGGTCTTGAAGGCGCCGCCGTACACGCCGACGTCTTCCCCCATCAAAATGACCGCCGGATCGCGTTCCATCTCCTCGAACATGGCCTGCTTGATGGCTTCGAGAAACGTGACTTGCGTTCCGTTGGACGCGCTGCCATTCGGTCCGGCGCCGTTTGTTTTGGGCATGGCTATCTCCGCGCCTTTCTGGAAGTGCTCGCCGAGGCGGCCTTTTCAGTTTTCTTTGGCGCGGCCTTAGCTGCAACTTTGGCCGCCGGCTTTCGGCCATTCGCGGATTTCGCGTCATTCCCGACGGTATGCTCCGCGGGCTGCGTATCGCCGAAGTGAATCGGCGCGTTCACGCCGCCGGAGCCTTTGCCCGATCCAAATCCTGCAACCGTCCAAACCGCCTTGACGCTCGATCGCGGCGGCGTCACCTCGGCAATCGGGCGCTCCCACTTCGCGCGGATCTTGTGACAATCGTCGCCGGTGCAGTAGACGCCGGTCTCCGCCAATTCCGGCGGAGGCATGGGCGAATTCTCCGCGAACTCCCGCTCCGCGGCGAGCAGGGTGTCAATCTTCTCTTCGATCTCTTTCTTGCCTTTGGCGTCGAGCAGTTTCTCGCCCGCCAAAAATTTTTCGTAGAGCGCAATCGGGTCGCGCGCTTCCCAATACGCGCGCATCTCTTTCGGAACGTACTCGGCCGGGTCGTGCTGCGCGTGGCCCATGCGCCGGAAGCTCTTGGCTTCAATCAGGATCGGCCCTTCGCCAGCGCGTGCGCGCTCCACGGCCTCCTTGGCGGTCGAATAGACGGCAACTACGTCGTTGCCGTCGACGATGTAACTGTCAATGCCATACGCCTTGGCCCGGTCCGCCAGATTTTCCAGGGGCACCTGCTTACGCACCGGCGTCGAATACGCCCATAGATTATTTTCAAGAATCAAAACAAACGGCGCCTTCTGCACGGCTGCAAAATTCAGACCTTCATGAAATACGCCGGTGGAGCTGCCGCCGTCCCCGATCCAAGTCATCGCCACGATTTTTTGTCCCAGGTACCGCCCGGCCATGGCTACGCCGGTCATCACCGGAATCAAATCTCCCAGCATGGAGATCGGCGAGACGATGTGCAGGTCGTCGAGATCCCCGAAGTGGCTGGTGCCATCCTTGCCCTTGGTCGGCGAATCGTACTTCGCCATGTGCTGCATGAAAATGTCGCGAGGCGGCACGCCCTTGACCAGGAGCGCACCGATGTTGCGAATCATGGGCGCCAGCCAGTCTTTTTTCTCCAGCGCGTATGCGGTGCCAACCGAAATCGCTTCCTGGCCCAGGCTGGAGTAAAGCCCCCCGACAATTTTGTTCTGCCGGAAGAGCTTCACCATCATGTCTTCGACGGCGCGGTTCAGCCGCATGTAGTAGAACATGTCCAGATAATGCTGCCGCGTCAATTCCTTCTTCATCCCTGCTCCAATTCCTATGCGGAAACCGCAACTGCTTGCTTGGCGTGTTCCAGTTTCTCGAACAGTTCTTTCCTCGTCGCTTCCAATATTTCCAGCCCGAGCAATTCTCCCAGATGCTTGGCAATCCTCGGCGCGACTTCGGTTTGCTCAACGTTGCGTGCCAGCAATTTCTCCAGAGACGTGGCTTTGCGGTCCGCAATCCCGCACGGCACGATCAGGTCGAAATTCCGCAGGTCGGTGGAGACGTTGTATGCAAATCCGTGTGAAGTAACCCAGCGGCTGATGTGCACGCCGATGGCGGCCAGCTTTTCCTCGGTATTGCCGGCGCGTACCCAGATTCCGGTCTTTCCAGCAACGCGCTCGGCGGTAATTCCGAACTCCGCGGTCGCGCGGATCATCGCTTCTTCGAGCGTTCGAACGTACCAAACAACGTCGCGCCGGATTGCGCCCAGGTTTAGGATCGGATATCCCACAATCTGTCCCGGCCCGTGGTAGGTAATGTCACCGCCGCGGCTGGTTTCGTAAAACTCAACCCCCTTTTGCCGCAGAACGTTCTCGGTCACGAGCAGATGCTCGCGCTTCCCGTTACGACCTTGCGTGATCACATGCGGATGCTCGCAAAGAAGAAGCACATCCTCAATTGCCTCGGCCTTGCGCGCGGCCACAATCCTCTTCTGCAGCGCGTAAGCTTCCGCGTAGCCAATCAAGCCCAAATCGATGGTGAGGCAATCTTTCGGCACGGTTCGATTCTCTTTGCAGGGACGCAGCCCGCCGCGGCGGGCGCCCCTGCAGGCACATTCTCAAACGTTAATCTGCAACCCTCGCACGGACGCAAAGCCGTCGCCCATCGCTTCCCACACTGTGGGGTGCGCGTGGATCATGTTCATCATGTCGTCGATGGTGCCTTCCAGGTTCAAGACGGTCGCGGCTTCGGCGAGAATTTCCGTCGCCAGCGGCCCGATAATGTGAATCCCCAGCACCTCGCCGTAGGATTCGTCGGAAACCACTTTGACGAATCCGCTGTGACTCCCCAAGATCGTCGCCTTGCTGTTGCCGACGAACGGGAATTTGCCGGTTTTCACATCATAGCCCGCGTCGCGCGCCTGTTTTTCGGTCAAACCGATCGAGCCGATCTGCGGCTCGCAGTAAGTCGCATTAGGAATCCGCGTCTTCACGATCTGATGGGTCGGCTTTCCGGCAATGTGCGTCACGGCGATAATCCCTTCCATCATCGCCGCGTGCGCCAGTTGCGGGAGGCCCGCAACGATATCGCCGATGGCATAGAGCCCCTTTTCGGCTGTCTCCATGTTATCGCCGACGTGGACGAATCCGCGCTCCACTTTGGCTTTGGATTTCTCCAGCCCGCAGCCATCCGTCATGGCCTTGCGGCCGACCGCGAGGAGCAGCTTCTCCGCTTGCAGTGTTTGCGCTTTGCCGTCCTTGTCCTTGAACGCCACGCTGACGCCCTTGGCATCCTTCTTCACGGACTCCACTGCGCAACTGGTGAAAATCTGGATGCCTTTTTTCTGGAAGGCCTTGGTCAGTTCCACGGAAATCTCTTCGTCCTCGACCGGCACGATGAGCGGCAGCGCTTCCAGGATGGTCACCGGCGTCCCGAACGAATTGTAGATGGACGCAAATTCGACGCCTACAGCACCGGCGCCAACGACGATCAACGTCTTCGGGATTTCCGGAAGCTCAAGAATCGAGCGGTTGGTGAGAATCGTTTTGTGGTCGGGTTCGATGCCGGGGAGCGACTTCGCTTCCGAGCCGCTCACCATCAGGATGTTTGCGGCTTCGATCTCGGTTTTCTTTCCGTCTTTTTCCACGCTCACGCGCCCCGGGCCTTCATATCTTCCCCACCCTTGCACCCATTCCACTTTGTTCTTCTTGAAAAGGAACTCAATGCCTTTCGAATGCTTCTTGACGATCTTGTCCTTGCGCGCGAGGACGTTAGCCCAATTGATTTTCAACCCGCTGACCTCGAAGCCCAACTCCGCGCCATTCTTGAAGTGATCGTAAACCTCGGCGTGATGCAGCAGAACCTTGGTGGGAATGCAGCCAACATGCAGGCATGTGCCGCCGAGGTAGGGGTCCTTTTCCACTACAATCGTTTTCAATCCAAGTTCGCCCGCCCGGATTGCCGCCACATATCCGCCCGGACCGCTCCCGATAATCGCCACATCGTATTTTGCCACTCGTAGTCTCCCTTCCCGCAGGGGCCAGAACCGGTGAGTCGAGCACCTCCTCACCGCAGTTGCACTCGAAAAAAGCTCGAGGGGGTCAGGCCGGTAAGACAGGTCGCCAGCCGCTCGCCTTGGAAACGACATCTCAGACGTCCGTTTTGCGAGCGCTATCCCAAACGGAGAAAAAGCCGCCCACGCTTACGGCGCAGACGGCTGCGTCCCAGCAAACATGGAATTTTAGCAGCGGTACGCCCCACTCGCAACCCGACCGGAGGCGTCTGACCGGAGGCGTCAAAAGAAGGTGTTTAGAATAGAGTTCGCGGGGGCAGTGACGATTGGCGAGTGGCGAGGTACGGACCCATAGGTGGAAAAGTGGAGAGGAAAGGTCAAAATCCCCACACGCAAACCCCGCGTATCGGGCACCCGGCGCGTTTCGGAATGACTCGAGGGCACGCTCTTGGGCAAGCAGACACAAGAGAGGACGGCCGTGAAGGCCGCCCCTACAAAAAGCCGGCTGGAAGCCGGCGCTACGAAATGTGCCGCGCCTCCGGCGCTTTGCAAACGGGCCTGTTAAGGCCTTTCCTTCGGCGGCTTAGGCGGCGGATTCTGGCGCGGCGGCGGCTGCCTCTCCTGCACCCTCTGTTGTTGTTGTGTGTGGCGTTGCTCCATTTGCTGGGTCTGTTGCTGGTGGCGCTGTTCGACCTGCTGCCTTCTTGCTTCATTGGCATTTTGCTGCGCTAGGCGCTGGTGGTCTTGCTCTTGTTTTTGCTGGAGCTTCTGATGCTCTTGTGCCTGTTTGGAGTAGAGCCTGTCCTGCTGTTGCCCGTATTTCTGGTCGAGCTTGGGATTGCCCGTGTTCGGCGGAGCCGGCCGATCGTGAGGTGTAATTTCCTTGGCGTGAGCGAAGGGCGGACGATTGGCATTGCCTCCCGGTTTGGGCGGACGATTGGGATTGTTATCGGGACGAGCGGCATTGTTATTACCGCGCCGATTGGCTGGCGGCTCGTAGCGTCCGCCGGCTTCCCTCGCTGGAACAACAGCAGAGCCGCGAAATGATCCCGGGCGTTGCGTTGCGGCGATTGGAGGCCTGCCCTGATTGGCTGAAGCGCGCAATTCACGATTGCCGCGCGCTTCCTGAGTGTGCTGGTTTTGCGCGGAAACCGGGGCAATGTGGCGTTCGCGAGAAAAGGATTCTTCTTCCCGAGAGGGCCGCTCGCGGACACCGCCATCGCCGCCGTTGTAGCTGACGCGTGTTTCGTTGCGATTGATGATGGTGGTGTTGTAGACGTTGTGGACTTCAGTGATATTCACGTTAGTCACGGAACGGTTGTAATAAAAGCGGTCGTGATCCCATCGGCCGCCTTCATACCCGTGGCCGAAATAACCGAACCCATAGCTGATGCCGCCGTACCACCCAACGTGCGGGCCCCAATACCCTTCATGGAAGAAAAAGGCACCGCGCTCCCAGCCCCAGTAGCCGGGCGTCCAGAGGAAGCCGACTTCAGGAGCTTCGACCCAGGTCCCAGGAACCCAGT
>WNFR01033410.1_pt1 | contig 16737 bp, 17 predicted proteins | sample 5400221 | NCBI WGS metagenome assembly WNFR01 (sample SAMN13153357, study PRJNA577476) | soil metagenome | isolation source: 40 cm soil under Madrone tree | place: USA:California | collected 2016-06-14
TCAGTGTGATCGCCGAAGCAGATTATATTGTCGATCTTGGGCCGGAAGCAGGCGCCGAGGGCGGGGAAGTCGTCGCGTTTGGAACGCCGGAAGAAGTGGCGAAAAGCCGCGTCAGTCGCACCGCGCCATTTTTGCGGGACGTGTTGAAGCCGTCGCGCGCTCGAAAAGCGCTGTCATCCTGAGCGGAGCAAGGGACCCAACACAGAGTCGTTGATCACTCGATTTATGCCTGGTGCTCTTCGTTTCGACTGCGAGGTCCCTCACGGTCGTTCGGGATAACGCGCGTTTGTATTGCTGGTTCCGCCAAGATCACTGACAATCGCGCACCCAATGCTCGCTTACTACCTGCATGATCTTAATCCGTTGATCTTTCGCCTGTGGGATGATGTCGGTCCGCGGTGGTACGGCATGGCCTACGTCCTCGCCTTCCTTTGCGGCTACGTCTTGCTGCGCGCGCTCGCAAGGCTCGGGTACGCCGATTTGTCACCGGTGAAAGTTGGCGATTTCATCACTGGCTGCGCGCTCTTCGGCGTGATCGTCGGCGGGCGGCTCGGTTACGTTTTTTTCTACAAACCTGAGATGCTGCGCGAGCCGTTGTCGATCTTGCGTGTGTGGCAGGGTGGAATGTCGAGTCACGGCGGAATGATCGGGCTGCTGGCTTTCACATTTTATTATGCGCGCCGTCACAAAATTTCGTGGAGGAACCTGGGCGACAATCTTGGTGTGGCCGCGCCGATCGGATTGTTCTTTGGCCGCTGCGCCAATTTTATTAACGGCGAACTTTATGGACGCGCCGGAAATGTTCCGTGGGCGGTGCAGTTTCCGAAGGAATTGCTCGATCATCCAATCGAAGCGGATCGCGCGGTCGCCGCGTGCGTGCAGATCGATCCTTCGCTCACCACGCCGGAAGCGATCGTCGCTGCGGTCCATCGACAATCACAGGTGGCGGCGCCCCTGCGCTCCATTTTGACACCGCGCCATCCATCGCAACTTTATGAGGCCTTTCTCGAAGGGATCGTCTTGTTCGCCATTTTGTGGATCGTGCGCACGCGCGCGCGACAACCAAACGGCGTTCTGACCGGACTCTTTTTTATTGGCTACGCGATTTTCCGGATCGTCGTCGAGAATTTTCGCGAACCGGACGCGACGCTGATTGCCGGCGTCACCCGCGGTCAGTTCTTCTCGTTTTTTCTGATCGTTATCGGCATCGCCTTTATCGTAGCCGCGAAAATGCGTCCAACTTTTCCGAAGAAGAGGATGGAAAAATGACGAAGCGTGAATGACGAAAAGTAAGTTAGGATTTCGTCATTAGACATTCGTCATTTGGAAGAAAAGCCACTTTCGCTTTCACCAGAATCCAGTATTACTTAGGCAGGTGAAGCGGGCATGCTGATTCCGGAGTTGATTGCAGCAGGCGGTCTGCTTTTCGCGTTCGAGCACGCGACCGTCGCGGGGAAAGTTGTCCTGTCGCTCCTCGCCGTCGTCTCGGTTTTTAGCTGGTCGATCATGATTACGAAACTGCGCGTGATCCGGTTCGCCCGAAAACAAAACGCGCGTTTTCTAGCCGCTTTTCGGCAAGATCGACAACCGCTGCGGTTGTTTGAAAAAAATGCGCGCCTTCCTGGATCGCCAAATTTCAATGTCTATCGCGCCGGTTGTCAGGAAATGACGTTTCACCTGCTCGGCTCGCCCGAGGTGGATGAAACATTTCGCGCGCGCCTCGAGATCGCCGATAAAATTTCGCCGGCGCAAATGGGCGCGGTCAACGCTGCCATGGAACGCGCCGTGGGCGAAACTGCGCTCGATCTGGAATCACAAATGATTTTGCTCGCGACCGCCGTGAGCGGTTCGCCATTTCTGGGACTGCTCGGCACGGTTTGGGGCGTGATGGATGCGTTCAGCGGAGTGGCAATGGCCGGCACCGCCAGCCTCGGCGCGATGGCGCCCGGTGTGTCCGGCGCGCTCATTACCACTGTCACCGCGCTCTGCGTCGCGATTCCGGCAATGTTCGGTTACAATTTTTTGGTCACCAGCATCCGGGCCATGATCGTGGAGATGGACAACTTCGCGGCCGAGCTCGCCTCCGACTTCGAGCACAAGTTTGTTGACCACGGCGTGCGCGACCCGGCATTGCGGCGATGAGACGTTATTCGCAGCGCCAAAGTTTGTCGTCGCTCTCCGAGATCAATGTCACGCCATTGCTCGATCTCGCGTTTGTCTTGCTCATCATTTTCATGATTACAACGCCGCTGCTCGAGAGCAGCATGAGTCTTGTCATCCCGTCGAGCGCAGCGCCGAATCCGCCGGTCAATGCGTCGCAAGTGCAAACGATCTCGATCGACCGCAGCGAGACGATCAAGTTCAACAATCAAGTTGTCGACCTTGAAACCTTGACCGCGCGGTTGAGTGAATTGAAGCGCGCGAATGCGGATGTGGCGGTGGTGATCCGGCCGGACCGCGAGTTGCCCGTGCAAAAACTGGTGGCATTGATGGACGCGCTGCAACGCGCGGAAATCACGAAAGTCGGGATCGCTACGAAAGCCGAGGCGAAATAACGGTGTCGAAAGACGCTCGCTTCTGGCGAAACGTGACACTCATTGGGCTTGCCCACATCGGATTCATCGTCGTATTGGTCCGGTGGAGTCGAGAAACAACAAATGCGCAGACCCAAAGCATTGTCTGGCTAAATGGTGGCGCCGGCGACAGCGGCGGCGCGAAGCGCGCGCCGCCGCCAAAATCGGTAAAGGCTTCTGCGGCACCGGCCGAACCAAAGGAAACCAGACCGGAAGAAGCGGAAGAGGAAAAGCCGATTTTAACTTCGGCCAGGAGCGAAATTCAATTACCGACGCCGAAGCCAAGGACAGCACCGACAGCTACGCCCAAGCCGACTCCGGCGATCAAGGTGACTCCGAAGCCGACACCAAAACCCACGCCGAAGCCGACACCAAAACTAACTCCCAAACCAAAACCTTCTCCGAAGAAAACGATTCTAGCGAAAGCTTCGCCCAAACCATCTCCGAAAATAAAACCGACCCCGGAGGAAACGGCCGAAAACGACGAGCAAACCGACGCCGATACAGAAAAGAAGAAAATCGCCAAGGCTGCATTAGCGAAAAATAACGCAGGCAATGAAGAAAAGCCTTCGACGAAAACAACAATGGCCCAGCCGGGTAGCGGTAAGGGGACGTCACCGGGCGCGAGCGGACACGCGGGCGGAGCGGGCGGCCAATCGGAGTTCGGCTGGTACGGAAGCATGCTGCACGACCGTTTTTACAGCGAGTGGGTTCCGCCTCCAACGAACATTACTTCAGGTGCTAAGATTTCCGCACTTGTCAAAATTCGGATCGAGAAGGATGGTCGAGTTTCCGGTTTCGAAATCATTAAACCCTCCGGCAACGCCATGTTTGATGAATCGGTGGCGACGACAGGGAAACGTGTTACCGAAGTTGATCCTCTGCCGGCCGGCCTCGGCAACGGCGAGCATTACGACGTCAAAATCAATTTCGAACCAGATTCCGAACAATGAAACAGAAGTCAGAAGTTAGAACTCAAAGATCGGTGATTTTACTGCTTACGTGCATGTCGATCTTGTCCGCCTCAGGCGGATCGATCTACGCGCAGGAAGTGCCGACGATCACGATCAGCAAAGGCGACAAAATTAATCTGACCGTTTCGCCGCTCGGTGGCAGCGATGGCGCGGCCGGGACGAAAACTTTGCAGAACGATCTCACGCTTTCCGGTTATTTCATTTTGGGCGGCAATGCTTCCTACACCGCCCGCGGCAGCGCGAGCGCGGGCAATTTGCAAGGTCAGGTGGTCGATCACAGCGGCGGGACCGTTCTTTCGAAAAGCTACAGCGGCGGCGCGCGTGAAAACGCGCATCGATTTGCCGATGACATTGTCGAAACGCTGACCGGCAACAAAGGTTTCGCCACGAGCAAAATTGCGTTCATCGCCACGCGCAGCGGCAAAAAGGAAGTTTATGTGGGCGATTACGACGGCTCGAACGTCCGCCAGCTTACGCACGACGGCGTGATCAGTGTGCATCCATCGATCAGCCCGGATGGACGCCGAATCGCCTACACCGGTTATCAGAGCGGTTACCCGGATGTTTACGTAATCGATTTGGCGAGTGGCGCACGTAATCGGATCGTCAATTTTCCCGGCACAAACAGTGGCGCGGCCTTTTCGCGCGATGGGGGCCGTATTGCGCTCAGCGTCAGCAAAGACGGTAATCCGGAACTTTACACCGTCAGCGCCAGCGGCGGCGGCGCGCGACGACTGACTCGCACTCGCGGTGTCGAATCGGGCCCAACCTGGTCGCCGAACGGCGACGAGATTATTTATTCGTTTGATGACGGTCGGGGTCCGCAACTTTACCGGATTTCGTCCGGCGGCGGGAACGGCCAGCCGATTGCGACCGGCCACGGTTATTGCACCGAGCCCAATTGGTCGCCGGACGGAAAGAAAATCGCATTCAACGTGCGCGGCGGCGGAGGGTTTGAAATTGCAATTGTCGATCTTAGCGGCGGCGGCACGCGTGTCGTTTCGGTTGGCGAAAATCCGGTTTGGGGCGCTGACTCACGCCACGTTATATTTGCGGAAGGTAGCGACCTTTATTTGCTCGATACCGTTAGCAGTCGCAAAAACAAAATTCTCGACGGTCTCGGTAAAATCACCGAGCCAAGCTGGTCGCGCTAAGATCGACAATCGCGTTCACAGTGACGCGAGCCACTGCTTTTGCGTGCTCTCAGTCGCCGGTTAACCGCGCTTCCGCCAGATCGAGATCGCGTTGGATGCGGCGCAAGGCGTCGTCGTTGATGACGTGGTCATTGCGCAGACGAATGATCGTGTCGCGTTCGATTCGCAGCGCTTCGTATTGCAACTGCTGATATTGCGGCGTCGCAATTTCGCCGCTGCGATCGCCCGAGTTCTCCGCGCATCGCTGCAGTTGCTCGAGACGATCATCGTACTCGGCGCGCAAACGCGCGATCACGTCCGGCGAAGCGTTCTTCTTCGTCGGTCGCGCCATCGCCTCTGACCCCGAGTTTTCGAATCAAGATCGGCAGCGTGAGGCCTTGGAGGACGAGCGTCGCGAGGATCACGCAGAAGGTCAGGAACAAAATGTAATCGCGGCCGGGGAATGCGCGGCCATTGCTCAACGCAAATGGCAAGGCGAAGGCCGCCGCGAGTGAAACAACGCCGCGCATGCCACACCAGGCGACGAGCGTGACGTGTTGCCACGGCGGAATCGGGTAGCGGGCGCGAAGTTTTTTGCTAAACAAACGTGGCAAATATGTTGCTGGAACCACCCAGGTGATGCGCACGAGTATCACCGCGCCGCTCACCAATATGGCGTCGCGGATCAAGCTGAGAAGCGAGGCCGCGTGCAGAGCGCGCAGAATTCCCGGGAGTTGCAGACCGATCGTGATAAAGACGAAACCATTGAGCAAAAATACAACCATCTCCCAGAAGGCAGACGCTTGCAGACGGTATCGCGCGCTAACGATGAGCGGCGAGTGCCAGCCGAGAAAAATGCCCGCCGCAACCGTCGCGAGCACGCCCGAAACATGTAGTCGTTCTGCCGGTAGATAAGCGAGAAACGGCGTCAGCAATGAAATCGTGATCTGCACGGGCGGATCGTCAAGATGTCGGTGCACCCAGCGCATCACGACGCCAACGAGCAATCCGAAGGCAATGCCTCCGGCGGCGACCCAGACGAACCGGAGCGTCGCATGACCGAGTGAGAAAGTTCCTGTCATGAGCGCGGCAATGGCGAATTGCAGGGCAACCAGCGCGGTCGCGTCGTTCACCAAACTTTCGCCTTCCAGAACGGTCTCGATGCGATGCGGGACGGAAAGCCGGCGGATCACGCTCGTGGCCGCGATCGCGTCCGGCGGGGAAACGATTGCTCCAAGCGCGAAGGCAGCTGCCCACGGCAAACTCGGCGCGATCGAATGCGCCACGCAAGCGATCGTGATCGTTGTGAAGAGGACCAATCCGATCGCGAGCAGCAAAATTGGTCGCAGATTGCGGCGGAAATCCCGCCATGAGGTGAACAGCGCCGCCGGATAAATGAGCGGGGGCAAAAAGAAAAAGAAAACAAGGTTCGGATCGAGCCTCACTTGTGGAAGATGCGGAATGAAACTCAGGGCAAGGCCGGCGAGAACGAGCACGACCGGATAGGGCAGCGCAAGCTTACGCGCGGCGACAGCTAATGCCGCTACCGCAGCGAAAAGAAGGACGATGATCTCCGCCTGATGCATCGTAAGATTGACAATTATCGCTCAGGCTGCGACGGAACGGTTTTCCACGGTTGCTTTCGCTTTTGCCCGCGCGCGGTTTGCTTGCAGTTCGGGCAAATGTTTTTCCGACCAGCGGCAGAGCCCGTGCAGCGGTTCAATCAAGGTCCGCCCGAGTCGCGTAAGCGCATATTCGACTTTTGGCGGAACGACCGGATGAACGGTGCGTTGCACGAGGCCGTCGCGTTCGAGACTGCGCAGGGTTTGCGTCAACATTTTTTGCGAAATCCCGCCGATCTCGCGTTGGAGCGCGGCGTAACGCATCGTGCCGCGAGCGAGGATTTGAATAATGAGCGCGGTCCATTTATCGGCAATACGATCGAGCACAAGCCGGGACGGACATTGCGCATCCATCACCGAGGCGCTGGAGGACGGTTTTCGCATATCTTTCTTTTAGTGAATCTGCCATCCGGGTGCAAGAAGAGAGTAACAGCCCGGACAGATCATACAGATAAGATCGACATGTAGTTGACTACCGGTGCCGGCAACTTGAAATTTGATTCATGACAACTGCGACTTTCCCAAACGAAGAGGCGCCTTCGCTCGGTCTTCTCTTACATGACGCCAGCTCCGCGCCCGAATCCCCGCCCGCGCCGGGAGCGTCCGCCTCAGAGAACCCTGCCTTACTGGACGAATATTCGCGCACAGTCGTAAGCGTCGCGGAGCGTGTCGCGTCTTCCGTGGTCAACATCGACATCAAACAACAGCGGCGAAGCCGACAGGGCGCGCGAGAAATTGGCGGCAGCGGCTCGGGGTTCGTGATTGCGCGCGATGGATTCATTTTGACCAACAGCCATGTCGTCCATGACGCGACACAGATCACCGTCAATTTGCCGGACGGCCGCGAGTATCCCGGGCGGCTGATTGGCGACGATCCAGAAACAGATCTTGCGGTGATTCGCATCGATGCGCCTCAGCTTGTCCACGTGCGGCTGGCTGATTCGGAAAATTTGCGCGTCGGACAGCTGGTGGTCGCAATTGGCAATCCGCTCGGTTTTCAGGCCAGCGTGACAGCGGGAGTTATCAGCGCACTTGGACGTTCCATGTATTCGCAATCTGGCCGTTTGATCGACAATATCATTCAAACCGACGCGGCGCTGAATCCCGGCAATTCCGGGGGACCGCTGGTGAATTCCGTCGGAGAAGTGATCGGTGTGAACACGGCAATGATCCGGCCGGCGCAAGGAATCTGCTTTGCCATCGCGAGCAACACGGCAAAGTTCGTTGCGGGCTGGCTGATCAAAGAGGGAAAAATTCGGCGCAGCTACATCGGCGTCGCCGGACAAAATGTGCCGCTCCATCGGCGCATCGTTCGCTTTTACAATCTGCCGCGGGAAACCGGGGTGCTTGTTGTTTCGGTCGAGAAAGGCAGCCCAGCCGAGCACGCAGGCCTCCGCGAAGGCGATGTGATTGTTGCATTTAATGAGCAACCAATTGGGAGCATCCACGAATTGCACAAGATGCTCATGGGCGACCAAATCGGCATCGCAGGAAAATTACTGATCATTCGGCACACCGAAAAATTAGGATTGTCGATCTTGCCCGCGGAATCGCGCTAGCCCGCTTGAGGTAAGGACGCCGCGCTGCGGCGTCCTGGACAGCGCAGCGCGCTGTCCCTACCTTGCAACTTCGCTGTGAAAATTCTCGTCATTGGCGGCGGCGGCCGCGAACACGCGCTCGCCTGGAAATTGAAGCAATCGCCGGGCGTTAATCGAATTTTTTGCGCGCCGGGCAACGCCGGTACCGCTCAGATCGCGGAGAACGTGGCGATTCCGGCGACTGATTTGCCCGCGTTAGCTCGATTCGCAAAGGAAATCCATCTCGATCTAACCGTGGTCGGTCCGGACGATCCGCTGGCGGGAGGGATTGTCGATCTTTTCGTCGCGGAAAAATTACGCGTCTTCGGCCCGACAAAATCGGCCGCGCGGATCGAATCTTCAAAAATTTTCGCGAAGGAATTGATGGCCGCGCAAAAAATTCCAACTGCGAAGGCGAGCACGTTTTCCGACAGCGACGAGGCACTGCGTTATTGCGAGCAGCTCCAGTTTCCGGTCGTGATTAAAGCCGACGGTCTTGCGTTGGGCAAAGGCGTGATTATCGCGCCGGACGCTGATGCGGCAAGATCGACAATTAACTCGATGATGAATGAGGGACGCTTCGGCGAGGCGGGCCGGCGAATTGTAATCGAGGAATTTTTGCGCGGCTCGGAATGTTCGCTGCACGCGTTGGTCGATGGAAGAAATTACCGGTTGCTCGAATCGGCGCGCGATCACAAGCGCGTCTTCGACGGTGACAAAGGGCCGAACACGGGCGGGATGGGCGCATTCAGCCCAGCAAACAATTGGACTCCCGATTTGCAATCGCAACTTGAAGAAGAAATCATGCGGCCCGTATTGCGCGGGTTGCTCAAAGAAGGAGTCACCTTTCGCGGATTACTTTATCCGGGATTGATGATCACAAGCGACGGCCTGCGTGTGCTTGAATTCAATTGCCGCTTCGGCGATCCGGAGACGCAGGCGATTTTGCCGCGCATGAAATCGGATTTACTGCCGCTTCTGGAAGCGACAATCGACGGCAAGATCGACAATTGCACGATCGAATGGGACGAGCGCGCCGCTGTTACCATCGTGCTCGCTTCAGGCGGGTATCCCGGCAAATATGAAACAGGAAAGCCGATTGCCGGCCTCGAGGAGGCGGCCAAGCTCAAGGACGTGCAGATTTTTCACGCGGGAACAGGCCGCGCGAACGGTGAAATTGTGACTTCGGGTGGCCGCGTCCTGGCAGTGACCGCGCTCGGATCGACAATGGAATCGGCTCGCGTCCGCGCTTATCAAGCAGTCTCGGCCATTCATTTCGAAAGCTGCCATTATCGGCGCGATATTGCTCTTGGCGCGGTTAGCGGATAACAATCGAGCAATGTTTCGACTGATTCGCCGGTTGGGGATTATCGTTTGCGTTTCGATCAGCACGCGCGGCTTGGCCGAATCTCCTGCGCCCTCAACTTCGGCGGCGCCTTTTCCAAGCGGCGCGCCGGCGCCAAATATACGGAGATGGAATTAAATCGTGCGACCGTTGAGGGAATGCTGATTCGCCAGGCACATGGCTTGATGCTTTTGCCGAGCCGCGAAAGCGCGCCCGCAGAAGCTTCTTTTTACAGTGAGGTGTTTGACGGCCACGTCGGTTACGTGCGCTTCGGAGCGCTGACCAGCACGAATCTCAAGGCAATGGACAAAAAGCTGGAAGAGTTCGGCGCGAGAAAAATCGATGCCATCGATGCCATGATTGTTGATCTTCGCGCCAGTGGGGCGAGCGATTTCGCGACCACGGCGGAGTTTGCGAAACGATTCTGTGCAAAAGGCAAATTGCTTTTCACCGTGCGCAAACCAGCCGCGCGCCAGGACCGGGCGTTTTCTTCCGATCGCGATCCGGCCTTTCAAGGGCTCTTGCTGGTGCTGGTCGATGGCGACACGGCCGGCGGCGCGGAAGCGGTTGCGGGTGCACTGCGATTGTATGACAAGGCTTTAATCATCGGACAGCCCAGCGCTGGCCGGGCGGTGGAGTATTCCGACCTGTCATTGCCGAGCGGAAAAGTTTTGCGCGTGGCGGTCGCGGAAGCGGTTTTGCCGGAAGGCCAGTCGTTGTTTCCCGATGGAATAAAACCCGATTTGCCAGTCGCGATGTCGGTCTCGGAGAAGCGACAAATCTTTCAGTTGAGTGCCGAAAAGGGAATGGCGACGTTTGTTTACGAAACCGAACGTCCGCATCTGAACGAGGCGGCGTTGTTGGCGGGAACGAATCCGGAGGTGGATGCGGCCGAAGCGCAGCGTCGCAACCGCGGCCGGGAGAAGCAGCCGACGCGCGATCCGGTTTTGCAACGCGCGCTCGACCTCGTGACATCGCTCGAGATTTATCAAAAGCGCTAAGGTGCACCCGCTCGAAGAACGCATCGGCTACAAATTCCGGAATTCGCTGTTGCTAGCGGAAGCGCTCACTCATCCCAGTCTCGGTCACGAGACGCAGCAACATCATTTTAATAATCAGCGCCTGGAATTTTTGGGCGACGCCATTCTTCAGCTCGTCATCACCGAACATCTCTATGGCAAATTTCGCGCCGAGCCGGAAGGACAACTGACGAAGCTGCGGTCGCGCCTGGTTTCCCGCGACACTTTGAAGAAACATGCGCTTACTCTCGATCTTGGCCATTACTTGCTAATGGGACGGGGCGAAGAAGCGAGCGGCGGGCGGGCGCGAACATCGACACTGGCCGACGCGTTCGAAGCGCTGATAGGCGCGGTTTATTTGGACAGCGATTTGAAAACGGCGCAAAAATTTATTCTCGCCCAGGCGCGTGCCGATCTGGAGCAAATCGCGGAAGAACCGGTCGACATTAACCCGAAAGGTCATTTGCAGGAATTGCTGCAAAGTATTTCGCAGCAGAGTCCGGTTTATGAACTGATTAGGCAAAGTGGGCCCGAGCACGAAAAAACATTCGTCGTGCAAGTGGTGTGGGAAAGAAAAGTTCTTGGAAAGGGCAGCGGCGGCAGCAAAAAACAAGCGGAAACGGCGGCCGCGTTGGAAGCGATGGAGTCGAAGCGCTGGCAAAAGAAACCGGACCGCAAGCCAAGATCGACAAAATTGCCGCGGAAAATTAGCCGCGCGACTCGTAAGGCGAGTGATTAAGCGCGTAGATGCTTGTCCCGGCGGCAGTTTGCCATTTTAGATGCCGTGCGATTGTTGCGCTTACGAATTTTTTTGCGCAGCGGACCGCCCGTTCCAGGGATAAACCGTGCGCCAGGCCTGCCGCGATGGCAGCGGAGTAAGTGCAGCCGGTCCCGTGTGTCCGAATGCCTCGCGTAAACGATGCGCTAAATTTCGTGATGCGTCCGTTATAAAAAAGCAGATCGGTCGCATGACGGAGGCGAAGGTGCCCGCCTTTCAGTAGAATGGGCACGCGATATTTTTTCGCGAGTTTTTCTCCGGCAGTCTGCAACGTAGCAAGATCAACAATCAATTTGCCGCTTAACCTGGCTGCTTCGTCGATGTTCGGTGTGATGAGCGAAGCAAGTGGAAAAAGCGCCTGTTCGTAATGCGTGATCGCGTCATCGGCCAAAAGCAACTCGCCGCTAGAGGCGACCATTACCGGATCAATTACAAGCGGGGGAAGGCGCTGACCGCTCGCGGCGCGCTCGGTGAGCACACTTGCCACCGTCGCCACGATTTCGCCCGAGTAAAGCAAACCAGTCTTGATGGCCGCGATTGGAAAGCTTTCGAAAAGCGTTTCAATTTGCGCACGCACGGTTGCGGCGGAAACGCTGCCCATCCTGACGACTTTTCCCGGCGTTTCCGCAACGACGCAGGTGACGGCGGTCAATCCATAAACCCCGAATGCGCTGAAAGTTTTCAAGTCGGCTTGGATGCCGGCTCCGGCGCTGCTGTCCGAACCGGCGATGGTCAGTGCGACGGCTGTAGCGGCGCTCTGTGAGCGCCGTTTTTTTTTCCTCGCCATCGATTCTAGCGGTCATGGACCGCCGCTACAAGATCAGGCGCCGTCGTTACCGATGGCTTCGACCGGGCAGCCTTCCATCGCTTCTTTGCAGAGGGCCTCTTCTTCCGGGCTTTCCGCTTGTTTGTAAACGTAGGAATGCCCGCCGTCATCATTGCGCTTGAAATTGGCGGGGGCGGTTTCGCGGCACAAATCGCAGTCGATGCATTGATCATCGACATAAAATTTTCCTGCGACGTTTTCGGCGTATTTGTTTGCGGCGTCAGCCATGGTTTGACCCTTTGAGAGAGCGGACTGGAAGGTTAGGAGGAAACATCGGGGGCGCAATGAAATTTGCTCGTTGACGCGGTCTTGCGCAACCGCCAGGCAAAGCGGCGGCGAATAATGTGGGGTGGAGTGAGGTGAAAAAGGAAACGACCAAAACATTGCGGGCTTTTGTGATCGAGCTGGCCATCTACGCCGTGCTCGTGGTCGGTTATTTCTTTCTGGTGCTGCATTTTTTGGGAGAAGGATTGCATCAGCTCGAGACTCGCCACCGCTACACCTACGCCGGCGTCGCCATCCTGCTTATGATCGGTCAGGCGGTCGTTCTCCAAAATGTGACCACGCTTTTGCTGCGCTTGATTCGGGGGCGTTCGGAGTAAGCTATGTTTTTCCCCATCTCCGGCGCGCACATCAGCCCGATTTATCTAGTCATCGTTGGATTCGTGATCGGCATTCTGGGCGGATTTTTCGGAGTGGGCGGCAGTTTCATCGCGGGTCCAGCACTGCGCGTAGTCGGTCTGGATTGGAACTTCGCGGTCGGCACCGATCTGGCGCACATCGTCGGCAAATCGGTGGTGGCGGTGCGACAACATCGCGCATTTGGCAATGTCGATCTTCGTCTCGGATTTATCATGGCCATCGGCACCATTGTCGGCGCAGAAATCGGAGCGCAATTAATTCAGATGTTGAAGCGCGCGGGAAACGTCAATCTGGTTGTGAGCATCGTCTCGATCGCCGTTTACGTGAGCATCTCCACGTTCATGATCTGGGAGAGCCGCAAAACTTTGCGCTCAAAGAAAGGAGGTACCGCTGCGCCGCCGACAGCGGCGACGAAAAAACATGACCCATCGTCTTTCGGACATGTCACGCGAAGTATTCAACGGTTGAATATTCCGCCGCTGATCAAGCTGCCTGCTTCGGGCGTGACGATTTCGCTTTGGATCATTCTGCTTGTTGCTTTCGTCGGCGGATTGTTCAGCGGATTTCTTGGTGGCGGCGCGGGCTACATTCGGATGCCGTCGATGGTTTATGTGCTCGGTGTTCCCCAGATTGGCGCAATTTGCACTCAATATTTTGCCGGCCCGAAAATTCGGCTCGCCTTCGTGCCGCTGCCACTGATCGGCGCAGCCATCGTGATCTACACCATGATGACGGGACACAAACTTTAGATCTTCATATGCGCATTCTGATTTGCAGCGACGGAACCGAGGCCGCGGAAAACGCGACGCGATTAGGTGGCCTCCTCGCCAGTTCGTTGCGGGCGGAAACGACCCTTCTCGGGATCGCGGAGACGCCGCGCGGCGAAGGCGCTTTACGCGATGCGCTCAATACGCAAGCGCAATCGCTTCGCGCCCATGGTGTCACACCGGAGATTGTCGTGCGGGCCGGCGAACCGGTTCGCCAAATCCTCAATGAAACAGCGACAACCAAATATGATCTGGTTGTGATCGGCGCGCGGCAGACCGGCGCGACCGGGCTCTATTGGCGGTCGGAGAAAACCTACGAAGTAATTAAAGCCATTTCACCGCCGGTGCTGGTGGCGATCGGAGAATGCGAACACCTGAAGAGATTTCTCGTTTGCACCGGCGGAAAAGAATTCATTGAAGAAGCCGTGCAACTTACCGGCAAGCTCGCTGCGGCCATGGGAGCGTCGGTTACTCTTCTCCATATCATGGCTGAGCCGCCGGCGGTTTACGCCGATCTCGTTCGCTTGGAAGAAGATGTCGATCGACTGCTGGAATCCAAATCGGAACTGGGAATGAATCTTCTCGAACAGAAGAAGGATCTGCAAAGCCTTGGTGTGCCGGCCGAGGTCCACGTCCGGCACGGTATCGTGGTTGACCAGGTGTTCGCAGAAGCGCACGAAGGAAATTACGATTTGATTGTGACCGGATCTTCACAAGCGCGGGGCATGCTGCGACATTACATCATGGGCGATCTCACGCGGAGCATTTTGAATCATGCGAATTGTCCGGTGCTGGTTGCTCGCGCCGGTAAAGCAGAGCGCGCCGGTTCCTTTTTGGCTTCGTTTAAACACTTGTTTGGCGCGAAGATGAAATGAAGCCAGCTTGCACACGGATTGTCCGGAGCTATTCTGCGCACGGCATGAAATTCTCGCCTGCGTTATTGTCGATCTTACTCTTGTCGTTCTTGTGCGGAGGCAGCGGTTGCGCAAACAAAGGTGGCGGTCAGACTGCCGGCGCGACCGGTGATTACGTTTCCGGGACGCCGCTTCCGGAGCGCCGCGAGGGCACGTCGTTTTTTGGCACCAATGTTGAGCGCGGGCAGTTTCAACCTGTCTATTTCGATTTCGACAGTCAGGCCGTTCGTTCGTCTGAGTCCGGAAAAATTCAACGGATTGCCGAATTCATGAAAGGCGGCTCGGCGCAAATCATCATTGCCGGCTTCACCGATGAACGCGGAACGGCGGAATATAATCGAGGGCTGGGCGACCGGCGCGCGGGCGCAGTGCGCGAGGAGCTGATTTCGCAAGGCGTGGATGGCAGTCGCATCCAGACGGTCAGTTTCGGCTTGGAAATGCCGGCCGATTCGGGGCACAGCGAATCCGCCTGGGCGAAGAATCGCCGCGCCGAAATCGGTGTGATTAGGTGATGTGGGATTGCTTTTAGAGGAAGGCGGGAAGCTAACGGCTTCCCCTGCAATCTTTCTCGCTCCAAAAGATTGAAATGGCGACGCTGCAGCGCGCGTGCGAACCATTGCGCTTCTTGTGAGCGAGAAAAAAGCGCGTCGAAATTGGATCGCGCATCTCTGGCGCGAGTGGGCAATTGAAAGCCGGCGGCCGATTGTCCCCGCTTTTGCGAAACCAAATCCGGCGCAGTGGAGCGACACACACGTGACCGCGGCGTGGCTCGGACACGCCACGGTGCTTATTAATTTCTTCGGCATTAAGATTCTCACCGATCCGGCTCTCTTTTCGCGAATCGGGATTTGTTTGCCCGGATTTACGATCGGACCGAAACGATTGACTGCGCCGGCGCTGACTTTTCGTGAGTTGCCAAAGATCGACATCATTCTTTTGTCGCACGCGCATTTCGATCATATCGACGTGCGCACGCTGCATCACTTCGACCGTTCGACAAAAGTAATCACGGCGCCGCGCACGAGAGACTTGCTTGGTTGGACGCGCTTGCGCGACATCACGGAGCTTCGTTGGGGAGAACAAAAGTCAATGACGACGCCCGCCGGCAGGATCGACATCCTCGCTTTCCGCGTAAAACATTGGGGCGCGCGCATGCAACGCGATACTTACCGCGGTTACAACGGCTACCTCTTCGAACGCGAAGGAAAGCGCGTTATTTTCGCCGGAGACACCGCATTGACGGATAGTTTTGACGACCTGCGCGAGCATGGCCGCATCGATCTCGCGATTATGTCAATCGGCGCTTACAATCCCTGGATTCGGTCGCACTGCACGCCGGAACAAGCGATCGAGATGGCAAATGCAGCCGGTGCTAAGTTCATCATGCCGGTGCACCATCAAACTTTTCGGCTCAGCTTCGAACCGTTTCGTGAACCAATCGAACGATTCGAAAATGCACTTCGCCATCAACCTGAGCGCATCGCGCTACGCGAGATCGGCGAAACATTTGTTCTGCCGTTGTAGAAGCGCTCGCCGCCCCCGAGCGCCTGACAGCTTCCCGCTTGCCCGCGCAATCGCGGAATGCCATCTTTGCCCGCTCCGCGCCGACGTAGCTCAGCTGGTAGAGCAACGGTTTCGTAAACCGTAGGTCACGAGTTCGAATCTCGTCGTCGGCTCCATTCGTATTCAGCGATTATAGAGGGTGTTGGCAGTTCGACGCCGGGCGTTCAAATCGACTCAACGCTGCTCAATGGTGCGCGCCGGACATGTCCAGAGTTTGTCCAACGCTAGCGGGCGCGGAGTCTGGACGAACAAATAGATTGTTGGCAGTAGATCGTGAAGATCGATAAGCTCTTGCCCTGTTGAAAGTTCGCCTCGACGAATGAGCGCCGATCCTGAAGAGCGCAAGCTTGCCGCCATCATGTTTACCGACATGGTCGGCTACAGCGCGCTGTCGCAACGCGACGATAAGCTTGCCTTGGAATTGTTGGAGGAACATCGCCAACTGCTCCGCCAAATATTTCTGCGCTTTCACGGGACCGAGATCAAAACCATCGGCGACGCTTTTCTGGTCGAGTTCAACAGCGCCCTGGAAGCTGCGCAATGCGCCATTGAAATTCAACGTTCGCTGGCCCATCGCAATGCCGATGCTCTGGCTGGGAGACAAATTGAAGTTCGAATCGGCATTCATATTGGCGACGTTGTCCATCGCGCAGGTGATGTTTTTGGCGATGGAGTAAACATCGCCTCACGCATCGAACAGTTAGCGAATGCCGGCGGCGTTTGTGTGTCGATGGATGTCGAGCGGCAGATTCGCAATGCAGTAGAGACGCGTTTTGAGAAACTCGCGCCGACAGAGTTGAAAAACATTTCCGTGCCGATGGATTTGTTTCGAATCGTATTGCCGTGGGAGCGGCCAGGCACGCCGGTCGCGAAAACTCAAGCGCCTACGAAGTCGACATTTCCAAAATGGGCGATGACCGGCGCAGTTGTCGTCCTGATTGTAATTGGATTTTTCTTTTGGTCGAAACGCACGCCAACCATTTCAGCCGCGCCTGTGAAAAGCA
>WNFR01006215.1_pt1 | contig 16736 bp, 12 predicted proteins | sample 5400221 | NCBI WGS metagenome assembly WNFR01 (sample SAMN13153357, study PRJNA577476) | soil metagenome | isolation source: 40 cm soil under Madrone tree | place: USA:California | collected 2016-06-14
ATCGATTCGAATCATGCGAACTGCGATACGGGCGCGGAAGAAATACCGGCAGGGAATGATACGACGTACTTGAGCATGGTGGACCGCGACGGAAACATGGTTTCGATGATTCAAAGCAACTACGAATCGTTTGGTTCCGGGATCGTCGCGCCGGGCACAGGTTTTGCGCTGCACGATCGCGGCGGGCTGTTCAGTATGGATCCGTCGTCGCCGAACGCGCTGGCGGGAAGGAAGCGGCCGCTGCACACGATTATTCCCGCGTTTGCGCGGAAGGGCGAGACGCGGGTGGCGTTTGGAATCATGGGCGGCTGGAACCAGTCGCAGGCCCACTCACAATTCATCGCGGATCTCGCGGACTTCAAGATGAACATTCAGGCGGCGCTGGAAGCCCCGCGCTTCAGCAAGCATACGTTCAGCGGGTGCGACGTGATGATGGAAAATCGATTTTCGCAGAAGGTGCGCGAAGAACTCGCCGGCAAGGGACACAAGATCGATCTGAAGGGCGCCTTCACCAGCGCAGCGGGCGGGGGACAAGCAGTACTGCGGGATTTTGTCGCGGGGGTGAACTACGGGGCTTCGGACCCGCGCAAAGACGGCCAAGCGGCGGCGGAGTTACCCTTTGAATACTAGATAGCTATCGAGGCAGCGGAAGGTTTTGGCGGCCAAAACGTTGCAAGAATATTCCATAATTGAGTGACAGAGGGCATAATTTTGCTCTTTAAGCCGTCCCGACGGGCGGCTATATCTAAGTAAAACCTTATTGTTGAACAACTTGAAAGCTGGTCACATGGCCAGTGAGTTGCACCTGTACCAAAGGCCAGGGACCGCCGCCCGCAGCTACGCGACCTGGATATGGAGATCCCGATGGGGTACGTTCGGGTGGCTTTGAGGCTCTTTCGATTTCTGCCGCTGGCAGCCCTCCTGCTGATGGCGATTCCTTCCAGCTATGCGCAGAAGGTTGACCTTTCTGGGCGATATCAGTGTGCGCAAGCGAAGATGCACGGGAAGGTGATTCCGTGCAATGCGGCGCCGCTCATCCTGAAAAACGACGGGCGATTCGAATTACGTGGCTGGGAAGGAAGCTACCTGGTGAACGGAGAATGGGTGGAGCTTTCGGATTCGCTGATCAAAGCGAAAGCTAGATCAAAGCGAAAGCTAAGATTGAACCGGGCCACAAGATCGTGCTGCGTTACTACGGGAAGCATGGCTTGGTGGAAATGACGTACGAACGGCGTGTGGCGGAGCTGGGGAAGACGGCGCTGAGCTAGTAGCCGTACGTTCGCCCACGCCGACTATTTGATTGCCCTCTGACTCCTTCCTATCCAAGCACAAATTTCAATTAGTCGCAGGTTGCCAGCCGCGTCCACGCAAGACGCGGCCCGCGGTGGCGCCTGTCAGCTTGCCGCGATCATATTCGACCTGGCCATTCACAATAGTGAAATCGATGCCTTCGGAGAGCAGGTCGGGCTTCGTGAAGGTGGCGTGGTCGATGATCGTTGCGGGATTGAAGATGGTGATGTCCGCAAAATAGCCGGGCTTCAGGAGGCCGCGACCGTCGAGATGCTCGCGCTGAGCGGGGAGAGAAGTGATCTTGCGGATGGCGGCTTCGAGGGGCATGAGATGTTCGTCGCGAACATAGTGTCCGAGGAAACGCGGCATGGAACCCATAGCACGCGGATGCGTGTGCGGCTCGTAAGTCGGGCCGTCGAGAGACATCTCGCCCGCGTCGAGGCCGATGCTGGTCCAGGGCTGGCTGAGTCCAGTGCGCAGGTCTTCTTCGCTGGCCATGAAATAGATCGCGCCGGTTTGCGCGCTGTCGGCAAGGACGAAATCCATGAGCGTGTCTTCGGGGGATTTCTTCCAGGTTCTTGCCACTTCGTCGAGCGTCTTTCCTTCAAATTGCTTTAGCTCCGGTTTCTCGGCGGATGCGATAAGAACGCCGGGAGCTCCTCCACAATCGTAGAAGAGGTTTTCCCAGTCCGGGTGATCGCCAGAGAGCTCTTTTTTGATTCGCGCGCGAATCTCGGGGTCCTTCAATCGCGCGAGCAATTTCTGTACGCCGCCATCGGCAACCCAGGGCGGAAGCGCGGAAGCGAGCGCGGTAGCGCCGGCCGGGTAGGGGTACATGTCCGCGGCGATATCGAGGCCGGAATCGCGCGCGAGTTGAATGGCGGCGACGACGTTCTTCATGTTGCCCCAGCGGGGCTTGCCGCTGACTTTGAGGTGGAAGATTTCCACGGGCAACCGGGCTTCGCGGCCGATGCGGATGGCTTCGGCGAGTGCGGGCATTTCCGAAGCGCCTTCGCTGCGCATGTGCGTGGCGTAGAGGCCGCCGTATTTTGCGGCGACTTGCGCTAGGGCGATGAGTTCGTCCGTCTTGGCGAAGATGTTCGGCGGATAAATGAGGGCGCTGGAAACGCCGAGTGCGCCGTCCTTCATGGCTTGCTCAACTAGAGATTTCATTTCATCGAGCTCGGCGGGCGTGGGAGCTCGATTGTCGTCGCCGATCACCGTTGCGCGAATTTGCGCGGAGCCGACATAGGTGCCGATGTTGAGCGGGGTGCCTTGCTTTTCGAGGCGGCGGAAGTAGCCGTCCAGGGTGGTCCAGTCAACGGAAAGTTTGTAGCGCTCGAGGAACGGTTTCATCGGGGTGAGGGTTTTTTCGTTTTGCGGAGCGATGGAGCCGCCTTCACCAGTGATTTCCGTGGTGATGCCCTGGGAGAGCTTGCTCAGAGAGCGATTGTCGAGCAGCAGCGAAACTTCGGACTGGCCGAGCATGTCAATAAAGCCGGGAGAAACGATGCGGCCTTTGGCATCGATTTCACGCTTCGCGTGAGCTTCGTGCAAATCGCCAATGGCGGCGATGCGATCGCCGCTGACCGCGACATCGGCGGAATACCAGGGATTGCCGGCGCCGTCGATGACGTGGCCATTGCGGATGATGAGATCGTAGTCGCCGGATGTGACGCTTGGGGAATTACTCAGATCGGCGTCGTAAGCGGCTGCGGCGCTTTCGCCGAGCGCCTGGCCAGCGACCTGTTGGGCGGCGTCCGAATCGGGAGCGAGCGAAACGTGATTGACGTAGGCCGCAAAGGCGAGTTTCTTTCCGTCTTTGGTGATCACGTAGCCAGCGAGGCCTTTGCCGTTGAGCATCATCTTGCCGTTCAGTTTGTCGTCGGAACCGAAAGTGCCGGTTTTTGCGTGGACGTGGCCAGCACCGGGAGAACTTGTTTGAATTTTTGCGAGCGTCCCATCTTTGCCAAGAATGGGCAGCGCTTTGAAAAAGACTTCGTAGTCCGGGCGAGTAGTCCAGTAGGTGAGGTAGTGCACCATGAAATCTGGGCTGAAAAGATCGGCCCAATCGCCTCCGGCGCCGTCGCCCTGCGCAGCGCCGGAAAGATCGAGCTTCGCGGATTGCAGGAATTCGCGTTCGACTTTGAATCCCGCGTCGAGGGGCGCTTTGATGTCTTTCGCGACAAGCGTTCCGAGGAGATACGGCCCCATGCCGGCGTGGAGATTCTGACTGACCTTCAATGTAATTTTGATTTCTTCGGAGAGGGGAGGAGAAACATGTTCCGCAACTTGATTTTCCGGCATATAGAAGCGCGCCGCGGAAGAAAAATCGGCGGAGGCGGAATTGGAAGCGGACTTGATTTGGACGCCTGCAGCGAAGAGAGCTTCACGAAAGACCGTTTCTGCGAACTTTGTCGGCGACGGTATCGCTATTGACGCAGGTTGCGCGGCGATACCCATCGGCAGGTTACCGGAGAGCGTGACGACGACCGAGCCGTCAGGATTTGCAGAGAAAATTGGGGATTCAAATGATGGCTTGGAGTCGACCGGAGAGGTGATTACGTGATTTACGAATCGAATGTAGGAAGTTTGAGGCGAAGAGTCGAGCCCGATGGGGTCGCCGACTTTGGCGCCGGGCTTGGCAACGAGATCGATGACGTTATCGTTGATCATGATGGAAGACATCACGACTTCGGTTCCGCCTTCGCGAGGGCCATCCGGAAAGAGCGTTGCGTCAATGAGCACGCGGCCTTCGATCTTGCGAATCCCTTTGGCGGCGGCGTCCTTGGCGAGTTGCTTGATGACGAGGAGAGGATCGCCTGGCAAAGCGGGACCCTGGTAGGAGTGATCCTGGTCGACAAAGGCGAGAGTGCCGTCGGGCTGAATGCGATTCGAAAGATTGGGATCGCCGCTGGCGACGAGGATGAGATCGCCTTTCAGTTTTCCTTTCGAATCGATTGGGCCGGTGCGGTAGACGCGGGTATGGAAGCGGTAGTCGGCGCCCAGCTTGGCGAGGAGCGTGCCTTCGGTGAGGATTTTCGTGGTGGAGGCGGGCACGAATAATTTGTCAGCGTTAAGAGCGTAGATGACTTTGCCGGTATCGAGCGAATAGAACTCGATGCCAAAATTGGCGTGGGCGAATTCGGGGCGGCTAGTCACTTTCTGTATGCGCTGGGCGAGAGAGGCTTCGGCCTGCGCACGGGCCCGTGGGATTGGCAGACAGAATAGGAGCAAGAGCATCGCAGCACAGAAGAGAGCCAGAGAACGCGATATGTTTTTCAAGAGCGAAACCTCCCAGAAATAGTTCGGCAGCTGTGTTAGTGCGCCAAGCCAGTCGCACCGGCGGAGTCGAGCTTCTCGAAAGGAACATTCAGGATCGGGTATTCCTTCCAGTCCTTGTAGTCGAAGTGCCACCATTCGGATTCGTAGACGGTGAAGCCTTCGGATTCCATGGCGCGGCGAAGCAGATCGCGGTGCCAGCGCTGGAGCGAAGTGCCGCCGGGATAGCTGGGGAAGGAGCGCGGCGACATTTCATCGTAGGTGCCGGGCATCTCGATGGGCTTGCCGCTGGCGAGATCGTAGAGCGTGAGATCCACGGCGCAGCCGCGATTGTGGCGTGAACCCTGTGCGGGATCGGCGACGAAACTTTTGCCTTCGGCAGGAGTGGCGTCCCAGAAAATTTTCGTGACATACCAGGGACGATAGGCGTCGTGGATAAGCAAACCGTAGCCAAGCGGGTTAAGTTTTTGTTGAATTTTCAATAAAGCTTCGGCGGCGGGCCGCTGGAGAAAAGCTCGGGCTTGGGAATAGACGGGCGTGCCGAGGAAATCGTTGGAGGTCGCGTAGCGAATGTCGAGGTGAATCGTGGGATCCAGCGGGTTTAGTTCAACGAGTTCCGGCTTGCGAAAATGGTCCGTCTCGATGGGCGGCGAGGTGGTAAGAGCCTCCTTGCGCAAATCTTCGATTGGGCGGACCGGTTTGATGCGGGCGACGTCTTTGGCATCGATACCATAATCCAGACGATCCAGCCACATCTTGCCAGTAAATAGGACGAGTCCACCTGAGGGCTGGCGGCTAAAGCGCACAAGGGGCGCATCCGGCTCATTTGACGTTGGAAGTGCGAACGAACCTGGCGATACCTCATTCAATTGCCACTGTTTGGTCTGATTGAAAAGGAATAGATGACCATCGCGCTCCAGAACAACGCGAGGCTCCGTCAGAGAGCCATAGTCGCCGATCAAGGGTTTCCAATCCGCGCGAATGTCAGCAGGCTTGGACCCGGGAAGAAGAGAAGAAGTTTCCTGAGATCGGCCGGAGAAGACGAGGCAACAACAAAATAGAAAAACCAGAACAGGCCATCGCTTATGGTGGTTGTGGTCACCGAGCACGCCAGGTTTCCTTCTCAACAGTCCAGCGTTCGATCAGGTCGCGACGAACATGGTAACCGAGTCCGGGTGTGGTGGGGACCGGAATCGTGCCGCGGGGAGAGACTTCGACGGGTGGATCGATGAGGTCTTCTTCCCAGTATCGTTTGCTGGCGGAAACGTCGCCCGGCAAAGCGTAGCCGGGCAAGGAAGAGACGGCGATGTTGTGAACGCGCCCGATGCCGCATTCCAGCATGCCGCCGCACCAGACCGGAATGTTGCGCGCCAGGCACAGCGCCTGGATTTGCCGGGCGCTGGTGTGGCCGCCGACGCGGCCCAGCTTGATGTTAATGATGCGCGCTGCGTCAAGGTCGAGAGCAGCCTCCGCGTCACGAGAGTGGCGAATGGATTCGTCGAGGCAAATCGGAGTACTCAATTGCTTCTGGAGCTTGGCGTGGTTGAAAATGTCATCCCACCAAAGAGGCTGCTCCATCATCAGTAAATTGAATTCGTCGAAGCTCTTCAGGTGCTCGATATCGGCCAGCGTGTAAGCAGAGTTTGCATCAACGGACAAGAGAATTTCGGGGTGCGAGTTGCGGACGGCACGCACGAAATCAAGATCCTGACCGGGTTTGATCTTCAGTTTGATGCGCTGGTAGCCGGCGTGGAGTTCGGTGGCAACTTTTTCGCGGAGGGCTTCAGGAGACGGCTGCAGTCCCAGGGAAACGCCGCACTTGATCTCCGAATGCGTGCCGCCAAGCAATTTTGCGAGCGGCTCGTTCCTTTGTTGAGCTTCGGCGTCCCAAAGTGCGTTCTCGATTCCCGCGCGCGCCATTTCGTGACCGCGAATTAGGGCGAAAAGGCGAGTGACTTCCGAAGCGCAGCGGAGGTCTTTGCCGAGAACCAGAGGAGCGAGAAATGCGCGAATGACTAGCCAGGCGGTTTCCGGAGTTTCCGAATTGAAGAACGGACCCTCCGAGGTAGTGACTTCCCCCCAGCCGGTAACGCCGTCCGCGAGAAGTTCGACGAGGACGACGGTGCGCTCGCGGGTGATGCCAAAACTGGTTTCAAAAGGCGCCTTGAGGCGCATCTTGAGCTTGCGTAGAGTGACCGCCTCAATGTGCATGGATTCCCAGGATGCGCAAGACGGCGCGCGCAACAAATGTTTCGATTTCTATTTCCTAAACCATTGAAACAATAATGGAGCGAATCTGGTGTGTCAAGAGCACAAACACGGCTTGCGATTAGATACTTCTGGCAAGAAGGGAGAGTTCCGTTCGTCGATCAGGTCTCGTACCAGCGGAAACCCTTGCGTTGCTCTTCCGCAATCTCCTTTGCCAGAGCGAGGGTTTGCGCGCGGCGGTAGTGGCCAACCGCAGCCAGGACGGCATTGATCAGGGCAGTGGGCGCGGCGTAAGAGGCGCCAAAGGAGGTGGATTCGACAGAGGCCAAAAAGACCTCGTCGCATTCCCGCGATAGTGGAGAAACATATGTATCAGAAATGCCCACGCAATAGGCTCCGCGGGCGCGAGCCTGGTGCGCCCCCTCAACCGTTTGCCGCAATCCGCGACGGAAACTGATTGCGATGACGAGATCTTTCTTGTTGACCGCGCGAACGACATGCAGGATTCTGCCTGCGGACGTGGCGGCAAAAATCGGCAGGCCCAGCAAACTGATCTGATATTCGAGGTAGTGGGCGAGAGAGATGGCGAGATCGCCGGCCAGGAGCACGATGCGCCGGGCTGCATAGAAGCGCTTAGCCAGCGTCACGAGGCGGCGCGCGTCCAGGCTATTCTTAAGCCCCTGGACATTTTTCAAATCCTGTTCAAGCGAATCTCGCACATGAGCGGGCATGCTGACGTCGCGGCTGCCGGACTGCATCGTGTCTAGCGAGGTGGCGAAGGCGAGAGAAAGTTCGTGGAGATGGCGCTGGAACTCACGGTAGCTGGCGAAGCCAAGCCCGCGGACGATTCGAACAATTGTCGCAGGGTCCGTCTGCAGGCGCTTGGCCATGGCGCGAACGCTGAGCAACACGTACTCGCGAGGGTGCTCGAGGATCGGCCGGATGATTTCCTGCCGCTTGATACTGAGCTGGTCAATGCGCTCTGCGAGATGGGTTGTGGTTGCTTGGGCGTTTATCTTCTTGCTATTCATGTCGCGAGAGGATTGCCCAATTTGGGCCGCGTGTCAACCTGGAGCGCGGGCGATCGCGATGCGCAGCGGGCCGAACAGAGTCAGGCGCTACTTTTTCGTCGCGGCCGCTTTGGTTTCCAGGCCGGGGGCAATTACCGGCTGAAGGAACGGCATCATCGCACGAAGTTTCGGGCCGAGTTGTTCGATGGGAAGCGATTGCTCGCGATGGCGAGTGGCGAGAAAGTTGGGGCAGCCCTTTTCGTTTTCTTCGATCCAGGCTTTGGCGAAACTGCCGTTGCGAATTTCCGCGAGAATCTTGCGCATTTCTTCGCGCGTCTCTTTGGTGATGATGCGCGTCCCAGCGGAGTAGTCGCCCTGCTCGGCAGTGTCGCTGACGGAATAACGCATGTAGCTGAGGCCGCCACGGTAGATCAGATCAACGATGAGCTTGAGTTCGTGGAGGCATTCGAAATAGGCGACCTCCGGCTGGTAGCCCGCTTCCGTGAGCGTTTCGAATCCCGCTTTGATTAATTCGCTGACGCCGCCGCAGAGTACGGCTTGCTCGCCGAAAAGATCCGTCTCGGTCTCCTCGGTGAAGGTGGTCTCCAGGACGCCTGCGCGCGTACAGCCGAGTCCTCTTGCGTAAGCAAGCGCGAGGGCCTTTGCCGTGCCGGAGGCGTCTTGCTCGACAGCGAGAAGCGCGGGAGTCCCGCCGCCTTCGGTGAAGACTTCGCGAACGCGGTGCCCGGGAGCTTTGGGAGCGATCATTGATACGTCGACGTTGGCGGGCGGTTTGATGGTACCGAAGCGAATATTGAAGCCGTGGGCGAACATGAGGGTCTTGCCGGGCTTGAGATTTGGCGCGATGGCGTCGCGATAGAGTTTGGGCTGCTTGGTGTCCGGTGCAAGAATCATGATCACATCGGCCCAGGCCGCGGCTTCGGCGGGCGTATTGACGGTAAGGCCTTCCTTTTCGGCTTTGGCGCGGGAGGCGCTGCCCTCGGGAAGCCCCACTCGGACCGATACGCCGCTGTCACGCAAGTTCAGCGAATGTGCGTGGCCTTGCGAGCCGTAACCGATGATGGCGACTTTCTTTGCTTGAATGAGTGAGAGATCCGCGGAATTGTCGTAGTAGAGATTTGCCATTTGCTTCCTCTCGCCGGTAGCGAAACTGCCGTACAGTCTGGTTTGCCTTGCAATCTGGTTTGCCGCGCAATCTAGTTTGCGGACGCCCGCGGCCAGAGTCCAAAATTGCCTTTATTTCAGATTCGAACCGGCTGACGCAAGTTCAGAACTCGGCGCCGAAACGGGCGGACGCAGCAAGTCGCCGCCGCGAGTCATGGAGATGCGGCCGCTGCGCGCCATTTCGAGAACACCAAACGGCCGGAGGACTTCGAGCAAGCCATCAATTTTTTCGACCGCGCCGGAAACCTCGATGATGAGCGACTCAGGCGCGACGTCCACAACGCGAGCGCGGAAAACTTTGATTAGTTCCATGAGGTGCGGACGGTTGTGTTGATCGGCGGAGACTTTGATCAGCGCGAGGTCGCGTTCCAACAGCGCGCGATCGGAGACATTTTCCGCGAGACGCACATCGACCAATTTCTCCAGGCTGGCTTCGAGGCGATGCGCGCCCTTCTCGTCGGTGTGGGCGACGATAGTCATGCGGGCGATCGCTTCGTTCTCGGTCGGCCCCACCGTGAGCGAGTCAATATTGATGGCGAGGCGCCGCGCGAGGGACGAGACGCGGTTCAGGACGCCGGGTTTATTTTCAACATAAGCGACGAGCGTTTGCATGGTCTCCTCTTTTCTCCTACGGTTCCGTGGCGGTTTCGACGAGCGGGCTGTTCGGACGGCGAATCATGTCACTTAAGGACGCGCCCGCGGCGACCATGGGATAGACGGAATCTTCCTGTTCAACGCGAAAATCAATGAGCACCGTCTCGGTGGATTCACGCGCGGAGCGAATGACAGGAACCACTTCCGCGCGCTTGGTGATGCGCTCACCGCGGATGCCGAAGGCGTTGGCCAGAGCTGCAAAATCCGGCGCGACCAGCGGAGTGGCGACGTAGCGCTTGTCATAGAAAAATTCCTGCCACTGGCGGACCATGCCCAGGAAGCCGTTATTAATGATGGCGATCTTGATGTTGATCTTTTCCTGGACGATAGTGGCGAGCTCGCTCATGGTCATCTGGAAGCCGCCGTCGCCGACGACGACCCAGACTTCCGCATCGGGCTTGGCAAATTTTGCGCCAATGGCGGCGGGAAGCGCGAAACCCATGGTGCCGAGGCCGCCGGAAGTGATGAGCGTGCGCGGGCGATTGTGATGGTAATACTGCGCTTCCCACATCTGGTGCTGGCCAACGTCGGTGACGACAATGGCTTCGCCGCGAGTCTCCTTCCAAATATCGTTGATAACGTGAGCGGCGTAGAGATGTCCGGTGTCGGGGAGGCTCTGAATGTCGCGGACGGCGGAATCGCCTTTGAGTTCCGCGATGTGACGAATCCAGGCATCATGGTCGCTCGTCACGATGTGGGGCGTAAGTTCTTCGAGGACTTCGCGCGCGTCGCCGACGAGAGCAGCGTCTACCTTTACGTTCTTGTTGATTTCAGCGCGATCGATCTCGATGTGAATTTTGCGCGCGGACTTTGCGTAGGTGCGAAGGTCGCCGGTGACGCGATCGTCGAAGCGCATGCCGACGGCGATGAGCAGGTCCGCTTCTTGAATGGCATTGTTGACCCAAGCTTCGCCGTGCATGCCCATCATGCCGAGATTCAGCGGGTCGCTGGCAGGGAAGCAGCCGATGCCGAGAAGCGTCATGGCGACGGGATAGTTTCCGGCGCGGACAAACTGTTCGAAGGCGCGCATCGCGCCGGAAACCATGATGCCATGTCCGGCGAGGATCAGCGGGCGTTTCGCTGAATTCAACAACTCCACTGCGCGATCGAATTCCGCTGGATCGTGGTTGGTGCGGTGACGCTTCGGAGGAAGCTGCGGCGCAGAGGCTTCCCAGTCGAACTCCGCCGAAGCCTGCTGGGCGTCTTTGGTAATGTCCACGAGGACCGGGCCGGGCCGGCCGCTGCTGGCGATGACGAAGGCTTCGCGAATCGTGCGGGCAATGTCTTCGGCGCGGGAGACCACGACGTTGTGTTTGGTGATCGGCATGGTGATGCCGGTGATGTCGATTTCCTGAAACGCGTCCGAGCCGAGGAGTTTGCTGCTAACCTGACCGGTAATGCAGACGACCGGCGAAGAATCCAGCATGGCCGTAGCGATACCGGTGACCATGTTCGTGGCGCCGGGGCCGGAGGTGGCCATGGCGACGCCGACGCCGCCGCTAGCGCGGGCGTAACCGTCCGCCATGTGCGTCGCACCTTGCTCGTGGCGCACAAGGATGTGGTGCAGCTTCGATTTGCCGAGCGCGTCGTAGACCGGAAGAATCGCGCCGCCGGGATAGCCGAAGATTTCCCGCACGCCCAGGCGCGTCAGCGATTCGCAAAGGATTTCCGCACCGGTGAGCTTCATAGCGTCCTCGCAGGAGAGCCAGGTTGCACTGGCATTGAAAAAGCGGCAGGAACGGCAGTGACCGCGCCCAGAGAAGAAGAGGAAACCAGCAAAGCGTACTTGGCCATGACGCCGCTGGAATAACGCGGCGCCGGTGGTTTCCATGAGGAGAGTCGTTTTTGAATTTCAGACGCGCTCAACTCGACATTTAGCTGGCGATTCGGAATGTCGAAGACGATGGTGTCTCCGTCAGCGATAGCCGCGATGGGACCACCGTTGGCGGCTTCGGGAGCAACGTGGCCGGCCATGAGGCCGTGCGTCGCGCCGGAGAAACGGCCGTCAGTGAGCAACGCGACGGAATCGCCGAGGCCCGCGCCAACCAGCGCCGCGGTTACCGCGAGCATTTCGCGCATGCCAGGGCCGCCCTTCGGACCCTCGTAACGGATTACCACGACATCTCCCGCCTTGATGAGCCCTTTTTCAACGCCAGCGAAAGCAGATTCTTCCGTCTCGAACACGCGCGCGCGGCCCCGGAAATTCTCCACATTGTGGCCTGCCACTTTTACGACGCAGCCTTCCGGCGCGAGATTTCCTTTCAGGATGACGAGTCCGCCAGTGGGCTTGAGAGGCGCATCGAGTTTGCGGACGACTTCCTGGGCCGGCGTTTCTTTTGCGGCGGCCGCTTCCTCGCCAAGCGTACGGCCGGTGACGGTGATGGAGTCGCCTCGGAGGAGACCCGCTTCGATCAGGCGCTTTGCGACGAGCGCCGTGCCACCGGCGGCGTAGAGATCGGTGGCAACAAAACGACCGCCGGGTTTTAGGTCGGCGAGAATGGGCACGCGCGAACTGATGCGATCGAAATCGTCAATGGAAAGAGCGATTTTCAATTCGCTGGCGATAGCGAGCAAATGCAGGACGGCGTTTGTCGAACCGCCCGTTGCAGCGACACCGGTGATGGCGTTTTCGATGGCCGCTTTGGTCATGATTTTCGACGGCGTGATGTTGCGACGGAGAAGGTCCAAAACCAGTTCACCAGCGCGATGACCAGCATTGCCCTTTGCGGCGTTGGTGGCAGGAACGCTGGAGAGGCCCATGGGTGCGATGCCGAGGAATTCGCAGACTAGTGCCATCGTGTTCGCAGTAAATTGTCCACCGCAGGCGCCCGCCCCTGGACATGCCGCGCCTTCGAGGGACTTGAGTTGGGCGTCGGTCATTCCACCGCGCGCGTGCTTGCCGATAGCTTCGTAGACATCCTGAATCGTGACGGAGTGACCCTCAAACTGGCCAGGAGCAATGGAGCCGCCATAGAGAACCAGGCTAGGAATATTCAGGCGAGCCAGGGCCATAACGCCGCCGGGAATGGTTTTGTCACAGCCGACCAGGACGACCAGAGCATCGAAGAGATTGCCGCGGGTAACTAGCTCGATCGAATCCGCGATCACCTCGCGGCTGACGAGAGAGGTCCGCATGCCCTCCGTGCCCATGGTGATGCCATCGGAAATGGAGACCGTGTTGAACTCGAGCGGCGTTCCCCCGGCGGCGCGAATGCCTTCCTTCACGTGCTGGGCAAGTTCGCGAAGGTGATAGTTGCAGGGGCCAATCTCAATCCAGGTGTTCGCCACGCCCACGAGTGGTTTCTTGAAGTCCTCATCGCGAAGGCCGCAGGCGCGAAGCATGGCGCGCGCACCGGCGCGGTGCGCACCGTCTGTCAGAGCGCTGCTACGCGGCTTGGTAGAAGAATCGCTCACCACTTTGTCCCTTCGATGGCTGTCAATTGCGGCCATCCGGAGATTTGGCGCCCCGAAGAACCTGGGGCCATCACCCTGGTCTGGATGATGGCCCCGAAAGCTTCCAGGAATCCTTTGTCAGAGCGCCATCATCCGCTCGGGGATTCCCCTACGCGGAGGGGAATAATCCGGACCACGGCGCGGTCTAGCAGATGGATGGCCGGACACGAATAGTTGAGGCAAGTTGGCATCCCCTATTACCTGCGGACATCTAACAGGTCGAGTCTTCAGGGAATCAAAGGATCTGACACGGATCATCGGGGGTTACATGAGGCAGGAGACGGAGATACTGGTCATTGGCGGAGGTCCGGCAGGATTGGCTGCCGCCATTGCCGCACGGAAAAAAGGATTTGAAGTCGCCGTTGCGGATGGAGCTAAGCCACCTATCGACAAAGCTTGTGGCGAAGGCTTGATGCCCAACACGGTCGCGGCTCTCCGTGAACTCGGTATTGCAATTCATCCGAGCGACGGGCGGCTCTTCCGCGGCCTCCGCTTCGTCGAGGGAAAAACCAAGGCTGAGGCGAACTTTCCTGGAGAAAGCGGGATTGGCGTTGCCCGGACCGTCTTACACAAGAAAATGGTGGAGCGAGCCGAGGAGTGTGGAGCGTCTCTGCTGTGGAACACGCCGGTTTCTGGACTGACTGACGAGGGAGCAATTCTCGGTGGAAGAGAGATGCGCGCGAAGTGGGTGATCGGTGCGGACGGGATCCACTCGAGAGTGAGGCGTTGGATCGGCCTGGATCACGCATTGCAGCCGAAGATACGATTCGCGCAGAGACGGCACTATCGAATTCGACCATGGACGGAACACGTGGAGATTTACTGGGGCCGGATGATGCAGGTGTATGTCACGCCGCTCGAAGACGAAGAAACCTGCGTGGCATTGATTTCCGATGATCCACGAATGCGGCTTGGAGATGCCTGGGAAGAATTTCCAGAGCTTGCCGCGCGCGTTCAAAATGCAGAGCTGAGCGGCGTTGATCGAGGCGGAGTGACGGTGATAAGCAGGTTGCGCCGCGTGTATCGCGGAAACGTCATTTTGACAGGGGATGCGTCGGGCAGCGTGGATGCGATCACAGGGGAAGGGCTTTGCTTGAGCTTTCGCCAGGCCATCGCGCTTGCCGATAGTCTCGCGTCGGGCAGACTCGAGACTTATCAAGCAGCGCACAGACGGCTGTCAAGGGCGACCTACGTTATGAGCCGCCTACTTGTCTGGCTTGGGCGATATGGAAAGCCGAGACAGCGTGCCTTGCGGGTGCTGGCTAGAGATCCCGGGCTCTTTGCCCGGCTTCTTGAGGGACACGTGGGAAAATCCTCGGCGTTGGATTTCGCCGGGACAAGTCTGCGCTTCGGCCGTCAATTTCTAGCGGCATGAAGCAGGAAAGCTAAGCATGAATTTGCTCCATCATCGCCTGATTCGTTTTTCTGCTCTTGCCACGCTGGCGTTTGCCTTGTTGCTGGTTCTGGGCGCCCTGCCACAGCATGCCGTTCCTCAAGCCAACTCGGGCGAACTTCTGCTGGAAATGGAAGCGGCACAAAGCAAAGTGCACTGGACACTTAGCACTACGTTTCATACCGTTCATGGGACATTTGCACTAAAGAAGGGAACGATGCGAGTGGATCCCGCGACGGGCAGGGCCACCGGCGAAATCATTGTGGACGCTGCCAGCGGAAGCAGCGGCAACGATGGACGAGACAGGAAGATGCACAAAGAAGTTCTGGAAAGCAGCCGTTACACGGACATTGTCTTTCGTCCGGATCATGTTGAGGGAAAAATAGCCAGACAAGGAATCTCCATCGTCCAGGTTCATGGGGTTTTTGTGCTGCACGGCAGCGACCATGAAATGACCTTGCCGGTTCAAGCGGAGCTCAACGCGGACCATTGGACAGCCAGTTCGAAATTCGACGTGCCTTTCGTTGACTGGGGGTTGAAGAATCCAAGCACATTTTTGCTCAAGGTGAACCACGCAGTGGAGATCGAACTTGAACTGAAGGGTAGTTTGAAGGAGCCCAACGGTTCCTAGCCTCGAATCATTCTTCGGGCTCTTGCGTCACGATATGAACGTCCACGGCCGGCGACTCGCGTAAGAACCGGTGGACGGCAGAGAGATACAGATATTTGCGCCAGTCGTGGACCGGTGCACGGCCGAAAATCACTTGCGTAATGTGTTTCGAACGCACGAACTCCGCAACGGCATCCGCAACGCTTCGGCCTTTCAGGCGGACCACCTGCGCACCGAGACTTTCGGCAAATCGCAAATTGGCGGCGAGTGTACTCTGGTTCGATTCTTTCGGGCCGAACTCGCGATCCACATGGACCACGTAGAGCTCCGCGTCCATGCGGCGCGCCATGCGGGCGCCGCGAGCGATCAGATACTGTCCCGATGAATTCGACGAGATGCACACGGCGATGCGTTCCCGCACCGCCCAGTTTTTCCGGATGTCCTGGGCTTCCAAGTAGGATTCGAGGCTGCGATCGACCTGTTCAGCGACTTGACGCAGAGCAAGTTCGCGCAGAGCGATGAGATTGCCGCGGCGAAAGAAATTCTTGAGCGAGCGTTCGACTTTGTCCGAGCCGTAGACGTCCCCGCGCTTCATGCGGTTTTGCAGGGCTTCCGGCGTGAGATCGACCATCACCGTTTCGGATGCAGTCAGAGGCACCCAATCTGGGACGGTTTCACGCACAGTGATGCCAGTGATGGAGCGCACAACCGGAGCAATGCTCTCAATGTGCTGGATGTTGAGTGTGGAGATAGCATCGATCTTTGCCGCCAGGATTTCCTGGATGTCCTCGTAGCGTTTGCGGTGTTTGCTGCCGGGAATGTTCGTGTGTGCGAGTTCATCCACCAGGACCACGGCCGGGCGGCGCGCCAGAATGGCGTCCACATCCATTTCTTCGAACACCGTGCCCTTGTATTCGATTTGTTTTCGGGGAACAGCCTCAATCTGCGCGACGAGTTCTTCGATGCCTTTGCGGCCATGCGTCTCGACGACTCCGATGACCACGTCTTCGCCGCGGCTATGCCGGCGGAGCGCTTCACTCAGCATGCTGAACGTCTTTCCGACGCCGGGTGCGTAGCCCAGGAAAAGCTTGAAGATTCCGCGAGACTTTTGCGGCGGGGAAGCGACCTCCAACCAGTCTTCCGGTTTCTTCGGCAAAGGATTATCTTCTCCGCGGCGAACCGAATGTCTGCGCTAGAATAGGCGCATGCAGAGATTTCTAGCCGGCAGGACGTTCGGCTTCCTGCTCTCGATTTTCATCGTCGCCGGCATAGCATTTCTCTACCGCCAGGTCCTTCCCGCAAATCAAACTACTGTTGCGCTTTCGTTCCTGCTGGCAATTCTAGCAGTTTCGGCGGTCTGGGGAATGGCGGTGTCCGTTTTCATGTCCGTGGTGGCGATGCTGACGTTCAATTATCTGTTTCTGCCGCCGGTTGGGAATTTTGCGATCGCGGATCCGCAAAATTGGGTGGCCCTGGGCGCATTCCTCGTTACTTCGATCATGGGGAGCCAGCTCTCAGCGCGGATTCGCAAGGAAGCTGACGAAGCGCACAGCCGCCGCCGCGAGATCGAGCGGCTGTACAAGTTCAGTCAGAAACTGCTCGGAGAAGGCAACGTCATCCAGTTGATGAATGCGATTCCGAACTACATCGT
>WNFR01003673.1_pt1 | contig 16734 bp, 15 predicted proteins | sample 5400221 | NCBI WGS metagenome assembly WNFR01 (sample SAMN13153357, study PRJNA577476) | soil metagenome | isolation source: 40 cm soil under Madrone tree | place: USA:California | collected 2016-06-14
GACAGAGAGATGGAGGAACTGTTTCGTTCGAAACTGAAAAGTATTATCAACCTGCCCCATGAGTTGGTGCGCCTGGGGCAGTTAGTTGATTGGGCGCGGCTGGAAGCGCACTTTGCGCCGTATTACCAGGAAGCGGGCGTCCAGGGCTGGCGATCCGGCTAGTTGTGGGGCTGTAATTGCTAAAACATATCGAGGGGCTGTCGGACGAGGCGGTGTGCGCACGATGGGAGCGCGATCGGTACATGCAATATTTTTGTGGGGAAGAATATTTCCAGCACGCGCTTCCGCTGGAGCGTTCGGGGATGACGGATTTTCACAATCGGGTGCGTGAGCAGGCGCTGGAGACATTGTTGCAAGAGACGCTGGCGGGGGCGTATCGCGCGTGGGCGCTGAGCGGGCGACCGAAGCGGTGGCGGTGGAAACGACGGTGCAAGAGAAGGCGATTGCGCATCCGACCGAACACGGGCTGCTGCTGGCGGCGATTGAGCAGTTGGGCAAGCAAGCGAAGAAGGCCGGGCTGCGTTTGCGGCACTCGTACGTGCGCGTGGCGCGGCACGCGGCGATGAAAACGGGGCGCTACCTGTACGCGAAGCAAAAGAAAGGCGCGCGGCGGCAGTTGAAATTTCTGCGCATGCGGCTCCGGCGGCTGATCCGCGACGTGCGGCGCAAGAGGGAACGGGTTCCCACTTTATCGGAGCGGTCGGTGAAACGGCTGGCGAGCGCGCTGGGCAAAGCGCCCACCAGAAGCGTGGCGACCAGGGTTATCTCTATTCCATTCCTGGCGCGCGCCGGAAATGGAATGCATCAGCAAAGGTAAGGCGCGCCCCGTACGAATTTGGCTGCAATGTTTCCATCGCCACCAATCTGCATCGGGCGAAGGGCGGGCACTTCCTCTTGCAGGCGCGGGCGCTGCACGGCAATCCGTACAACGGCCACACATTGCAAGTGGCTCTCGACGACATCCAGAACATCGTCGGGCGTAGTCCGCTACGCGCTGGATCACGGATACAAAGGGCACCGCCTCACCGGCCATCCCCACACTGCGGGGTACATCACCGGGCACAACCGCGCGGGCGACTGCTGCAACGCTCTGCTCGCCGCCGCTGGTTTCAATCTCCGGCAACTCCTCCGCTTCCTGAGCAGTGCCCCCTATTTTTTTTGCGCGCGTTTTTATCTGCGCTCTCGGCCGCCTTCGATCCTCTTCCGCCAACCCAGGCCACTCTCTAAATCCAATAACGACTTCTTAACCCAGCTTCGGCAGGTTGGTGCTATCGAAAGATTTTTTGAGCACATTCTCGAGGTAGTTGTGCCTCGAAAAATCCCTAACCTTCCTGTTTGCAGTGAAGACCCTCGATGTCTGTCGCGTGGGGAGCGTAAACGCGTTTGTAGTGAAGACCAACCCTCTTGAAAGTGAAGTGGGAATTCGTAGGATCGACGCATGTACCTGCGTCGTTGCTATCGCCAGAAGGATGGCAAGCGTCACGGCTACTGGGCTCTGGTCGAGAGCTATCGCTCGTCGCGAGGCCCGCGGCAGCGCGTGGTGGCCTACCTCGGTGAGATCGATGCGGCTGGGCGGCTGGGCATTCACCAACAAGCCGCAGGTGCTGCCGCTGTTGCTCAGCGCGGATTGTTCCGGGACGTCGAACCGCAGTGGGTAGAAGTTGATCTGCAGCGGATCGCCGTAGAACGGAAGCGGGCGTTTGGTGGTCCCTGGCTCGGACTGCAGTTGTGTCGGCAAGTGGGACTGGTCGATTTTCTGGAGCGGACACTGCCCACCGGACGGGAAGAGATTCCCTGGCCAGTGATGGCACAGATCCTGATCTTGGCACGGCTGTGCGATCCATCAAGCGAGCTGCATATCACGGAGCGTTTCTATGAAGCGAGTGCGTTGAGCGATCTGCTAGGCGTACCGGCTAGCAAGGTGAATGAGGACCGGCTCTACCGTGCCCTGGATCAACTGCTACCACACAAGGAAGAGTTGGAAAGACATCTGAAGAATAGGCTGGGAGAACTGTTCGATCTGGACTACGACCTGTTGTTGTACGACGTCACCAGCACGTACTTCGAAGGAGAGGCGAAGCGAAACGAGTTGGCACAGCGGGGTTATTCGCGCGATCACCGCCCTGACTGTAAACAGGTGAACATCGCACTGGTGGTGAGCCGCGACGGAATGCCGCTGGGCTACCAATTATTCGCCGGGAACCGAAACGATGGGACCACGCTGGAAGAGATCGTGGAGCGGATCGAACGGTTGTACGGGAGAGCGAACCGTATCTGGGTGCTGGATCGCGGGATGGGGAGCGAAGAGAACTTGAGATTTTTGAAGCCAGCGAAACGGCGTTACATCGTCGGGACACCAAAGGGCATGCTGAAACGGTTTGAACCGGAGTTACGAAGCAAGGATTGGAAACAAGTGCGGGAAGGCCTGGAGGTGCGCTGGTGTCCCGCTCCTGGTGGTGAGGAACTATTTCTTCTCTGCCGGAGTGCGCAGAGGAAAGAAAAAGAGCAGGCCATGCATGAACGGTTCGAGAAACGGATCGAGGAGGGGCTCGAGAAGATCGTGGCCAGCTGCCGAAAGCGAAAACAACTGTCGGCAGCTGTGGGGCAGCGCGTGGGGCGACTCCTAGGCAAGAACTCACGAGCCGCGGGAGCCTTTGAAGTCCAGATCGATGCAGATACAGACGGCTTTGCGAAGTGCAGCTGGAAGAAAATGGATCGCTGGCGGGAGTGGGCGCGGCTCACGGAAGGCTGTTATGTATTGCGCAGCAATGTGACAGATTGGAGCCCGGAAGAACTCTGGCGTGCTTATATGCAGCTCACCGAGGCCGAGGCCGCGTTCCGCATCCAGAAAGCGGACCTACAACTTCGGCCAATCTGGCATCAGAAACAGGAGCGAGTCAAAGCCCACATCTTAGTGTGCTTTCTGGCCTACGTGTTATGGAAGACGCTGGCGCAACTCTGCCAAGGCGCCGGGTTGGGCCACGAACCGCGGAAAGTATTCGAGGAGTTGGCGGACATCACCCTGGTCGACGTGGTGTTACCGACGCGCAGCGGAGTGACGATCCGGAAGCGTTGCATCAGTCGAGCCACCGAGCATCAGGCGATCCTGCTGCAACACCTCAATTTGTGCCTCCCCAGCTCGCTAGAAATGGCCCAAGTGTAGTGAAGACTCGGGCATATCCGCGTTGAAAACACAGGTATTTATTTCTCAAACTGCGGAACTTGGGTTAACGGCGGACTTCTTACGGAGGTTTCCGACGCAGCGGAAGTCGGGCGGATGGACCACTTCCATAGGTGGATTTCAGTCTCAGGCGTGCTACTCGAACCTTCTTAGGCCGGATAGTTCCAGCAAGACGTAAAACGCAAACTGCGTCCCGTAGATTAGGTAACGACGCCACAGACGCCGCGGTTCCTGTGAGAAACGGAAAAGCCATTCGAGACCGTGTTCGCGCATCCAGACGGGTGCCTGAGCGACTCGTCCAGTGTGAAAATCAAACGCTGCACCGACGCCCACAAGCAACGGCACGCGCAAATTGTCACGATTTGCAAACATCCAGCGCTCCTGCTTTGGCGCGCCCAGTCCGACCCAGACGATGTCGGCTCGCGAGCGTTCGACCACCGCAATTGCCGCCTGGTTTTCCTCTGCCGTTAGCAGGCGAAAAGGTGGGCAGAATGTTCCAGCCACAACCAGACCGGAAAATCGCGAAGCGAACCGCCTCGCGAGTTCCTCCGCTACCCCCGGGGCACCCCCAAAGAAGAAGTGCCGGTACGCTTTTGGGGCGCTCTCTTCGCAGAAGCGCAGCATCAGCTCAGGTCCATAGACGCGTCGGCGCAACCGGGGAAATCCTTTCCGCCGTCCCAGCCACACCAAGGGGAATCCATCCGGCACAACAAGATCTGCAGAATTGAGGATAGCCTTGAACTGTGCGTCCTGCTGGGCTTCCATCATGCTGTGCATATCCGTCACAGCGACAAGGTGGCACGCCTCGCGCTTTGCGATCCACTCCTCCATCCGCGCAATGACATCTGGAATCTGCACCGCGTCTACCAGGACGCCGAGCACACCGAATCTGTCTCTGCGCGCGTCCTCAGTTAAATGCCGAACTGGGCCGACTTTAGACATCTTGCGGATGTTTAAACATCACCAAAAGACTTGTTCCCACTTTGTGGCCAAAAGTGATGCCCTCGTGCATTTTCGGTCCGCTCAGAAGCAGAGACCATCGTGCCCGTCATATGTGCGAAGCCAGAGAACTGTTTCACGGACGGCCTGACCGAGCGAAATTGGGCTGGGTCCGAGCAGCGCGTAAGTCGCCGCCATGGGCGCGGTCTCGGAGGTGACCATGCTTCGGTAACGGGAAGAATGGATTAGGAACTCCCGCCGACTCAGTTTACTTATTAGGTCGCCCATCAGGCCCACGGTCCGTAACAGCGGCCGAGGTACCACAGTTACTGGGTGGCCTCGCAGAGCGAAAGAGAAGCCATTCACCCATTCGCATAAATCCCGCGGAAGATCGCCAATGTAAAAAACATGCCCGTTGACAGATGTAACCTCTGCGGTCATGAGGCCTATCATCTGTCGCACAACGTTGCCCACATATCCATAAGAGCGGATGATGGGAGGGCCACCTGGATGGAAGTAGAAACCTTGCCGGATCGCACGCCACACCTGCCTGCGATAACGCATGTGCCACGGGCCCCAAACATTCGTGGGCCGAACGATAACCCACGGACGACTCAGCGAAGCGCTCCGAACGGCCCGTTCTGTTTCTACTTTACTCCATCCATACACTGTGTGCGGGCAGTAATCCTCATCCCCTGAAGGTTGGTAGCCGGGGCGGCAAACATATTGCGACGAGGTCACTAAGATTCTCTCCAAAACTTGGCAAGTGGCTGCAGCGCTAAGAACATTGACCGATCCAGTGCTGTTAACGGCGTATCCCTCTTCGACAGTCGTTGCCTCATCACAATCGGTACGGGCTGCGAGGTGAAACAGCCACTGCGGGCTGAACGAATCGAACGTGGCGCGAAGCGCCGCAATATCAAGAATGTCGACCTGGTGGTGAAGGCTGTTTTGATTCGCATCGAGTGGTGTGCCCTTGTCAAGATTTAGGACTTGGTGGCCTTGCTCAAGCAGGCAGGAAATCAGGTGGGTACCAATGAATCCGGAGCCGCCTGTGACAATCACGCGTTTCACAGGAGCAACCTCGAAAGGTACGCGCGAGCGGCGCACTGCATTGTCATTGTGATTCTAGGCATCGTTAGGTCCCTCGGGCCTCGGAATCGAATGAATGATAGATCGCGATGAGATTCTTGAAGAACCCCTCAAACTCAAACCGTTGCAGGTAGCGTTGATGGCCGCACGCTGCAAGTGAATGACGCAAGTCCTTGTCGCTGAGCAGTCGTTCCACGGCGGCGGCGAGCTCACGGGCGTTACCCGGCGAGACTAGTATTCCCGACTGCCCGTCTTCAATCAGCTCGGGCGTTGCGCCGATACCGGTGGCAATCACGGGCTTGCCCATGGCCATCGACTCGATCACGACGCCGCCGAAAGACTCTGGCATAACAGAAGGCGCCACCGAGATTTCCAGAGCCGAGTATGCCGCCTTGATATCGTCAACATCGCCCGTGCAGATTACAGCGCCGTCCAGTCCGAGCGAGCGCCTGAGTCTGTTGAATCGACCCTGATGCTCCTCATTGCCCGGGAATGCACTACCAATGCAAAGAAACTTCACGACTGGAAACTTCTGATGAAGCAACGACGCGGCTTCCAGAAAGGTGTCCTGCCCTTTCCGCCCAAAACGGATCCGGCCAACAAGACCCACGAGCCGTGCGCCATTCAGCCCGAAGCGTGTGCGGAAGGCAGCGACACGATCTGGAGCGACCGGAGCGAATTCGCTTACAGGATAGCCGTTGTTGAGAATCTGCACCTTGCGCTTGCGGATGTACGGGTGAAATTGCCGGGCTGCGGCCTGGGAAACGCATAAGATCCGGTCAGAAAAAGCAAAAAGAAACCACTGATAGAACCGCCAAAACCCAGCGAACTCCGAGAACACTTCGCGCACATGCCAGACATGAGGGATGCCCAGCAACCGGGCCACGATGCCGCCCGGAAGGAGGAGCGTCGTGTTTGTATGTACCAAGTCCGGGCGGAACTGGCGTGCGAAGCGAACCGTGCGCGCACAGGAGTGAATCACGCGGAAGGGAAAGAGAATTGTGTGCCGCCATTGGCGAAACTCCTGGCGGGAGACAAAGGCAAGCCCCGGATCAAGGATGACCTGCACACCGGCGTTCCGGAGACACGGGACGAGAAGCCCCTCCCCGGGCAGGAGGACACAAACACAATGACCTTCACTCGCGAGGCGAGACGCCATGCGAAGCAACGAGCGGCTGGCTCCGTAGAGATCTGCGGGGCTATGGACGAATAGGATTCTCATTGTCTCTGCCGACGGGCGTCATCTGATGCACAATCAAGGTTTTTCCTGTCGGTTACAACTCCAAGCAAATTGGTCTCGCCACTTGGGCTGCCCATCTGGTTTTCGTTGTGGGCCATCTGAACGTTGAGCTTCGGCTCGCTCATAAGTGCACCCGATGGAGCCGGCACCACTCGACGACGATGAAAATGGCCCAGACTCGCGACCATCGCGTGCCTGCCGGATCGCGGCGGAAGCGCTCAAACAACTTCGTCACGCCTGTCGGGCTGAGTCCGATTTCAACAAGTGACTGCGCGCTCGCCTCCCCACCGGAAAAGTCGCTGAAGCCCTGCCAGGCAGGCAACCATTCCTGGAAGGGAAAAATGAAACCCTGCTTGCTACGCCGGGGGTACTTCACTCCCAGGTATGGCTCGACGATGCGCCGCAGCACCGGCTTGTCAGGAGCGCCTTTGCACCGCATGGCTCCCGTGAAGCGCATCAGGCTTTCAAGAAAGATGTGATCGGTAAAAGGCGCGCGGACTTCCAATGAGACACCCATGCTCATCGAATCGGTGTCACGTAGGCAGCGCTCGCCTAAAAACAGCCGCAGCGCCAGCTTGGAAAACACGCTCGTTGCGTCGGTTTCGCCTTCGATTTCCTCTTCTAGAAACTTCACGAACTGCGGCGGCAGGCCCAAAGCCGGTTCCATGCCATCTCGCGGGAAATCCGTTGACAGGAGCCTGCGTCGTGACCAGGGGGGAAACAACAGCTGGGTCGTCTGGTAGGCCGCCATTCGAAAGCTGGCGTTCGTCGCGCCATTGTTGTTGGCCGCGAGCAGGTTCGCTGCCTTCCACGGACCTGCTAGGGTAGCGAGCCCTCGCTGGTCGAGCCAACTGGTCACTGCGGCTGCCAGCGTGTGTGGAAGGAGTCGTACGGCTGCTTCGGTTCGCGCCAGCATGCGCCCCGAGTTGAAGAAGGGGTAGCCGCCGAAGATTTCATCTGCGCCAAGACCCGAGAGCGCGACCTTGAGGCCCGATTCGCGTGCAGCCCGCGAGACGCAATAGATATTGACGCCATCATAGGTGGGCTGGTCCATGGCCGCCAGCGCCGCGGGGACCATTTCATAAAAGTTCCCGGGTTCGAGGCGGACTTCGGTGTGGTGGGTGCCGAACTGCTCGGCCACCGAACGCGAATAACTCGATTCGTCATAGGCCGCTTCCTCGAACGTCACAGCGAACGTGCGAACATCTCCGCAGTTGCGCTTCATCAGCGCAACGATTGTCGAAGAATCCATGCCCCCGGAAAGAAACGCGCCAAGCGGAACGTCGCTCACCATCCGCAAGCGAACTGCTTCGGCCAGATGCTCTCGCGATTGGACTTCGAGATCGCGCGGGTCGCCAGGGCGGCCCGGGCCCGGGACCTTCCAGTAGCGATCAGTCTCCAGAATTTTTCCGTCGAGGCCAACACGCATCCAAGATCCCGGCAACAGGCTCGATACACCTGAGACAATTGTGTGCGGCGAGACAACAAAGCCATTAGCGAGAAAAACCTCGAGTGCCACCGGATCAAGCCTCCGTTTCACCAGCCCGGAGGCCAGTACTGCACGCACCTCGGAAGCAAACAACAGACCTTCGGGGAGCTCCGCGTAGTAAAGGGGCTTCAATCCCAGACGGTCGCGGCAGAGAAACAGTTCTTGCCGGCGCACATCCCAGATGGCGATAGCAAACATCCCGCGGAAATGTGCAACGCACGCGGGCCCGAACTCTGCATAAGCTTTGAGAACTACCTCCGTGTCTGTCTCAGACTCAAAGCGCGTACCGCGGGATTCCAGGTCGCATCGAATTTCGCGGAAGTTGTAGACCTCCCCGTTGTAGGCAATCCAATTCGCGGTCCCAGTATCTTGCATCGGTTGATGTCCGGCAGCAGAAAGGTCGAGAATGGAAAGCCGCGTGTTCCCGAGCCTGACAACGGATTCGCCGTAATTGATCGAGTGAAGGCCCCGATCGTCCGGGCCGCGGTGCGCCAGCGCATGCAGCACCGCGCCGACGGCGTGCTCGGTCAGATTGTCTCGGCGTCCAACGGCTCCAGCAATTCCGCACATATCGGTCCTTAGTTGGCGCTTTTTCTCGCCTCAAGTTTGATCGTCCCGCATTCCGGGCGGAATGCGTCAAACACCTCTTCCAGCAACGCAGAGACGACGCGCCAGCTTGCCTCGCCGTCGCCGTATGGGTTCATAGCCCGCGCAATCCGTTCGAAGGCATTATCAAGAAATGCGGCTTCGCATCGGCACTACTCGTGACCCGGTGCCTTCCTAGGATTCCCTTCGCTGACATTCCTCTGTCCAAATCTGCACGAGATGTTCAAATGCCAAGGTCCTTTCGGTAGCGTAGCCCTTTGTAGTTCTCGGCCCAATGCGGCGGGCTATTCGCCAAGCCAGGAGCATTTGTCGAGCGTTTAGCCTTTCCAAATGTTTGAGGAGCGAAATTTGCGGTCCTGAAATATTCCTTCGCAGTAGCAACAACTCGCTGTCAACCAATTGGCGGAAATACTTTTCGGAAAGATCGACTCTTGTCGAACTGGCGCCTCCAACGTGCATGACCTCCACAGAAGGGACGAATGTCACGCGCCAGCCGGCCTTATCCAGCCGGCTGCAAAAGTCGGTGTCTTCGGCATAAAAATGAAAAGTCTGATCCCATCCGCCCAGAGTGTCGAATGCCTTCCGCCGTATTGCCATGACCGCCCCTCGGATAAAACCAACTTGCTTGGGCAAGTGGTCCAACCTCATTGGCCACAGCAGTCGCCTCAACCAGTGATGTAATGAGGTCAGGCCGATTATCCTCTTAATGACTTCCGATATTGCCGGAACATCGCCATAACTAGCCTGCCAAGTGCCATCAGGGAAAAGCAATTGCGGGCCCGCGACTCCGACATCTGGGTGTTCCCGTACAAAGCTCACCAATCGATGTAATGAGTCAGGTGTATACACAACATCCGCGTTGCTAATGACGAAGACATCGCTCTGGGTGGCAGATGCGCCGAGATTTACCGCTGCTGAATATCCGAGATTTCTCCCGTTCTCAATCAGTATAACCTGTGGGTATTTCGCCCTGATAACTTGTACGGTCCCGTCAGAGGAACCGTTGTCAACTACCACCACGGTTGCCCCGCTCTGCAAAAGGGAATCTAGGCACCCTTCAATGAAAAGCTCACTGTTGTAAGTTATGACGACAGAGTCCATCTTGGCTTGGTACATTAGATCGTCCTCTTTCAGTGGCTGTTGTCGCCCTCCAGGGGAAGTCATCGTTTTGCCTGGCCATTCCGCGGCCCAGGCATTGTTCGTTCTACTCCATCCGCTGGGGCTGTTGAGCCTAAGAACACAAGCTCTTCTCCTGCTGAAATGGAGTGGCGGAGTGCGATCTCCTCTCGGGCCTGAAACGCCAGGGCATGAAATCGCAGGCTCCACGTCAAGGCCGAATCGCGAAATACTCCGCTTTTCCGGATTGTGTCACTAGTTTGCCAAATCAATTGCCCCATCCGCGCAGAGGTCCGCAGGAATCTCACGTGCAAGCCAGCTTTCTCACAGCAGACTTGGAGCGTCTTCGATGAAAACAGGTGAAGATGTCGGGGCGGGTCCAGGGCCATCCACGAGGCGGCAAATATCTGATGACCGAGGCTCTCGAGGTTGGGTGTGAGGATCACCACTCTTCCATTCGGTTTAAGCAGCCGACGACATTCGGAGAGCAACGAGACGGGGTTATAGACGTGTTCGATGACGTGGCTGAGGGTAACAGCGTCGAAAGATGCATCGGCGAACTTCGCATCTTCGAGTGTTCCCGAGAATATCGGAATTCCAAGTCCTTGCTGCGCCAGCTTCGCCGCCGCGGGATCCGGCTCAACACCGGTGACCTCCCAGCCAGCGTCTCGCATTCTCGAGAGAAAAGTGCCATTGCCGCATCCGATATCCAGGAGCTTCCCCCTCCCGGACCCGGTCAGGCACATTGTCCCCAGGAGAGCACGCTCCCTCAGGGAAGGTACCCACGCCAGGGCAGATCCCATTACTCTCCAGGCCCGCCCATCGGCGAGTTGGCTGTAACCGGGGACTGAAACGGCGTAAAGCGCTCGTCTGGCTTTCTCCCATATCGGTATATACCAATGATGACCTACTTTTTGTTTGTGAGTGAAATAAGTCTGATAGACTCTGCCTATCTCTGCGGGGATAGGACGAGGACTCAGCCACACGAGGCCGCACAGAGGGCAAACCAAAAGATGCCACACGCCCGGCGCGCCAAACAGACGGTCAGACAACCCACTGTAAAACTGCTGCCCCGAAACTCGGCAGAGGAGGCACGCGGTAACTTCCTCCGTGGCGATTGCTTCACTAACTATCACTTGACCCTCCCGAAAACCATTTATGTATCACGGCCTTGGTGTCTCCGCACGAGCACACCCACTGCTGTTTCGAGATCCGAGACACATTTAGAACTGATCCTGGCGGCTTTGGTGAAATATTCGAGTCAGCAGCTACACTTGTCATCAAGTCTTGCGAGTTCGTTGCTCCAGGGCTCGCTCGTACATCAGGTTCTCTCCCTCTCTCCCTTCATGTCCGAAACACAGAGCATTCCGGCGCTAGCCCACAGCAAAGTTGTTACCGGCCGGACAACGAGTAGACTTCCACCGAACAACGCGGCGATCACCGGTATGCTCCATACAATGTATTTCAGCGCGGGTCCCATCTCGCCCAGAAAATCTGGCGATCGCCCAGTCAACGTTCGAACAATCACGAACATAAACAGCCCGAGGCCGATCCAGCCGAGTTCATAAAGCAAGTCGGAGATTAGATCATGACCAATAAATCCTTCGTCCGCACGGCCGCCAGAAAGGTCTTTCACTGACCCGGGCATCGTGGCAACACCTTCGCCGGCGATGAACCCCGCGATTCCCATTTCAAGCATGTTCCGGTATCCAGTCGTGCGTGCATTATAGGTGCCTAGAGTAACGGCCCTAGCAAGAAACGGAATGTCCTGACCCGCTGCAGATGAGATGGCCCACCAACCAGCGGCAACGAGGAATCCGACCAGGCCCAACAGGACCACGATCTTTCGCACGGTCCGAGCACGTGATTGCGTCCAGAAGTACGCGACTCCCCCGAAGAAGGCGTGCAGCCAGCCTGCGCGCACAACTGTGGCCGCCAGTCCTCCTCCTATTAGCCCCAAAAGGGCCAAAGAATTCCACCACCACCGGCCAAACATTCTCCTAGAAAAAAGGAGTAGAGTTCCAATGCAAGCGAGTGTGGACGCGAACGTATCGGCATCGCTGTAAAAGGAAAACGCCCGAGGGATCCCCTCACCGTAAAGGAGGGTCGAAGTATCTAAACTGGTGTAACCCTCAAATAGCCAGCGGTGTTCAAATGAAGTCAAACCGAAGAAAAATTGGTAGAGTCCGTAGAGTGCCGCCGCTCCGATGGAAACTCCCAAGACCTTAAGCATGGAGCAAAGGGCGCCTTTGCTAACCAGTAGCCGCTGACCGATATAGAAGCAGATGAAATAGGGAACCACGAGCTTCCATTTGCCCACGGTATTTACCATTGGCGCCGCAGTCCACACCGTGCGCACGGTATACCAGCCAGCGTACAGGCAAAGTCCCGACGCCACCGCCAGGTACTTGCGCCCTCGCGCGCGCTCGGCGGATCGCCTTTCGCCTGCGGCAAGGACGCCCACTAGGACCGCGAAAAGCACTAAATCCGGAAGCAACAGAATTCCGTACCACTCGATCAATGAGGGATTGCCAAATGCAAGCAACAGGCGTTTGAAGTAATCCGCGACCTGGATCGCGACCAAGTAGCAAAGGAAGCCAGTAAATGGCCGGAAATAGGCGAGCACTACGCCGGCAAGCATCACGAAGATGGCTGCAAGGAAAACAGGATTGATGAGCCGCCCCAGCAGCAGCACAGCTGTGGAAACCCCAGCGAGCGCAAGCGCCCGCCACCACACCGTGTCCGGCCCGCTATCGATTATTGTCGCCAACAGCTTCATGCTTCCCCTTCCATGGAAGCGGACGCGGTGATCAGGTTACGCGCGCCCCGTTTCGGGTGGTGCACATTCACTGGCCACGGATTTCTGGAAAAACACCACCGTCAACACGGCAGCCACCAAAAAACTCAACTCCATGCTGTAAACCAACCCGCGCAACGCCCCCCAACGGACCAGCAGGGCTCCCAAAACGGTCACGGTACCGGCACCCATGCTCGCGTAGAAGATCAGCCGGGTCTTCTGGTTCACCATCAAGTAGAGCAGCGCCCCAATGGAGACCGCCCGCATCACCTGGAGCAGCGCAAGCCACGGTATCATCCATGCAAAGGCATCGTATTTGTCCTTATAAACGAGTTGGAGCACGCGGGGCGCGACTAGCCAAAGCACCACGAGATAGCCGAGGCTCAAAGCCGTCATCGCAATTGTGAACTGCAGGACGCGTCGCCGCAGCCGCTCTCGCAGGCCACGGAAGCATAGGGAAGAGAACCACGGCATCAGCAGCAGACCGAGCGCCGTCTGCGTCTGCTCGAGTGGCGATACGAGGTTTCCCACCGCGCGCAGCGCCCCCGCTTCGGCAGATCCGATCAGTCCAGCCGCCAAAAGGTAGTAGGCATCGCGTGCCAGCCACGAAAACAATGCCAGCGCCACAAGCCACTTTCCGAAATGGATGTGGTGTCTTATTACATCGGCGGTGCCCCCAGAAGAGCGGCGCAGGGCGCCCAGCCTCGCGAGCAGCACCGTCCCTGCTGCTCCGCTCACCAGCGCCATCACGATGAACGCTGTGGCCACCGATACGTGTTTCGTGGCCCGCAGCGCGGCCATCCCCGAAAGCAGCAGACCGATGTACATGACCGCGTTGAGTGCCGCCTGCTGCGGCGCTAGGTAGAGGTAAGCCATCCTCCGCGATAGCCAGAGTAGCAGGAGGAAGGGCAACGAGATTCCCAGGGCCAAGAGCGCCTCGCCGAGTGGCCGGGCCAGTAGATCCTGCGAGCCCCATAAAAACCATGCCCCGACGACTGTGGTTGGCGCCGCCAACGACAGAGTGAGAAGCACGTGGAAGCGCAGGACGCGCGGGCAGTAGCCGACAAGGTCGTCGCCATAGACCGCATTCCCCAACACGCTCATGGGATCCTGGATGAGGCCGGTGTGCACGCCGAGCAAAAGCATATAGACGGCGAACACCGTCGCGAAAACACCGTATTCTTGCGGGGAGAGCGAGCGGGCCAGGAAGAAATACAGCAGAATATTCCCCCCGGAAATGCACCCCTGGTCGAACACAGCCAGACCCGAGCGGATAGCCCATCCGCCCAGTCGGGCGAGCGTGGCCGCTCGCCCGTAGCCAAGTATCGCCGCAGGCGCCGGGTCGATCAGCCCGGTCGGGGGCGCTCCATCAAGGCTCATTGCCCCTCCCCACGCATCACTGCGGGCGCCGTCTTTAACAGGATCTGGATGTCCATCCAAAAATTCCAGTTTTGAATGTACTTCAGATCCAAGTCCAGGTTGGTTTCAAACGATGCATCGCACCTCGCCGTCACCTGCCACAATCCGGTTAGGCCGGGCTTTACTTCAAGACGCCGCAGATGCTGCAACTCATACTGTTTATAATCATCTAGTGGGTGAGGGCGAGGGCCGACGAGACTCATCTCCCCCTTGAAAACGTTCCAAAACTGCGGGAGTTCGTCGAGGCTGTATTTGCGCAGGAACTTCCCGAATCGGGTGATGCGAGGATCATGTTGAATCTTAAAGAAAGGCCCTTGGCGCTCGTTGCGAGGGCGCAGAGATTCTTTCAATTGATCCGCGTTTACCACCATCGTCCGCAGCTTGTAGCAGTGGAATACGCGTCCCTTCTTGCCCACACGGCGGGATGAGTAAAGAACGGGACCTGGTGAGTCAAGTTTGATCCAGACAGCCAGCCCGGCCAGAAGGGGTAAGGAAAACAGCGATGCCAATGTGGAAAAACCAATATCGAAGATGCGCTTGACCCAGAGACCGAAGGCGGGGATCGGCTGCCAATAGAGACCCATCACGGGAAAATCGCCAACGTAAAGGATCGGAGCATGCCAGCCCAGTCCATCGTATAACTCTGGGACCACTTTGACGTCCAGCCGATACTGGCGCGCTATGATTGCAATGCCCTTCACAAGCTCACGTTCCGAAGGGATCGTGATGAAAATATCGTCCACAAATTCTACGCGAGCCAAGCGACCCAGATCTTCAATTTTTCCGAGCATGCTCGGATCCCCTGAATGATTTTCATCGAGAAACCCCACGAAACGGTACCCCAAGAGTTTGTTTCCCTCCAACTGGCGCGCCAAGGCTTGGCCAACTCTTCCAGCACCGATGATCACGGCATTGCGCACCCCGATGCCCCGCTGCACGCGGTGGATTACGATCTGCCGCTTTACGTACCGCCAGACAACGAGCGTCACCGTGTTCAACACCAGACTGGCCACCACGATGCGGCGCGAAATTATCTTGACACCCGAAAGATAAATAAAGACCGTCAGCAGTAGCGTGGCAAACGAAACCGCCTTAACGACCGCAAGTGACTCATCCTGAGAGGAACGTGTCCTAGGCGTCCAATAAAGGTCCTGCCATTCGCAGAAAAGCGGAATAAGCGCGACGTATAGCAGCAGAAACGCTGCGTAACGGGAAATCGGTTGGTCGGGTGTGATCGTCATGTGCCCGGGCCTGAGAAGGCCAGGCAGGTCCCAGCCGGTAAAACGAAGTAAGAATGCGATTACTCCATTGCCCATAACGCAGAGAATGTCAATAAGCGCATAGGCAGCCTGTCTCCAGCGGCCGCCTGCGAAACGGTGGTCGATTCGCTTTCCCTCACGTCCGCCGTTCGAGCCAGGGGAGTACAGACGGTCCGAACCGCCCGTATCTGGGACAGTGCCGTCCTCCGTCGGCAGCGTCGGCGCAGGTGCGCGACCTACTCCGGCGCTGCTCATAGACAGCAACCGCGTCCATGCGTCTTGGGCTCGGGAAGCCATTAGTCAGCAGTTGCGACGTCTCTTGACAGCGATACGGCGCTCGGCATCCTTTCCGTCAGCGTCTGATCGACAGTCGCTGCTACTTCCTCGGGTTTCTTGGTCCGACAATGCCAGTCCGCGGTGCGACGGAGTCCATCCCTGAATTTCATCTGCGGTTCCCACCCAAGGAATCTGCGCGCCAGAGAGTTGGCGGCTACTCGATTCACCGGCCCCACGGCCATCTCTGCGAAGCTGGTCGCGCAGCAAACGCCGCACAAGACACACCCGGGTGACTGCGGAAGCTGTGCTTGCAGCCGCGGCCTTACCGCCGCCGGACCGATTGGTTGAGCAGCAAGAAATGCTCGATTGATCAACCCAAGGGTTGTTCCACCACCAGTTTTTCGAGATTTGCGAGGCACACACCGCGTAGGAAAGGGGCCCAAAAGCGTAAAAAAGTAATCCCAGGTACTACTTCGATTTATGGCATTTACAAATAGAGTTGTCATACGCACGGCCGCTTGCCCCCTTGTTCAACAGCTTGGCTCTTTTGTTGATATAACTATATAGATTTGTAATTTATCTATATAGTTTACTTACATAAACTGGCTACCCATCGATTCGCGTCTGATCCCGGTTTCGGCGAAAGCGTCTCCAAATTTTGCTGCTGGTCGAAATCGGACTGGAACCATGCGTGGCCACCCAAGGCAGGCGGGCGCGAATTGTGCTGATCACTTCTTGCGCGAGTGCCTTTTGAGAGTCGCCCGGCTCGATTTGGGTCCAGAGTTGCTTTCCCAACACCCACAACACACCTCCCACGATTGTCAGCATGGTCCCTAGCGTTATGATCAGCAGTCGGGGCGGAAAGGACTTTTTCTCCGGCACATCGGGGGGATCGAGAATTTTGACGCTGGGAGTTTCCTTGGCCTCTTCTACCTTGGCGACTTCGTATTGCTGTGTCAGAGTCTGAAAAATAGCTTCCTGGACTCTCGTGCTGCGATAGAGATCGGCATAGCTGACCCCGAGCAAGGGGAGTTGCCTGATAGACGGATATATTGACAGGTCGCCACGTTCGGTGTGACCTGCTCCATCATCAAACTTGCCACTGAGTTTCTGAAGTTGCCGCCGAATTTCGTCCACTCTCGCTTGGGTAGCTCGAACTCGCAGGTTTCCATCACTGTACACTTGCTTCAGAGTCTGCAATTCGATCTGCGCAGTGAATAACTGCCCCTCTAAAGTCGCTACCGCCTCGATCATGGCCTTGCCTTGCGTAGGGATATCCAAGGCCGTGTTCTTGCTGGCGAACTCGCTGAAGTTCTTTTC
>WNFR01008563.1_pt1 | contig 16729 bp, 15 predicted proteins | sample 5400221 | NCBI WGS metagenome assembly WNFR01 (sample SAMN13153357, study PRJNA577476) | soil metagenome | isolation source: 40 cm soil under Madrone tree | place: USA:California | collected 2016-06-14
GGCTTCTAATCAATTTCAGCTCGACGTTTATGGGGAGATCTTGGCCGCTATTTGGCAGGCCGATCGCGCTGGACTTAAACTGGAAGAGCCGGATTGGGCTCTGATGGTCCAGTTGATGAAATTTCTGGAATTAAATTGGCAGAAACCGGACGAAGGAATGTGGGAGGTGCGTGGCGGCCGCAAACATTTTACGCATTCTAAAATGATGGCCTGGGTAGCGTTCGATCGCGCGATCAAACTTGTTGAGGAATGTAGCTGCGCGGCAGACGAACATTTCCAGCGCTGGCAAAAAATTCGCGCTCAAATCCACGCGCAAGTCTGCGAGCGCGGTTACAACTCTAGCAAGAAAGCGTTCACGCAGTTTTATGGGTCGGATGCGCTCGACGCGAGTTTGCTCCTGATGCCGGTGGCTGGCTTTTTGCCGGCCACTGATGAGCGTGTGCGCGGCACCATTGAGTCGATCGAACGCGAGCTGATGCAGGATGGCTTGGTGCTGCGTTATCGGCCGCAGGAAGAAAAGGTTGATGGATTGCCAGGCGGGGAAGGCGTTTTTCTTCCGTGCTCCTTTTGGTTCGCTGACTGTTTGCATCTTCTCGGGCGCAAGAAAGAAGCGCGTGAATTATTCGAGCGTCTGCTCAATCTGCGCAACGATCTCGGACTTCTTTCAGAAGAATACGATCCTCGCGAAAAGCGTCAGCTCGGAAATTTTCCTCAGGCCTTTTCACACGTCGCGCTCGTTAGCGCGGCAGCAATCTTAGGCAATGAAAGGTTCCGCCCTTGGATTGATTAAACTCGCGCTTCGGTCGAAGAAACGAGACGCCGAATCAAATCCTCAATGGTGACGATTCCGCGCAGACCTTTCTTATCATCCAGGACAGCAGCAAGCCCCAGGCGCGCGGCCCGCAATCGTTGGACAATGCGGTAAGCTAATTCCTCCTCGGTCGTCAGCACGATTCGCCGCACGTAATTGCTCAGCGGCCTGGCTCCATTTTGTTCGAGCAGAATATCGAGGACATTGACCAACCCAGTCGGCTGACCTTCGCGCGTAATCACAGGTAGACGATCCAGACCTGAAGACGCGCTTAACTGAAGCGTTTCCTCGGTCGATGCGCCCGGCTGAACCGCGACGATATTCGGCAGACGCACCATTACCTCGCGCACCTTGATGTTCCAGAAGTCAACCACATTATGTATCATTGCGCGTTCGGCGGCGCTGAGAGATCCTTCACGCTCACTTTGTGCCGTGATCTGCTTCAGCTCGTCGCGCGCGGCAAACAGTCGAGCGTGTTTCGCCGCGCGTGTCGGTAGCAACAACCGTCCCAACCGCGCGCCGACCTCAAATATCGGCCAAAGCAGGATTGATAAAAATTCCAGAACGCCGGCAAGACGTGCCAAAGCGCGGAATGGGAATCGCCGATAAAGCGATTTAGGCAGGACCGAAAGCAGAAAGAGATACACCGGAAATGCGATTACCAACGCGATAAAAAATCCGGCATACCCGAACGATCGAACCAGTTCCCACGTCAGTAAGAGCAGACCGAGAATGTCGGCCGCATTTGTGAAGAACAAAACGGTTACGAGCAGACGCTCCGGATGTTTTAACAACCGATTGAGTCGCAAGGCCGCCGGCACGCGACGCTTCACATTTTGGCGTAATCGCACAGGATCGATCGAAAGCAGCCCGCTTTCGATCCCGTTGAAGAAGAACGAAACAACCCAGCAGCAGAAAATGATCAATGCGACTATCATGCTGCGGCACTGGTGCTGTGTGGGCTTTCGTCAATGTCCGCGCCGGTGGTTTTCTCCAGCAGAACTTCCTCGATTCGTTTACGTCCGGCCCGACGTACTGTGATGATGAGTCGCGGAATCTCGAGCTTTGTCCCCGAGGGTGGCAGATAGCCCAACCGTGTGAATACAAATCCGCCTATGGTGTCAATTCCGTCCGCCGCAACTTGGAAACCGAGATGTTCGCTCAGATCGTCGAGCCGTGCGTTTCCACTCACGAGAAATTTCCCGTGTTCGAGCGGCTCGATGTAAAGATCGACATCTCCCCGGGGAAGCGCATCACTCAGGATTTCCTCCACGATATCGGACATTGTGATAATTCCTTCGGTCCCACCAAATTCATCTACCACTACCGCCATTCCCTGGGGATGAGTCAGAAACAGTTTAAGCAGGTCTAACGCGCGCATCGTCTCGGGCACAAAGGAGGGAGCGATTAATTTTTCCGTGTAATTATCGCCGAGTTTGATGATTTCATGAATCATCTCAGCTTCTTCTTCCTGCAACGCGCCTTCCTCTTCGCCCATTTCAACCAGCGTCCCCAGCTCCTCGTCGCTCAATCGCTGGCGGGTGCGCAGATGCAATGGCGTGAGGCGATCGACAACTAAGGCGCTAACCCTTTCAAGTCCGTGGCCTACACGATCGAGCAGCGGCACCGATATCTGCAACGTGAACGCTCCGATCGCGGAAAGTCGATAAGGCGCGGAAAGAGCCAGGAGCTTCGGAATCAGATCGCAAAACAGCACGACGATTGCGAAGATGACACTTGCTGCCAGCCACTGCGGAATGCGTGTTGCCAACGGCCCTTCCCATAAGAACAAGAGACACAAAATTACCAGCGGCACTTTCATCAGGCTGTCGCCCAGGAGCAGCATGTTGAGTACACGACGCGGATTTTCGCGGAAGAGCTGTATGAATTTACTGAGCCCGGCACGATGCTCTTCCAAGCGGCGGAGTTGATGCGGTTTGAGCGAAAAGAGGGCCGTTTCCAGTCCCGAAAAAAGGGCGGAACAGAGGATCAAAATTGAGATGACGACCAGCAGAATGGCCAAAGCAACGCCTGTTATCATCTATCGTGGCACGAGCCATCCAGGCCGTGAGAATTGGCCGGGCGGAAACTTTTGCCGTCTGGAAAAGTACTGCGTGTTAGTTTGCTCATCATCTGAGCCGCGAGCAAATTAAGCCCTCTATGAGCAAAGGCGAGAGGATTTCGCGGTTCGTGGCAGAGTTGACTGCTGAAGGCGTCGATCCAATCCAGACCGAGATCGCAAGGCATCCATTTTATCGCGCGTTTTTTCAATGCTGGAACGAGCAGCAGTATTATGAGGCGCACGACGTTCTCGAGCAGCTTTGGTTGAACACCAATACGAACGACGACCATTTTTTCAAAGGACTCATCCAAGCCGCGGGCGCTTTCATTCATCTCCAAAAACATTTCGAGCATCCAACGCATGCGAAATATAGCCGCCGTTTGCCTCCGGCGGTGCGTTTGTTCCGGCTCGCGGAGAAGAACTTATCGGCCTTCGCTCCGCGACATCATGAGTTGGATGTCGCAGCGCTTTGCCAGCTTTTGCGCGCATACCCCGAGCGAATCGTTGCGTCCGATTATAAAACCAATCCCTGGTCACCCGAAACCGCGCCAAAACTGGAACTGGGGTAGGGTCGGCGCGCTACGCCGACCGGACGCCGCAGCGCGGCGTCCCTACCTCGTAAAAATCAGTTTCGTTCCGGCAACAAGAAGGACCGTTGCCAAAAAAAGTGAAATCACTCGGACAGCGAAACGACGGCTGCCCAAATGCGAACCCACGATGCCCCCGATGATCGCAGCTAGCGCAAGAGTAAGACCCAGCGAAGGAACGGAATGAACTTTCGTAAAGTACCCAACCAGCCCGGCGACCGAATTCACTAAAATGAACAAGGCCGAAACGGCGGCGGCTTGTCGAATGTGGGCCCATCGACAAAAAAGTAGAAGCGGGGTTAGAAATATTCCTCCTCCAGTTCCGGTCAGCCCGGAAAGAAATCCGAGTCCCGCTCCAACGCTAATCGACGTTGGCCGCGACGGAGCGAACGTTTCCGGCGGATCGCTTCGACGAAGCACAAGCCTCGCGGCGGAGAAAAGCAGCACAACGCCGATCAAAATTCTTAGAACCGACGCAGACGGCTGCAGATAACCTCCGAAATATGCGGCCGGAATGGAGAGGAGGGCAAATGGCCAAAATAGCCTCCAGCTAAAATGGCCGGCACGCCAAAATTGGAACGCTCCGATCGACGCGACGAGAATGTTGAGCACAAGAGCGGTCGGTCTAATCGTGGTAGGGGCAATGCCCCAGAGCGTCATCACTGCTATGTATCCTGATGCTCCCGCGTGACCGACTGTTGAGTAAAGAAACGCGATGAGACCAACTGCGAGAAAAAGCAAAACGAGATGCGCGTAATCCATGTTGATGTGCACGGTCATTCTGAGCGGAGCGAAGAACCTTTCATTTGCGGACGGATCACACTTTTTAGATTGAGTGACTTGTCCTTCTGGACGAAGTCCCTCGCTCCGCTCGGGATGCCTGCCGTTTGGTTCATTACCGTATCGCGATGCGTGGCGACAAGTCTCTTCCGCTTTGGAATTCTCGCGTTAACGTGGTTAGTGACATCGACTCATACCGTTGCTGAACCCACGCCTGCAGCATCAGAGCACACCAACAGGCTCGCGCACGAAAAGTCGCCGTATCTTCTTCAGCACGCGCATAATCCGGTCGATTGGTATCCGTGGGGTGAAGAGGCGTTCGCCAAGGCGCGCCACGAAAACAAACCGATCTTCCTCTCGATTGGGTACTCCACTTGTCACTGGTGTCACGTGATGGAGCATGAATCCTTCGAGAACGAAGAAGTAGCCGCCATCATGAATCGCGAATTTGTGAATATCAAAGTCGATCGCGAGGAACGGCCGGATGTCGATCGTGTTTACATGACATTTGTGCAAGCGACTACCGGCGGTGGCGGCTGGCCAATGAGCGTTTGGCTAACGCCGGACTTAAAGCCGTTTGTTGGCGGAACGTATTTCCCACCCGAAGACCGTTACGGCCAGCCTGGGTTCAAAAAAGTTCTCGAACGGATCGCAGCCGCCTGGAAACAGGATCACGAGAAGATTGCCGGCCAAGGGGCGAGGATCGTCGATGCCTTACGTGAAGCGCAAACTGCGCAACCAGCGAATGCGGAAAAGATCGATACAAAAATTCTGGATGCTGCTTACGAACAGATTTCTCGCAGCTTCGATCCTCGTGATGGCGGATTCGGGAGCGCCCCCAAATTCCCGCGCCCGGTAACGCTCAATTTTCTTTCCCGGTTCTACGCACGCGATCCTTCATCTGAATTCGGGAAGCACGCGCTGGAAATGGATTTGCTTACGCTTCGCAAAATGGCGGAGGGGGGCATGCACGATCATCTCGGCGGGGGTTTTCATCGTTACTCGGTCGATAGTTACTGGCACGTGCCCCATTTCGAAAAGATGCTTTACGATCAGGCGCAACTCGCCATCGCGTACCTCGAGGCGTTCCAAATCACTCGGGATCGACAGTTCGAATCCGTTGCGCGCGATATTCTCGACTACGTTGCTCGCGATATGACGTCAAAGGAACGCGGATATTTCTCAGCGGAGGACGCCGACAGCCTGTTTGAACATGGCAAACCCGAGCATGGAGAAGGCGCGTTTTACGTATGGACGAAAAAGGAGATCGACGCGGCGTTGAGTGATAACGCAGAGATTTTCGATTTTCACTACGGCGTGCAACCGCACGGCAACGCGCCGGAAGGCAGCGATCCGCAGGATGAATTCCGCGGTAAGAATATTTTAATCCAACGGCACACCATCACAGAAACCTCGCAGCGTTTTAAGAAAAGCGAGGAGGAAGTTGCGAAATCGCTCGCGAACAGTCGCGAAATCTTGTTTGCCATTCGCGCCAAACGCCCGCGACCCCATCTCGATGACAAAATTATTGCTGCGTGGAACGGCCTGATGATCTCTGCGTTTGCGCGCGCGGCCCAAGTACTTGACGAGCCGCGTTACCTGGAAAGCGCGACGCGATCCGCGCAATTTGTTCGCGCACATCTTTGGGATGACTCGAAGAAGACATTGTATCGCAGTTATCGGGGTGGACGAGGCGATATCGAAGGTTTTGCTGACGATTACGCGTTTGTTATTCAGGGGTTTCTCGATCTTTACGAAGCATCTTTCGATGTCGAATGGTTAAAGTTGGCGATCGAATTGCAGGGGACGCAGGATCGCTTGTTCTTCGACGAGAAGACTGGCGGTTACTTCAGCACGAGCGGGAAAGACAAGACCGTTGTCCTCAGGATGAAAGACGACAACGATGGCGCGGAACCCGCGTCGAGTTCCATCGCGGCGTTGAATCTTTTGCGGTTATCGCAATTCCGCGATGACAAACAAATGGCAGAGCGCGGGAGAAAAACGATCGATGCCTTTGCGACAACGCTCTCCCATTTTGCCAGTGCGATGCCGCAAATGCTCGTTGCGCTCGATTTTGGCTTAAGCAAGCCGCGACAGATCGTGATCGGGGGAAAGAAGGATGCACCGGAGACAAAGGCCCTGCTGGCGGAGGTCCGCCGACATTTTCTGCCCAAGACAATTCTGCTCCTGGCCGATGGCGCTGAAGGTCAGAAATATCTCGGTGAAAAACTTGATGCAATCCTGTCCATGTCGATGGTTGAAGGCAAATCGGCCGCTTACGTTTGCGAAAATTTCACCTGCAAAGCGCCCGTAACCGATTCAAACCAACTTGCTGCGCTGCTGTCGCCGTAATTTAAGAAACTCGACTCGAATGCCTTCGCGGACGGGCTACGATCTCATTCTAGCTTCTTTGTCAGCACCAGCTCGGTGCCACGGCGCTTGAGCAAGTAATCGACTTCATCAAACGCGTTGCGAATAAGATATAAAGCAGCCGCTCTTTTTCTGAAAATGGATAGCCATTTAGAAAATCCCGGACGCAGGTGCGCATCAAGGCAAGGTTGCCGGTGTGACTGCTGAATTCGATCGTCTTTCTCTTCATCGATCCACATGGAAGCTGAACAGACCATTGAAAGTCATTCAAGTCCGAAGCTAGAGAACGTTTGCAACATCGACAACCGCTCCGGCTGAAAACACGATGGACAGTCGTTAAAACCCCTGTTCAATTTCACGCTATGTGGAAGTCGCTTGTGCTATCTCTGCTTTTCATCACCCCGGCGCTGGCACAGGAGCAGGCCACGGCTTACGACGCTCTGCGCGTGGTCGGCACGCAATTCGGCCGTGGCGCTCTCAATCATCTTGTATCGATTACCGGTGTCGGAGGCGATCCGCAGCCAGAGAGCTGGAAAATCACGCTAGTGGATCCGAGTGTGCCTGGTGGTGTGCATGAAGTGCAGGTTACTGGTGGACGCATTGATTCCGAACGCACACCGTCGCGCTCAATTGCCGGTTCTACTGAAGGAGCAACGATCAATACCGCTCATCTAAACCTCGATTCCAGTGGCGCGTATGCAGTCGCGAGCCACACCGCAGAAAAATCGCACACGCGTTTTGCGACCGCCAGTTACACCTTGCGCACAAATGAACGGGGCGAGCCCGTTTGGATTGTTACGCTCGCAAACAAATCGTCGCATCCGGTCGGGACGATCTATGTCGGCGCGCGTCGCGGCACAGTCACGCGTACGGAAGGAATGTTTGCCGGTACGAGCATGGAGGATGTGGAAACAGGGGAAGGTCGCGGCAACGCGGACGAAGGCGGAATCGTTGGCACCGCCAAGGCGCGCATCCAGCACGCCTTCCAGCGCACCCAGGAAGAGGCGCGGGGCATGTTCGATAGAGTGAAGCGCTCGTTTTCCGATTTCATCAACCGCGATTGAGTGATTTGATTGTAGAGGGGCGTTGTCAGCTGCCTGTTTATTTTCTTCGGCGCCCGGGAAAGGCACCATTACATTTTGTCGGAGTTACTCCGTATTGGAATTTGGCGCAATGCGGTATTTGTGAGATGACTTCTAGAGGCGCAAGCCAGCGGATCAAGCAACAGTGCTGATGAAGATTCCAAAAGAGGAACGCGATAAGTTTTGGCCATCCTTGCCTTTTGCAGAGTGGAAGGAAACGGCGGCAACGCTGCACATGTGGACGCAAATCGTGGGCAAGATCCGCCTCACGCAAACCCCTTGGACAAATCATTCGTGGCACGTCACCCTCTACGTCACCGCGCGCGGCCTAACCACTTCACCGATTCCGCATGGCCTCTCAACGTTCGAGATTAGTTTCGATTTTATCGATCACCAGTTGCGCATCGACGCCAGCGACGGCCGGCGGCGCGCGATCGAATTACGGCCACTTCCGGTTGCGGATTTTTACCACGCGGTGATGAAGACGCTGGCTGAACTGGAGCTGCCTGTAACCATCAACACCACGCCGAACGAAATCCAGGATGCGATTCCGTTCGAGCGCGATGAAACGCATCGCTCGTATGATCGCGATTATGCGAACCGGTTTTGGCGTGTCCTTCTACAAGCCGATCGCGTGTTTAAGGATTTTCGATCGCGCTTCTGCGGGAAATGCAGTCCGGTGCATTTTTTCTGGGGCAGCTTTGATCTCGCTGTCACGCGTTTCTCCGGGCGTCCAGCGCCTCCGCATCCCGGCGGCGTTCCGCATCTGCCCGATGCGATCACGCGCGAAGCTTACTCGCAAGAAGTGAGCAGTCTCGGCTTTTGGCCAGGAGGCGGTCCGGTGCCAATGCCGATATTTTATTCGTATGCCTATCCGGAACCGTCGGGATTTGCGCAGGCAAAAGTGCGGCCGGACGCTGCATCTTACGATCCTCAGCTGCGCGAATTCATTTTACCTTATGATGCGGTGCGTACTGCCGAATCGCCGGATGATCTCCTTCTCGATTTTGCGCAAAGCACCTATGACGCCGCCTCGATGCTCGGTAAGTGGAACCGCGATGCGCTTAAGGAAGTCAAACCTTCCTTGCATTCCGCGCAGCCGCGCCCGTAATTACACGCCATGGTCTCGAATGACGTTGCGCACGCCGAGCAAGGCGCGTGGAAAGGTCTCGCTCCCGGTTGGCGCCAACTCTATGGAGATTTCGGTCGGCTTGGCTTAAGCATCGAGTGGCATGATTTTCGAACGCAACGTGCACTGGACTGGGGCCGTAGTTTCCATCCGCACAGTCTTGAGTTTTGTTTAAATCTCAACGGCCGCGGAGCGGTAGGAACACAACGCCAGGCGCGGAGCGAGTATCTCCCGGGAAATTCCGGCTATTATGCGATCGCGGATGGGCCGCTACCAGCGTCGCGTCAAGCGCGCGACCATCATCAGTTCGTGACGCTCGAATTTTCAAGGGATCATTTGCAGAAGCAATTCGTCCAGAACGAAGCCGATCTGGAGCCGGAGATTCGTCGGATTATCTTCGACGGGATGGATGAGAGCGTGGTCGCGCCCGCGCGGCCGATGTCGCTCCAGCAACGCAGTGTGGTAGCGAGCTTGGCCGAACCGCCGGTTGCGAAAGCGGCACAGATTCTCTGGTATCAAAGCAAAGCGCTCGAGCTGATGGCGCATTTTCTTTTTGCGCCGAAGGACCCGGAATTTTTCTGCATGCGGCAAAAGCGGGTTGCCCGTGAACGGGTCGAACGAACCAAAGAACTGTTGCAGCGTGATCTGGCAAATCCGCCGACGCTCGAACTGCTCGGACAGGAAGTTGGTTGCAGCCCATTTTATCTCAGCCGGATTTTTTCGCGCGAGGTCGGTCTAACCATTCCCCAATATCTGCGCAATTTGAGGATGGAGCGCGCAGCGGAGCTGTTGCGCACCGGCCGCTACAACGTGACCGAAACGGCGACCGAGGTGGGATATTCAAGTCTCAGTCATTTCAGCAAGGCGTTTTGCGAAACGATCGGGTGCTGTCCGGTGCTTTATCCCGCGGCGAAGAACGTCATTCTGGATCGTTGAAGCGCTCAAGCTTCGAAGGGTTGAAGCGAATCCCGAGCCGCAGATGTTGACCGCTTCGGTAGTATCCTAATTTGCCCCTGCATACGCTCCATTTGCACACCGCATCCGAAACATGGGGTGGAAGAGATCTACTTGGCTGGACTCCTCAGGCCCCGGGGCTCTAGTGTCTGCCAGGTGATCTCTTCCCAGTACGTACGCCTCATGGTCGCCAAGATAGGGATTCGACTTTTCAAACTGATACACTACCGACCGCTTCGACGCTTGAACTCTTCATCGCTTTAACCAATTCGATGAAAATCACCCGCGCCCTTATCTCTGTTTCCGATAAAACCGGCATCGCGTCATTCGCGCGCGCTCTTGAGGGTCAAGGGATCGACATCATCTCGACCGGCGGGACGGCCGAGCTGTTGCGCAAAGAAGGCGTGCCCGTGCGCGAGATCTCGAGTTTCACCGCATTTCCCGAAGTGTTGGAAGGGCGAGTGAAAACTTTGCATCCGCGCGTGCACGGCGGACTTCTTTACAAGCGCGGCAATCCGAAACACGAGGCTGAAGCGCGCGAATGTGGATTCGAGCCGATCGATCTTGTCGTAGTCAACCTTTATCCGTTTGAAGCAACGATTGCCAAGCCGGACGTAACATTCGCGGAAGCGATCGAAAACATCGACATCGGTGGGCCGTCGATGATCCGTAGCGCGGCAAAGAATTACGAATCGGTTACAGTGGTTGTCGATCCGGCCGATTACGACGTGGTGCTGGAAAACATGCGCAACAACGATGGCGGGACCACGCTAAGATTGCGCGAACGTCTTGCCATCAGGGCCTTCATCAAAACCTCCGAGTACGACCGCGCCATCGGCAATTACCTGGAGAAGGAGCAAGTGACCGAAGCTTCATTCTCCCTCTCCTTGCCGCTGGTGACGCGCTTGCGCTACGGAGAAAATCCGCATCAAACCGCCGCACTCTACGGCGATTTTAATAAACATTTTGAAAAGCTTCACGGGAAAGAGCTTTCTTTTAATAACATTCTCGACATCAGCGCGGCGACTAATTTGATCGGTGAGTTCGAGGAACCAACCGTCGCGATTCTTAAGCATACAAATCCGTGCGGTGTAGGTTCCGATGCCGATCTTCACGCGGCATGGGAAAAAGCCTTTGCCACGGATAAACAAGCGCCTTTTGGCGGGATCATTATTTGTAATCGCCCGATCGACGAACCACTGGCTAAAGCGATCGGGGAAATTTTCAGTGAGGTCATCATCGCTCCGAAATTCAAATCCGAAGCTCGCGCGGTTTTGCAGAAGAAAAAGAACCTGCGTCTCATCCGGCTGATTACTTCACCAGCCGAAGCAAGACCGGCAATCGACGTTCGCTCGGTTTGCGGCGGTGTGCTGGTCCAGGATCCAGACACTGCAAGCCAAGTTCCGCAAAATGCGGTGACGAGAAGGCGACCGACAAAAACTGAGCTGAACGCCATGCTCTTCGGATGGAGGGTGGTCAAGCATGTGAAATCCAATGCGATCGTTTACGCCCTGGCTGATCGGACCCTCGGTATTGGCGCCGGGCAGATGTCGCGGGTCGATGCATCGCGGATTGCAGTTTGGAAAGCGGAAGCAGCCGGGCTCTCGCTCAAAGGCAGCGCCGTTGCAAGTGATGCCTTTTTCCCGTTTCCAGATGGACTCATCGCGGCCGCAGACGCTGGCGCCACCTGCGCCATTCAGCCAGGCGGCTCAGTTCGCGATGAAGAAGTGATTGCTGCCGCCAACAAGCGCAAGATGGCGATGATCTTCACTGGGATCCGCCATTTTCGGCATTAACTTTCCTCCGATCGCTATTTATGAGCAAATGATCCGCGCCCGCGTTCAACCGCCGCACGTTGTCAATATTGAAGATTTGCGGCGCCTCGCCAAACGTCGACTTCCCCGGGTGGTATTCGACTACATCGATGGCGGGGCGGAAGCCGAACGGACTTTGCGCGAGAATTGCCACGCGTTCGAGGCTGTAACATTTCGACCGCGTTGTGCCGTTGCGACGCCGACCTGCGATCTGGGTACGACAGTACTCGGCACATCTCTGTCCATGCCGCTGATCCTTGCGCCGGTCGGCAGCAGTCGGCTCTTTTATCCGCGTGGGGAAGAAGTTGCGGCGCGTGCTGCCGGCGCAGCCGGAGTCGCGTACACACTCTCGACTCTCTCTGGTTGCACTCTGGAGGATGTTGCCGCCGCGCCAAAGGGGCCGATCTGGTATCAGCTCTATTTGGTGGGAGGCCGTGACTGCGCGCTTTCGGCTATCGCACGCGCGCGAGCCACCGGGTACTCTGCCCTTGTCGTCACAATCGATACGCCAGTGGCCGGCTCACGCGAACGCGACATCCGAAATGGCGTCAAAGAGCTCTCGACCCGCAAATTTGGATCGATGCTGCCCTTCGTGTCTCAGTTTCTGACAAAACCACGATGGTTGGCGAGTTTCCTCGCGGACGGCGGGTTGATGAAGTTCCCAAATGTCGTTGTACCTGGCGAGGGGCCGATGCTGTATGCAGATGTCGGCACCGCTCTTGAGCAATCAATGGTGAGCTGGGACGATCTCCGCTGGATCCGCGACGCCTGGAACCTTCCAATCGTTGTTAAAGGAGTTCACACCGGGGACGACGCCCGCCGCGCAGTAGACGCTGGCGCGAACGCACTGGTCGTGTCCAATCACGGCGGCCGGCAACTCGACGGAGTCGCGCCGACACTACGCATGTTGCCTGAAGTTTTGGCGAGCGTGGGCGATCGCATCGAGGTCCTGATTGATGGGGGAATCCGCCGGGGGGGCGATATCGCCAAGGCGTTATCCATAGGCGCCCGGGCCGTGCTGATTGGACGCGCCTATGCCTACGGACTTGGCGCCGCTGGCGGCGCGGGTGTCGCGCGAGCGATCGAGATTCTGCGCACTGATCTCATCCGCACTCTCAAACTGCTCGGCTGCGCCTCGACCGCCGAGCTGGACCGATCGTTTATAAGTATCCCACCAGATTGGCTCGTGTCGACCCGTCAGGTGCGCGCCAAACGAGCATCACGCGCTGGTCGATCATCGCCCCGATTGCTCGAAAGCAGCTTGAAGCCAAAAGCGGACGTGATTTGAGTCGCTTCGGCTGGCGGCTCGTGCACGCTGTGCTAGAGGGCCGATCGGGACCAAACCGCATGCGCGGTTTCTTTAGCTTTGGCGTCTGACAAAGCACCGATTTACTTCTCGTTCATGTCTTGGACGAGAGCCGCCACATCCAAATACTCAGTCCAGCGGCGATGATAAGCGCCACCACGCTCACCACCATTGGTATGTGATGAGTTCCGACGACCACTTGGGCGTGCTTGATCAATCGTAGGATGTGACCAAGCGCAAAGAGCGCAAACACGATGCTCGCGACACGCAATCCAGTTGCTTGTGAATTCATGCGCGGATTCTTGCTGTCGATGTTCGATTTGTCAGTAAAAATGCATCGCTGCAGCGGTTCAGCCGATCGTCGCTCCGCTCCTCCGTAGCGATGCCGCTTGCACCAGGATGCCAATAACCGCAAGGCCGATGAACACGATTGTCAATCCTGATTGAGGAAGGGTGATTGCGCTTTGAATTAAGTGGGCGCCGATGAAAGCGGAGACGACGATGAGGGCCCAATCAAATAAAACAAGCAGAAGAATGGCGCCAATAATCCCGCCAATCACAAAGATAATTGTCGAGTGCTGTGCATAGTGCACGAAAAATGCCGCAGCGATCGCGCCTGCCAACTTGCCGCCCGCGAGAAAGCCAAGCACTGCGATGGCAATTTTTTGCAAAAACAGCGCGAGCAACGCGCCGATAATTCCTAAGAGGAGCGCAATTGTCAGCGACAGGAGGACGGATGGTTCCTGGACCAGACGCGGCGCGAGCTCCACTCCTGCGGCAAAGCCGATCGCGGCCACGCACAGCCAGAACAGCTTGCGTCCAAAAAACAAGACCACCACACCGATCAGGACGCTAAAGATTGGAATGGAAAAGTTCATAGACGGGGAAGGAGCTGAGATCAGTCACAGATTGAGACAGATGTTCGCAGATTTGCAAACAACCGACGAAAACGAATGAGGAATCGAGTGAGTGGGACGAGCGAGATGCACGGCAAACTCGCGAGGCAGCGGAGAGCGAAGCGGGAGCTTCGCGAATGAAAGCAGGAACGCAGGAAAAGAACACCAAATCTGGAAACCAGGAAACCAAGAAAAACAGTCGAGAAATCGCCCTGGCTTCCTGATTAAATCCCATCAGCGCTGCTGGAGCGAGAACGCGACGTGCTCGACGCCCGCTCAATATCCGTCCCGGGGCCCGCACGAAATTAGACCATGGTTGGTCTAAAAATAAGCCGGCACGGCCTTAGAATGAATCCACAGGTTGCGATCCGTCGTAGTAGCAAATATCTGTTTTGGTAAAAAACACGCTCCATAATTGCCTCTCGTTTAAGAACAAATGCAATGGCCGTTTTTACTTCGCCCGGGACTTGTGAAACTTGGCACGGATGCTGATAACAAGACATCGGTCGTCAACACCCGAAAGCACACTCAACGCTCATGATCGATCCACGAAGACACGGCGCAGAAACGCGAATCCTAGTCGTGGACGAGCATCCACTTTTTCGGCACGGAGTCATGGATTTTATTAACGGCCAGATCGACATGGCCGTCTGTGGCAGCGCCGACAGCATCCCTTCTTTGCGAACGGCGCTCACTGGATGCAAGCCTGACCTGGTCTTGCTTGGTTTGCGGCTGGGCACTGGCGACACCTTGGAATTTATTAAGGCGCTTAGGGCGCAATACCCCGAACTGCGGATCCTGGTCTTTTCCCAGTTTGAGGAAATGATTTTTGCCGAACGAGCTCTGCGTGCCGGGGCTAACGGTTACTTGATGAAAGAGGCAGCGAACGAAGAGCTGCTCATGGCCATCCGCGCTATTCTGTGTGGCGGGATATATGTGAGCCGAAAAATCGCCCTGCATGCCTTTCAAAAATCGCTCGAGACACCGCGGCAAAACTACCCTCAAGAGAACGTCGTCGACATCGAAATTCTCTCGGATCGGGAGATGCATGTTTTCCAGTTGCTCGGTTCGGGACTTGGCACAAGGAAGATTGCCGAAGCCTTGAATCTGAGCGCGAAGACGATTGAGAGCCATCGTGAAAATATCAAGCGCAGACTTGGCCTGCGTAGCGGCGCCGAGCTGACCGGGCACGCGAGGGCTTGGGTGATGGAAAACTTCCTGCCACCGGAGAAGAGCGAGATCTCAGTCGTCAAGAAGAAGAAAGTGCTGCCCTTCCGGGCCGCTTAGTGCTTGGCCGGCAGGGCGAGAACACGCCGCTGCCGTGATCTCATATGCGCTGGGCGTTTTGCACCGGAACAAAAATTGAACCAATACCTAAGGATTCTCTGGCCTTCACGGCAAAAACATAATGCTTTCCTTATGTTGAACTTCTGCTATACCTTTGCCGTGTTCCCCCACCTTCATTCGGAGTTCAAGACTCGATCTTCGAGCTTCAAGCTTCAGGCTTCAACGCGGCGGGCGTTTACCCTCATCGAGATGCTCGTCGTCATGGGCATCATTGCGATCTTAATGGTGCTGCTGGCCCCCGCATTCACGAGCATCAAGACCGCGGGCGACGTTACCGGTGCCGCTTACACGATCAAAGGCGTGCTCGACACCGCGCGCACTTACGCGAAAGCAAACAACACCTACACTTGGGTCGGCTTTCTTGAGGAGAACGTCTCGAATCCGTTGTCACCGAACCCAGATGCACCAGCAATCGGCAGGCTTGTCATGTCGATTGTTGCATCAAAGGACGGGACTACTGCGTATGATCCGAACAACCTGGCGACGATTAATCCAACGAACCTAATCCAAGTCGGTAAGTTGATCAAGATCGAGAACGTACATCTGGCGACATTCCCGGATGGTTCAGGGACAGGTACAACTTTTGACACCCGCCCGGCGGCGACATACGACACAGCCCGGATTGGAGATACGACTCCTCCCAATCCCTCTCTTACTCCTTTCCAATATCCAGTGGGAAATCCGGCGCCTCCTATACAGTATACGTTTTTGAAAGCGGTCCAATTCAGTCCAGGAGGCGAGGCTCGAATCGATAATACCAACTATACTCTCAAAACAGCGGCTGAGGTGGGGCTAAGGGCGACGCACGGAACGACTGTGGATACGGGTCCTAATGTTGTCGCTATTCAGTTTGGCGGCGTGGGTGCCGACGTGATAGTTTACCGAAAATGAAACGCTCTTTGCCCGTAACTGACGCGTTTTCGCTGGTTGAGATAGTCATTGCTCTCGGTGTGGCTGCATTTTGCCTGCTTGCAGTAATGGGAATGCTGCCAATAGGGTTAAAAACTCAACAGGCGAGTGTTAAGCAGACTACTGCTAACTCGATTATTTCTCAAATTGAGGGTAAGTTACGTTCCGCTACTCGAGTCCCACCCGGCCAGGAAGATAGGACCGACAGCAAGTGGCTCCTGCACCCGCACACCGGCGGTGGTCCTTGGGACCCCACGCCTGATACGCTTTTTTTTACAAACGAGGGGAACAGTGTAGGAAGCGCTATTACCTCAGATTCGATCTATCGGGCCACGATCACCTATTTTCAACCGCCTACACCTGGCTACAGCACGTCGCTGGCAGATATCACCGTCAGTTGGCCCCCGCAATTTGATCCCACCAATCCCGCGAGTGTGCTGTTAGGGAAAGTCGAAACATTCATTGCCATCAATCGATGATCACTAAACCATTTACGGAGATCACCAGGCAGCGTCAAGGCGATGCCTTCACGCTTGTGGAATTACTCATATCGTTTGGGGTGCTCGCGCTTCTCATTCTGCTTGTTGCACAGCTGATGAATAGTGCGACGGCTATCACTCGGACTGGCAACAAGCATATTGACACCGACACCGAAGCGAGAGTGGTTTTCGACCGTATGGCG
>WNFR01011413.1_pt1 | contig 16729 bp, 13 predicted proteins | sample 5400221 | NCBI WGS metagenome assembly WNFR01 (sample SAMN13153357, study PRJNA577476) | soil metagenome | isolation source: 40 cm soil under Madrone tree | place: USA:California | collected 2016-06-14
GAGACCTTCGCCGACAGGATCATGCGGTTCTTCGGCAGGCCGATCTCCTCGGCGCGCGCGGCCGACAACAAGGCCGACTGCACCATCGCCTCGCGGGTCACCGCACGCGCATCGAGCGGGTCGGGTGACTTGGCGTTATCTTCCATCAGCCGGGTGAGCAGTTCCTGATCGAGCGAGCCCCAATTGGCGCCGATCCGCACCGGCTTGTTGTTCTTGATCGCGATCTCGACGATATCGGTGAACTGGCTGTCGCGCTTGTTCTTGAAGCCGACATTGCCGGGATTGATGCGGTATTTGTCGAGCGCTTCCGCGCAGGCCGGATGCTCAGCGAGGAGCTTGTGGCCGATATAGTGGAAATCGCCGATCAAGGGCGTGGTGATGCCGCGCGCGCGCAGGGCGTCGCGGATATGCGGCACCGCGGCTGCGGCTTCGTCGCGGTCGACCGTGATCCTCACCAGCTCGGAACCCGCTCGCGCAAGCGCTGCGATCTGCGCCACCGTGCCGGCGACATCGGCGGTGTCGGTGTTGGTCATCGACTGCACCACGATCGGCGCGCCCCCGCCGACGGCGACATTGCCGACCATGACCTGGGTGGTTTTATGCCGCGCCCTGGGGCCGGCGACGTCATCGTGCGGTGGTTTTATTGGCTTGTTCATGGGGTCTCGAATATCAGGTTTTGGTGACATTCAGCAATGGATCAATCGGAACCGGCACCACCGGGCTGGGCCTATTGACGAGGTAAAGCCCGGCAATCACCAGCACGGCGGCGGCGCCGAACGCCAGCGTCAGGGTGTCATGCATTATGAAATAACTAGCCACGACGCCAAACAAAGGGGTGATAAAGGTAAAAGCGGACAATTTGCTGGCGGAATAGGTTTGAACCAGCGCAAACCACAGCAGAAACGTCAATCCAACCACCCAAACTGCCTGATAGGCCATCAGCGACATCGCCAGCGGGCCGGGAACCCGGGTGATGGTTTCGCCGGAAATCCACGCCGCGAACCCGAGAATCGGGATCGACAGCGCCACTTGGTATCCCAGCGCCTTTTCCGGCGCCGCGTTGCGCAGCGCCGTCCCTTTGGCAATCAGCGTGGTCGCCGCCCACAGCGCGCCACCGCCGACGATCATCAGATCGCCCAAAAGCACGTCCGCATCGACATTGGCCTGGGGAACGCCGATCGCCAGCGCGACGCCGGCGAAACTTAGGCCCAACCCGCCCCATTGCGACGCGCGCAGCCGTTCGCCGAGAAACTGATAGGAACCGAGCGCGACGAAAAACGGTGCGGTGTAGAGAAATACCACCGCGCGCGACGCCGACGTCAGCAACAGGCCGCGAAAGATCAGCACGAATTCGAGGCCGAACAGGACGCCGGCGAACAGCCCTGCACCGAGTGTGCCGTCGGAAGCGAAGATTTTCACGCCGCGGAGACGCGCGATCAGCAATAGCACCGGTAACGCGGCAGCGGAGCGGATCGTGGCCTGCAGCATCGGCGGAATGTCGGGCAGCGCCAGCTTGACCGCGATCTGGTTGAAGCCCCAGCTCAAACAAAGCATGAGCATCAACGCGACGGCGCCCGGGCTGAGCGGACGCCCGGCCGATCGAATGACTAATTGTTCTGAAGACATGAACCCCCGTGCCGGCTTATCGCCGTGTTTTCGGGGAATGATCCCGACCCGCAGGGCCGCGGAAGCGTAAACTGGTCTTCCGCTTTCCACAAAAGATCATGCCCGGATAAAAGCCTCTATCCCGCGCGCTGGCAGTGCGCGCAAGTGCCGGTTATTTCGACGACGGACAATTTCGGCGCAAAGCCCGTGGCGCGCGCGGCGGCGTTGAGGCTTTGCGCCACCGGTACCGCTGGAATTTCGCCGACCGAACCACAGCGCTCGCAGATCAGAAACGCCACCATCGCCGCCGCGTCATGGTCATGCGCGCAGGCGAGGAACGCATTGCGGCTTTCGATGCGGTGGACGAGACCATTCTCCATCAGGAAATCGAGCGCGCGATACACCGTGATCGGCGCCGGCCGCGGCATCGATTTCGCGAGTTCATCGATCACTTCATAGGCGCCGAGCGGGCGGTGGCTGGACAACAACGCCTGCAACACCTGACGGCGGATCGGCGTGAATTTCTGCGCCCGCCGCTCGCAGACCCGTTCGGCATGATCCATCGCGTCCGCGGTGCAGCGGTTGTGATCGTGATCGGGCGCGGGAAACGGCGGTTTTGTCAGGGTCATCTGAGCAATCATGTAACGCGGCGGGTCCGGTCCGTCTAATCCGCAGTTGAAAATTTGCACCGCAGCATCGTTTAGCATTTCGGCGGACAATCTCCCAATCCCGCCCGGCGGGTTCCTGGAGCCTTCCCGGATCAAGCCATGTGCTGCCAGCGGGTCAGCCTTCCATTAACAAGTCATGCCAAAGTCATAAGCTAGCTTATTGTTGCGAAAGCTTATGGAGACAATGCGCATGCCCCGCGGTTCCGTGGATATGAACTTCCTGTTTACGCTTGGCGAATTGCAGCGGCTGGTGCGCGCCTATGCCGACAAGCAGGCGGCGCGCTATGGCATCACCCGCGCGCAATGGGCGGTGCTGGCCAAGGTAGAACGCAACGAGGGCCTGAAACAGTCGGAACTCGCGGAACAGATGGAAATGCAGCCGATTACGCTGACCCGACTGATCGATCGCCTGTGCGATAACGGCTGGATCGAACGCCGCGACGACGATACCGACCGCCGCGTCAACCGCCTCTATCTGCGCAAGGCTGCGCGTCCGTTGCTGGGCAAACTGAGCGGGCTGCGTTCCGAGCTGACGGCAACCGCGCTCGAAGGCATCAATCCGTCCGACGCCTATCGCCTGCTCGACCAATTGGAAACGATCAAGGAAAACGTGCGCAACGCCATTCAGAATCCAGCCGGTGCTCCTCCGAAGAAGGAGCAGCGCTTTGGCTGATCCGATCTTGAAATTCCCGCCCGACCAGAAGGGCAATCCGCCGAAGCCCCGGACCAAGATTGCCGCGGAGCCGCGCCGCCGCTTGATGGCGAGCATGCGGCGTTACCGCCGCGTGCTTTTGCTGGTGGTGTTGCCGCTGCTGGCGCTGATCGCCGGGCTGACCTTTTATCTCAGCGGCGGCCGCTACGTGACCACCGACGATGCCTATGTCGGCGCGCAGAAGGTTTTGATCACGCCCGACATTTCCGGCAAGATCATCAGCGTTGCCGTGAAGGAAGGCCAATCGGTCGCAACCGGCGACGTCATGTTCCAGATTGATCCGGTGCCGTTTCGGCTGGCTCTGGCGCAGGCGCGCGCCAAGCTGGACGACGCCAAGACCAGCCACGACAACCTCGTCGCCAATGTGAAGCTCTATTCGCAGACGATCGACATCATCAATTCCGGCATCGCGATCAAGCAGCGCGACGTCGAGCGTAAATCCGCGCTGGTCAAGAGTTCCGCCGGATCGCAGCTCGATCTCGACAACAGCGCCACCGCATTGGTCACCGCGCAGGCCCAGTCGCAACTGGTCAAGCAGCAGAACTCGACCGCGCTCAATCAACTGCTCGGCAACCCCGAGCTGCCGCTCGAGCAGTTTCCGGCTTACATGCAGGCCAAGGCCGCGCTCGACGACGCCCAGCGCAACCTCGATTTGACCACGGTGCGCGCGCCGATGCCGGGCATCGCAACCCAGGTAGATCAGATTCAGCTCGGCCGCTTCGTCGCCGCCGGCACGCCGGTGTTCAGCGTCATCGACACCTCAAAACCCTGGGTCGATGCCAACCCCAAGGAATCGGACTTCACCTATGTCGCGGTCGGCCAGCCGGTCACCATCGACGTCGATGCCTTCCCCAACCATGTGTTCAAGGGCACCGTCGGTTCGCTCAGCCCCGGCACCGGCGCGCAGTTCGCGATCCTGCCGCCGCAGAACGCCACCGGCAATTTCGTCAAGGTGGTGCAGCGGGTGCCGGTGCGAATCTATTTCGACAGCCACGACAAATACGTCCAGAAGCTGAAGGCCGGGATGAGCGCCTATACTTCGATCGACACCGGCCATCGCCGTTCGCTCGCCGCCCTGCTCGGCTTCTCGCCGGCGGCGGCGAACCAGGACTAACTCATCATGCCGAATTCGGCTGCATCCCCGATCGCGGTTCCCGGCCTGCGCCGGAACATGGTGACGATTTGCGCCATGACCGCGACCATCATGCAGGCGCTGGACACCACCATCGCCAATGTCGCGCTGCCCTATATGCAGGGCTCGCTGTCGGCGTCGCAGGACCAGATCAACTGGGTGCTGACCTCCTACATCGTGGCGGCTGCGATCATGACCGCGCCGGTGGGATGGATCGCCAACCGTTTTGGGCGCAAGCGGATTTTCATCCTGTGCTCCGGCGGATTCACCGTGGCGTCCGTGCTGTGCGGGCTGGCGCAAGACATCAACCAGATGGTGCTGTTCCGCCTGCTGCAGGGCATGTTCGGAGCGGCGCTGGTGCCGCTGTCGCAGGCGGTGATGCTCGACTCCTATGCGCTGCATGAGCGCGCCAAGGCGATGTCGATCTGGGGCATGGGCGTGATGATGGGGCCGATCATGGGCCCGTCGCTCGGCGCCTGGCTGACCGAGACCTATTCCTGGCACTGGGTGTTCTTCGTCAACCTGCCGTTCGGCGTCTTCACGGTGCTCGGCCTGCTCGTCTTCATGGACGAGACCAGAAGGAATCGCGAGCTGCGCTTCGACTGGTTCGGATTCCTGGCGCTCGCGGTCGGCATCGGCGCCTTGCAGATTGCGCTCGACCGCGGCGAACAGCTCGGCTGGCTGGAATCCAACGAGATCATTGCCGAATTCATCGTTTCGATCATCGGCTTCTACTATTTCTTCGCGCATTCGCTAACGACCTCGAAGCCGTTTATCCAGTTCACGCTGTTCAAGGACAAGAATTTCGTCGGCGGCTGCGTGTTCATGGCGGTCATGGGCCTGGTGCTGTTCTCGACCATGGCGCTGTCGTCGCCTTATCTGCAGAATGTGATCGGATACCCGATTATCACTGCGGGCCTGTTGCTGGCGAGCCGCGGCTGCGGCACTTTTGTCGCCATGATGCTGGTCGGCCGGATGATGCGCTATATCGAGGCGCGTACGCTGATCATCACCGGGCTGAGCATAACCTGCCTCTCGCTGTTCTACATGACCGGCTGGACCGACCAGACCGGTGTTCCCGAGATCGTGACCTTGAGCATCGTGCAGGGCTTCGGGTTCGGGCTGGTGTTCGTGCCGCTCTCCACGGTGGCGTTCCTGACCCTGCCAAACCATCTGCGCACCGACGGCACCTCGATGCTGACCCTGATGCGCAACGTCGCCTCTTCGATCGGCATTTCCGTCGTGATCGCGCAGCTGACAGAGGGATCGCGGCGGACCTACGCGATCCTGTCGCAGCACGTTCACCCGTTCAACCACGCGCTGCAGATGCCGGATGTGCGAAGCATGATCGACCTGGGCAGCGACAAGGGCCGCGCCATGATGGACGTGATGGTCAACCTGCAGGCGCAGATCATCGCCTTCTCACAGGACTACCAGATGGTGATGATCTTCACTCTCTGCGCCATACCGCTGGCGATCATGATCGGTTCCACCAAGGCAGCATTGCGCAAGCAGTCGCAGGCGCCCGAACATGCGGTGATTGAGTAGCGGCGCACGGTGCGCCACATCAAGACGCGTCATACGCGGGCTCGACCCGCGTATCCATCAATCTGCACAAGAAGCTTTTTCGAAATAGATGGATGCCCGGGTCAAGCTCGGCCATGACGAGCGGGAAATCTCAAATATCGAAAAACACCGTTTCGTTGTCGCCCTGCAGGCGAATGTCGAAACGATAGACCGCGTTGCCGTTGCCCGGCTGGCGCGACGCCACCAGCGTGCCGCGGCGGTCAGTGGGCACCAACGCAAGCACGGGATCGGCGGCGTTGGCGGTCTCGCCGTCGAAATAGATCCGCGTATAATTATGCAGCAGCATGCCACGCGCGAAAATCGCGAGCAGAATATGCGGCGCCTGCGGCTTGCCGTCGGGATCGGGCACCGAGCCCGGCCTGATGGTGTCGAACGCATAATCGCCGTTCGGGTCGGTGCCGCAGCGGCCGAAACCCCTGAACGCCGAATTGGGCAACGCGCGCTTGTCCTTGGGATCACCGAAGCGGCCCTGCGCATCGGCCTGCCAGATCTCCAGCATGCAATCCGGAACCGGCTGCCCGTCGCCGTCGAACACCCGGCCTTCTATCCTGATGCGTTCGCCCGAGGTGTCAGGGGTAACGAGGTTGTTGGTGAAGGCATCGTTCCAGTCGTATTGGCCGTTCGGCGTCAGCCCATACTTGAAAAACGGACCGACGGTCTGCGATGGCGTAATCCCTTGTACTTTACTTCCCTGCACTATTTCGTCTCCATCGGCGTGGCGGTGCGCCCGCGCAACACGATGTTGAAGCGGTAGCACAGCGCCCATTCCGGCTGGGTGTTTTCCAGATCGAATGAGGAAACCATTCGCATCCGCGCCTTCTCGTCCGACACCGAATTGAAGATCGGATCGAACTCAAACAAGGGATCGCCGGGAAAATACATCTGCGTCACCAGCCGCGAGATGAAGGCGTGGCCGAATACCGAGAAATGGATATGGGCCGGACGCCACGCATTGTGATGGTTGCCCCAGGGATAAGCGCCCGGCTTGACGGTGACGAACTTGTAATAGCCGTCGGCATCGGATTGCGCGCGGCCCGCGCCGGTGAAATTCGGATCGAGCGGCGCGGGATGCTGGTCGCGGACGTGGATATAGCGGCCGCAGGCATTTGCCTGCCAGATCTCGAGCAGCGTATTCGGCACGCCGCGGCCGTCTTCATCCAGCACATGGCCGTGCACGATGATGCGTTCGCCGAGCGGTTCGCCCGCGTGCTGGGTGGTGAGATCGTTATCGTTCTCGCGCACCGTCTCGTGACCGTAGACCGGTCCGGTCAATTCCGACAGCGTGTGGCGCATGATGATCAGCGGCTTCGAGGGCACCCGCTTCAGCGTGCTGCGATACGTCGGCGACAACCGCGCCGGATGCGCCGCGTTGCTCGCGATGGGATAGGCGAGTGTCATCTACGTGTCCTCTCACACAATCCCGTTAATTCAGCTTCTCGATCGCCATCGCGACGCCCTGTCCGACGCCGACGCACATGGTGGCGAGTGCGCGTTTTCCCCCGCGTTTCTCCATGCCATGCACCGCGGTCATCGCCAGCCGCGCGCCGCTCATGCCCAAGGGATGACCGAGCGCGATGGCGCCGCCATGTGGGTTGACGAAATCGGCATCGTCCTTGACACCGAGCTGGCGCAGACAGGCTATGCCCTGCGAGGCGAAAGCTTCATTGAGCTCGATCAAATCGAAATCGCTGATCTTCAGTCCAAGCCGCTCCATCAGCTTGCGCGTCGCCGGCACCGGACCGATGCCCATGATGCGCGGCGGCACCGCGGCCGAGGCGAGGCCTAGAATCCGCGCCCGTGGCGTCAGCCCGTGCTTCTTCACCGCAGCTTCCGAGGCGAGAATCATCGCCGCCGCGCCGTCATTGACGCCGGACGCATTGCCGGCCGTCACCGTGCCTGGATTGCGCACGATCGGCTTCAGCTTGGTCAGGCCTTCGAGCGTGGTTTCGGGGCGCGGATGTTCGTCCTTGTCCACTGTAACAGGTCCGGCCTTGCCGCCGGGTACCGAGACCGGGGTGATTTCCTCGGCGAAATAGCCCGACGCGATTGCCTGCCCGGCGCGCTGCTGCGAGCGGATCGCGAACGCGTCCTGATCGGCGCGCGACACCTGGAATTCCTCGGCCACGTTCTCGCCGGTCTCGGGCATCGCATCGACGCCGTATTGCGCCTTCATCAACGGATTGATGAAGCGCCAGCCGATGGTGGTGTCGTAAATATCCGCCGAACGCGAAAACGCTTCCGGCGCCTTGCCCATCACGAACGGCGCCCGCGTCATCGATTCGACGCCGCCGGCAATGGCGAAATCAATCTCGCCGGCGCGGATCGCGCGCCCGGCAGCACCAACTGCATCGAGCCCCGAGGCGCAGAGACGATTGAGCGTAAGACCTGGAACCGATTCCGGCAGGCCGGCCAACAGCAGCGCCATCCGCGCGACGTTGCGGTTGTCCTCGCCGGCCTGGTTGGCGCAGCCGAAATAGACTTCATCGACCGCCGACCAGTCGAGCTTGGGATGCCGCGCCATCAACGCCTTGATCGGGGCGGCCGCCAGATCGTCCGCGCGTACCTTGGCCAGCGAACCGCCGAAGCGGCCGATCGGGGTTCTCACGGCATCGCAAACAAACACATCGCGCATTGAAACTCTCCCTGAATACCGCGTTTCCGCGCTGAACGGCCGGAATTGACCGCGAGTTTTAGGAGCGCCTTCGCGGCAGGTCAATTGACGCTTTCGCTTCCTGCGGCGCATTCGCGTGAGGTCCGTTATGCCCGCAGGTCCGAGGTGGCATATGATGGGCCCGCGCAGGAGGTGGAAAACACGCATGGCGGCGGCAAACCGATAGGATCGGCCGGCAAAATTTTGTAGCTTGCGCACCCAATGACGATCCAGCAATCAATTCCTCTGCCCACCGATGCCGCGCCGGCCACTGAAGCGGCGGCGCGCGTCACGCCGATGATGGAACAATACCTCGAGATCAAGGCCGCCAATCCCGGGCTGTTGCTGTTCTACCGGATGGGCGATTTCTATGAGCTGTTCTTCGAGGATGCCGAGATCGCCTCGCGCACGCTCGGCATCATGCTGACCAAGCGCGGCAAGCATCAGGGCATGGATATCCCGATGTGCGGCGTGCCGGTGGAGCGCTCCGACGATTATCTGCATCGCCTGATCGCATCAGGCCATCGCGTGGCGGTGTGCGAGCAGATGGCCTGGATCGACATTTCCACCGCCGAATTCATCGTCACCGAGTGCTCGACCGGCGAACTCGCGGCGACGCTTTCGCGCATCAATCCCAATGAGGTTATCGTCACCGACGCGCTCTATGGCGATCCTGATTTGGGGCCGCTGTTGCGCGAGATGCCGGCGGTGACGCCGCTGACCCGCGACGTGTTCGACAGCGCCACGGCAGAACGGCGGCTGTGCGATTATTTTGCGGTCGCCACCATGGACGGCCTCAGCGCGATGTCGCGGCTGGAAGCCACCGCCGCCGCGGCAGCCGTCACCTATATCGACCGTACCCAAGTTGGCAAACGTCCGCCGCTGTCGCCGCCTTCGCGCGAAGCCGCCGGCACCACCATGGCGATTGATTCCGCGACCCGCGCCAATCTCGAATTGACGCGGACGCTCGCGGGCGAGCGGCGCGGATCGCTGCTAGATGCGATCGACTGCACCGTGACCGCGGCCGGATCGCGTCTTCTCGCACAAAGACTCGCAGCGCCGCTCACCGACAGCGCCGCAATTGCGCGGCGGCTCGATGCAATCGCGGCATTCGCCGTAGATACCGCAGCGCGCGACGATATCCGGACCACGCTGCGCGCAGCACCCGACATGTCGCGCGCGCTGGCGCGATTGTCGGTCGGGCGCGGCGGGCCGCGCGACCTTGCGGGATTGCGCGACGGTATCCTCGCCGCCGATCAGGCGCTGGCGCGGCTTGGCGAGCTTGACGATCCGCCGCAGGAGATCGCTGCGGTCATGGAGGCGTTGCGCCGCCCGTCGCGCGATCTCGCGCGCGAATTCGAACGTGCCCTCGCCGAACAACTGCCGTTGATCAAACGCGACGGCGGTTTCGTTCGCGAAGGCTATGAGGCCGCACTCGACGAAACCCGCAATCTGCGCGACGCTTCGCGCCTCGTCGTCGCCGCGATGCAGGCGCGCTACGCCGACGAGACCGGCGTCAAGGGCCTGAAGATCCGCCATAACAACGTGCTCGGTTATTTCGTCGAGGTTACCGCGCAGCATGGCGACAAGTTGATGGCGCCGCCGCTGAATGCGACCTTCATCCATCGCCAGACGTTGGCCGGCCAGACCCGTTTCACAACAGCGGAACTCGGCGAGATCGAAGCCAAGATTGCGAACGCCGGCGACCGCGCGCTGGGACTGGAACTGGAAATCTTCGAGCGGCTCTGCGCGATGGTCACCGACGCCAGCGACGATTTGCGCGCCGCAGCGCATGCCTTTGCGCTGCTTGACGTTGCGACCGCGCTGGCGAAACTGGCCGTCGATGACAATTATGTGCGGCCCGAAGTCGATACCTCGCTCGGCTTCGCCATCGAGGGCGGCCGGCACCCGGTGGTCGAGCAGGCGCTGAAGCGCGACGGCCAGCCGTTTATCGCCAATGCCTGCGATCTCTCGCCGGGGCCGGGACAGAAGTCAGGCCAGATCTGGCTGATCACCGGCCCTAACATGGCGGGCAAATCGACCTTCCTGCGCCAGAACGCGCTGATCGCGCTGATGGCGCAGATCGGCAGTTTCGTGCCGGCGTCACGGGCGCGGATCGGCATCGTCGACCGGTTGTTCTCGCGCGTCGGCGCCGCCGACGACCTCGCGCGCGGCCGCTCCACCTTTATGGTGGAGATGGTGGAGACAGCCGTTATCCTCAATCAGGCCGGCGAACGCTCGCTGGTCATTCTCGACGAGATCGGCAGGGGCACCGCGACTTTCGACGGGCTGTCGATCGCATGGGCCGCGATCGAGCATCTGCATGAGGCCAATCGCTGCCGAACGCTGTTCGCCACGCACTATCATGAACTCACCGCGCTCTCCGCAAAGCTGCCGCGGCTGTTCAACGCCACCGTGCGGGTCAAGGAGTGGCACGGCGACGTGGTGTTCCTGCACGAAGTGCTGCCGGGCTCGGCCGACCGCTCCTACGGCATTCAGGTCGCAAAACTCGCGGGCCTGCCCGCGCCGGTGATCGCGCGCGCCAAATCGGTGTTGGCGAAACTCGAGGCGCACGATCGCGGCCAGACCGCGCGCGCGCTCGCCGACGACCTGCCGCTGTTCGCGGTGCCGTCACGCGCCGCCGCCGAGCCGGCAGCTCCGAGCGAGGCGGAAAAGCTGGTCGAAGCCTTGAAGGCGCTGCATCCCGACGAGATGTCGCCGCGCGATGCGCTGGAGGCGCTTTACGCGTTGAAGACGAAATTGCCGAAGCAATAAACCTTCGTGACCCAGATGAAGCGAAGGGCGGGGCTTCGCGCCGACCCGCTGGCTTCTTCCAGGCTACGAGCGCAAATGCGCCTCCGCCCGCTCCACCACAGCCCAAGATTCCAGCTCACGCAGGTTGCGAGCGCAAGGCTGAGCGGACTGGAGCATTCACACCCTTTGCATCGTCACCGAAACCTTGGGGCCGTTCCGGATGGTCTGATAGACCACGCAATAGCGCTCGGTGAGCTTCAGCAATAGATCCAGCTTGTCCTGCGGCGCGTCGGTATCGACGTCGAACCGCAGGCGAATTTCCGCAAAGCCGACCGGCGCTTCCTTATCGACGCCGAGCGTGCCGCGGAAATCCAGATCGCCCTCGGCGGTGACGATTCCCGTCTTCAGCGGCACCTCGATCGCGGTCGATACCGACTTCAGCGTCACGCCGGCGCAGGCGACCAGCGCTTCGAGCAGCATATCGCCGGAGCACAATTCAAGTCCGGAACCGCCGGTGGCGGGATGCAGGCCGGCCACCGACAATGCGCGGCCGGTCTCGACCTTGCAGGCGATGCCCTCGTTCTCGATCGAGCCCTTGGCCTTTAGCGTGATCATCGCGGCTTTCGGATCGGTCTTGTAGCGATCCTTGATCGGGGCCTGGGTGGCGCGGAGTTCGGCGGCGTCCATTTTGTTCTCTCCCGGATATTAGATCGGTGTCGGATGTAATCGGTCAGAGCGCGGTTGTCACCACCACATCGCTTCGCCCGTCGTCGTTTTCGGATCGGCATCCGCCACGTTACGGTCGAGCGAGCGATCCAGCGCGGTGAGCACGCGGCGCTTGAAGTTGTCGAACAGCGGCGAATTGCGGTCGCGCGGCCGCGCCAGATTGATCTTGATTTCCTCGAACAGGCGGCCCGGCCGCGGGCGCATAACGAGAACGCGATCGGCCAGCACCACGGCTTCGTCGACATCGTGGGTGACCAGCACCAGGGTCGGCCGCGTATCGGCCCAGAGATCGAGCATATGATCCTGCAAATCCCGCCGCGTGAACGCATCGAGCGCGGAGAACGGCTCGTCCAGCAGCAGCACTTCCGGCTGCGGCACCAGCGCGCGTGCGATCGCCACCCGCTGCGCCTGCCCGCCGGATAATTCGCGCGGCCAGGCGTCGGCCTTATCGGCGAGGCCGACCCGCGCCAGCGCGCTTGCGACTTTCTCGCGGCGAATATTGGCAGGCAGCTCCGACAGGCCGAAACCGATATTGTCGGCGACGCTGAGCCAGGGTAACAGCCGCGGCTCCTGAAAGATGATGCCGATCTTGGCATGCGGCGCTGAAATCTTGATGTCGTCGAGCGTCACCGTGCCTGACGTGGCGCGGTCGAGGCCGGCGATGGCGCGTAATAATGTCGACTTTCCGCAGCCGGAGCCGCCGATGATGGCGACGATTTCCCCAAGCCTGATCTCCGCAGAAAAACGCTCCAGCGCGTTGACGCCGTTGGGATAGACCTTTCCTAGACGGTCGAGCGCGAGCATCAAGCCGCTCCACTCTGGCGGCCGAAGGCGTCCTGCCAGCGCAACAGGGGCGCGGTGGCGATTTCGATCAGCCAATCGGTGGTCTTGCCGAGGATGGCAAAGATGACGATCGCCGCCAGGATCTGCGCGGGCTTGCCGAGCTGCTGGCCATCGAGCAGGAGATAGCCAAGACCCTCGGATGCGCCCATAAGTTCGGCGGCGACCACGAACATCCAGCCCAGCCCAAGGCCGACGCGCAGTGCCACAACATAGGCCGGCAGCACCGCGGGCAGCAGGATGCGTCGGATCATCGCCGGTCCAGAGAGGCGGAAGGTGCGGCCGACTTCGACGATCTTGCGATCGACCGACAGGATCGCGCCCATCACGCCGAGATAGACCGGGAAAAACACCCCGACGGCGATCAGTGCGATTTTCGAAGTTTCGAAAATCCCGAGCCACAAGATAAACAGCGGCACCCAGGCTAGCGACGGTATGGCGCGCAGCGCCTGCACGGTGGGATCGAGCAGCCGACGCGCCGGGCTCCAGTAACCCGAGATGGCGCCGAGCACCGTGCCTGCTATTACACCGAGGCCAAAGCCTGCGACCACGCGCGTCAGCGTCGCCGTGATATGACGCGCAAGCTCGCCGCTGCGCGCCAGTTCGACAATGGTTGCGAAGATCTTGGTCGGCGGCGGCACCAGCCGTCCATTGGACAGGCCGAGCCAGACGATGATCTCCCATGCCAGCGCCAGTCCGACCGGCAGCAATAGCCCGAGCGCCGGCCGCGCAAAGCGCCGCAGGCGGCCGGAAGGCGCCGGGGTCGCCATTGCATCAGCTCTTTCGAGCGCGGGCAGTTCAACTGTCATGGCCATAGCAAGAACGCTTCCCGCGGAGGATTGCAAGTCGGCGAATGGGACCACCCGAACGTCTGCATTCGTCATGGCCGGACATAGCCGTTCGAAGGACGGCGTCGCTTCCGCTCGCCTATGCCCGGCCGTCCACGTCTTCTTCGCGCCTCCAGGAAGGACGTGGATGCCCGGCACAAGGCCGGGCATGACGCCGAATGATTAGCAGCGCCTCTCAATTCGTCGGCAGCGGAACCTGATCGTCGATGAGGGCATCGAGCATTGCCTTGACGTCGACCTTGGCATCGATCACGCCTGCCTGCTGCAGCGCCAGCCCCGCGGCGAGAATGGACTCGCGCTGCGGCGCGCCGATCCGGCTGTGGGTCAGCTCGGTACGTTCCTTGAGCTGCTTGTCGACCACCGCGTCCGGCAATTTGGTGACCGCGATGAACGACTTCTTCAGTTCGTCGTAATTCGCCACCGAATATTTTCGCGCCTCCTCGTAAGTAGCGAGCACCCGTCGGACGACGTCCGGATAGTCCTTCAGGAACTGCTCGCGCACGTTGAGAATGCCCCAGGTATTGGCGTCGGGCTTGCGGAAGAACAGCTTGGCGCCCTCCTCTACTTCCGCCTGCGCCATCATCGGATCGAGACCCGCCCATGCATCGACATCGCCGCGGATCAGCGCGGTCTTGCCGTCGGCGTGCTGCAGCAGCACCGGCGTAATGTCCTTTTCGCTTAAGCCCGCATCGAGCAGCGCGCGCACCAGGAAGATGTGCGGATCGGTGCCGCGGGTCACCGCGACGCGCTTGCCCTTGAGATCGGCGACGGTTGCGATCTTGGAGTCCTTGCCGCTGACCAATGCGGTCCATTCCGGGCGCGAAAAGACATAGATCGACTTGATCGGATTGCCGTTGATCTTGGCCACCAGCGCCGCGGAACCCGCGGTCGAACCGAAATCGATCGATCCGGCGTTGAGAAACTCGAGCGCCTTGTTGGAACCGGCCGATTGAACCCAGACGATGCCGATGCCGTCCTTGGCGAATTCCTTCTCGAGTAACCCCTTTTGCTTGAGGATCATCGACACCGGGTTGTAAGTCGCCCAATCGATGTGGATTTCCTTGAGCGCGTCGGCCGCGAAAGCGCCGCCGGGCATCAGCGTCGAGACGGCGATGACCGCAGCCAAAGCGCGCCGTGAAATCTTAAGCATCGTCAATGTCTCCATGGCAGTGGAATGATGACAGCAGATTGCAGGGAAGCGTCAACGCACCGGTGCTTTCGCCGGCGCGGCATCCTCCCCATCTTAAAGAACACCGTTTTATCTCAATGAGTTAAGCGAACAGGTCAATGAGAAAATACGCATACCTCGCGCCCTGCAATGAGAACAACCTTGCTCAAAGCAAGCGGAATGCAGCATGGACCTGCTGTCATCTCAGAATGTCCCGTGACAGCGTCCGCGCCGTCCGATATCCGGGTAGGTCATGGATAGCGTTCTGACACAAGCCCGGCCCCAAGCCGACGAACGTTTCGATACCGCGAGGATCACCGCTGCGGTCGACGCGCTGGCTGCACAATACGCCGGAACCGAGGATGTCTTCCGCTCCGCCGTGGCGCAACTGTTGAAGGCCGAACTTATCGCGGCGCGCGCCACCGCGCAGGCCGTGCTGCTCAGGGATCGTCACGGGCGGCGCTGTGCCGAACGGCTGTGTTTCGTCCAGGACGAAATCATCCGCATCCTGTATGCCGCCGCCACGCGCCATCTCTATCGCTCGCCGATCCCTTCCGGCGCCGAGCGCATGGCTGTCGTCGCCACCGGCGGCTATGGCCGCGGACTGATGGCGCCGGAATCCGATATCGATCTGCTGTTCATCCTGCCCTACAAACAAACCGCCTGGGGCGAGCAGGTCGCCGAGGCCATTCTCTATTGCCTGTGGGACATGGGATTGAAGGTCGGCCACGCCACGCGTTCGGTCGATGAATCGATCCGGCAGGCGCGCGGCGACATGACGATCCGCACCGCGATCCTCGAGACAAGATTCCTGACCGGGGACCAGCCGCTCTATGACGAGCTGGTGGCGCGGTTCGACAGGGAAGTCGTGCAGGGCACCGCGGCCGAATTCGTTACCGCCAAGCTTGCCGAGCGCGAAGAGCGGCATCGCCGCGCCGGGCAATCGCGTTATCTGGTCGAACCCAACGTCAAGGACGGCAAGGGCGGATTGCGCGATCTGCATACGCTGTTCTGGATCGCGAAGTATGTTTACCGCGTGCGCGAGACCGATGAGCTGCTTGAACGCGGCGTGTTCGACGCGCAGGAATACCGCACCTTCCGCCGCTGCGCCGATTTCCTGTGGTCGGTCCGCTGCAATATCCATTTCTTCTCAGGCCGTGCCGAAGAGCGGTTGTCGTTCGACATGCAGCGCGAGATCGCCATCCGGCTCGGATATACCTCGCATCCCGGCATGCAGGATGTCGAACGCTTCATGAAGCACTATTTCCTGGTCGCCAAGGACGTCGGCGATCTCACCGCGATCCTGTGCGCGAAACTGGAAGATCAGCAGGCCAAGCCGGCGCCGGTGCTCAGCCGCATGATGGCGCGGCTGCGGCCGAGCATGAACCGGCGGCGGGTGCCCGACAGCGACGATTTCATCGTCGACAACAACCGCATCAATCTCGCTGCGCCCGATGTGTTCAAGCATGACCCGGTCAACCTGATCCGGATTTTCCGGCTGGCTCAGAAAAACAATCTCGCCTTTCACCCCGACGCGATGCGGACGGTGACGCGTTCGCTGAAGCTCATCAACACCCAACTGCGCGAAGATCCGGAAGCCAACCGGCTGTTTATGGAGATCCTGACCTCGAACGACGCGGAAGTGGTGCTGCGGCGCATGAACGAGACCGGCGTGCTCGGCCAGTTCATTCGCGCCTTCGGCAAGATCGTGTCGATGATGCAGTTCAATATGTACCACCACTATACCGTGGACGAACATCTGTTGCGCTGCGTCGGCTACCTGCAGGAGATCGAACGCGGCGGCAACGACGAATTCACCGTCGCCAGCGACCTGATGCGCAAAATTCGCCCCGAGCACCGCGCGGTGATCTACATCACCACGCTGTTGCATGACATCGCCAAGGGCCGCCCGGAGGATCACTCGATTGCCGGGGCAAAAGTGGCGCGGCGGCTGTGCCCTCGGCTCGGTTTCAACGCCGCCGATACCGAACTGGTGGCGTGGCTGATCGAACAACATCTGACGATGTCCACGGTGGCGC
>WNFR01004315.1_pt1 | contig 16720 bp, 14 predicted proteins | sample 5400221 | NCBI WGS metagenome assembly WNFR01 (sample SAMN13153357, study PRJNA577476) | soil metagenome | isolation source: 40 cm soil under Madrone tree | place: USA:California | collected 2016-06-14
CCGACGAGATCATCGTCATCGGTCACAGCGGCGGCGGCGCGCTGGCGCCGGCGGTGATCGTGCGCGCGCTCGAGCTCGATCCCGATGCCGGGCGCCGGGGACCGCCGCTCATCCTGCTCACGCTCGGCTCGATCGCGCCGGGAGCGGCGCTCGATCCCAAGGCGCAAAGCCTGCGCGTCACCTTCGCGCGGCTCGCGGTCGAGCCCTCGGTGCCATGGATCGATGCGCAATCGCGCGCCGACGTGCTCAACTTCTGGGATTTCGACCCGGTCGAGGGCATCGGCGCCCGCGTTGCGGGCAAGCGCTGCAATCCGTTGATCTGGAAGGTGCGATTCGGCGACATGCTGTCGCGGCGCCTCTACTGGCGCATCCGCTTCAATTTCTTTCGTTTGCACTACCAGTTCATCATGGCAAGCGACCGCCGTGCCGCTTACGACTATTTCATGCTCGTCTGCGGCCCGCTGCCGGTCGCGACCTGGGCCAAGCATCCCGCCGGCGCGCTGGCGAGCTTTGCGGCGGACGGCAGTGTGGCGGTCGAAGGCGCGACCGCAAGCAGCGCGAGGCCCCGCCCCGCCTAGTTGTCGGCTCTTGGTCTGTCGCGCGCCTTATTTCTGCGACAGCCGCGCGATCACGGCGTGCGGCAGCGGCTTCGCCTTCATGGTGCCCTTGGCGGGATCCCCGTCCACCCATACCCGCGTCTCGAAGCCCTCGGCCGCAAGCGCCCCGTCCTTGTAGAGGCGGTGCTGCACGTCGAAGCTCGAGCGGCGCAGGGCCGTCACGGCGGTCTCGATCGTCACCTCGTCGCCGTACCTGGTGGGAATGAGAAAGCGCGAATGGGCGTTGACCAGCGGATGCCCGGCGAAATCATAAGCCTTGAGGTAATCGCTCTTGCGCATGCCGAGCGCGCGCTCGATCAGCGCCGAGGTGCTGGCGTCGAAAATGGCAAAATAGCGCGGGTAATAGATGATCCCGGCCGGATCGCAATCGCCCCATTCGATGCGCACGACGCGGTAGTTGACGAACATGCGCCCTTATACCGGCATTAAATATTGACTGGTCATGCCCTGGTCGGGGTCCCCGCCGACAATGCCGGCGGAGATCCCGCTGAGCCGGGCATCCATCGAAAAGAAGCGCTTTGATCCAATGGATGGATTGCCGGGTCAAGCCCGACAATGACGACCGGATGAGGCGCGGCCGAAGACATTGGGAACGCTCAGCGCGGCGCGAGCCGCAGCGCGCCGTCGAGGCGGATCACCTCGCCGTTGATGTAAGTGTTCTCGATGATGTGGCGCGCGAGCGCGGCGAACTGATCGGGGCGCCCGAGCAGTTTTGGAAACGGCACCGCCGCCGCGAGGCTCTTCTGCGCCTCCTCCGGCAACGCCATCAGCATTGGCGTGTGGAAGATGCCGGGCGCGATGGTAGCGACGCGGATCCCGAACTGCGCAAACTCGCGCGCGGCCGGCAGGGTCAAGGCGGCGACGCCGCCCTTGGAGGCGGAATAGGCCGCCTGTCCGATCTGTCCTTCGAAGGCTGCGACCGAGGCCGTCATGATGATGACGCCGCGCTCGCCGTCGGCGAGCGGGCTCAAGCTTTGCATGTCGGCGGCGACGAGCCGCACCATGTTGAAGGTGCCGATGAGATTGATGTTGATGACGCGTTCGAAATCGGCGAGCGGCATCGGCCCGTCGCGGCCGACGATACGCTTGGCCGGCCCGACGCCGGCGCAATTGATCAGAAGGCGGGCGGCGCCGTGCCGATCGCGCGCCTCCTTGAGCGCGGCGCTCGACTGCTCGGCACTCGTCACATCGCAGCGCACGGCGTAGCCGCCGATCTTCTCCGCCAGCTCACGGGCGGCGTCGAGATTGACATCGAGCACGGTGACCTTGGCGCCGGCGCGGGCGAGCTCGCTTGCGGTCGCGGCGCCGAGGCCGGAGGCGCCGCCGCTCACGACTGCCGCGTGTCCTTTGATGTCCATCAGGTCTTCCGTGCGGCGGCGGCGTCCGGGTTCTCGATCAAGAGCGCGATGCCTTGCCCGCCGCCGATGCAGGCCGAAGCGATGCCGTAGCGCAGCTCTGCGCGCTTGAGCTCGCGCGCGAGCGTGAGCGCGAGCCGCACGCCCGTCGCGCCCAGAGGGTGGCCGATGGCGATGGCGCCGCCGTTGACATTGAGCTTGGCCTCCTCGATGCCGAGCTCGCGCGCGCAGGCCATCACTTGCGCGCCGAATGCTTCGTTGATCTCGAAGCGGTCGATCTGCGAAATCTTTAGCCCGGCGCGCTCGAGCACGGCCTTGATCGCCGGCACCGGGCCGATGCCCATGATGTCCGGCGGCACGCCCACGGTGGCGCCGGCGAGGATGCGCGCGAGCGCGGTTTTGCCCGTGCTCTTCGTATATTCGGAGGATGCGACGAACGCCGCCGCCGCCCCGTCGACAATGGCGGAGGAATTGCCGCCGGTCTGCACCCCGCCGAAGGCGGGACGAATCGCGGCGAGCGCCTCGACCGAGGAGGGGCGCACATGCGTGTCGGCGGCAAGCTCGTTCGCACCGCTCAGCTTCAGCGTGCGCGGCTGAAAGCCCTCGCGCTCGAACGTCTCGCTCTTGATCGGCGCGATTTCGCCTGCGAGGAAGCCCGATTTCTGGGCAGCAATCGCGCGCGTGAAGCTGCGCGCGGCATAGGCGTCGACCTCGGGGCGCGTGATCTGGTAACGCCGCGCAAGATTCTCCGCCGTATCTCCCATGGTGACGTTGGCCGCCGGATCGCGAAACGCCTCCCAAAGAAAATCCTTGAAATCGACGGCGCCCATGCGGAAGCCGCCGCGCATGGTGTAGGACGCGACCGGGTTGCGGCTCATGGACTCCGCGCCGACGCACAGCGTGAGCCCGATCTGCTTGTGCGTGACGACGTCTGCGGCCTGCATCAGCACTTCGATGCCGGTGCCGCAGACCCGCTGCACCATATGCGCAGGCACCTCGATCGGCACTCCGGAATAGAGCCCGATATGCCGCGGCAGGCAGTACGTATCGAAGCTCGCTTGGGCCATTGACCCGGTGATGACGGCGCCGACGTCCCGCGGCGACACGCTCGATCGTGCAAAGGCTGCGCGCGCGGCTTTGATGCCGAGATCGGTCGGCGAGACCTGCGCCAATGCGCCGTTGTAGTCGGCAAAGGGCGTGCGCACGCCGTCGAGGAGCCACACGTCGCTCCAGCTCGCGGTAAGACCTGCCGTCTTGCCTTCCATGACGCGTTTTCCTCGAGCGCGATCGCGCGTGGCGATAGCGCTTGCGCATAGAGCCCGTCAACCAGCGCGATTGCGAGTATAGATGAATGGCCCTGATGCGGCGCGCAAGTTCGAGCGTATCATGGAGGTTGCACTCGCGCACTGCTGCAGGTGTCGGGCGTCTGGCACACGGATCATACGTGTGCTGGCCGCATCAAAGCGGGGAGCCACAATGGCCGATCTGAAGACCATCCGTACCGACGTCATCGGCAGCCTGTTGCGCCCGCCTGGGCTCAGGGAAGCGCGCATCCGTTTCGACAACGGGCAATTGACCGCGGAAGCGTTGCGCGTGGTGGAGGACGAGGCGGTGCGCGGCGCCGTGCGCCTGCAGGAAAGCGTCGGGCTGGATGTGGTCACGGACGGCGAGATGCGCCGCCTGAACTTCCAGGACAGCTTCGGCGCGGCGGTCGAGGGTTTCGACGCCGAGCGCTCGACCATCCAGAGCAACGAGCGCCGTGTTGCGGGCGCAACGCCGGGCCGGCGCTGGGATATCCCCGACATGCACGACGGCGGCACGGCGGTGACGCATCGCCGGCCGGCGAAAGCGCGCCTTACGCTCGCGCGCAACATCCCGCTCGAGGAATACGAGTTCGTCGCCGCGGTCGCTACGATCCCGGCCAAGGTCTCGCTGATCGGGCCGGATCGTATCTCGCAGCGCTTCGATTACGAGAACTCGCGCGGCGTCTATCAGGGGCTCGACGATTTCGTCGACGACGTGGTGAAGATCGAGCGCGCGATCGTCCAAAGCCTGGTGAAGGCCGGCTGTCGCTATATCCACATCGATGCGCCGGGGTTCACGGCCTATGTGGACGAGCCGAGCATGGCGCAGATGCGCGCGCGCGGCGAAGATCCGATGGAGAATTTCGCCCGTTCGCTCGAAGCCGAATCCAAGGTCGTTGCGAGTCTAGGCGACGATGTCACCACCGGCATCCATCTCTGCCGCGGCAACCAGCGCAGCATGTGGCATCGCGAGGGCACCTATGACGCCATCGCCGAGCGGCTGTTCAACGACCTCGCCCATGACCGCTTCATGCTGGAATACGACAGCCCGCGCGCGGGCAGTTTCGAGCCGCTGCGCTTCGTACCCACGGGCAAGGTGGTGGTGCTCGGTCTCATCAGCACAAAAACGCCGGACATGGAAACCGTGGACGGACTGAAACGGCGCATCGATGAAGCGTCAAAGTTCGTGCCGCTCGAGCAGCTCGCGATCAGCCCGCAATGCGGCTTCGCCTCAGACGTGGTCGGCAACCTGATCAGTGCCGACGACCAGAAGCGCAAGCTCGAACTGCTAGTGGAAACGGCACGGCAAGTGTGGGGTTAAGCTTCGCAATCTAGCGGCCGGGTCGCGCGCCCACTCCGCTCATTCGGAGCAGGGCTGACCTCGGGCGTCTTCGACCGAGGCGAACGCCTAATAATATATCCGGCCGGGGCGGTCGTACTGCGGCGAAATCCGCTGAGCTTGTGCGCGTTTTTTGGCCTGATGCCGGCCGACCAGACAACCCACTGCTGCGCCTACGACGCCGTGATGGCCGGCATAATGGCCAGCAACACCTCCGACCACGGCGCCCTTTAAGCAACCTTTCGCTGAGGCGGAGGTGGTCGCCAGAGCAGAGGCAAGCAGGACAACGAAGACCAAAGCCAATCGCATCGTCGCTTTCTCGCAAAACAGGTCGCGCCTACCCTCAGCAGGCTTCAGAACAACACAGGGACCACGTAAAAAGTTCCAGGAGCGCGCTTTTCCGAAAAAATCTGCTAAATCACCAGCACGCGCTTCGAGGGCACAGCACCATAAAGTTCGGTGACTAGATCGGCGCGCCGCTCTAGCACTGCGCGCTGGTTGATCGATCCCTTGTCGGTTATTTCGCCGGCATCAAGCGAGGGCGGCTCGCCGAGCAGGATCGCGCGGCAGATGCGGGTCGAGCTGCCAGTGCTCGTGCTTGCGAAGTTTTCGAGCCGCGCGCGGAATTCTTCACGCACGCGCGTGTCGCTGGTGATGTCGGCTCCCAGCGCGAGCTCTCGGCAGGCCTCGAGATTCGGAAAGATGAGCGCACCGACCTCGTTGCGGTCGGCGCCGGCGATGACGACGTCGCGCGCATAAGGTTCGAGCGCTTGCAAGAGACCGGCGCGCAGCGCCCCGACATTGACCCAGGTGCCGGTCGCGAGCTTGAAATCCTCGGCGACGCGGCCGTCGAACAGCAAGCCGGCACGCGGATCGTTGGGATCTTCGAATTTGAGCGCATCGCCGAGCCTATAGAAGCCCTCCTCGTCGAAGGCCTGCGCGGTGAGATCCGCTTGGCGCCAATAGCCCGGCGTGACGTTAGGCCCGCGCACGCGCGCCTCGAGCTTGCCGTGGCTCGGCACGAGCTTGAGCTCGACCCCCGGCACCGGCACGCCCATGTTGGTCGAGTCCGTGCTTTGCCACATGCGCGCGATCGCCATGGGCGCGGTTTCGGTCGAGCCTAGGCCGGTGAGGAACATGATGCGTTCCCCGCACGTCGCGAGCGCAAGCTCCTGCATCTCGTCGAACACGGACTGCGACAGCGCCGCGCCCGCGAACCACAGCACTTTGAGGTCGCGGAAAAACGTTTTTCGCAGCTCCGCGTCGGCGCGGAAATAGGGCAGCAGCGCCTCGTAGCCTTTGGGTACCGTGAAATACCAGTTGGTTGCGATTTCGCGCAGGTTTTTGACGGTGGTTTCGATCCCACCCGGCAGCGGCTTTCCCTCATCGATATAGAGCGTGCCGCCGTTGTGGAGCACGAAGCCGAAATTGTGATTGCCGCCGGCGGTGTGATGCCACGGTGCCCAATCCACGATCACCGGCGGTTCGCCGGCGAAGAAGGCGAGCTCGGAAAGAATCATCGCCTGGTTCGAGCACCACATGCGTTGGGTGTTGATGACGGCCTTGGGCGTGCCGGTCGAGCCCGAGGTGAACAGGAACTTGGCAATGGTATCCGGGCCGACATTCGCGTGGGCCGTCTGAGCGGCGCCGGTTGCGGTTGCAGCAAGTAAGCTTTCGAACAGCGTCGTCGACCGGCGCGCAAGCGGATGGCGGGTGACCACGATTTCGACATCCGCCGGGACGACCGCCTCGAGCGCGCGGGCGTAGGTTTGCCCGTCGGCGGCGAAGACGAGGCCCGGCGTGAGCAGGCCGATGATCGACCTCAGCTTGCCGAGGTCGTTCGAGATCAGCGCATAGGCCGGCGACACCGGCGCGTAGGGAAGGCCGATATAGTTCGCGGCCAGGCCGAGGAGCGCGTGCTCGATGTCGTTGCCCGAGAGGATCACGAGCGGCCGCTCGGGGGAAAGATCGCGTTGCAAGAGCGCCGCGCCGATGCGGCGGACCCGCTCGAGTGTTTCGCCATAGCCGAGTTTGTGCCAGCCGGAAGCGCCGCGTTGCGCGAGAAAGGTGCGCGCGGGAGCGGCCGCTGCCCAATATTCGAGGCGCTCGGTCAGCTTCGCGGGATAGGCGGGAAGCACATGCGGCGATCTCAGGAGGATTGTGCCGTCGGGCCGGCACTCGCTGACGACGTCGCACGGCCCGAGCCGCACCGCCCGCACCGGCGCGGCGGCGGCTCTACGCGCTGTGACCTGTGCCGCCATAGCTAGCGCGTTGATTTTTGCGGAACACGTAATGGTGCCGCGCACTCGGTCGGCTCCCCTCCCCCTTGTGGGGAGGGGTTGGGGGTGGGGGTCGTGCGTGTGAGGCGACGCTTATGCATCACCGCATCACCCCCACCCGGCTCGCTTCGCTCGCCACCCTCCCCACAAGGGGGAGGGTAGCACCGAGTTTGCCGCTCGCGCGATCGAGACATGTTCTTACCTGCGTACCGTCTTCGGCGCGCGCTTTTCCAGGAAGGCTTTGAGCCGCGCCTTCGCCTCCTCGTCGCCCTGCGCAATGGCCGAGATCAGCGCCTCGGTGAGATAGCCGCTTGCCGGATCGGCGGCGGCGATGCGCGGGAGCACGTGAGTGACGGCGAAATTCGTCATGGGCGCGTTGCCCGCAATTTGCTCGGCGATCTCGATTCCTTTGGCGAGACCCGCCCCGGCGGGAACGAGATAATGCGAGAGGCCGATCGCCTGACCTTCCTCCGCGTCATAGATGCGGCCGGTGAGCATCATGTCCATCATGCGCGCGGTGCCGATGAGGCGCGGCAGGCGCACCGCGCCGCCGCCGCCGACGAAGATGCCGCGGCTGCCTTCCGGCAGCGCGTAATAGGCGGATGCCTCGGCTACGCGGATGTGGCACGCGGCGGCGATTTCGAGCCCGCCGCCGACGATCGCGCCGTGCAGCACCGCGACTACGGGTGCCTTGCCGAACTCGATGCGCTCGAACGCACGGTGCCAGCTGCGCGAATGGGCGATGCCTTGCGCGATGTCGCGCGCGGTGAGCTCGGTCAGATCGAGGCCCGCGCAGAAATGCTCGCCCTCGGCGGCGAGCACGACGGCCTTGATCGTGTCCGGCAGTGCGGTGAAGAACGCCTCGATGCCGAATACGGTCGCGTCGTCGATCGCGTTGCGCTTTTGCGGCCGCGCCAGGAAGAGAACGGCGATGTCGCCCCGGCGCTCGGCCTTGAGCGAGCGCGGCAGTTCAACACCGAAGCCGTCAGCGGACTTACTCACGCGATCCTCGCAGCTTCCAAGTCCTGCCTGGGTTCGGTGACATTTCTTGCAAAAGGGGTCAAGCGCTCACAGGATCTCATAGACCGCGAGCCGCACCGCAAACTTTTCGCGTGCTCCGGTGGCGAGCGCCAGAATCCGGTTGAGCCAGGCCAATGCCGGCTCGGCGGTTTCGAACCGCATCACGGTCCGGAAATAATAGCGCGATGGATCGACCGGCTCGCCGCGCCCGAGCGCGGCGATCACGTCGGGCGGGCCGTGGCGCAGCCCGTCGCTGCGCACCAAAATGCGTCCGCCGTCATCGGTCTCTATCCCATAACGCGCCGTAAGATCCGCGATGCCGTCCGGCCGCACGAGTTGCCAATCGGCACCGGGCAAAATCCGTCCCTTCAGCCGCGGCCCCTCCACTCGGCCGCCGAGGATGTCGATCACGCGCCGTTCGCCATAGGGCGTTTGCCCGAAATGGCGGATCTCCGCGAGCTCGGCATGGATGTTAAAGATCGGCGTCTGTGAGATCATGATCTCCGCTCGGCTCTTGTGCGCCTGCGCGCGCTATCCATCTGTTGACTTCGCCCCGTGCGCTTGCGAGGACGATATTAGCGAGTTTGGACCATGACCGACACGCGCGACGTTTTTCTGTGCGACGGCGTGCGCACGCCGATCGGCCGATACGGCGGAGCGCTCGCCAAGGTGCGTACCGACGATTTAGCCGCGCTGCCGATCAAGGCTCTTATAAAGCGTCATGCCAAGCTCGACTGGTCGGCCCTCGACGAGGTCGTGCTCGGCTGCGCCAATCAAGCCGGCGAGGACAGCCGCAACGTGGCGCGCATGGCGCTGTTGCTGGCGGGCCTGCCCGACTCCATTCCCGGCGTGACCGTCAATCGCCTGTGCGCGTCGGGGCTCAACGCCATCGGCGACGCGGCGCGTGCCATCCGCTGCGGCGAGACGGAGCTCGCCATCGCCGGCGGCGTGGAATCGATGACGCGCGCGCCCTTCGTCATGGGAAAAGCGCAGGAGCCGTTCCAGCGCCGGGCCGAGATCCACGACACGACCTTGGGCTGGCGTTTCGTCAATCCGCTGCTCGAGGCGCAATACGGCGTCGACTCGATGGCGGAGACCGGCGAGAACGTGGCCGAGGAGTATCAAGTCTCGCGCGCCGACCAGGACGCCTTCGCGCTGCGCTCGCAGCAGCGCGCCGCCAACGCGGCAGCGGCGGGCTATTTCGCCGAAGAGATCGTCCCGGTCGAGGTCGCCGGCAAAGGCGGACCCGTGACGGTGGACAAGGACGAACACCCGCGGCCGGGCACGACGCTCGACGCCCTTGCCAAGCTCAAGCCCATCGTCCGCGACGGCGGCACCATTACCGCCGGCAACGCATCCGGAGTGAACGACGGCGCGGCAGCCGTCATTCTTGCTTCGAAAGCGGCGGCGATGCACCACGGGCTCACCCCCCGCGCGCGCCTGCTCGGCATGGCTGCGGCAGCGGTGCCGCCGCGGGTGATGGGCATTGGGCCGGTGCCTTCGACGCGCAAGCTGATGGCGCGCCTCGGCTTGAAGATCGGCGACTTCGATCTGATCGAGATCAACGAGGCGTTCGCCGCGCAAGGGCTCGCCTGCCTGCGCCAGCTCGGCATCGCGGACGACGCCGAGCACGTCAATCCGCACGGCGGCGCGATCGCGCTCGGCCACCCGCTCGGGATGTCGGGGGCGCGGCTGGCTTTGACCGCGCTGCACGGATTGGAGAAGCGCGGCGGCAAGCTTGCGCTCGCCACCATGTGCGTGGGCGTGGGACAGGGCGTTTCGCTCGCGCTCGAGCGGGTTTAGCAGGCTGGCGCACGGAATCACGATCGAGATGGCGTGCAGGAGAGGGCGCCAGAGCGACAGGACGGTCCGCTAATCACGCATTGAGATCGGCAGAACGCTTTGGATCGCGGCGGAGAGATCGCGGGCGAAGAGCCCCAGGCCATAGGTCGTGCTGGTTAAGCAGCGCCCTGGTTTCCCGCTGAGTGGGGCAAGGCCGCTTTGTACATGGCGATTGCACCAACCAGCCCGCTCACAACGTGTCCGCTTTACCTCCAATAGCGGCTGAACTTTGCCATCGCCGCGAACCGACGCGAGGTGCCATGTGTGGACGGCTCCGAGTTGGCAAGGGTTTTCTTCACGTTTGCGGGCTGATCGGTGCAGCCATGTGTTCGGCCTGTTAGCGCGGCACACAGGGGCCGCTGGCCATAATGCCCTCCGCGGATCAGGTCCCGGTCAAAACCTCGCATTCGACAATGCGCTGGCACATGTGGGTTGTCCTGATCGCCGGATCGACCGGCTCTGTCCCCTTTTTATTGAGGCGGTTTTTAGCGGGAGCCTGGGATGGCAGGCGCGAGCGCTTCGCCCAACCGCTCGGGATCCACCGCGATCTTGACACCCGCGCGTTCCTGCTGGAGCAGCATCACCGAGCGCGAATCGCGGCCGCCCCAGCCACGCGCGAGAGCTTCCGTCATCTCGGCGAGCGTGAGATTGCACATGCGCATGGGCACGCCGAGCTCGCGGCCGAGCGCATTGGCGAGCGAAACGTCCTTGTGGGCGAGCTTGAGCGCGAAGGCCGGCGGATCGTACTTGCCGGGCAGGAACTGGTCGATCAAGGCATCGAACGTAAAACGGCGCCCGGCCGCGCCTTGGCGGACCGCTTGCCACAGCGCAAGCGGCTCGACGCCCGCCTTCACGCCCATGGTGAAGGTTTCGGCGAGCGCACAGACGAGTGCATAGCCCGACATATTGTGGACGAGCTTGGCCACGGTGGCGCTGCCGATCGGCCCGATATAGGCGGCCTTATCGCCGATCGCGTCGAGCACGGCCTTGTGTCGGTCGAAGACGTTTTCGTCCCCGCCGACCCAGATTGCGAGCTTGCGGGATGCTGCACCAGCTGGGCCGCCGCTCACGGGCGCGTCCAGCATGTGCGCACCCTTCAGGGCGAAGGCAGCGTTGAGCTTCTTCACAACACTCGGCGAATTGGTCGACAGGTCGAAATAGGCAGCGCCGGGCTTGATGCCGGCGATGAGGCCGTCTCCCGCGAGCGCGACCGCCTCCACATCGGACGGCTCCGGCAGCGAGGAGAAGATCACGTCGGCCTCTCTTGCGAGTGCACGCGGGCTGTCCGCCCAGATAGCGCCAGCGGCAAGATGATGGCTGGCCGCCTGCCTGTGCAGGTCGTGGACCACCAGCTTGAAACCGGCCCTTTGCACATTGGCAGCCATGCGGCCGCCCATGGTGCCCAGCCCGACGAATCCCACCACCACGTTGTCCTTGGACATCGCTTCACCGTCACTCCGATTTCCGATTTTCGATCGGCATCGTATAGGCTAGCCCGTGCGGCCCACATTGCGGAAGGCCAGCCTGCGCAAAAGGCGAGATGCGCGACGACCTCGGTGGTCACGGCGGCCAGCATCTCGGCCGTTCAGTCGCCCGCGGCACATATCACTTTAGGCGACGGGAGTTGCCCCTCTGACCGGTTATGGCGTGGCAGCGCACCTGCCCGGCCAATTGGCTAGGTGGCGTCCTGATGCTCTGCCGGCGCGTCGCATAGTTTGCATCGGTGCCCGGCACCGCCTGTCGCCTAATTCAGCGCGGAGCACATTTTCCGCATGGTTGCGATGCCGACGAGCCGCACTATCCCCAGCCTGTTCGACGAGTTGGCGGCAGGTTTCACGGAGCGAGAGGCGCTTGTAGGGGGCGACTCCATAGCGGCGCGGATTTCGGAGGATTGAACGACAGGCGCGGTAGCCAAAGGGCTCAGAAATATGCCGCCCCAGCGCTATCCTTACCGCGCGCGCAGTGCGACGAGCGCATCGAATACCGCCCGGTCGATCTCCAAGCCCTCGTGGAGTGCGCGCTCGCGAGAGTGAAATGCCCGCTCGGACGGAATGCGGATGTCGTCGACGCCGGGCCGCCGTGGCGTCGCCTTGATGCGCTCGATCAGCTGCGTCACCTGCCGCTCGAATGCATCGGCTGACCCAATGAGGTCGGGCCGGAAGGCGACGAACAGATAGCCGTACTCGCTCTCGGCATCCGAGCTGGAGCCGGCAAGCAGTCCTAGCGCCTGCATCATGAGCGCAAGCCCGAAACCTTTGTAGCCGCCGAACGGCAGCAAGGCGCCGCGTCGTGCCGCCGTTGGATCCCTGGTCGGCTCGCCCCCAGGGCCGAGCGCGACGCCTTCGGGAAGTAACTCTCCAAGCCGTTCGCGTAGCATCACCTCGGTCATCATGTAAGCCGAAGTACCCATATCGAGCATGATCGGCCCGCGCGACGACGGAACCGCGATCGCAATCGGGTTGGTGCCGAGCACCGGCCGTATGCCGCCGGGCGGGGCCACCAGCCGCGAGCTGGCCGCAGTGTGGATCGCGACGAGGCCGTGTTTGGCGATCATCTCAACATAGTAGGCGCCGCGCCCACTCATCCAGGCGTCGGTCACCGAAACGAGCGCAATGCCGTGGGACGCAGTTTTCTTGATCGTCGCTTGCGCCGCGTGAAAGAGCGCAAGCATGCCGACATTGTTGCCGCCGTCAAAAGCAAGCGAAACCTCGGTCTCACGCAACACCTCCATGGATCGGCGCGGCAACCGGAAGTGTTCGCTCTCGAACACGTTGAGGATCTTGGCCAGACCCGAATATTCATAGCCGCACATGGCGGCATCAATCACGTGGTCGGCAATGATGCGTGCCTCATCGTTATGATATCCGATGCCGCGTAACGCGCCTTCCGCCAGATCGCGTGCGTCCGCGACGCTTAGGCGGAGACGGCCGAGAGTCATGATGATTGCTCCAGCTACTACGCACCCTACACCTACAGCTCCGCCGCACCCTAGCGCCGCGCTTCAGATGGCCGGCGCTTTTCTTTTGGTCCCACGCCACTGGAACAGACACTTGCGCATCTCAAATAATGGAGGTCAGATCATCCATGGCACCGTATGCGACCGGCTTCGAAATGTCGGGTAGATGTATGTTTTGGGAGGCCACTGTGCGCATCAGCAAAATTGGATTCGTCATTCTAGCCGCGGCAACCATCGCTAACTCTGTGGCCGCACAAACCCCGCCAGTTCAACCGCCGATCATACGAACCGTGGTCGCCGCGACGAAATTGCCGACCGTGACGGACCGACCGCTCCTTTTCAGAGCCTTGAGTGTCACCATTCCGTCGGGAGAGAAGAGTAGCGTTTCAACCGCCGACGGCATTCTCTACCAGATGTCGGGATCGACCGAAGTTTCAGTCGGTGGAGAAGCAAAAACGCTGAGCCCCGGCGAGGGCATGTTTCTTGCTGGTGGGAAGCTGGCATCGATGAAGGCGGGAACCGGCGAGGCATCAACCTTCCTCCACTTTCTACTTGTCCCGGTTGCAGATCAAGATCAGCTTGTCGAGACAAAACCTGCCGTTGTGAAGGAGCTGTATCGCACGGCGGCACCGATTTCTGACTTGAAACCGGGCAGCTATGATCTCAACCTGACGCGGGTCACTTTTCCAGCACAGATGCCGTCCAACCCACCACATCATCGGTCGGGAGCGGCTCTTTACTACATTGTCTCTGGAACGGGGGCGAACACAGTCAATGGAAAAACGGACGCAAAGGAACCAGGCTCTCTGAGCTACGAGCCGTTCGGCTTGGTGCATCAGTGGGGAAATCCAAGCGATACACCTCTCACGTTCTTGGCCTTCAACATCAATCCAGAGGGTGTGGCAGCGGTTATTCCGGGCGCGCCGGCGAGGTGATCAACTGAGCGATTTGTGCATGTCTGGAACGGGTCGGTCACACCAAGATAGAAAGCACCGTCAGATACCTTGGCATCGAGGTAGATGATGCCCTTTCGACAGCGGAACAAGTTGACGTCTGAAATATCGGGCAGAGCGGACATGCTCTGCCCGACTGCCGTCAGCAGCTTCGTGCCAAACTCGGACATTCGGAGCGCCACTTGCAGGAGCACGGCGAATGGAATTCGGCGTCGTCCGTCAGACGAATTCCACTTACCGACGTTGTCGAGTTCGGCGAGCCGCATTAGGTCCCGAGTAACATGCCCGTTGCACAGCTGCCCGGAGCTGTTCATTTCGAGCGCGAGCCAACATGGGCATGTTTGGTTGCGGCCTACCTCGAGGTCGCGAGCGGCTCCATTCCGCTTTTCCTAATTGCCTCGGAAGCGCGCGCGGAGGCAAGAAATTCGATCAATCGTTTAGAACCTTCAATCTCTCCCGAACCGGCCACGACGGCGGCTGAAAACACCTGGACGAACTGAATCTCCGGCGCGATGCTGCCTGCGAAGTCGACGCCCGCCGCGTGCACAATTTCACTGACCGGCATGACCGCAAGATCCGCGCCTCCTGCGGCGACCATCCCGGTTGCGTCCGTGCCGCGCGGCGTCACCTTGACGTTGATCTTTTCCGCGATGCCGAGCCGCGGAAAAAGATCGGTCGTAAGCCAGATACCGCTGGTGCTTCCAGGGATCGCGACGGTTTTCGCCTTGAGCAGGACTTGTTTGAAGGCCTCGACGGTGCTCACGTCGAGCTTCGGAGTCCCCGCCCGCACCGCCACGCCGAGGGGTACTCGCGCAAGATCCACGTCCGTTCCGGCGGCGATCCTCTTCGCGGCGATCAGCTCACTGAGGCCCTCCCTGGAGAGGATCACCACGTTGGCAGGCACGCCGCGGGCGAGCTGCGCGGCAATCGTTTGCGGCCCTGCTCCCTGCGACGCACCCGACCGGATATCAGAACGTTCAATTGCGCCGCCGCCGCGACTGGCCAAAACGGCAGCGTGGCAAAGATCACGAATGAGAAAGTGTTCATTAGCTCCGCTCCCGTGCTTCCGACGAAACTATAGCACATTGCGCCCGGCAGGGTCGGCGAAGAGGTGAGCGACGCCGAGCTCAAGGCGATGGATCGCGCCGGCGTGCGCGGCGTGCGCTTCAACTTCGTGCGGCGCTTGGTCGATTTCACCCCGCGCGAGGTGCCATCTTTCAGTTTACACTGCCTGTGCGCCGCGAGAGCACGTCGTGACGGAGGGCTGTTGCGCGCAAACACGGTGAACAGCCATGGACGAGCAGAATGAGGCGCCGACCCCTCGCTTCGATCCGCCGGGACGCGGCCGCATCTACGACAACATCATTGAGACGATGGGCAACACGCCATTGGTTCGTGTGCGTCGATTAGGCAAAGCGGAAGGGATCGAGGCCGATGTGCTGCTGAAACTCGAATTCTTCAATCCCCTGGCGAGCGTCAAAGATCGCATCGGCGTGAACATGATCCTGGCCCTGGAGAAACAAGGCAAGATCAAGCCGGGCTCGACATTGATCGAGCCGACGTCGGGCAACACCGGGATTGCGCTCGCATTTGCGGGGGCCGCGCGTGGTTATCGGGTCATCCTGACCATGCCGGATTCGATGTCGATCGAGCGGCGCAAGATGCTGGTGTTTCTGGGCGCCGAGCTTCACCTGACACCGCGGGAGCAGGGCATGAAGGGAGCAATCGCGCGCGCCCAGGAACTGCTCAATGAGATTCCAGGCTCGATAATGCCCGGTCAATTCGCCAACCCAGCCAACCCAGAGATTCACCGCAAAACGACAGCCGAGGAAATTTGGCGCGACACCGGTGGTGATGTCGACGTGATCGTTTTCGGCATCGGAACCGGCGGGACATTCACCGGTGTCTCTCAGGCGCTGAAACCGCGCAAGGCCACGCTGAAAATGGTCGCTGTAGAGCCGGAGCTCAGTCCGGTCTTGTCTGGGGGGACGCATCGTCCGCATCCCATCCAGGGCATCGGCGCCGGCTTCATCCCTGAGGTGATGGATACCAAGCTGATCGATGAGATCGTCACCGTGAGCAACGACGCCGCAATCGGTATGGCGCGCAAGTTGGCGAGGGTGGAAGGCATCCCGTGCGGGATTTCGAGCGGCGCCGCCCTTGCCGCTGCGTTTAAAATTGCTCGGCGGCCGGAAAGCGCCGGCAAGACGATTGTGACCATTATCCCGGATTTTGCTGAGCGCTACCTTTCGACGGTGCTGTTCGAGGGGCTTGGAACGTAGGGAGGAGGGGCTCTCTCATGGAATCCGCCCCGAGCCAATCCGCTCGCAGCGTGTCCGCTCTACTCCGATAGCGACCGCAGTGGCGCGTCGCAATGAACTGGCGTGTTGTGCCACAAGGAGACATCGCGCCCCCTTCCGCCCGCTGCCCGGATCTTGTCGAGCGCGCCGTCTTCATCCACAACCACGAGATCACCGCCGATGGCCTGCAGCTCGGGGATGAGCTCCGGGCGACGCACAAGATTGATGGTCTTAATGCCCCGCGCTTTGGCAATGGCGATAAGCGACCTGCCGACACCTGAATTGGCCGCGTTCTGAACGACCCAGTCGCCAGGTTTGAGATCGGACGCTTCGTCGAGGAGTAGAGACGCCGTCGGTGGATTGATGCCCAGCATCGCCAGTTGCCGGGGGTCGGCCTCGGGGAGGCTGAATAGACCTGCCGCCGGCACGACCAATCGTTCGCGCCAACTGAAGGCATAGAGCGGGATGAGGACCCGATCGCCGACCTTGAGATGCTCGACGCCGCTTCCAACGGCCAAGACACGGCCGACGCCCTCATTGCCGACGATGCTAGGCAGCGAAGGTCGAACCGGAAATGCGCCCTGAATCACGTATAGGTCATTCATGTTGACCGGCGCGTACTCGACACCGATCAACACCTCACCTGCAGCCGGTCCCGAAGGCTCCGGCACGTCGGCAAGCTCGAGCACTTCCGTCGGTTCACCAAAGGCCTTGATCAGCGCTGCACGCATTGGCGATTTTCTCCATTGACTCAG
>WNFR01005470.1_pt1 | contig 16720 bp, 14 predicted proteins | sample 5400221 | NCBI WGS metagenome assembly WNFR01 (sample SAMN13153357, study PRJNA577476) | soil metagenome | isolation source: 40 cm soil under Madrone tree | place: USA:California | collected 2016-06-14
ACCCTATAGACGTCCTGACAATCCTGGCCAGTAGCCTCGTGATCAGTCCCGCGGGTTTGGGCAGCGGCGATTTGCCAGGGGCCGGGCAATGTCCGTGGGGTTAGCTCCTCCGTCCTTATCTCGATCTCGCTGGGGGCGGGCTCCATCAAACCGCCTCCCATACACCGGCACCCGGGAGAGCTACCATCTCACCCGGTGTTGAGATGATGACACTCTTCAGGCTGGCCGAAAGCCAGAGAAACAGCTCGTTGAATTTCAACCCCGACAGCATCTTGGGCTCAGACACAATTCGATGCAGGGACTTCTCGTTTGCGCCCTGAACTCCGACGACAAAGAAGGCGACCCGCTTCTTGCCCTCGTCCTCGCGAATGCGCCCACCCACGGTTTGCGCTTCGGCTTCTGAAACCTCGCCGTCAGTGATCAGAAATGCCCAGGGGCGGTAACACGGAACGTCGTTGTCGTCGTACTGCTTCCTGCGTCGCCTCAGCAAGTCGAGCGCTTGATTGACACCGCCAACCAAGTCGGTAGTTCCAGAGGCCATGAGCGTAGGCGGCTGAAAATTTTCCACAGTCACGAAATCGTGGACGACCCGGACGCTGGTGTTGAACTCCACAATGGCGAGCTCGACTTGCCTGCGAGCCCGGTCATCGGCGAGCAGATCCTCGCGCAAGGACTGCAAGCCGGCGTTAAGCTTCGTTATCTTGTCATCCACGGCCATGGATCCGGACGTATCCAGGATGAGAACACACGCGCAACGTGGCTGAGAGTTATTGGCAAATTCTACGGAATCTTCAAGGGTCGACATTCGACACTCCTCCCTCGTTCATTGGTCAAGTGCTTCCATGACTACGGTAAACAGACTCTCCGATCGTTGAGAACCGAGACCTTCATGCGCTGGTTCAGGCTTCACCGCGCCACGGTCACCTGCTGCAACAGATTTGGATCTGTGGAAAAGGCCGCGCGCGTCTGGGTGGTGAGCTGCACCACTGCCACTTCCCCGGTTCTTGGTTCGACTGTGTCGGTCGGTTTGTTTCTGTCCTCTACGAGCGCGTCTTGAATTAATTTCTCAATATCAGAGTTGTCATCGGGAGGTGGTTCGGTTGATCCCTTTTTGTCGGGGGGCGGTGGTGGCGGCTGATGCCAACCAGCGACCCAGATATCGAGCGTTTGCTGAGGATTAGTATCACTCGTTTGAGCTGTCACTTTGAGGGTGACTGCAACCCGATCACTCTCCCTGGCGATTTTCATTGATGACCAATCGATTTTGATCGACTGAAACCCCTGCAGTTGTGCTCTTAAGGCATCAGACGGTATCCGCTCATTTCGTGCGGCGGCAGCAACAATCAGATCGATGGAGGTATAAATCGCCGTTTTACTCCTGAACCACTGCGTCCACAATACGGGAGGCGGCTTCTTTCGTCCCTCTAGGAGGGCGCCCAACATTCCTGGACCATCGGTCGACTCTAGATTCATCTTGCGCTGATACATCGGCACTGTCAGCTTTGACGTCTTCGTTCCTTCAACTAACGAAATCGGTGACAGTACCGCATAAGAGACTTTGGCGGCCTTGATTAACTCGACCACTTTTTCGGTGTGGGCCGCGCCAATCATCAGCGCCATCGGCGCCGTACTTGCGGAATCCATCATCGCCAAAGTGTTATTGACGATTGTGCAACTCCGTCTTGAAGCGGTTTGATAGAAGTTCAGATCTTCGCGAAATCCAGCCTCTTGCTGAGGCTCGATTTTTACGCCGAGTTCTCTGGCTTTTGCCTCAACTTCTCGGAGGATAGCTACCGATTCCTCTGTGGAGGCAACGTTGTTGCCATACAGTTTCTGGTAGCGCTGCTTGGCCCAGGCATTATTACTGAAGATGGTGTCAATAGCCTCGTCAATTTTCTGGGCCTTGACTAAGTCATTGACTCGTTGAGCATCGCTGGAGCTCAGTGATGTTTCGGCAATTGCGACCAGATAGCCCAGAGTAGAGTTGGTGCTTGACGCTCCCACACCATATTCGCTCTCTATCTCGTTGCCTTTTACCTGCACGGTCGGCTGGGTCAGCGCAATGAATTCGGCCGCATTGATCTCCCCTTCTCGCAATAACCTGACGGCAACCTCCTGCCCGGCCTTTCTTGCCGCCCCACTGCTTGTGGCGTCGTGAAACCACTTCGCCGGTAGATCACCCTTAGCTGCGAGTGCTCCTTCGAGTGAAATTTGTCGTAGGCCGTAACTCTTTTGTAGGCGCCAAAGCATTAGAGCAACCTCCATTTGCCCGATGCGCGAATCGTGCTTCTCTTCAAAGATATGAATCAGGATCACACTTCAGAGCCGCGGGAGGGGCGGGGAGATTTTGCCCGTATTGGCTCGCGCCACACGAGAGTTGTAAAGGTAACAACATTAACGCAAGGCCAAGAAACTTTGCGCGGCAAAAATAGGAATGCATTTTCTTTGTCATGACGCGATTCTCCTTTTCATTCGGCTAGATGATCTTTTTGTCGGGGACAATGTTCAGGGCCTCATTGATGCCGGACCGGGCAAATAGGTCGGTTTCCGTTTGCTTAAGGCGGCTGAGTGCGTTTGACGCCTGGTTTCCCCCAATCCAACCAAGCGCAATGGCTAGCCAATAACGAACTGTCGGGTCGATCTCTAGGGGCCAACGCAGTTCGAGGATTGGAACGGCGGCGGGGTCCTTCAGATAACCAAGCTGTCGCGCTGTATCGGCGCGCTCACTCGACCCTCCCTGATTCAATCTGAGGAGGATGACCGAACTTAACAGGTTGGTCCGCCCTGAGTCGGCGACCATGAAGCCTGCCGCCTTGGAATCAGCTGTAAGTAGCACTGGAGAAACATCCCGGTTGAGCCCTTCTAATTCCAGTTGATTACAGGCCAGATCAAACGCCGTGCTTATCGTACGGCCAAATCCCAAAGCCTGATAAAAGGCTGCCGCAAAGCAAATGGCAGCAGCATCACCGACCATTCGTGACATGCCAATCACACAATCAACGTGCTTAGCAATCGCTTGGGCCTGTGCCTCAGCGTAACGGGCATTGATGACTACACATCGAACGTTATCTTTGAGAATGGAGAAGATCTGGCCTATTGCCGCGGCCGAAACCGGAAAACTTTCGCCGGCCATGTCTTCAAGTAAGATTTCACCAGAAACCGTTCCCAGGCCGGCAAAGTGGACGATTTCCGGCTTGTGTTGCAGAAGGGCCCGATGAAGATCAGTGGTTCGCAAGGCCAACTGATACTTCACATCGAACAGGTCGCGCATTTCCGCAAGTCGGATCCGCTCTTCAATCGTCCGTATCTCTTCGTCTAGTCGTGTCCGAGGCGTGCCTTTTGGGTTAGCCGCCAAAAACAAGATGCGAGTCATTGACCTCACCTTTTGCGCGATTGCCACCTAATGCGTGATACCTATGAGTGAAGAAGGCGGGAAAGAAATTTCAGAGAGGAGAGCATTTTTTCTTCTAAACAAAGTAACTCTCTGAAGGAGTGGGACAAGAATCGTCAATTGATTAACCAGGGAAATGCGCTGGGCTCTAGCTTGGGAAGCTAGAACACGGCCATCCAGACGGCCAAGGGCGGAGGAGTAGGCCTTACCTGGAGCTATCTTCTAACCTTGAAGGTGTAGTCTGCGACATGAACGAAATTTCCGTTTGCTGACAGTCCTCTTAATTCGATTCTGTAGTCTTCGTATTTCAAAAGGGAAGGAGGCAATACCAGGGTAAGTCTCCCTTGTTGGGATTGGGCAGGACGGATAGAGTCCTTACTCCAAAACTTACGACCATCAAAAGTGGTTAACATTACGCTATATTGGTCATAGTGCTGACTTGAGTCCAGCTCGAGTTGTATTTGAATTCGCCCTGTTTTGGGCTTAAGAGTAACGGTTTTGGAATTCGCACCTCTTTCAAACATCGTCGGGTAAAGCACAATTGAAGTGACTTCTCCCGGCCCACGAGATTGCAATTGAGCCGCCAGCTCTTCGGCTTTCGCCCGTCTCTCCCTTTCAATTCCTAACTGTTTATTAAGTTCCGTCCTGCCCTGGGCTTCTTCTCTAAGCCTCTCACGCGCCTCCTGATTGCTTCTCTCCATTGCGGCCCGCTGCGCTTCCCATCCTCTTTTTTGAGAATAGAGATGGAAAATCCAATAGACCAACGAGAAACAGACCAGCAAGGTAATGAGTCCCGTTATCGCGGTGAAACGTGGCCTAAGGTTTCTCAATCCCGCTGCAATCAGCGAAAAAGCTGAGGCAGAAGTCTCAGCTGCAGGCCTCGCAAAGATATTCTCTTTTCCGAGATCGGCCTTATGCATCGGCTCTATGAACACTCGCTGCCCGACGGCCGAAGTAGTAAGGTTCTTCGCTGGGTTGGTCTCGTGTATTAAGGCAATGAGTTCTCTTGTAAATTCCACGTCTCGCTTTTGTGCGCTCGAAGATTGGAGGAGAATCTTGGCGCGTCTTCGCTGATCGTCACTTAGCTGACCCAGGAGATATTCGTCTACTAGAGAATCTTCAACTGCCAAGAGATGATCGAAGAATTGATTGTCGGCCAAGAACTGCTGTTCCACTTTTGTCCGCTCTTCTTCGGACAATTCGCCTAACAAGAAGCGAGTCATCAAATCATCTGTCTCATTATTAAGACTGACGCTCATAAGTCCATCCGATATATGACGGCATAGCAAATTAATTTCTCATGCTATCAGAACCTTTCAGACAGTCCTTCCAACAACGCTTTAATCCAAGCTTGATTCGGTGGATTTTCAGCCGCAGCGCATTAAGAGATAGCCCCTGTTCTCGTGCGATATCATTTCGATCATCATAGTCCAAATAATAACGCGCCAGTAATTCGAGTTTTTCGAGGGAGAGTTTCTCCAGGCATTGCTTCTTGCAGTCGGCTGCCGATACCGGAAGCGCGGTCTCACTCAGTTCCTCAATGTCAGTTAGTATGCCACTCTTTTTCTTAGCTCTTAAATACTCTTTGAAAACGTTGGTGGCGATGGCGTAAACGTAGCTATAGGGATTTTCGGCCGAAATCTCTTGTCCGGCTCGTACATTCTTGAGTAGCCGGCTAATTGTTTCATCAGCCAAATTGTCCGGATCTTCACAGTGTCGCCATACGAAGAACTTGAAGAGCTTTAGCCGACATCGCTGAAATCCCCGTTCGACAGACTGCTCATCTGGTTCAAGTAGTCGAAACAACTTTTCGAAGACAGCTTGATCGGAATTGGATTCCATGAAATTACACTGGTCGGGTGGTTCTACCTGGACCAGTAAAGGACGGATACCTCACTTCCACTCTCCTTGCAAAACAAAAGCTGCCCAGTAATGTGGAAATCGCCATTCCTCCGTTTGCCACATCTTGATCTGAGCGGCGCGTAACGCTTTGGCTGGTGGTAAATGTTGCCAGAACATCGCCTCATAAAAGTAGCGCATCAACTCAGCCGCAGCGCGATCGTCGATGCGCCAGAGACTGGCTACGACTCGCGGCACCCCGGCATACATGAAGCCGCGTGTGAGTCCAATTAGCCCCTCGCCTCTGGCCTCTTTTCCCAGAGCAGTTTGGCAGGCGCTCAGGACGACCAATTCTGCCGGCAGATCCATGTTGTAGATTTCATTCAGGCGTAGGAATCCATCCTGCGGTCTGCCCGACGGATCTATCATTGAAAGGACGATTCCGGAGAGTTCAGGGTAAGAGTTGTTCAGCAAAGCGTGAGTCGCAAAGTGAATGACGCGATACTGGCGAAGCTCCGGATCCAACGCTGTTTTCAGGTTGGCATCGAATCCAAGGGCTCGCCTAGTCTCACCATTAGGCGCTATCTCCAGAATAGCCTGCGCCTCTTGAAAGCTAAAAGGTAGCCGCTCGAAGATGACTTTAGCGTCATCCGGTTCCAATTCGATTGCCCGCTCCAAATGCGGACGCAATTCGCCGCTTTCACGGGATTTCTTATGCTCGCCAGACTTAACACGAGGATCATCTCTCGCAAAAACCGGATCGGCGAAGACAGCTACGGCCTTTTTCGCCTGCGGGCGGCCACGCACCTCGTTACGCAACTCGGCCAGCGTTGAGAGCGAGGGAAGCGTAACCACCTCATGATTAACTACCAGCGGCCGCGAAGGTCCATCCCCTGGTGTCGATTTCCCAGATTCCGGCAGCGCGGTAAAAGGAATGTATTGCAAAACCCCATCGGCTACTATTAGCAAACGCTTTCGACCCAAGAGCGATGCAATCGGGTCCAGAAGAATCCCGCTCATCTTAGCAGCTGCCGCTGGATAGGCTGCTGCGGTTTGCGCCACGCGCGCCTTTTGCTGAGCTGGGGACTCGTTTTTCTTGGGAACATTGCTGGCTGCCAATATTCCGTATAAATCTTTCGCCGCCGTCTCTATCTCCGAACGGCTTGGTAGTTCAAAACTGGTTACCGAAGTTGTTGTGACTACCCAACCGTAGCTGTGTTCCGGTCCCAACGAGTACTCCAAAAGCAAAGTCTCTTGATCAAGTTCCTTCTGGATCTCTGAAAGCTGCAATTGGCGAGGCTGTGTCAAAGCCGCATACTTGGGACTCTTGTCTCTGACCCTTGACTCAATTTCCTGATATTGGGCCAAGAGACTCTCGACTTCCTTCTTGATCGTGGTTTCTTGTTCCGGCGTGTACCTGCCACTCAGTAGACGTGTCTGCTGGTTCGCTTTCTGGTTTAATTGTTGGCGTACCTGACTTTCTTCCGCCAATAACCTGGGGTCAACGCCTTGACGAATATCGGTGTGCGCTACGATCAGGTTTTCCAGCAAAGCTCTGGCACGAGCATGGTCATTAACTTCCAACGCGAGAACTCCATAGCCTGCCACAGGATCCTGCCGATGCATTCGCATGAGCAAATCAACGTAAAACTCGTAGTGTTGGTAGACAGTTGCCAAGTATGAAATGCGCAGGGAAGGACTGACCACTTTCGTCCTTAGATTCTCAATCAGTTCGAGCGACCTTTCGATGTCGTTACGCGCCTCGGTCAAGCGTCCAACGTCCCGCTTCGCACGTGCAATGCTGTACAGAGTTTGGATTTCACCCCTGCGATCGGCAGTTGCCTGCATTAACGGCAATGCCTGTTCGTAGTAGTTGAGTGCCTGTCGGTTGCTGCCTTGCTGATCATAGAGTGAGCCGATGCTAACAAGGATGTAAGCTTCCCCTCGACGGTCCATCACATCCTGGCTAAGAGTCAGCGCCTGCTTGTAATGTTCCAGGGCTTTGTCCCTTTCATTGTTCGAAGTGAGAACGTTGCCGATATCTTTCAGCGTGTAAGCCTCCATGCGACGATCCTGAACGGCGCGACTTGTCGCAAGTTTTTGATTGTAGAATTCCAGTGCCTTCTCGTTCTCGCCTAGTGCAAAATGAACTCGGCCAACATAGCCCAACGTGATCGCGGCGTAGTGTCGATTGCCTATCGACTCATATAGCTGCAAAGCGCTGACGTAGGATTTCAAAGCCTCGTTTCTCTCACCCAAGTCGTCATACAGATAACCAATGCCGTTAAGGGTGGCGGCCTCACCGTTTCGGTTGCCGATCGTTCTAAACAGTTTCAACGCCTGGTTATGAAGATTCAAGGCGGTTTGCCTCTCGCCCTGGAGAGCGTAAACGCCTCCCATGGCAGTCAAGGTCAAAGCTTGTTTCTGCTGGTCATCTGTTGCTTGCCAATAAAGTAGAGCTCGCTTGTAGAAATCTAGGGCAAGGTCCATGTTGCCAAGATTACTGTGCAGGTAGCCGAGGTTGAGTTGAGTATAGGCTAAGCCCCGATCTGACTTTATCTTTTGCCAGATAGATAGGGCCTGTTCAAAACTTTCCTGTGCTTGCAACACTTCGCTGGAGATTGAGCTGACTACGCCCAGACAATTCAGCGCTTGAGCTGCGCCCTCCTGATATCCTATGCGACGACTGATCTCCTGCGCCTGACTACAGAAAGGAAAGGCCTTGTTAACGTTCGCCATCTCGAGATAAGCGTTACTCATTTGAGTGAGAATATCGACTTCGAAACGCTCGTCCGACACGTTTATGGCAAGCTGTAGTGCGCCGTTATAGTCATCAATCGCGCTCTGGTAGTCACTCAGAATTGAATGTATGTCGCCCAGTCTCTTCAGAGTGTCAGCTTCTCGGCGAGGGTAGTTGGAGATGTGCCAGAAAAATTGCGCCTCGGAGTATTTCTTCGCGGCCATTTGGAGTGAATCGCGAGTCCATTCTGCGCGGAGCCTATCGCCTTCTGACGTAGCCTTGTATGCCAATGCCGAAAGCTTATCAGGGGTCGGTTTTCGTCGGCTCCGCGATTGAGACATCGGGCCAGCGATCACACTGGAACACATAAAGAGCAAAAAAGCGGTAAGAAACGCAGCCGAAAAAAGTCTCCCGCTTGCTCTCGTGTTTACTGGCATCGAACTATGGTGCATATGGTACTTCGCTAACCTGCCGGAATAGGAAATAGACCGTAATTCATGCGACGTTGGAAGAGTTTCGGAGCGTCTCGATCTGGGTTCAGAGTTCGCGCGAGCCCAAACCTAGTCAAGAAAAGATGCATGTTAATGAAATGTGGTGGTTACAACAACACGTATATGACAAAAAGGCGAGTCACTAACGCCTACCGACAACTTCCGGGGTTGGCCAGGAACCCAACACACAATCCTATATTCAGGACCTTTCACACTTACTTAAACATTGCTAAAGCCCGTCGTGTTCTCAATCCAATTGAGCGAGATCAAGAAATTAGCGAATCCTTGAAAATCCAATAGGCATCGATCTTCGAGGATATTTTCTCTGAGGTCAGGTTGGAACGAAATTATTTGACGCTATTTGTCAGTTATGTAAGTAAAGGGGCTGCTCGCAAATGAGAGGAATCTGTTGGACGCCGACTCTTGCACGGCTCTCAAAGGAACAAAACAGTTCGAGCATTCGCATATGGGCGACTCTTTGTGATGTTTTTGCGCTTTTCAGAACTATCTGGGATTGGAGAGGAGACTTTGACTATGGGGAGCAGTAATTCAACCACAACCAAGCAAGAACCGGACGTCACCCGGGCTGGCGGGCCCGATGACTCAAGAGCGGGCGGGCCTGATGACTCACGGGCAGGTGGCCCTGACGACTCAAGAGAACAAAAGGAGCCCTCGCAAATAGAGCCGGACAACACTCCAAGAGGTGGAGCTATTGAGTCCAGGTCGAGTTCACGGTAGGGCGGCGCGGTCCAATAAGTAATCCTGGGGCGGTAAAGCGAGCGCGAGTCCACGATCTTCCGGGGGCGAGCATTATCCCAAAGGATGATCCGTCCGATTCCCGAAGCGGGTTGGCCGTGCCTGGAGAACTCCTTGTGAATACTGGCGCTGATTCGGCATCGTGGTGGCAGTTTGCGGAATAGAACTGGCCGGAGGAGGTGTGCCAACTCTCAGGTTCGCCTGAAGCGAAGAAAGGCAAAACGTAGTGACTGGGCAAATCAAGATCCTGTTTCTTTCCTCGAACCCCAGAAATATTAGTCGTATTCGCCTGGACGAGGAGTTACGTGAAGTCGATGAAAGAATACGACTCGGTGATTGTCGCGACCAGATAGCGCTGATTCCGCACTTCGCTGTCAGACCGCGCGACTTACAACAAGGCTTGCTTCGCCATCAACCACACGTGCTGCACTTCAGCGGTCATGGATCGCCCGCCGATGGAATCATCCTCGAAGACAACAATGGGCAAACCAAGTTAGTCAGCGCCGATGCACTAGCCGCTTTGTTCGGCACTATCAAGGACAATCTTCGGGTGGTGGTCTTGAATGCTTGTTATTCCGCGCTTCAAGCCGACGGAATTAGCCAGGTAGTGGACTGCACTATCGGAATGCAGAAGGCAATCGGCGATCATAGCGCGATCGTCTTTTCGGCTGCCTTCTACGACGGCCTTGCTTACGGAAGAAGCGTCCAAGAATCTTTCGGCCTTGGAGTAACCGCCTTGAAGATGGAAGGCATCCCCGAATCAAGCACTCCCGCTCTGCTTACGAGGAAAGGTGTGGACGCCGCACAGGTTTATCTAGCGTCGCCCCAGCCGGACAAGCGACGGCCAGCAAAAGAGAAAACTGCTAAGCGGCTTCAGGGTAATCAGAATGTAAGAGTCGAAGTAAGAGACAACGCGATGAACGCCGGAAAGAGCATAGATATCAAAGGCGTCGAAAATAACTACGCCACTAAAAAGCTGTAGCTGGGCCGAGAGCCAATACGTCCTCACCCCGATAGAGTCTGCGGCCGAGGTTGGATTCTAATCAGTAAGCCAAACGCGGCCGATCAGTTTTGACTGAGACAGTGAGTGGAGTGAGTCATGCAATGCCCTAATTGTGCTCAAGAGTTGGCAGATCAGAAGCACTGCCAGAATTGCCACTGGGAAGAAAAGGAACTTGAAGTGGCAAAGGATCCTGATGAACACGGGGCAAAACAAGAATCTCCAGATACCTCACCTGCTCCTCCTGCCCGGGAGGAGCCACCTCAGGCCGCAGACTCGTTAAATAAGCCAGCCGAAACCGAATCACCAACAGTAGAGTCACCAACGGAACAGCCACCAACAGGAGAAAAGGCACAACCACCAGAGCCCGTAGCGTCGGCAACCGACATCAAGATAACCGTATCCGGCAGCACCCTAGACGCTAAAGGCAATATCAATATATATGGGCTAACCCAGGGGATCCTTGGCCAAGCCGAACAACCAGACAAAGGCGAAGAAGAAAAAGCGCTCTATGACTTAACTAAGAAACTGCCTGCCCGCACCTCAAGGCATTATCACTCTTCCCGAGAGGAACTAGATACGATCGTCGCTAAGTTAAGGGAGAATCGGTTGATATTGATTAGTTCCTCCTTCACGGAGTATGCCCTCGACCTCGCCTATCAGGCCATTGAGAATTTGGCTGTTATTAACCAGGATCAGAATCGCATCATTTCGTATGGCAATGCTGACAAGAACCTCGAGTTCAGTATAGAGAAGCTATTCGAGCAGAAACCGGACGTTGAAGGCGAGAGCGTGATTCTGGTCGACGCGCTTAATACTCTGGCACGAACCTTTCCTAATTCAATCCTGGGCCATTCCGCCCGAGCTGACTGGATCAAAGAAGATCTTAGAAATAAGAAGCACTTTCTGGTTGTTATCGTTGACTTACACTATGCCCGGCAAAATGATCTAGCACACCAGAATTTCCCGTACTGGGAGGTCCCTTTCTTGCAACCCTTCCTCAAGAGGCACTTTCCCAGTCAACATGAGTATCTTGAAGAGCAGATCGTTCGCCAACGCGAGGAGGGACTCTGGGAAAGGGACGAGCTGAGCTTTTCCCAGCAGGTAATCAACTATCACTACAGCGGTCGCTTGTTAACTGTAGTGAAGGCCGGGGGACCGAAGGATCCTGAGAGCGCTGCCGAATCGCTACTTAAGGCGAGCGACCAGGTTGGAAAGACCGTTCTCTACACCGCCGCTTTCTTCCAGGAAACCACCTCCCCGGAGTTTTGTCGCGTCGTTGCTGCGCTCCTCAGCAAACGAACCAACCGGGTTACGTCGCAAACAAGTGACGGTAATGGCAATGGCGACACAACTGCCACGACGCAGGTTGAAGTACCCCTTAGCCAAACTTGGGAAGAGGAAAAAGACGACATCTTTACGAAACTGCTGCTGGAAACGAGCACAGGCAACGATTCGGTGAGAGCGGTCAGTCTGTCTGAGTCCGGCCTGCGCGAACCTCTTCGAAGGCTCTTTGAAAAGAAGCACAGGTTTTACTTGATCGATCAGTTCAAGACGCTTCAGGAGAGCGGGATTTTTTTCTATCCATCTCTCCGGCTGGCCGAGAATACGACCCAAATCGCTATCGAGATGGCCCGTCTTTATCCCGACGAATTTAACGCAGGCTGGATAGTCGCCTTAGTAATGCGCCTCAGGGAGCATTTCACTGCCGATCAGTCAGCCGCGGCCGTAAGCCCGGATCCCATGTTTCAATTTCTGGACAGCTCACAACTCGGCGCACTGAAGCTTGCGTTCGCGCGCGTGTCAGACATCTGCCGTCGCATGTTGGAATCACCACAACAAAAAAGCATTGTGCAAAACAGCCTCGAACTTCTGATGAAGAACGGCTGCCACGAAGAGGTCCTTTGGTTAATCAAGCAACTGAAATTCAGTCAGGAGTTTGATGAGTTGTATTGGCTCAAACAGTTGCTGCACCGCGCTGACCCCCGAACTCGCCGCCTCACTTACGACTATCTCTATTCTTACCTCAAGCGAATGGGGACGGGTGTTTATGAAGGCTTAACCAAAATCGAAACGTGGTTGTCGCCAACCGAACGTGACACCTACTCGCAGTTTGACGTATCGGTTTTCCGGCTCCTGATTCAATACTGCCTTGAGACAGTTGACCGATTCAACGCGAAACATTATGGCATGTGGCCGAGCCGTTATCCGCTGTTTGTTATTAAAGACCTGGAAACTGCAATGGCACGCACACATCTGTTGGCCCGATGGCTCCTCCATCCGGGAATAGACCTTGCCTTGGCCAGTCTGCGAATAGGGGGAACCCAGATGACTCTGATTGGCGCACTGTTGGCTGAATGGAGTTTCATCTTGCTTGGCCCGAACGCCACTCTTCGTGTCGACTATTCGCTTCCCCGGATGGAAAACCCGGTGCGCTCGGAGGTTGCATCTGAAGGGGCTACTGCAGCCGAGTACACCGCTGCGGGTCTATTCAATCTATTGTTCCAGCAGTTTGCTTCGCGCACAGACCTGACCCAACGGCTGGAGCTTCTAAAGTATTGGAATCGGTTGGATCACGATCTGCTTAAGTTTCTTGGTGCGCTCTCGATTGGCAGCGATTTGCGAAAAGAGCTTACATGGAAAAGGGATTTGGTGCGCGAACTAATAACCGAAATCAAGAAGGCTGCTTCAACGAGAAAACCTCGAGCAATCGAAATTACAGGCGCTTTCAATGCGCCTAGCCGTCAAGATTAACCTACCGGAGACTGATATGATGCAGACGAATTCTTTGAGCGAGATAATCCACCCTGTAACCGAGCACTCGAAACCGAGAGCGGGCGACGAGGAATTGATCATCATTGATGCTCGTACCGGTCAGGCCGTAACTAACCCAGGATTTATCGAAACCCTCACCGGCGATTTCAGATACTTTCTGGTTTCCAACAATCGAGATCCGAAGAAAACTCTCAGCGGTACGAAGCAAGTAAAATACAAAGAAGCCCAGGGGGAGATTGTTTTTGCTATTGACTACAAAGGTGGCTGTCGACCGGGCCAGGAATGGTGGCTGGCCCAATGTTTCTTCAAGTCTGCGCGCTCTGAAGACGCGATCCGTGACGGCCTTGCCCGGTGGTTAATGGAGTACTTTTCGTCCGCGGGCCGCACCATCGATGACTTCTATTCGGAGAGGACAAAGGCGGCTATCGAACTGGCAACCAAAGCCGGTCAGGAATTCGGACTGGACTTAGCGATAGACCTAAGAGTCGAGGGGGCGGACGTACTTGAAACAATCGAGATTGGCCCCTTGGTTATATCTTCAAGGCTGAAAGACTTGGACGAACAAAAGACAATTTCGTTCAAGGCCGAGCTGGAAGTGGACCAGCATCGCATCCTAAGAGCGCTCCTTTATCAGAAAACATCGTTGACGGAAGTACTCATGAAAGGCGTGCGGAGATATCTAGCTGATAGCGTTTCGTTGGACGCATTTTATGACGATCTCAATAGCGGGCAAATTAGACAGGGCTTACGCGCGCACTTAGACAATCTCCTTAAGCCTTTTGGCCGCCAGACTACTTTTCTTTCGTTGAAGCGCGATGGCGATGAGCGTCCAAGACCTTTCAAAGGTGAAACGGAAATTGACTATATACATCATGAGTATCCCGACCCTATAAAGATAAGAGTGTCAGTACTCATGATTCCCACTGACCCCGCCGTATACAACGCCAAAGGATCGCCGCGATTGAATGATTGGCTAGACCGAAATTTGCGGGAGGTAATCAATGAGGTTTGTTTGGCGTGCCCTATGTCGATCTGCTTTTGGATTTCACGGATTTGAAAAAGAAGATCGATGATTTGATGAACCAGCGGGCGAAACAAATTGGTTACGCCATCAGACATCTTATGACCATCCTTTGTCTGGAGCCGTTTGAGTGGCTGAAGCGCATTGACATTGAAATAAATGGCGCTGGCTCAACCAATGGACAATCAGCGGAAGCCATGTTTGAAACAAGTCTCTCGGACTTCTACGTGGGACTAGAGATATTTCTGACGGCCAGGGTTAAGGATTTGCGAGGAATTGCTCGCTATCTAACTACCAGGCAGAGTGTTCCGCAAAGATTGAAAGAAGAAATCATTCGGCTGGTCCGAACAACCATGCACGGAACGGATCCTGAACGCTTCTACATGCGATACTCCGAAGCTGATACGGAGAAATATCCGAATGAGGAAGCTGTCGAAAAAGATATCCGGCAAAAAATACAGTCTTTGGTAGAGTCTGAATTTAACGCGGAAGTAATTGACCTCGTGCTGAAGCCGATGGAAACGATTTTCACACGGAAGTTAGATCAGGTATCAAAGGCGTCTCATGATTTTGACGCTACGTCTGAGCTAGGTACGCTGCCGGGCGCACCTGCGATCCTGGTCAAGGGGAGCTTCAAGGTAGACGGAGTTAGCGCCGAGCGTGATGGTTGGAAGACCTTCAAAGATTGCGACGTCACCGTCGAGGCTATCAAGAAAAGGGTAGAAGATAGTATCCGCGCGCGTCTCAAGGGCGCGCCTGACGACCACTCGGTCTTTGCGGAGCATAACGGACTCGACGAATTGATAAAGCATGCCTTACTCTCGGCCATAGAACTGGTCAAAGATGAGTTCGGGTTAGCAATCAAGCTCACAACTATTTACTGGGATTGGGAAGACGGTCTAAAACGAATCGGTCGCGAACAGAGCAAAGAGGAACTTGCCGCTGTTCAAGAAAGGCTCTCAAGACTAAAAGAGAAGCGTTTGGATCTAATCGAGAATGACGCAAGCCTAAACGACATAGAATATGTTGAGGAATGTATCAGACGGCTCAATGCTACGCTGCCGCTTGCGTTGGCTTCGAGTCTTGGCATTCGCCAATTGGCCGAAGCCACCCCCGCGAAACGCCTTGAAGCCGCTAACCTCGATGAGAACTAATAGAAAACGTCAGGGTTTCGGGTTGCTTTTAGGAATTTGACCCGACGCAACCTGAAAGGAGTCCAACATGTTACCTCCAGCGTTGGCGCGGCTGAAAGCTGCGCTAGTTAACAAAGGCAAAGCCCGAAATGAGGGCGAGGATCAGCTACTTGAGGAACTAGAAGTCTTGGATGCAGATCCTGATGTGAGAAGAGGGATTGAACGAAAGAGCTTCAGGGAAACGCGAATCACTGCGGGACCAGGCTCTTGTCCATGTTGCGGGCGTTAGCAGCGTATGGCCGGCCATTTTATAGTCTCGCAGGACGCGCACGACAAGAGAGACATCCGTTTTCAATTGACGGAGGAATCGTCACCAGTTCCGAAAGACCAAGCCGATCTCAAGAATGAAATCGAAAGCGTCTTAACCGTCATGCGGTTACTATTTTCTGCTGACGAAGATTTTGAGAGATATTTCCGCCAACTGCTTTCCTTAGCCCAGGCCGGCCTTGTTGGACCGCATGCGAACCCAGAGATCGCCAGTGGCGCGCTTGCGGCTCTGAAGAATGAAATTACCGCTCGTGAGGGCGGGAAGATTAAGAACCGTTTTATGAAATCATTGGCGCTTAACGCACTCTGCATTGGTACTCCAGCAATAATGCTTGGAATAGTTTTGTGGATCTTTGGGTCCTACTGGAGGCCCGAAAGTTCTCTTAATCTGTTTAGGTTTAGCAATTTCCTTTTTCTCTGGGGCGCATGTATGGCAGGAGTGTGGCTCTCCTTCGGTGCACGAAAAACATTTATGAAGTTTGAAGACTTACACATTCCGGAAGAGGATCGGCTGGAACCTGCGGTGCGACTGGTTTTTGCTGGATTGCTTACGCTCATTCTTGCGCTCTCGTTTTCTTTAAAGGCCGTGGTTGTGCACTTCGGTGGTATCTCTTCCGAAGAAATAAATAATAGTGTCCGGGCTGCGCTCCTAATCGGCATGCTTGGCGGTTTTAGCGAAAAGGCGCTTTCATTGGCTGTGGCGAAGCAAGCTGCGCATCTGTTGAATTTTGGCAAGTGATCTGTGACTTGTTTCAATTCATTTTCACGGCGTTCTTTCGCGTCATGTTCAGGAGCGTGTTTTGTCGGCTCGAAAATAGGGCTGTCATTAGCAGGCTACCTATAAAGTCCTCAGTCTGCCCATCAACTCACTTTGAGCCTGTCCTTTGTACTTTGTAGGCAAAGCCCCCGGTATAGGCAAATCCATCCGAGTTGCCAATGGGTTCCCTTTTTATCCTCGGCCGAAGAGCAAGGCTCCAACCTTTTCTGCGGCGTCTTTGCGCATTGAAGGCAGCACGTGTTGATAAGTGTCCATGGTGAAAGCTACGCTGGAGTGGCCAGCGGCTCTGCTTACGCTTTTTAGGTCGGCGCCCGAGAGAATGGATAACGTCACGAACGAGTGTCGTAGGCGATAAAGATTTATTGGTCCGTCGATTTTTGCCCGTTCCATGATTGGTTTGAGGTGTCTCAAGACTAGATCTCGAAAGCTGAGTGGCGTTCCGATCTTTGTGGCGAAGACGAAATTGTTG
>WNFR01018514.1_pt1 | contig 16720 bp, 19 predicted proteins | sample 5400221 | NCBI WGS metagenome assembly WNFR01 (sample SAMN13153357, study PRJNA577476) | soil metagenome | isolation source: 40 cm soil under Madrone tree | place: USA:California | collected 2016-06-14
CACGATTCGCTTTGCTTTCGCCGCCTTTTGATTCTTTAGTTCTTCTGCACCGACGGTGAGTGCCGTTCCTAAGGTGTTTTTATTCATCTTGTCAGGTTGCTGCTAATCGGCAGCCTGACAAGCACCATGGCATCTACCCTAGCTTCGTCGGTTGTCGACCACCCAGACGTGGGTTCTCCACATCGGGCAGATCAACAATTGAGAAGTTTGCGTCCGGTCTTGCTCCGCCAATCATTAGAAAACGGATGAAATCCGCTAATCCTTCCAGAAGCCTGGCACGGTTTAAAGGACCGCAATCGATCGGATCCAGTCCAAGCTCTCGAGATAATTCGATGACCGTCTCTCGAGCTTGCTGATCGTCCGCCGCCACAAATGTTGCGACCTTGAATTGGCGAATCCGGTCCGGGAAAAGTTCGATGATCTCTTGGGGAAACGTATTGTAGGCCTTCACCACGCGGGACCGCGGGATTTGCTGTTGAAGTTTTTCGGCGTGAGAAATCGTGATTGGGTCGTAGGCGAAATCTGGCGGGATCGGCGAGTTGTTTAGGTCAATCACAATTTTGTTATCCAAGGAATCGACCTGCGGCAGAGCTTCGGACGGGTCGACCCCGCGAAGGGAATAGAGAAGAATGTCGCCAAAAATGGCAGCTTCATCGTTGGTGCCATATCGAGCCCTTCCGTGAGTGAAGCCTGCTGCCTGGCGCGCTTGCTCCGGGTCTCTGCCTCCAAAAAATACTTCGTGCCCGAGCTCGGTCCACACGATGCCGAGCGATCGCCCCATGTTGCCAGAGCCAATGATACCGATCTTCATAGCCGGATGATAACGCCACCGGAACAATGGACAAGTACCCACTATTTTGTTATGTACTAACCAATATGAAAGTAGGAACGCGAATCCGCCAGACGAAGCGGCTCTTCAGTTGCCCGGTCGAGGCGGCCCAAGATGTAATCGGTGGCAAATGGAAGCCGATTATTTTGTGGCATCTCCATGCTGCGAAAGGTCCTTGCCGATTCGGAATCTTGCGGCGGGCCATCCCGAACGCGACGGAGAAAATGATCGTGCAGCAACTTCGAGAGCTAGAGGCAGCCGGCATCATTCATCGGAGAGTGTTTCGGGAGGTACCTCCGAGGGTCGAATATTCGCTCACCGAAGACGGGGAAGATCTAAGAGCAGCGTTAGAGGAGGTCTGCGATTGGGGCGAACGATACGCCAAGAGAATCGGCGCGGTTATCCGAAACAATCTTCCTCCTCACGATGTTGATTGAAGTCGATAACCGGCCTATCCGGCGCTCGTACACAGCTCGTCTCCGTCGTGCCCGCCGCGCCATCACTCGCCTGGAGAGTCAGATCGCCCGTTACCACGAGGCAGACGCTCCGGCGTTTTATCTGTGGTATCATCGAGAGTTCGGGCAAATCCTTTCTCACCATCGCCGATTGCGCGAACAAATTGCGGCTCACGAAGTTGTCGAACGCGGTCCGGAGGGTGGCACGGCCGACAGGACTGACGCAGCATTTAGCCGGCCAAAAACACCAGCGACCGAAGCCCCTCCCGAATATGATCCTTCGGCCGCGGAATTTCCGCCAAACACAACCGAGGCTGACGATGACTTTTCGCCGGAAACGAGGGAGCCGCACCGCGAATGTCAACGCCTCTTTCGCCGCATCGCTCTGCAGCTTCATCCCGATCGCGGTGGCCCTTTGGTCGATGAACGAAAGCTTTGGTGGTTGCAGGCGCAAGCCGCATACGAGCATGGCGATCTGGTTGCTCTTAAACTGATCTTATTTCGATGCGAACCCCCACGACGAACCATCACCATGTCCTGCGCACAGATTTTGGAAGTGATCCAGGAAACCCGGAACCGAGCTGAGGCGTTGATCGGCTTGCGGACGCGTTTACGCCGAGAATCGGGTTGGCGCTTCACGGCCAAGAGCGACCAAGCGCGCGCTTCACTCCGGATCCGTCTGTCCCGAGAACTTGCCAGGATCGAGCGATCACTGGTTGACCGGCTGAGCAGGGTCGCGTCGACTCCAGACGTGTGGATCCAGGAATGTGAACCCGTCTGAACGAAGTTGATCGACCAACTCAGACGCCGCATCTGGAACCCAACCGCGACAGGCGCCGCTTTTCCGGTCATTTACATCGTAGTGCGATTCCATCCAGAAACGAAGTCGTCGATCGTGCAGGACGAAGATTCCACCTTCATCGCGCCGAGCGGCGTCTCGAGTCACAGCGATCCATTTTCGGTAGGTATACCACGTCACGTTGGTATCCCATCCAAAATGCGTCACGGGCAATCCTCGCTTGTTCAACTGGACGAGGACTTTTTTCACGACCGATGTCCACAGACCGCAAGCAGGACGATAAAACTCGGTGCGGAAAGCAGCGGTTGCCAGAGCGTCCGCGATCGCGACATCACAATCCTGAATTTCCTTTCGCAAGGCGTCCTCTGAGAAGAGAGCGAGCGGCTGATGATGGTCGCCGTGATTGACGATCAGATGACCTTCGCTCGCCATTCGGCGTACCAGATCCGGGGCAGTGCGAACCGATTTACCGCAAACACAGAATGCCACGTGGACATCGTCTTTTTGCAGAACGTCCAACAGCCGAGCAGTAATATCCGGCTCTGGACCGTCATCGAAGCTCAAGAGGACTTCGCCCCGGCAGAGCCCAATGTCTTGAACCCGCTGCCAAATGGTCCATTGCGCTCGCCACCTCTGCGCAAATTGCATGATTCATATCCTAACCGCGAATGAACACGAATGAACACGAATAAAGTCAGTTGATGAAATCCTCTGTAGATCAAGACGTGCTCTATCGCGCACTTAGCGTTGCCGGCGTTAGCTCCCCGCGTACTTGATCCCATGAGCCCGTTACGTCTAATTGACTGGCTCAATGCATCACGATTGGAATACGCAGAATATTGTCATTACTGGAGCCGCGTCCGGACTGGGTCGAGCGATTTCCACCCATTTCGTTCATTTGGGTGCATCCGTCCGAGGCATAGATACCAATCGGGCCCTACTCGCAGATATGGAGAACGCGCTGGGGAAGAACTTTGTCCCGGTGATTTGCGATGTAACGATTTGGGAAGAAGTCGAGCGCACATTCCAGCAATTTCCGCCGATCGACGTGGTTGTGAATTGTGCCGGAATAACCGGGAAAACGGATGTTAAAAGCGAGGAAACAGATCCCACAGACGTGGAGCGTGTCTTCCGAGTCAACTTTTTTGGATCCTACCACACATCCAAGACGGTCCTCCCACAGATGGTAAAGCGCGGGTATGGTCGATTGCTCCATATCGCCTCGATCTCCGGCAAAGAAGGCAACGCCGGCATGCTGGCTTACTCCGCATCCAAGGCGGCAGTGATCGCAATGACCAAAGTTCAGGGCAAAGAAGTGGCGGGCACCGGCGTAACAGTGAACGCGCTGGCGCCGGCGGTCATCCGAACCGCAATGGTAGACGCAATGCCAGAGCGGCAGGTTAAGTATATGACTGATAAGATCCCGATGGGTACGGTGCGGATCGTTGGATGAAGTCGTCGCGATGGTCGATTTCATCGTTTCTCCGGGTTGCAGCTTTACCCTGGCTTCACGTTCGATCTCTCCGGGGGTCGAGCTACTTACTGAGCGATCTTTTAGAGACGAAATCCTGCCGTCTCAGCGTCCCGGGCAAACATTCTGACGGTGTCGAGCGAAAGTTTCTCCAGATCGGCTCCAAAGAGAGCCATCGCTTTTTTTAGAATGTCATGCGGCACAGTGACAATATCGCATCCGCAGTCGTCGGCTTGAACGATATTCAAAACTTCTCGAACACTTGCCCAAAGAAGCTCGGCCCGTGGCAGGTCGGCCAACAGCGCTTTGCTGGCCCGCATGATAGCGTCCGGATCCTTCCCAGTATCGGCAATGCGCCCAGCGAAAACAGAAACAACCGCCGCCACTTCAGGATTTAGGGCACTGGCTACCTGCCGGACCTGTGTCAAGGTCAATAGGGCCGTAACGTTGAGCTGTGTTCCCTCAGCGGCCAGCTCTTTGATCAATCGGACCGACGACTCGCCGCGAGTATTGGTGATGGGAATTTTCACAAAGACGTTCTCTTGCCAATCTCGAATCTTCAACGCCTGACGTCGCATCTCCGGAAAATCGTCGGAGAAAACCTCGAATGAGATTGGTTTCGTCTTAACCACCTGCAAAACCTGCCTGGCAAATGCTTCGTAGTCGTCGATACCTGCTTTGCGCATCAGTGTCGGATTAGTTGTCAGCCCTTTGATCAATGGATCACGATAAAGGCTGCACATCCCGTCAAGATCAGCGCCGTCCGCAAAGATCTTGACCGAAAGATCTCCGAGAGAGTTCATGCTTCTGGAAAGCGAACATTCACATCCGCGAACGTACAAGCAAAGCAAAAATTTACTCGCTGAGTCGAGTGATTGGCACCGTAGCAAAGTCAGGAACTCATTTAATCAAAGCAGACGCACGCCTCGAAAAAACAGAGAATGACGGCTTTTTCTGACAATGAGAACCGAATAGGACAGCGGTCGTCCAGCTGCTCTAGACAGCAGACGCAAAAGAGTCGATCCAGTTTCATCGATTCACTGCGCGGCGTGTCGATTTTGCTCGTGCTGCTCTATCACGGTGACGATTTCTTCACCGTTCAGGCATCCGCGTTTGCTCCGTTATTTCCTCCTCAGGTGGCCCGTGCTCTGTTTCAGAGCGGTTACTATGGAGTCACCATCTTCTTTGTCATTTCCGGATTTCTGATCACACGCATCTCTCTGGCGAGATATGGTGCTCTTGACGCCATCCGGCCCGGAAGATTTTACTTATTTCGATTCGGCCGAATCGCGCCTTGTCTTGATCTGATATTGATTGTGTTACTTAGTCTCCATTTTGGCCACGTACACGATTTCGTTTACGATACGGAAAAGACTTCGCTTGCTGAGTTACTGACTTACACGCTGACGTTTCGATACAATTTATTGTTCTGCAGAAACGGCTGGGGTCTGCTTCCCTGGGATATCCTTTGGTCCCTGTCCATCGAAGAGATGTTCTACCTCTTTTTTCCGCTGCTCTGCCTTCTCTTGCGAAATCGCAGCGCAATGCTCGCTTGTTGCCTGCTCTTATTTATTGCCGGTCCGATCGCGAGACTCTGCGGTGCAACTGATTTTGATAAACTCTATGGATACTTCTCCTGCTTTGATCTCGTGGCTTTAGGATGCGCCACGGCGATCATTCAATCGATCGTGGCCAAGCAGACACTTGCTCCCAAACTTTCCTCGGCGATATCGGGGGTTGGTCTTGGTTTATCCATTTGCGCAATTGCCGCGATGCCGATTCCTGATCATATCGTGTGGGGACCCGCATTTCTGGGAATCGGCATTGCTCTACTGCTTCTCGGTATAGTTGGTTCCGAGCACCAGTTCGGAAGGTTCTTCGCCACTCTCTCCTGGCCCCTCAAGATCCTCGGCAAACGCAGTTATGAGATCCCTCTGTTCGTATTAATCTGCGCAGCGGTTGGTGAGTTAATAGGGAGGTTTTGGAGCGAACCCACCAATCGATTCATCCGCCGATTGAGCCTCGACGTGATTTTCCAGCCGCGAATGGACGCGGATTGACGCGTAGAACTGAGTCTAATTCGCGTTCATTCATTGCAGAGAGCAAACCGAAAGGTCTCTGTTTCCCGTGTTAACTCCTGTTCAACCTGGATTCCGAACTAGGATCCACCGATTAGGCGGACTAACCTAAATTCTGCAGGGGAAACATCCACAGATTGCGTGAACTACACAGATTAGGATTGGTTCGTCATAATCAAAAACCAGTGAACTTTTCTGGACCAAAGATTAGGTCTGTTTACGACGCAACTCATTGAATCTGGGTAATCTGTGGATTGTTTCATCTTCGGAGTTTGGGTTCAAGTACCAAACGGGACCCTACCAATCCGCATTTCGTGAAATCCATCGAACGGCTTCGGTCAGGTTCACGCACCTAAAATCTGGCTGTTCGCGTAGCTCCTCGCTGTACCCCCAGTCGATGAAAACTGTTTTGCAGCCGGCGCGTTGGCCACAGTCGACGTCACGCCAACGATCTCCGACCATAAAGGATCGACCTAAATCAATATCGAGCGCGGCTGCTGCGGTGATCAACATGCCCGGTTGCGGTTTCCGGCAATCGCACTTTGCGCCGAATTCAGCACCCGCGTGGTAGCAGGCCTCGACGCGATCAATCGGCAGGTATTGCATCATGGTTTCGTGAATCGCTTCCACGACCTCCTTTTTGAGGATACCGCGTCCAACATCCGGCTGATTTGTCACTACAACCAGCAGATACCCAGCTTTCTTCAAATCCGAACATGCCTGATTCACCCCGGGCAAAATCTCAAAGTCGGCGACTGTTCGCGCCGGATATGGTTTCCCATCAACGACGATCGGCCGATTAATCACTCCGTCACGATCGAGAAAAACCGCTTTGTTCGCCTTCATTGCAAAAACAGATGATCGTTTAGTCGCGAACGTAGCGATGGCGACTGCAGTTTCGGGTGGTTTAACGTGTACAACCTTCGGGGAAGTCTTGAGATCGCATCGAGCCGGCGAGCTAACCGGATCCGGCGGCTGCCGGACCGCTACCACTCCTGACTCCGCCTCCTGCCTCAATCACACCGTTGACCCATTCCGCAATCCGCATTCCGCGTTCCGCATTGCTGTCTCCTGTCTCGTGCCTCCTCACCTCGTGCTTTCCCACTTGGTTGGTCGGACCTTCAACTTCGGATGCGACACCAGAAGGTGCCAGATCACTGCCTGGAAGGCTTCGGAGTGCGGGGTTACGTTTTCTGGATTGACCGTTGGTACGATACAAAACGCATCAGCGACCGTGGCGGTGTAGCCACGATCTCGCCCCACAATACCGAGCACACTGGCCTGCACTTCTTTCGCGTGTTTGAGCGCGGAAACCAGGTTCGGACTCACATTTTTTTTCAGGTTACCTCCACCCACCGAGAAGACCATGACTGCATCCTTTTCATTCAAACGACTTCCGCGCAACCATTCAACAAAAACGGATGCCCAACCTTCATCATTGGTTCGCGCTGTCAGTTCGGAGACGTTATCGGTCGGAGCATAACATTCCAGACCCGCGATCTTCCGAAAATCGTTCACTGCGTGTGAAGCGTTTGCCGCGCTACCGCCGACTCCGAGAAAAAAGAGTCGGCCACCGCGCTCACGAACGGCCAAAAGCAGATCCGCCATTTTTTCCAGACCGGCCGAATCGATTTGTTGCGCGATTTCTATCGTCTCAGCGAGATGCTTTTCACTATAGGTCATGAGCGTTTGGCGTTTGTGCGCATTGGCTATCGGCTATCGGCTATTCGCCCGCCCCGCGTAGCAACCTATCTAGCTCTTCCAGGCCCTCATGCGACCCGATTTCATAAAAGCGTTGGTGAACTTCGTAGCCGGCCAGTTCTCCGCGCTGGGAAAGTTGTTCGAAAACGATCCCCAAATCAAACCGCTCGTCTGCCGGATAGTTCTCAAAAATGGGTTGGCTGCAAACCGTAAGTCCGTAATCGATATAGCGCATCTGCGGAAGGCGTTCCGCTTTGGAATATCGACGGATCGTTCCGTCTTCGAACCAAACATTGCTTCGATCCCAAGCGTCATCGTTCCGGAAGACGGTCATCAGGGCAGGCTTTCTGCTCTTTCGAAAATGGGTCGCCACCGCTTGGTAATCAATGGGCAGATAGGAGTCGCCGTAAAGCACGAAAAAATCTTCGGGCAGCCTTGGCAGCAGCTTCTTGATGGCTCCGCCAGTACCTAGGAGTTTATCGCCATCGTACGAATAAATGATCTGTATACCGAACTGTTTACCGTCCCCGAAGAGCTCCTCGATCATCTCGCCCAGATATCCGACGCAAAGAAAAATTTCGCTGATACCGTTTTTGCGAAGCAGCGTGATCTGATGCTCGAGGAACGGGCGCCCCGCAACTTTAACCAGGCTTTTCGGGATCTTTTCGGTCAACGGCCGTAAACGAGTGGCTAGGCCGCCGGCGAGGATGACGATCGGGAGTGAAGGCATTACGGAGTCAAATAACGGTAATCGGTAATCAGTAATCAGTAATCGGTAATCGGTAATCAGTAATCAGTAATCAGTAATCAGTAATCAGTAATCAGTAATCAGTAATCGGTAATCAGTTATCGGTGATCAGCGGATCTTGCCATTCGGCGTAATCCGCCGAAGCGGTCTCAGCAACTCGAGAGCCCGAGCAAAACGACTCTGCCTTATCCATCATCCCCTGTAGCAATCGCCCTACCTGCTCCAGATCATTCATAAGAGCGGAGGCCGTTGTTTTCTCGATGTAGCCACAACTAAACGCCGTACGCACCCAGTGTTGTGTCTCCATTTGCTCGCCATCTGCATCCGTCAGCTTACTAACAAAATGCCGCTCGTATTTTCGCTTTGCCCAGGCCTCGGCAATTTGTGCGCCAATTGACCGAGATGATCTTCGAATCTGACTCGTTAAGGAGAATTTTTCCTCCTCGGGGAAAGACTTCGAAAGTTCGAAAACTCTGCGAGACAGATCGAAAGCTACTTGATAGGCGACCAATTCCTTAAAATTGCGGGCATATATGAATTCAGCCATACGAATCTCACTGATTACCGATCACTGATCACTGATCACTGATTACTGATTACCGATTACCGATTACTGATTACCGATTACTGATTACTGATTACCGATCACTGCTTCGCCTCAAGATTGCGCGACAATCTTGGTACCCTCGAAATCAAAGCGGAAACGGATTTCAGTTAACCCTTTATCGCGCAACGCATGCCGCAGCCGTGCTTTATCTTCTCCATAGAACATCAGAAATCCGCCGCCCCCAGCCCCAATCAATTTTCCGCCAAGAGCGCCATTCGCCATGGCCTGATCATACCACTCGTTGATCTGCGAGTTCGACATATTGCCCGAACGTTCCTTTTTACGCTGCCAGTGAACATCCATCAACCGCGCGAACTCCTTCAGGTTACCGTCCTCCAGTGCCTGTTGGCTTTGCTTACCAAGATCTTTCACGAAGTGCAGGTTTTCGACCATGGCCTTGTCGGCGGCGAGCGTCTTCGTTTTTTGTTCCTTTAGAATCGAGGAAGCAGAGCGGGAGTAGCCAGTGAAGAAAAGGAGCAAGTTATCTTCGAGATTATACAGAGTTTCCTCAGAAATCTTCAGCGGCCAGGCATCGACTCGGCCGTCCGGCATGAATTTAAAGCAAGTGATACCGCCATATGCAGCAATGTATTGATCCTGTTTGCCGATCGGTTCTCCCAGGCGATCGATCTCGATCTCGCAAGCCTGTTCGGCCAACTGGGCTGGATGCACCAGGTTCATCTTCCAGGCATGCAACGCCTTGAGCAGCGCGGTGGTAAAACTTCCCGACGATCCCAGACCGGTCCCCGCCGGAATATCCGCCATGGAAGTAATTTCCAGATAGGGAGCATCGACTCCGACCATCTGCATGGCTTCACGGATGATTGGATGCTCGATCTCCTGCACTCGCCTGACCCGCTCGAGCTTCGAATATTTAACGATCAATTCATCAACGAAAGTGCGGTGCAGGGTAATGTAGACGTACTTGTCGATCGCAGCCGCGATCAGGAATCCACAGTGCTCCCGATAGTAGGACGGGAGGTCGGTCCCTCCTCCTCCAAGAGAGATACGCAACGGGGAGCGGGTGATTATCACGAGAGTTGCGGGTTGACGTTTGGCGTTCGGCGCTTGGCGTTTGGCGTTCGGCGTCCGGTTTTGTCAGGGGTGATCATGAACGTTCGGGGTTTGGCCCCCGGCGCTTAAATTTTCGTCCGCGCACCTCTGTTGTGTTCAGGTAACGCATGAGTCCACCAAGACACTGGCCCCGTTGGCCCAGCGCATTGAGTTCCTGAAACTTTTCAACATCGAGGTATCCGAAATCGACCGCATAAAGTAGCTGGCCGCGAGCTTCTCCGACCGAACCTTTTGAAATCGAGACAAATTGAGAAAACTCTCGATTACCATCGCGTTCAAAGCCTTCAGCAAAATTAGAATAAATGGATAAAACCGTCTTCCGTAGGTGAGTCACCAAAACAGGATCCTTTGAGAAAACACGGCAATTCAGAGGTTCGGCTATTGCGCGAGCGAAATCCCGGCATCTGTGAAACGCGTCAAAGTCAGTAAAATCATTCATGGTCTATTTATAACATTTTATATTGACGTTTGTAAATAGCTTAAAATAACGCCAAACGCCAAACGCCAAACGCCAAACGCTACCGCCTGCCGCTCTTCCGGTAAATCTGTTCAACAATTTCCAAGGTCCGTTTTCCTTCGGCCAGACCGGGTGACGGAGTACGCTGCAAGCGGATGTCTTCAACGAATTCATTCAGTTCAATCGCCCACGAATTATCCCCGCGGGGAAACTCATAAATAATGGTTTCCGGAGGGCCCATCTCCGGGCGCATTTTATAATAGGTTAATCGCTCAACACCGTAGCTTCCGCCAAGACCTTCGGCGTGTAGTTTGGCGTACTGGAAATAAATCTCGAACGAGAAGAGATTTTTCCATTCCGTGCAACTTACGTGTAACCAGGCTGTCTTTCCCTGAGCAGTACGCAGACTCAAAAACGCGTTATCATCAACGGGCATATTCCAGAATGTGGTAATGGCGTGGCCATCGATCTGGGTGAATTCGCCAAGGAACATCGCGGCCAAATCAATCAAGTGAACTCCTTGATCGATCAGTTCTCCTCCTCCGCTGAGCTTGGGATCAGCACGCCATTCACGCTCATAACCGACTCGGCCACCATGGCCGTACCGGGCTCGCACAAACATGATTTCACCCAACGATTCTGTTTGCATCAGCTCTCGCGTCTTCAAAAACGCCGGATGAAACCGATGATTGTATCCGATGCGCACGAGTGAGCCGGTGATTGTGGCGGCGGATTCGATTTCCGCGAGTTCCTTTGACGCAATCGCACCGGGCTTCTCCACCAATACATGTTTTCCCGCTCGCACCGCGGCAAGAGTGATCGGCGCCAAGGCATTATTAGCCGTAGAGACAATGACCGCCCGCACTGATTCGTTGTGCAACAGCTCCTCCAGGTTATTTGCGGCAATGCAGTCTGGGTAAATCCGAGCCACCTCCAGCGCGCGATCTCGTTCCACATCGAACACCTGCTTAAGCGAGTCGGCTGGCAAAGAGCTCGCTCGGCGACGTCCAATTAATCCGCAACCAACGATTGCAAAGCCGGTTTGTTGCTGGTAGAGCATTCGCGTTTTTACTTGTGATTACCTCAGAGAGAATTTTCAAGTTTGTTCGTTTCTGCACCGTCGGCAGTACGGTGGCGCTGATCGATTTTTCGATGCTGTTCGTCTTCAGCCGATTTCTACCACCTCTGGTCGCGGTAACAATCGCCTATTTTATCGGGGTCACTTGCCATTTTCTGCTCAACAAATTTTGGGTGTTCCGGTGTCAACGCAGCGATTATTTGCGGCAGCTTCTGCAATATTCCGTCGTCGTGGGAAGCAGTTGGTTTATCACAATCGGCGTGGTGCACGTTTCTCTCTCGACATTTACCTCGAACGTCTTGATTGCCAAGCTCTGCGCAATCCCCTGCGCAACCTTGAGCGGTTTTCTTCTCATGCAAATGTTTGTGTTTAGGAGATCGCACCATCAGTCCAGCGGCGGCTTGTCCGACGACTTGTCCTCCCAGGCTTCAGCGAAGGAGGAAGCGGCCTGAGTTTCAAATGAAGGAGCGGTTTCAAGGCCCTCCGGGCCGGTGTTCCTAGAACTTCTTGCCTCGATCTTCGGGAACAATGCGGCGCAACGTGTAAATATCGTTCCCTTCCAGCTCAGCTCGAAAGTCGTGTAGCTTCTCCCAAGGATCCCAAAGCGCACTAATCAGTTTACCCGTGATTCCATCGCTGGCGGCGGACGCAAGGTATACGCAGAGAGCGATCCCTTTCTCTATCGGCGCGCCTCCGGTCTCCCGTTGATTGAGCGCCTTCTGATAGAATGCGGATCCGACCAATTCCGGCCCGGCCTCCAACACTTCATCCAACAACCGAGTATTGAGCGCTCCCGGTGCAATTGCGTTCACCGCAATCGAAAATACTCGCAACTCTTCCGCGAGCGTTTCGGTCAAACGGACAACCGCCGCCTTGGAGGCCGCGTAGGCGCTGAACCGTGGCAGTGGATTGGTCGCGCCGCCTCCCGATAAATTAATGATCTTGCCGCTGCCTTTCTTTTTCATCTGAGCAACGGCGAAACGGGTTGGAATAAAGGTTCCGACGCGTTGTTCACCAGCACATCGACCAGACCAATCTCTTGCTCGGTCCGACGAAACAGTTCCTGCATCTGCTCTGGCGAAGAAACATCTCCGGCATATGCCAAGACGCGTTGACCGGAATTCGCCAGCCCTTCCAATCGGGAACGCACCGTTTCCAGGAGCGCGCCATTGCGCGCACAAATTACGACGTGTGCACCTTCCTTGACAAACTCCTCGGCAATCCCGCGCCCAAGCCCCTGACTCGCGCCGGTCACGACAGTGACAAGATTCTGTAACTTCATAGCCTCACCCGCACGCAAAGGCGGTAGGGATGCGCTCCCGCGCGTCCCTATCCAAACCTCACGCAAAGACGCCAAGGTACAGAACCTATACTGGTCTTCATCTTTTTTTCCGTCTTTACGCGAGTCTTTTTCAGTACCGTCTTGAGCGATTAACCTCGCCACGATTCGAGGCGGAGACTCGGGATTCTTCCGAATTCCCGCTCATTCGAACTTACGAGAGTGAGCCCGGAGCGCATCGCTTCCGCCGCGATCAGGAGGTCATATGCTCCAATCGTCGAGCCGTTACGCTGGAGTTCGACCCGGATGTTAGCAGCGTGTTGCGCTGCGACGCGATCGAAAGCAATGACCGATAGCTGGTCAAGGAACCGCTCAACCTTCACACGTTCACGTCCCGGATGCGCGCTTAACAGAGTCCCGGCATACAGTTCGAAAACGGTAATCGAGGAAACGGCACAATCATCCGGACTCGACGCTTGAAGTTTCCGCAGCACATTTCTCCGGCCGCGCAAGACGTCGATACAGGTATCTGTGTCGAGGAGGAACACGCTACCTCAGATTTTCCTGATCGGAGAGACTCCCAGCTGGTCCATTCTGGTGAATCCAGGGTCACTGATCCGAATACTTTGAAAAAATTTGGGCGGCCACTCCCTCTTCTTTTTTGGCAAGAGAATGATTCGCTCACCCTCTTGGAGGACGTAGACTTCAGATCCTTCCAGACGGAACTCCTTCGGCAGGCGAACCGCTTGCGATCCTCCCGTCCGAAACAGTTTGGCTGTTCTCATTTGTAGCTATTATATATATAAACTCCGATGCGTCAACGAAACTGACGGAGTTCTCACGCAAAGTCGCCAAGGATTGAGGAACAGTACGGAATAGCTATTGGGATCTGCCGTTTGGTATCATGAGCACTCCGATCAAAACGAGGGTTCCGTTAGAAGACTCGCGAGGATTCAGGGCGACCACAGTAATACTCTCTGCAATCTTTGCAGATCTTTGGTTGCGGCTCCGCTGCGCTAAGTCTTCGCGCCTTTGCGTGAGATCCCTTTTGGCGTCCTTGCGTGAGGTTTTCCAACCAATCACCTCTCACCAATCACTTTGGGCTTGCCCACCTGCCGATAAGTTACCCCCTCGCGGTTTCTCACCATCTTCGCGAGAAATCCATTGGCATCGATGAAAATGAGATTTTTGGTCTTGGCCAGGATTTCGTCCCAGTCCGCTTCACGGATTTGGGGCCACTCGGTACAGACGATCGCCGCATCAGCTCCCAACACAACTTCTTCCACATTTCGGGAGAGCGTGACAGCAGCGAGGTCACCCGGAAGCGCAGCCACGATGGGATCGAAGGCGCGCACGTTTGTTCCTGCATTGAGGAGTTCTCGGCACAGTTCAATCGCTAGACTCCGACGAAGTGTATCCGTACCCGGCTTATAAGTGAGGCCTAAAATGGCTACATTCCTGCCAATGAGCTCCCCCCACTCCTCCTCGAGTCTCCGGACTGTCCAACGTTTGTGTTGATCGTTGCTCAATTTTATCGCGGGCACCAGAACAAGCGGCTCGCTTTTCTCTTGTCCGATTTTCGTCAGAGCGACCACGTCCCGCGCGAGTGTTCCGCCGGCAAATGGTCCACCCGGTGAGAGATACGCTCCCAGACCAATCCGCGGCTCCGATTTCAGTCCTCGTTCGACTTCCTTAGCATCCGCACCAATTTGCTCACATATCCTGGAAATCTCATTCATGAAAGCGATCGAACTCGCGAGGAACGAGTTGATCGCGTGTTTGATCATCTCCGCGGATTCAGTCCGAACGACGATCAGGTCTTGAGTAAAGTGTGTGAGAAATGGCTTGAGTTCCCCTGCATCAGTCTCACTTCGTACACCGAGAATGATGCGATCTGCATTGGTGAAGATCGATAGAGCTTTGCCCAAACGCAGATTTTCTGGGGAATAGGCGAATCGGTAAGTTGGGAACCGCGCTTCGAGCGTGCGGCAGGTTCCAGCCGGAACTTGCGAGGAAATCAAGATTAACGTCCCGGGCTGGAGATGAGGAACACAGCGACCGATTCCATCGATCACTGGCGTTAAGTCCGCCACGTCGTCGTCGTCCACCGGAGTGTCGCAACAGACCCAGAGCAGATCCGCTTCCTGACAGGCAGCCGCTGGATCGTCGGAGAAAGCAAGGCGCCCGTTCCGCAGCCCCTCACCGATCAAGTCCGCCAGGCCGGGCTCGAACAGCGGCGGTTTACCATTCTGTAGGTACGCGACCGCCGCAGGATCGAAGTCGAGCCCGGTGACTGGTTCGAACTTCGCTGCGCAAGCCGCAGTAACGCAGCCTAGGTGCCAGAGACCAAGCACGACAATCTTCATGATTACGGGATCCAAGAATAGCCGCAAAATCTCATAAGGAACACAAAGAGAACCGGGAATTTCTGGCCGGATGTCACCAATGGTGCTACGGTGCGTAAATGCGACTCAGCGTGCGATTGGACGAGGATGTTTATACCGCAGCCCTGGCTTTGGCCCAGAGCGAACGCATATCGATCGCCGAGGCGATCAATCGGTTGGTTCGGCGAGGAGTGGAAGGTCGACCGATGGCCGCGCATGATGCGCCCCGGAAGAGGACGGCTTCGAGATTCCCCACGTCAGTGGGCAAACGGTTGATCACCTCACGCGATGTTGAACAGATCGACGCAGCAGAAGACGAAGGAGTATTGGGACGCGATAAATGACCTGGCTAATGGATGGCAATCTCCTCGTCGCCCTGCGCATCGATACACACATCTGCCACGAGGCTGCCCAACGCTGGTTCAGCAGACATCCTCGAGATCGGTTTGCCACCTGCCCGGTGACACAAGGAACGTTGCTCCGCGTGCACATGCGATTGGCTTTGGACGGTTCGGTATCCGCGGCTTGGGAAGCCCTCCGGGAGATCAGTGAACATCCCAGGCACGAGCTCTGGCCGGACAATTTCTCTTATCTCGACGTTCCTCACCAACTGCTGCAAGGGCCTTCTCAGGTGACTGACGCCTGGTTAGCCGAATTGACGCGCCGACACAAGGGTAAGCTCGCAACATTCGACCAAGCCTTGGTTGCGTTACACCGCGACGTCGCGGTGCTGGTTCCATCCAGCTAGCCTGCATCGCTCACAAATCCTTAGAGATTTGTGGGCGATGCAGGCTGTGTAGCGGAATTCTCCGGCTACGCCGGAAAATTCCGCTGCTTTTTGGAGGAAGAGTTAAAACAGGTTGTTTTCGATTCATTATTCTAAATCCGTCTTTGCTTCTTGGCGTGAGGATTTCAGCTACGTTTCTCGAAGACCCATTCGTTGTGTACCAACCAATCGACTGTTCGTTCGACGGATTGACGAATCGTCAGCTCGTTACGCCAACCGGTTCTCCGCAGCTTGGTTGTATCTAGGAAGATGAAAGGGTTGTCGCCGATCCAACCCCGTTCTCCGCCGGTAAATTCCAGAGTCGGAGCTACTTTGAGACGTTCACAGATCCAGGAAATGGAATTCTTCACGGTGCAATATTCTTCCGCCCCGAGATTATAAACTTCGCAATGATGCTTCGCCGATCGCGCCGTTTCCCGATTCATCACATGCAGCATCGCGCTGAGGCAGTCCTGGACATAAAGATAAGATTTCCGCTGGTTGCCGTCCCCGAGCACACGGAGGCGCGTCGGATCGCTCATCAACTGCCTATAAAAATCGAACACGTGTCCGTGGGTGTAACGTTCCCCCAGAATCGAAACGAATCGGAAAATATAACCCTCAAAGCCAAACCCTTCACAATAAGCTTGGATTAACGACTCGCCTGCGACCTTTGATGCCGCATAAAGAGAGGTTTGGATGGGAAACGGCGCGTCCTCCGGAGTCGGAATAACTGTCGCTTCGCCATAAACGGAACCGGTTGAGGCAAAGCCGATCTTTTTGATTTGATTGTATCGCATCGCTTCCAACACATTGAATGTGGCGATCGTGTTTTGTTCGAGGTCCCTGCTTGGATGTTCGAGCCCAAATCGCAGGTCGGCATTCGCAGCAAGATGAAAAACCACATTGCAGCCACCCATCGCCTCGGTTAAGTGCTTCGAATCGAGGTTGTCTCCGGCGACTATTCGAAACTGGGGATGCTGTTTTGCTGCTT
>WNFR01012174.1_pt1 | contig 16719 bp, 14 predicted proteins | sample 5400221 | NCBI WGS metagenome assembly WNFR01 (sample SAMN13153357, study PRJNA577476) | soil metagenome | isolation source: 40 cm soil under Madrone tree | place: USA:California | collected 2016-06-14
GTGACATTTCTTGTAGCGCCCGCTGGAAGAATATCTGCCAGCGCGGAGAACGTCTCCTTTTCGGAGCCCTTCTTATCTCCCTTGGCGGATGTCGCCCCAACCGGCACAGTGAGCGCCAGGCAATACAGTAAACACAAAGCAGTTACCAGTTTAATCCTCATGTCCCCTCCAATAAGTTCAAATGTCTATGCCGGGAAAGTTGTTCTCCGGTTCATGCACAAGCCTAAAATACGAAGAAAATGAGCTCTTACGAAAAGTTGCGACAAACTGCCTTTTTTTGCTACGTTTGCTTGCCGACGCATCATTCACATAAAGTCGGAGGCCGACGAAAATCGTGGCCGGCATACCGATGTATATGTGAAAGTTGCTGGACGCTGGCAATTGGTTTCAGGACAATCTACCAGGCTTCCGCTGCGCCCCAGGGCAGTTGCCATAGATTCTCGCCTCTACGATGATTATGTCGGGCAATATAAAATCGGTCGCGGTAGAAATCTCACCGTAACTAACGAGGGCGGTTCTCTGATGGGGCAAGTGACAGCGCGTCCGAAATTTGAACTGATTGCGAAGTCCGACACGACGTTCGCCAGGTTTAGTGAGGATAATGATTATGGAGATGACGAAATCGTCTTCGTCAAAGATGCCGGCGGGCGAGTCACTCACGCTGCGCTTCGAGGGGCTACTCAGGAAGTTTGGCGAGCGAAAAAGGTCAAATGAGCGGCGCATCCGGGTCAATGCCGCCCACTGCAGTCCATTCGACGGGACGCGCAACAAACGCGCATCTCAACCCGGCCTGCGTCCCGGATTTCGCGTCTCTGCCTACGTCAGAGATTCTGCCATCGTCCGCATCTGGATTTGTATGATCCGCGATGCTGGCGATTGCGTGCAGGCGAAGAGGACCGCCTGGGCGACGTCTTCGGCTTCCAGCATCTCTGACTGCTCGACGCTCGCTTCCGTGCGACCCTTGCCGATCGCGAACTCTGTCTTAACGCCGCCAGGGCAGATCGTGCCGACCTTGATGCCATGCGGACGGAGTTCTTTGTCCAGCGCTTGAGCGAAGCCAATTTGGGCAAATTTTGTCGCGCAGTAGACTGCTTCGCCCGCGAATCCATACACCCCGGCCATGGAGGAGATCATCAGCACAAGCCCCTCGTGCTGCTTAATCATCACCGGCACAGCGTGACGTGTGAACAGGAACGTAGAGCGAACGTTGGAATCCATCATTTCGTCAAAGTCGTCGGCGCTGGTATCGACGAGGTTCTTGTAGTTACCCACGCCGGCGTTGTTGATCAGGATGTCGATCCGGCCGAACGACTTTATCGCTTGTTCGACGGTTTTTCGCGCCGTGTCCTCCTCGCGCGCGTCGCCGATCACAAAGACGCCATCTGAGCCGAGATGCTTTGCCTCGGCGACGAGTTCCTCGAGCCTATCCTGGCGCCGCGCGGTCAGCACCAGCCTGGCGCCTTCACGCAGCAGCGCCTTCGCGCACGCCTGTCCAATTCCGGCGCTGGCGCCGGTTATGACGGCTACTTTATTTTGTAATCGTCCTGCCATCTCATTCCTCGCTTGAAAATTGCTCACTGGCTCAAGGGTGAGCACGGACTTCGCTGTGGCGGATCTGTCCTCCTAATGCTCCCGTCCAGACACCGAGGCCACTGCTAAGGACAGCCAGCACAAGCACCGTAGAAACCAGCCACCCGGGCAGGGTTCGTCCCTTCCACAAGTGCCATAAGCATAGCAATGAGGCGACTCCGAGGAGTTCTATCACCACTATCGTGATCGTCGCAGCGCTGTCGTGTTGTTGGATTATGTCGTCGGATACGCCCGGAAGTGGACTGACAATCTGAGCTGCTCCATCCCCTGACAGGTATACCGGAATTGTTATCAGAGCCGTGATCACAAAGGTAGCCAGGCATATCTTCCTGGCCTCATCACTTCTCCGTAGCATCGCGTAAATCAGAACCAGGAGCCCGAATATCGACCCAAGGATCGGAATATGATTTAACAGCAGATGGATATGAGCAGCAGTCATGACGTGATCAGCCTTTGGAATACCCTGCAAATACGCCATGCCCATTATCGCACGGGCTGGCTCGCAGTTAGTAACCGGCGTTGTTCAGTCAGCTAGAGGCGTCGGGATAAATAGCCGCCGAGAGCTGACACTGCACCGACCGTTCCGGACTAAATTACACCCGCAACCGTGTTGGTGGCAATCCGCAAGACTATTTCATTCTGCCGATTATCCAGGCATTATTGTCTGTTTCAACGCTGCTGCTTGGGCAGGTGTTAAGTCTTGTTCTGGCGATGACCGCATAATTGCTCGGGTAGGGCGACTTTTCGCAGATCGTTTCCCTGGCATCAGGCTTTTTGATCATCAGGGTATTATCTCGTTCGGGGAGTTCGGCGTTCGCCCTGCACTGTTCCGTATTCGTCTTACCGACAATCACATAGCCATAAGGGATTGCAGAGACTGAACATACCTGAATAATCAATGAATCGTTTTGTGTCTGCGGCGAACCTATCGGACTAAAGAACACAGACAACTGAATTAGCAAAAGCAGGAAACGCATCATCACTCCTCGACTTCTAAAATTTCATCCAACCAATTCACATACCGTAAAACCGGTTACGCCGCAACCCTTCGTAAAATAAGTTGAGTTTCTGCAAGTTCTGATCAGGTCTCGTACTGTCAGTCTAACTTAGGAACTTACCGCCAGCTTGCTGAGTGACTTCGTTATCAATTTTCGAAGTGACTCTGGATTCTTGAGAACCTGACTCGCAGCGACAGGCCGTGTAAACACAAGCACCTCACCGGTTCGGGCGTCGACAATACCAATAGTGATCATAACGAAGGGAAAGTCCAAACTGAATGGATTCAAAAGAGAGAAGGCGGTCTTCCCCTTTGTGAATACCCTTCCTTGTCCTCGTATAAAGACCAATACATTAGCGTCTTGATCGACATTAAGTATCATCACTTCGTCGCCCAGAGAAAAGCGCGCTTTCTTAACGTCCTTTGACTTGCTAATTAGTTTGGGCAACAGTGCGTCGTAGCGCCCCTGTATATTTGCAAGAGTATATTTGTGTTCGTCATCCATCGCTTCCGCCTGGACATCGAAAGGACTCTTCAACACACTGATTTTCTTCTGCTGCAAAGTCTGTCCAACGACTTCGAATATCGTGCTACTAATCTGCGCGGACTCCGCAACCATCATCTGCGATCCTTTGGCGCTTTCCTTTGTAATTTCGACCTTCGCGGGAAGGACAACGGCGCTTCGGATAGTTACTTTCTTGTCCGCGATTTTAGAGCTCAGGTACTGCGCTCCGGCGTATTGGCAGGCAGCCATACAGCAAAGGCATAGAAGGGCAAGACGGGACAGGATTTTCATTTAACGATTCTCCGGGTGGACCCTTTGCGGATTGCCATCATCTGATGTCAGCCCTCTAAGGATCTCAACACGGCGCCTGAACCTCGCGCTATCCAACGCCTTTGGCGCAAACTCCAGATACTTTCCATATTGGTCAGCCGCCGCTTCTTTTTTCTCGACTTTTTCGTAGAGCATTCCCAGACCACGGTGAGCTACCGAGTTCAATCGATTCAACTCCAAAGCTCGGAAATAGAGCTGTTCGGCCTTTTCCTGATTGGCTTTCCATGCCCGCTGGCCGTCCGCGGTCGCCGTCAATTTAGTCTCCTGTTCTTCCAAAGTCAGCTTATTCCTGGTCTTGGCTGACCGCTTTTTGGCGCCTGTCGTAAGCTCACTCTCAGTGATCTCTGGAGTCCGCGGACCTAGCGATCTGTAGGATTCGGCTAAATAGAAGACATTTTCCGAGGAGTCAGGATGAAAATCAACCAGCTTTTGACTTACAAATTTCGCCGAGCGAAAACGTCCCGCTGAAATCGCCAGCTCGACGTCATGCCTGTCAACCGCTTCCATTTGAGCGATAAATTGCGCTTTGGCAAGCCTTAACTCTTCAGCGGATATTGGCCTGGCTTTCCCATCAATTCTGCTGCCGATATAAGACACGCGATCCTCCAATTTTGGATGATCGCTGTAAAACGAGTTTAGTTGTTCTCCTTCAATATCTTTCTGCAAGAGCTTAAACGCATTAACCATCTCCTCCCGGGCATAGCTCGCGCCGGTTAAGCTTTTCAAGCCTTCGAGATCAGCTTCTTTTTCCAGCTCTCTGCTGTATCCGAAGATGCTAAGTTCCAGTATCAGCGGCGAGACATTGGCGATCACGTCGATCGCCATGCCGGCGCCTCCACTAATCGGGTTCCATGTTGCGATAGTGCTCAGTATGTTTATCGCCAGAACCTTCTTTCTGATGCTGCGATTTTGCGCATAAGTATGCCTCTTCGAAACGTGTGTGACTTCATGAGCAAATACACTTGCGAGTTGTCCCTCGTCGTCCAGCAAAGCCAGCAGGCCCGTATTGATATAGATCGATCCGTTTGGAAGCGCGAACGCGTTAGGCGTGGGATCTCTCAACGCGCGAAATCTCCACTCGACCCTTTCCATTTGCTTGTCAGGCGTCACCGCGTTTCCAACGCGATTCAGGTACTCTTCCAATCCTGCTTCGTGATAAACCAGGCCTTCCTTCTCAAAGCGTTTGTCCAGCAATTCGACCTGTTCCAACAAATCAAGATCTATCTTGTCGAATTTAAAGACTTCGTTTGTCTGGGTCTTGATTTGGGCGGGTGAACTTTGGGCTTTTAAATTGACGCCTGTGACCGGCAGCAGAGCTAAAGATAAACCGGTGGCGAGCAGAGAGGCCTGAAGTCGTTTTTTTAAATTCAAGACAGTCACTCTTGGATTCAGAGGTTTGAGATTGCTGGGAACTGATTCGAGCCGCATCCAAAAGAGCCTTTGGCCGTACGAGTATACCCGCCTCAACTCAAAAATGCTATACGCAGATTCCGCGAACAGTGCTTGTTTTCGCAACAAAACCGAAAATAATGCCATTACCGCGACCACTGTAAACCACGGAAAGGATGCGGACGTGACACAATTCTGTGATTATTGAAGCGTAAAAACTAGCCAACACTTTTTTCGATCAGAGTGAGAAAGGGGGGAAAATGAACTGTGAATCTCATCAGAGCCATTCACATGCTCACGGCAAGAATTGCGGGCACACCGCGATTCGACACGAGGGGCATACAGATTACCTTCATGACGGACATCTTCATTCGTCGCACGGCGACCACTACGACGAACATAAGCTGTCGGTGAGCGCCCAGAATCCGGCAGACTGCACACACACAGCTTGCAACGGGGATCACCGAGGGCACGGGGATGACAGCATTCCTCACGGTGACCACATGGACTTCATACATGAAGGACAGTTGCATCACCGGCACGGTGATCACTGCGACAATCACGGCTCTATTTCAATGTACCCTAAATCCCTGAGCCAACAGGCAACTGCTGCAGAACCAAAGAAAGTCGAAGAGGCCCCAATCGGCCAGGCAATATTAATTCAGTTACCCACCGATGATTTTTCGCGTGAGCCAGGCAAACGTTTCGTTAACGTTAGACCAAAGCAACATGAGCACAGGATCACGTCCACCCTGTTTACTGCTTGGGTTTTAGTTTGATTTCGAAGAGTTTTGGCCAGAGTTTTCCAGTGACGAAAAGTCGATCGGCACCCGCGTCATAGGCAATTCCGTTCAGAACGTTGGTCTGAGGGGTTCGGTCTGTGGCCGACAACAAACCAGTCAGGTCTATCCATCCCACAACCGCGCCGGAGTTCGGGTCGATTCGAACGATTCTGTCGTCTTGCCAGATATTCGCGAAGATTTCCCCTTTGACATATTCAAGTTCGTTGAGGTCTTCAAGCTTCTTTCCCCCAACCGTCACTTTTATGGTCCGTTCGACAGAAAAGTTCTCAGGGTTGATGAACCGAATTTCATCGGTTCCATCGCTGAGGATAAGCGAACGATCATCGTGGGTCAGGCCCCATCCCTCACCTGAGTAGGAAAATTCACCAGTACGTTCAAACGTCGCCGGATCGTAAATAAACCCTTTGCCGGCCTTCCACGTCAGCTGAAAGATTCTACCCTTAAATATCGTAAGTCCCTCGGCAAAGTATTGCGCGCTAAGGTCCACCTTTTTCAGTACGTTTCCCGATGCCAGGTCCACCCGGCGAAGGCTTGATCGGCCATTCAATCCGGTACTTTCGACCAAAACTCCATCCTGGATAACTAGTCCTTGTGTGAAAGCATAACTGTCATGTGGAAAAGTGTTTACAATCTCAAAGGTGTAGACCGGAGCGGAACGTAAAGCGACCGATTCCGCCACCACTGCTTGATGCTGCGACGAACTGCGTTCAGATCGACGCGTACAACCCAGGGAAAACAAAAGGACGAGGACCAAACCTGAAATCGGGGCAGACCACAGTCGGGAAGAAAACGAAGAAGATTGTTGCTTTGAGTAGCCTGGACGAAAAAGAATCATCTCTCCTCGGGGGGTGCGCAGGCATCCCGCCTGCCTCAACTATCGCTTTCACGGAAATTACGCCGATAAACGCACCAAGCCCCTTGCGCCCGTGGTAGTATCAGCGTTCCCCGGCAATGGTCCAACTTATTTGATTTGTCCCACTATTTGAGCTGCATTATTTTGCAGCGCTGGTGGCGGATTTTGACAAAGCCCGATCAATTGCCGCACGAATCCCTACTTCCGTAATGTCACTGACCTTGACTCCGTTTACAAATATCGTGGGCGTACTTGTTACGGCATAAGACTGGCCATCTGAAACATTCCTGGTCACTACCGTTGCATATTTCCCCGTATCGAGCGCGGCATCAAATTTAGTTCGATCCAGAGCCAGGTCGGTTGCATATTTCTTCAGCGATGCCACATCAAGAGCCTTTTGGTTCTTATAGAGAATCTCGATGTATTCGAAATACTTTCCCTGAGCCTCGGCGGCATGTGCGGCCTCGGCTGCCTTGCGTGCTTCAGGATGCATGTCCAGTGGGAAATCACGAATTACTAATCGAACTTTGTCGCCATAGCTGGATGCGACAGCCTGCAGCACCGGATGGGTTTCAGCACAATGCGGACACTCCATGTCGGTGAAAACGACTACAGTTACGGGGGCATTCACGTTGCCGCGCGATACACCGCCTTCAGTGGTAATAGCTTGAACTGGAGGTTCCGGTTGTTTCAAAAATACCTGAATACTGGCGCCTGCCCGAAGCCGCTGTGCCAAATCGTACTGAAGCTTGTTTGCCTGCTGCTGTTGCAGAAACTCTGCGATCTGTGCCTTTACCGAAGGCAGGTCACCCTGGATTTTTTCTTTGTTTTCCTGATAAAACTTTGTCACCTCCGCATCGGTGGGCTGAGTAAGTTTCGAGACTACTTCGGCCCGCATCAAGTCGTCACTGGTCACATTCCTTTTCTTTGCTTCTGCGGTCAGCAGAGTGTCGTTTATTTTGGCATTGATGGCATCCATCTCAGCACTAAATATCTGCGAAGCCATCTGGAAAATAAATGGCTTCAATCGTTCGTCCAAATCACCAACGGTGATCTTTCGCCCGTTGACAGTTACAAGGACCGTGGTCGGTGGAAGTCCGGTCCCATTGACGTCAGCACCATTAACCACCTGATTCGCGGCTCTTAACTTGGCCACATACTGGGCGCCAATTTCCATCGCCTTCTGATTGCGGAGGTAATCATTAATCTGTGTCCGCATGGCAGCCAACTCAGCGCCATTCATCTGTTGTTTATTTGCATTGTAGAACGCTGTAATCTCCTCCTCTGTTGGAGCGGTTACCTTACTCTTGACCTGTTGATCGACCAGTTGTTGAACAGTCACTCCGATTTTTTTCGCTTCGTTCTCAAGAAGCAATTCCCCGATCATTTGGTCCAGTGCAGGTTGGCGCATCTTAACAGTTTCCGCGTCCTGGCCTTGAACAACAGTTTGCAACTCCTGGTCCGGCAAGTCCGCCAGCTTTATCGGCTGGCCATTCAGCAGCGCGAGTGTACCGGGCGGCAAAGGTGTCGGTGTCGGCGTAGCAGCGGCAGCAGCAGCCTGAGACGGGGATTTAGCCGGTGTGTCCGCTGGCTTGGCCGGAGACGGCTTCGTACCAGGGCCGGTCGGTCGCGGCTTCGACCGTTGAGTTTGTCCGGAAACTCCGGAAACAAGAGCTAGAATAAGAAGAAATACTGCTGCTAAGAGTCTGTTGGCGTACATTGAAAGTTCTTTCTCTCCAAGGGCAAAAATCAGTCTCCGGGTTGGTGATGATATTTAACATCGATTACAAACTCGGACCGGCAGTTGCATATTTCGGCCTTACAATAAAGCGCAAAAGCGAGGGAAATCAGTTTGAGCGATGGCCTCAAAGCAGGGAAAACAGCTCTTATGCTCCTCCATCGCCCGGGATATTTCCCAACATTGCGATCAGGGAACAGTCCACCTCAGGTCCAGTGATCGAAACACTGGATCCGAGGAGTTTGCAATTGTAGGGCGATCAAACCATTTGAAGCGGTGCAATCTCTCGAGAGAGACGTTCAACGACCTCGGCAATTTCGTCGTATTCAAATGGTTTACCGATTACGGAATTTACCAGAGTGGCATATTCGCCCTCCAATTCCTCCAAACCGCCGTAACCTGTTACAAGAACCGTCTTTAAGTGAGGGAAGCGTTGCCGAATATGTCGAGCAAAAGTCCATCCGTCCATTTCCGGCATCGAGAGATCGGTGAGCACTATATCGACGCTGAATTCGGACAACCGCTGCAGCCCCTCGCGCCCGCTCGCCGCAGATATCACCTCGTGATTCATACTTTCCAGTGTTTCGACCAGCGTCATTCGGACCAGGTCTTCATCGTCAACTACCAGTATTCGTGTCCTGAGCCCTTCGTCTGTTTTGAAGGGAACAACGTTGACGGGTGCCCGATTCGTCAGCGGCAGACATATTGTAAACGTACTGCCCATCCCTGAAATCGAGTCCACGTTTATCGAACCCGAATGCCGTTCAATGATTCCATAACTGACGGCCAGCCCAAGACCAGTTCCCGCATGACCCTTTGTCGAGAAGAACGGCTCGAAAATATGCTTGCGGACAGTTTCCGGCATTCCCTGGCCAGTGTCGGATATTGTGATGCGAACCTGAGCACCCTCCAGTCGCGATTTCACGGATAGCTGCCCTCCGTCGGGCATTGCATCCAGAGCGTTAATAATTATGTTCGTAAAGACTTCACGCAACTCCGAAGGTGACGCCATCACCCGTCCGCCTTCCCCAAAGCTGAGGTTAATCTCGTACTGGACTCCCCGCGCCAGCGCATCATCGCGCCACCTGGTACGTGTCAACTCGATTACGTCGCGCAAAAGATCGTCAACTTCGACCGCTTCCATCTTGTCACCGGTATGCCGGCGCGAGAAATTCTGAAGCCTTCGAACCGTCGCAGCCCCGTCAAGCGCGGCCTTTTCTATAACTTCAAGTCCACTTCTGAAGATGGGATCTGAAATTTGTCTCTTCAACAGTTGTGCGCGCCCAAGGATCGGCACCAGCAAATTATTGAAATCGTGAGCAACACCAGCGGCGAGTTGACCGACGGCCGCCAGCTTGTTTGCTCGTTCCAATTGTTCGGCTGCGCCACGTTCGTCTGTAACGTCACGAGTTACAGCCAGCACGCTGGTAATCTTACCGTGAGATTGCACCGGCGTGAATGTTGTTTTGAACCAGCGGTCGTCACCTCCGCTCCCAATAAACCTTGCCTCGTATGATTCGTTCGAACCTTGAAACACTCTTCCGACGCACGCCACCACCCCACCGAGGTCTTCGATGTGGACAAGTGACGCAACGTCAAACGTCGACTCAAGGTTGACGGAATAGCCCGTCAGTTCGCAGAATTTCTGGTTGGACCAGGTCACGCGCCCCCTCGAGTCGAATGTAAAAATCGCTTCTTGAGCGCCCTCTACCAATTGCGCGGCAAATTCACGTTGCGTTCGCGCATCTTCCTCCGCCCGGCGTAGTTCCGTGATATCACGGGCTACACAGATAGATCCCCTTGCACGGCCTGTTGAATCAACCGGCTCTACCGTTATCTGAATGGCCCTCGAATTACGCTTTGTGACGATCTCTTTTACTACACGAAGTCCGTTCATTATTGCCGGACCGACAAAACATTCCTGCCCGGATCCAGTCGCAAGAATCTCACAGCAACGCTTGCCGATCAGAGACTTGATATCTGCGCCCTCCATTTCCGCCCCCGCCCGGTTTGCTCTTATCAGCGTTGCCTTTTCATCGAACAGGAACACGCCGTCTGACATGCTGTCGAATGTCTTTTCCCATTCGCCTTTGGCATCGCGGATCTGTTCGAAAAGCTTTGCATTACTGATCGAAACCGCAATCTGGCTTGCGACGGCCATCAGACGCTCGATGTCATCCGTTTGAAATTGCGACCGTGAATAGCCCTGTACCTGAAGTGTTCCTACGACGCGGTCAAATGAAATTAGCGGTAAATAAAGCACCGATTCCGGGATGCGAGGATCATCGTCGATGCCGACAACATGAACAGCATTCGACTCCGGTCTTGTTGCAAATTGATCCACCAACACCGGCTTTCTGCTGCGAATACACCTGCTGTGGTCGCCCAGTCCGAGTTTAACTGATGGCAGTTCCGAAACGTCGAACTCCCTTCCATCGCCCCAGGCAAATGCAGGTGTAATATAAAGCTCTCGCTCATCGAACAGCGAGATGAGAAACCCGGATGCCTCGAGCTGTGTCTTTATATACCTATGTGCCGCCCGACAAATACTGGGCAGATCGAAGGTTAGAGAAAGTTCCTGTCCAAGGCTGTTTAATGCAGCGACGTGCGATGCACGATCTTGCGCCTGTTGGGCGGCGATCTCGGCATTCATGGTAAGCGTGCGCTGTTCGCGCCAGGAACGTTCAAGTTCGTCGGCCATCTTCGAAAAGGCGCGTCTCAGCAGGTTTGCCTCGCGGGTTATAACAAAGCCTGTGCCTGGTCTCGCTGCCAGGTCGCCACGGGCCAGGCGGAGGGCATAACTTTCAAGTTCAACCAGGGGACGGGCGAGTCGGTTTCCAAAAGCGTTCGAGACGAGTAATGCCAACAGCACCAGCCCAAGCAATTCCTCAAGTAATTCAAGGTTGTGCCATGCCAACGCCTGCTCAACAGGAGACATTGGCATCGAAACAATCACCTTCCAGCCAAGCTCATTGTAAGTCGACCACGCAACACTGGTTGATCGACTCTCATCAATGTGGCCGCCGGCAGACTTAAACGCGGCAACTGTTTTGAAACCTTGAAGATTCTCAGAAGCGACTCGAAATATGGGGTCATCCGCCAGGGTTACATCCGTCTGAGCATTTGCCGGATCTCCACCCGAATCGGCAACGATATGCGAATCGGAATCGATTATGACAACCTTTGGATGCGATTGTTCACTCGAAATGCGTAATGCAAGGTCGGAAAAGACCGTAGGTTTGTACCACGCAGTGATCTGGCCGATCGGAACGTTACCGTCGTTCAGGATTGGCACAGCAATCGCCGCTGTTGGCGTAACCACCCCTTTATGTACGCTGAAAATTCCCGCTGAAACTGCATGTTTCGGATCAGGCAGTTGTTGGAAACCCCGCCCGTCACCGTCGCGCGCCCCGCTCGAACCGTCGAACCCGGCGGAAGTGGAGGCTGAAACTGCGATCGTTCTTCCCGCTGTATCAGAAATGTAGACTCCGCTTAAATTCTCCTGCCTGCCCTGCAAAACGGATAGCATCGCATCGAGCTGTTTAGCGTCCGTCAGTGGGATTTTCTGCAGGCGAATCAGATCGGCCAGGTATGCGAGTGATTTATATGTTCCGCTCACGCTTGCACTTAGCGCTCGTCGTGCAGACACTGCTTTTGCCAGAGTCTCGAGTTGTGCCCTCTCATTAGCCTGGGCTGCCTCTGATTTAGAGGTAGACGCAACTCCGAAACTCGCCGTTAGACCTATCGCGAGCACCATTATTATGCCGACAGTAGCAGCCAGACCGACGCGAAATCCCTCTTCCGTTCGTCCGCGCAGATAGCTGATATACGAAAATAGTATTAGCAGCAATTCACCGATCAACGCGTTGACGACGCCATTGAACACTGAACGAAACGTGCTCAATGAAGTTGTAAGCAATAGGTTCCTGAAGACGAAACCCTGCACGCCGGCATTTACCCAGCACCCAAAAACCAGCCAATAAGTTATGGCGGCATACAGGGGTCTCCAGCCTCTTCGTTTACAAAAATAGCCGATCCACGCTCCTTCGCCGGCAAGTAGCAGGAGCGAGAGAGGGAAAGGCTGCGTCCAAAGCCAAATCGTTCGGGAGCCGGCAATCGCACCGGCGACGCCCCCAAAGACGGGGCCACGCCGTGCCGCAAAGGCCACAACCAACGCGGAACCTATAATTAATGATAATTTAGGGAATAACTGGAGCGGGAAACAATTGGCATAGAAACCCAAAAGCCCCACGCTAAGGATCAGCGCGAGTTCCGACAGCAATTTGTTTCTGCCCGATGTCTTCATCTGAAACATTGGAGGCGCGTCCGGAAATCGGTTCTGTTCGGTCAGTCGTAGGCTGTGCGTAGTCAAAAAGCCAGCTTCTCGACAAGACAGCCTTAGAATCAACTCTGAGTTTGGGTCACGTGTTTTTGAAGTTTACTTCACAGGCAATAAGGAAAAACAAGCCAGTCGCATCGGTTAAATCCTTAAAGGTCCAAAAAAATGTGCCTTCGAGGAGGGGGTTACGGTGTGGGGTCAGTGGTAGGATTCAGCTGTTCTCTTTCCGAACATTAACTTCAACAAGACATCTGAGGCTATCTAAAGTGTCGATTTCGTCGACTGCCTTATCATCTCTTATACGAATAATTCGAGGAAAACGCAACGAAAATCCGCTCTTGTGTCGTATGGATTCGTGAACTCGATCGAAAGTCACCTCAAGAATGACCTTTGGCTCGACCAGACGCACCCTCTGGTCGGACTTAAAGTACCATCCTCAATTCTGCCAGATTTCGAATGCATAAGTCGTCAGTAGTGCATTAATTCAGGTGCCACCCTTACCGCGTCTGAATGATCCGGATGACCGAAAATTTCCGGATGAAGTATTCGCGCCAGGATTTCGACCCCATCCACGACGCGTGGCCCCGGCCGGCTGAAATACGATGTCGCATCAACTGCCCAAACCTCTCCACTTTTAACCGCAGGCAAATCCGTCCAACCGGCCGGCAGGCGCGTCTGTTTTAACTGTCGAAGGGTGTCTTCTTTGTAGAACCCGCATGGAATCAACACGATCACCTCTGGGCCATATTCCTGGATCGCCTCTACCGTTGTCGTCACCGACGCAGCCCCGGCACGTCCGAAGGCATGGTCGCCACCGGCCAGCGCAACCTGTTCGGGAACCCAATGTCCGGGAGCAAAAAACGGTTCCAGCCATTCCAGCATCAGGGTACGCGGTCGACGAATATCGCCAGAGGTCTTACGTCGAATTAGCTCGATACGAGTTTCAAGTTCTTCAACCACCCTCGCCGCAACCGCTTCACGTCCGGTCAATTGACCAACAGTCCGAATGTTGCCCAAAATGTCCGCAATCGTACATGGTTCCAGCGACACAACCGAGACTTCACCTTCAAACAACCGAGCGGCCGACTGCACAGTTTTATAGCTCACAGCACAAACGTCGCAAAGTTCCTGAGTGATAATCAGATCGGGCCGTAACGCAAGCAATCGTTCTTCGTCCAGGTCATATATCGATCCATGTCCGTCCAACTGGGTCCGAACAGCATGATCAATCTCGATGCTTGTCATCGTTTCGTGCGAAATTCGACTGGCGGTTAAGCGAGATTTCCCAGCAACCGAAGATGGATAGTCGCATTCGTGAGTCACTCCCACCAGCGATTCTTCCAGGCCAAGAGCACAAACAATCTCAGTTGCCGAAGGCAGCAAAGACACAATCCGCGGAGTGTTTGAAGTCATTCGGATTCCAATTCATTAAGGTGCCAGGATCTGGCGCGCGATCGCCGACGGAAATTTAGGGGGCCGGAACATTCTTTTGCAACCAGAATGTGGATAATACAGCGAAAACAGGCTTGAACGCATGTTGGAAGCCTCAGCATCCTGCAGATTGGCTGCCCAGGCAACCTGTAATTGACCGTATTTGTCTTTATCTGTCTCCCGAATCCATTTTTGTCATCGTTTGATTCACCACTCTTAACTATTTGGGCCTGTTCAGACGGCATGTTTCAAGACCGCGTCTCCGGCGGCCAGTTCAGATGCTCGCCCGTGGTTTCACGTGACCGGCGCGAGGGGTTAGAATCTATTTAGCGGTGTGTTTTGAAACGCACAGACAGTTTCGATGATTGCCGATAGAGGTCACAAGTTGGCAAAAGTTACGGGGGAAAGCTATGCAGGAAGACCTTCAGCGAAGATTTGAAGGGACGGTTGACCACATTGCCATTGAATCGCAGGATTTGAGCCGCGATGTCGCCGAATATCAGCGGATGGGTTTTCGTCTCGAAACCATGTACGAGGATTGGGCTATGCTTCGCGACAACAAGGGTTTTGGGATTGCCTTGCTACCTCCCGGCTCGAAGCACCCGCAACACATTGGACTTCGGGTAGAGACACTTGAAGCACTGAAAGCGGCTGCGGAGAAAGAAGGACGCCCAATCAAGGAACATCGCGATCGTTCGATTTCCTTTTATACAAAAGGGGTTGGTGGACGAGCGGTCGAAGTGATCTATTATCCTCCGGAGTTTGGAGCGCACAGTTTAGGTGCTGGAGAATAGAGAGAAAAAGCCGAGGAAAGCTTCCCTGGCACCACATTCCTGAAATCCGCGTTCACCGGAATGCCGGGAAAGTGATTCCCGGGATTTGCTCAAATCTGCGCAAATTCGAAATTCATCGGAGACATTGCTTCCGGTTGAAGTTAGCAGTTAAATTCTTAAACCAAAGCCGTTGGTTGACGCATCTTAAACGTGGCGCTTAGAATCATTTAGTTCGCTCTTGCCTTCCTTCTCGGGCAGACACGAGAGTCGCTTTGGAGTATTCTGAGGAAGCAGGTGTCTGATCATGTCGCTCTTATTTTTTGAATTCCTGGGAACAACTGAATTAATGGTCATTCTTGTGGCGGCTCTCGTTCTATTTGGGCCGCGTAAACTCCCTGAGATCAGCCGTCAGATAGGCAAAGGTCTGGCAGAATTCAGGAAGGCCTCGGATGACTTTCGCCAGACGTGGGAAAAAGAGGTTCAGCATGAGTTTACTTTGAAAGACGCTGAAATGAATGGGGCAATTATACCTGAGGAAAAGCGGGTCACTGAAAACACCATTGGCCGGGGCCAGGCTTTGACCGGCCAGATTGACGTTGACCCTTCGGCTGCGGCTGATTTCAACGCCACGCCGATCGAGAGCGAGACGAGTATCAAAGCTCCTGCTCAGCCTGAAATTATTCCTGAGCCGACGCAAAAGCGCGATTGGCTTTAGAAAGCAGGACAGCGTGGGGACCTGTACGAAACGATTCTGCTGAGTTGTCCTTCATAGGTTTGTGCGATGCACACATAATGCCTGGTTCCAGCTTCTCTCGGATATCTGCTTGCCATCGTGGTCGAGTTTGGGAATCCCCCTCGAATTCAAATGGTTTTGTGGCTTTGCCTCCCGGTATGTCTTAAAACTATGACGTACCGGGGTCTGTATAAAAGGTGACAGGTAAACCGTGACAAGTGACAGGGAAAAGCGAGTAAGTCGATTCTAGTGCGAAATCCTGGGAAGTCCGGTGAGTTTGTTTTACGCTCAGTTTAATTATCTAGTTAGCGGATCAAGCAACAGAGCGGCCGTTAGCACCCGAGCTTCCTGTCACCTGTCACCCGTCACGTTTTAGTATGTAAGCATTTGACGGTTTCCCCCAGTTGTCTTTAGAAGCATGGCCACTTTTTTTCAGGGAAGAATAAAGGATAACTCGCCGGAGGATGATCAGGGCGGGCAAATGTCATTTCTGGAGCATCTTGACGAGCTCCGGACGCGCCTCGTGCGCTCGTTTATTTTCATTTTCGTCGCTTTCATCTGCTGCTGGTTTTTTTCCAACCACATTTACAATTTCCTGGCACGTCCCGTTCAAAAGGCGTTGGCTGAGGCTCAGCAGCGTGATGTTGGACTCTCTGGAATTACGGGTCAGGAGGCGGCAGGACAACTTTCGAACATGAAAGAGAATGAAACCGCGCGGTTTATATTCTCTGAAACAACAAAAATGGGCCCTGGCGTGATCCCGCCCGGAACAACAGTTCTGGCAAGGGCATTAAAGGACAGCCAGGGATCGATTGCTCTTTACACCGATGAACCGTTGATTGCAGGCACGACCATAATTCCGAAAGGCGTCAAGCTGCCTATTGATCGCAGCGGGCCGCTTGGAGGTATCGACGACAAACTGATCGTTACGACGGCGATCGAACCGTTCTCGCTGTACCTGAAGGTTTCGATCTATGCGGCGATTGGCCTCGCAATCCCCTTCCTTTTGTGGCAAATCTGGGGATTTATTTCACCGGGGCTGTTCCCGCACGAACGCGGTTATGCCCTGCCGTTTATCTTCCTTTCGAGCATCTCGTTCCTGGTTGGCGCTATTTTCGCCTATTACATCATCTTTCCGCCGGCTGCCCGCTATCTGTTGGGCCTGGGCCAGGATTTCCGTCTTTTGTTGAAAGCCGACGACTATTTCGACTTTATTATCCTGGTCATGCTGGCAATGG
>WNFR01003309.1_pt1 | contig 16715 bp, 13 predicted proteins | sample 5400221 | NCBI WGS metagenome assembly WNFR01 (sample SAMN13153357, study PRJNA577476) | soil metagenome | isolation source: 40 cm soil under Madrone tree | place: USA:California | collected 2016-06-14
AAAACCATCTCGGTGGAATGTTCCGCGGGGTTCCCGCCCTCCTCCGCCGCGAAAGTCGCCGCTGCTGAAAACAGGCCGAGCGCGCACACAACAAGGCTGTAATAAACGTTGCGCACTTGCTTCATCGGGCCTCTCTCGTAGGGGTACCAGGGGTGGGGGGTGCCTGCAGGACGCGGCGCGCTATTTCTGCCGCAAGTTGTCCCGTAAGGGTTTCGATCTCTCTTTTTGCCCCGGCAAACTCTCCGGCCACGCGCCCTTTCGCCGCATTCACTTCCGCATCGGCTTTGCTTCGAGCATCCTTCAGTGCCGCGGCGTGCTCTTCCATCAATTTCCTGCGGTCGGCTTCCTGCTCCGCGTACACCTTTGCCCGGGCCTGCCTCAGCGCTTCTTCGTATTGCCGCACTTTTTCGGCAGCCGCGGCCTGCGCCGCTTCCGCCGCCTTCTGCGCGCCAATCGTCCGCGCGTCGCGCTCCGCCATCACCTTCAACAATGGCTGGAAGAAAATCGACCGCATGATGACGTAGAAAAGCAGGACGATGACCGCTACGGGCACAGCCCGGAGGAACAGTTCGCCTAGTTGGTGAACCAAATCAGACATGAAATTGTTTCGCCTAAAATTTCAGGAAGGCAGCCTCGCCGAATCCCCGACCCGGTAGGAGCATACGGTCGGCCTTGCGCCGCCTTACGGAACAATAATTTATATCATCCACCCCGACTCTCCGTCAACGAATCGCACGGCTCTCGGGAGCCTGAAAATCACGTTCCTCGCTATAATTCTGAAGCACTTCTAATGCGCGTTCCACCGGCCATTTTGGCGCGCGGGAGTCTCCATGACCAAGACGTGGCAAACGAAATTAATTCACTCCGACGCCAAAATTCCCACCGGCTATAAATCCCTCGCCACGCCCGTCTATCGCGGCTCCACCACCGTGTTTCCCTCCGCCGCCTCCGTCAAGGACACCTGGGACCAGAACAAAGTCGGCTACACCTACGGCCTCTACGGCACACCTACCGCCCTCGAACTCGCCGCGCGCATCTGCGAACTCGAATCCGGCAAGCACACCATCCTCGCTCCCGGTGGCCAGGCCGCCATCTCGCTCATCAATTTCGCGCTGCTCCAGGCCGGCGACCACATCCTCGTTCCCGCCAGCGTTTACTACCCAAACCGCAAACTCACCACGCAACTTCTCTCGCGTTTCGGCGTCACCGCCACGTTCTACGATCCGCTCATCGGCGCCGGAATTTCCTCGCTCATCCAGGAAAACACCCGCCTCGTCTGGACCGAATCCCCCGGCTCCATCACCATGGAAGTTCAGGACATTCCCGCTATCGCCGCCGCGGCCCATGCGCGCAACGTCAGAGTCGTGACCGACAACACCTGGTCCGCCGGCGTGCTCTTCGACGCCTTCGCCCACGGCGTCGACATCACCATGCAGGCCGTCACCAAATACATCGGCGGCCACAGCGACCTGCTGCTCGGCTCGATCACCGTCCGCGACGACACCATCTACCAGCGTCTCGGCGTCACGCAGCAGATGCTGGGCTTCGCGGTGTCGCCCGACGATTGCAGCCTTGCCCTCCGCGGTTTGCAAACGCTAGCTGTTCGTCTGTCGGCAATTGAAAACTCCGCACTCGCCGTTGCCAAATGGCTTGCAGAACGCTCCGAAGTCGAACTGGTCCTGCATCCCGCGCTACCAGCCTGCCCCGGCCACGAATTCTGGAAGCGCGATTTCCTCGGCTCTTCCGGCGTGTTTTCACTGGTGTTCAAGCCCGGCCCTACGCAGGAGCACGTTTTCGCCTTCGTTGACGCTCTGAAACTTTTCAAGGTGGGTTACAGCTGGGCAGGTGTTACAAGTCTCGCCGTTGCCTACAACATCGGCCGCATTCCCGGCCGGCCTCCCTACGATCACCGCATCGTCCGCCTCAACATCGGCCTCGAGTCCACCGCCGACCTAATCGCCGACCTCGAGCAAGCCCTCCCAAAATTGCGCGCCTGACGCTTTTTTGGAGTGCGGCAGCTCTGCTGCCGCTTTTGAGACGTAAGCAGCGGCAACCGAATTAACTTTATGTACTTATTTATTATCTTCATATATAGTTCTTGACCGTAAAAGCGGTGGCAGAGCCACCACACTCCAAATGACTTCGCCACTCACTCGCGAATTACCGCTCCGGGATTGGCCGCATAGTCCGATGCACAGATTGTCGGAGGCTGGGACTTTTATCGTTACCGCAGGAACCTATCAGAAGCAAACTTTCTTCGATACGCCATCCCGATTAACCCGGCTCACAAATCTCCTGCTTGAGTTGGTGGAGAAGCACGAGTGGCAACTCCATGCCTGGGCCGTTTTCTCGAACCATTATCATTTCGTGGGGGAATCCGGCGACGCAAAGAGGCTCAGGAAATTGGTGCGAGAATTGCATTCGAGAAGCGCAAAGGCCATCAACCGCGAGGATCACTGCGAGGGGAGAAAGGTCTGGTTTTCTTACTGGGAGTCTCGGATTACGTTTCACAAGTCATTTTTGGCAAGGTTGAACTACGTTCATGAGAATGCAGTGCGGCACGGATTGGTGCTTAAAGCCAGTGCATACACCTGGTGTTCTGCGGGATGGTTTGAGAGGAAGGCAGATCGCGCTTTCTTTCGAATGGTTCGTTCGCTTCCGACGGATCGGGTGAGTGTCCCAGATGATTTTGTGGTGGCGGCTACATCGTGAAAGCGGTGGCAGAGCCACCGCACTCCAAAAAAGACTTCTTCTTGGTGCGAATTCCCTACTCCTCCCGCGCCACCGCATCATAAACAAACCGGAACCTCGACGGATTCTTATCCTTCCCAATCACCATCTCGACTTCTTCCCACAACTGCAATCCGTCCGGCGAAACCTCGTACGTCCTGGTCAGCGACCCCTTCTTCGGCAGCGGCGAAGTGCTCACCAGTTTGCCGCTGTCCCATTTCGCCTCCACCACGTCCGTTCCCACTCCCGCGGGCGAGTCCGGCTTGTGCCCATCGGTATAAAAAATCGTCTTTCGTCCCTGGTCGCCGAACATTTCCACGATCGGATCCTTCTCGGTCTTCCGCGCCAGCTTCAGCCGGACCGAAGGATCGATCAGTTCTGCGTACCGTTGGCGGTCTTCAGAAGTGTCCTTTTGCGGTCCGCCGTTCCCTCGCTGTCCACCGCCAATGCCCGGGCCGCCCATGCCACCGCCCGGAAAGCCGATGTGGGGCCCGCTATTTCCTCCGTGGCCCTGGTTCGGATCGTTCACCTTGCGCTGGTTGGATCTGGCCTTCGGATCATCGCTTTCGTCGCGATTCAGTTTCCATGCCCCCAAAATATTGGTCCGGGGAACAATCTTCACCGGCGGGGGAGGCGGCGGCTCGTTCGTCGACCTCTGTGAAGCCACTGGTGCGATGGGCCCCGGAGGCGCTTGCGCAACCGCTACTCCTGTGAGCAGCAAACCGACCCCGCCGAAAATTATGATTTTGCTCGCTTGCTTCATGTCCGTCTTTCCTTGAGGGAGCGCCTGGCGCGAAGTCCCTCTAAATTCATTCCCGTACGATGCCGCGAAAGTTCCCCGAGTGGCTCGCGGGCCGCACGGCTCGCTTGACGAACCATCTTACCGCCGGGGACGGCGCACGTCAGTAGCACCCTGCGGGTCTCCCTATTTTCGCGGGAAGCGCGGAAGTGTTATCCTCTCACGGGCTTTTGTATCAACAAATTCCAAAGCCTTAAACCTGGGCCCGCCCGCGCCGCGCCCTCCCAAAGGGAAGACGTTTTGGCGGAGACCATGGAAAACAACTTTACCTATGCCGCGCCATACCTCGGCCGGCAGTCCTACGAACTTTACAGTGAAGACGAGCATGCGACCTGGGCGGAACTCGTCCGTAGGCGTACTCTTCAGATCGAACAATTTGCGTGCAAGGAATATCTCGAAGGCTACCAATTCATCGGCATGGAAGAGGCCCGTCTGCCGAATCTGAAGCGGATTTCCGAGCGGCTGATGCCTCGAACCGGCTGGAGTACCACTCCTGTGAGCGGCTTTCTTCCCGCCCCCGCCTTCTTCGAAATGCTCGCGAATCGCGAGTTTCCTTCGACAACCTGGCTGCGGGACCGCAGCTCGCTTGAGTACACACCTGAGCCCGATATTTTCCACGATGTCTTCGGGCATGTGCCCATGCACGCCCACAAGGTTTTCGCCGAATTCCTGGAACGCTATGGCGAGATCTGTGTGACGACGGAAGATCCAGACGTTCTCGAACAACTCGGAAGGCTTTTCTGGTACACGGTCGAATTTGGACTGATTCGGCAAGGCGGGGAGCTCAAGATGTTCGGGAGCGGAATCATCAGCTCGCACGGTGAGTGCACAAATGTTCTCGAGGGAAGATGTGAAGTGCGCAGGTTCGAGCTCGATGCGGTCCTCAATACGACGGTCAAGGTCGATGAAATTCACAAAGTCCTCTTTGCCATCGACAGTTTCGACCAAATGTATGAGGCATTGCTCCAGGCCGAATTGAAATTCTTTCACGCCTCAAGAAAATAAAAATGTTCAATCGCAAGTTTCTCGCGTCCGCGACCCTCTTGCCCACCGTTGACTCTGGCGGCACTCTGCAATGGCCTCTGCTTAAAAGGGTGACCTGCCCCGCTTGCGGCCGGTAGCGGGTGTAGAATTCGTCTTTTCCGTTGGTCGGAGGGAACCGTGCTCCGAGCCTATCTCTCGCTACTCGCTTTTCTCGCCGCGCTCACCGTTGGACTTGCGCCCTCAGCCGCGAATCCCTCCGCTAATCTCAACGGTGTTGTGTATTCCGAAGCCACCAATCAGCGCATCCCTCACGCTTCCGTCTGGCTGTGCGACGACGGCGGAAACCGCTTGGTGGAATCCGTAACCACCGATAACGGCGAGTTCGCGTTTCCGGGTCTGCGCGCTGGCCCTTACATCCTGAAAATCACGGCGCCGGGATTTGTTCCGCTCGAAATGAATGTGGACGTGAATTTCGGCACCGAACACGGCATCTCCGTCTTCCTCAAGCCCGCGGGAAAATCTCTGAAAGAGCAGCCGTCCGACCCATCGATTTCCGCGCATGAACTTTCCATGCCCGCCGCCGCTAGAAAGCTCGTGGACTCCGGCAAGAAAAAGCTTTACGCCGGCAACAATGCCGAAGGCGCTCTGCGCGATTTCGAAGCAGCTGTCGCAAAAGCTCCCAACTACTACGAGGCCTACTATCAGATGGGAATGGCCTGCCTCGCGCTGCAAAAACCCGCCGACGCCGAAAAAAATCTGCAAACCTCCGTCGCCCTCAGCAATCAAACCTATCCTGACGCTGTCCTCGCCCTGGCTATTCTCCTGCTCGGGCGCCACGATTCCGCGAATGGCGAACCGCTCCTGCGCCGCGGGCTCGAACTCAATCCCAACTCCTGGGCCGGCTACTACGAATTGGGAAAACTCGAGCTATATCGAATGCATCTGGAACCCGCTCTGGACGCGGCTCAAAAAGCGGAATCACTGGCCCCGCAGCAACCCAAGGTTTACCGGCTGCTTTCCCTGATCCATCTCCGCCAGAAAAATTATCAGGCCGCCCTCGCCGATCTCGACGCCTACATCCGCCTCGATCCCGACAGCCCCGAAGGCCACACCGCAAAACAGATCCGCGCCGACACCCAGCGCCATCTCGAAAATCCCCATCCTTGATTTTTCTGGATCCGCCAACTGACCTAATAGCAACTTGTCATCCTGAGGAACGCGCAGTTTGCGCCCCGAAGGACCTCAACTGACAATGCTTCCTAGGTCGAAGTGAAAGTTAATTCCTAGTTGCGGGGAGGGTTGTTCAAGCAAGCCAGCGGTCGAGGTCTCGCGCCCGATCCAGCAGCACCAACGCTCCTAGCTCTCGAAATTTCTTCGCGCGTTCCCGGAAATCGTACGAATTCTTCGGCAAGATCGCCATGAACAGCACGCCCGCCGCCTTAGCCGACAATGCATCATCGACGTTATCTCCAAGATACAATGCCGATTTCGGATCTCGCTCTCTTAAAATCGCGAGCAGGCCATCCGGATGCGGCTTTTTCCGCGCATCGTCCATCGTCACCACCTTGCGGAAATGTTTCGCCGCGGGCCACCGTTCGAACGAATATTCGAATTCCGGCCGCGTTCTCCCGGTAAATAAATTCAGCTCCCGCCGCTTCGCCCACTTTTCCACCAGTTTCGGCGTTACCAGCCATTTTTCCTTGGCCACATTTCCCGGCTTACCGTTGCTCCCCCAATAAAACGGTCGAAACGCCTCGCGCGCCTCTTCATACGTCGTCGGCACGCCGCTTGCCGTCGCCCACTGCGAAACCATCATCCAGTCGTCGTTATTCCCCGGCTGGCGTTTCCATTTGTGCAGGTCCGCCCAGGTCGCTTTCTTTCCCGTCAGCTTCTCCACCGTCTGCAGCGCCGACCGCCAGAATGTCTCCTTCACGTCAATCAGCACGCCATCCACGTCAAAAATCAGAGTCTCCGGATCGACCTTCTCCACCGCTCGTTTCGCCACGTCCCTAGTCCTTTCCAGTTCCCCTTTAGTGTACCCGCTCCCCCCTCGTTTTCTTGCCGCTCCCTGAACCGCCTTGCTACACTTCCTGCGTCGCGCTTTTGCCTGACGAAGGAATCTTTCATGCCCTCTTTTCCCGGTGTCGATTTCATCGACTTTGATTCCCAGCTCAACGACGAAGAAAAACTTGTCCGCCAGACCGCGCGCCAGTTCGTCGACAACGAAATCATCCCCGTCATCGAAAAGCACAGCCGCGAAGGAACTTTCCCCAAGCACCTGATCCCGCAACTCGGCGAACTCGGCTTCTTCGGCGCCAATCTTCACGGCTACGGTTGCGCCGGAATGTCCAACGTCGCCTACGGCCTGATGACCCAGGAACTCGAGCGCGGCGATTCCGGCCTGCGCAGCTTCGTTTCCGTGCAGGGCGCGCTGGTGATGTACCCGATCTACTCCTTCGGCAACGACGCGCAAAAAGACAAGTGGCTGCCGCGCCTGCAATCCGGCAACGCCGTCGGCTGCTTTGGCCTCACCGAGCCGCAATTCGGCTCGAATCCCGGCGGCATGCTCACTCGCGCGGTGAAAAAGGGCAACGAGTACATCCTGAACGGCGAAAAAATGTGGATCACCAGCGGCTCGCTCGCCGACGTCGCCGTCGTCTGGGCCAAAACCGAAGACGATAAAATCCGAGGCTTCCTGGTTGAAAAAGGCACACCCGGCTTCAAGGCCTGGGACGTCCACGGCAAATGGTCGCTGCGCGCTTCCGTCACCTCCGGTCTCTCGTTCAGCGATTGCGCCATTCCCGAGGAAAATCTTCTCCCCGGCGTCACCGGCTTGCGCGGCCCGCTCAGTTGTCTCAATCAGGCACGCTACGGCATCGGCTGGGGCGCCCTCGGCGCAGCCATGGCCTGCTACGACACCGCTCTTCAATACGCCAAAACGCGCAAGCAGTTCGCGAACAAGCCCATCGCCTCTCACCAGCTCGTCCAGGAAAAACTCGCCTGGATGATCACTGAAATCGTCAAGGGACAGTTGCTGGCGCTTCACGTCGGCCGCCTGAAAGACAAGGGCAAGGCCGACGCCTCGCACATCTCCATGCTGAAAATGAACAACGTCGGTATCGCCCTCGAAACCGCGCGCAAATCACGCGACATCCTCGGCGCCAACGGCATCGTCGACGACTACTGCATCATGCGCCACATGAACAACCTCGAAAGCGTTTACACTTACGAAGGCACCAACGACATTCACAAACTCATTATCGGAGAAAAAATCACCGGCATTTCCGCCTTTGTGTGACCCCATGAAAAACTACGCCAAATTTTTCGCTGCAGTCCTTCTCGCGTTTTTCACTTTCAGCCCGTTCACGTTCCCCCAAACGCCCACGTCGGCCAAGGCTCCTGCAAACGCGAAGCCGCACGTCCGCACCATCACCGCCTTCATCAATCTGGATCGCTCTCAGTACCAGCTGCAGTTCGCCGAAACCGCCAAGTTCCTCGGCTACGCGAAAACCGTCTTCGAATCCCGCGGCTACACCGTCGAAACCCTCCGCATCGTCACGCAACCCTTTCCCGAATACGCCAAGGGCCTTTCCACCGACGACGCCGTCCGCTTCTTCAAAAATCTCGACGGCCTCGCCGACCAGTATCACGTGCGCCTTGCCATCGGCTCCGCCTACCTCGCCGGCACGGACGGCGACGCCCAGGCCGATCTCCTCGCGGCCGTCCTGCAAAACACAAAATTCATTTTCGGTAGCCTCGCCGTCACCAACGACTCCGGCATCAATTGGCCCGCGGTCAACGCCGCCGCCCGCGTCATCAAAAAACTTTCCGAAACCACCGCTCACAGCGAAGGCAATTTCCACTTCGCCGCCAACGCCAGCGTCCCGCCCTATTCACCCTTTTTCCCCGGCGCGTACCACACCGGTAGCGGCCGGCAGTTTGCCATCGGCCTGGCCTCCGCCGGCCTCGTCGCCACCGCCGCGCAAAACGCTCCCGATCTCGCCGCCGCACGACGCCAGATTATTGACGCCTTCTTCAACGCCGCATTCGACGTCGAAGACACCGGGCAGCGCATCGATCGTGAACAGGGCTGGATCTACCTGGGTCTCGATCTTTCCCCCGCCTCCTCGCAAGGCGTTTCCATCGGCGCGGCCATCGAAACCATTTCCAAACAGCCGCTCGGCTCCAGCGGCACCATGACCGCCGTCGGCGTCATCACCTCCGCGCTAAAAGAGATCGGCGCGCGCCGCACCGGCTATTCCGGCGTAATGCTACCCGTCCTCGAAGATCCGACTCTCGCCGAGCGCTGGAACCAGGGCCGCCTCTCTCTCGATCAACTCCTCAGTTACTCCGCCGTCTGCGCAACGGGTCTCGACACCATTCCGCTCCCCGGCGACACGACCGTCGAAGATCTTGCCCGCATCATCGGCGACGTCGCTACGCTCTCCGTCAAATGGAACAAGCCGCTCTCCGCCCGGCTGCTTCCCGTTAAGGAAAAACACGCCGGCGAGATGACCGAGTTTACGGATCCGTTTCTCATCAACGCGCTTATCCGTCCACTTCCGGGCAAAGAACAAGTACAATGAGCCCGCCGTCGGTGTCTGATTGCCCTGTACGGTTGTCGGGTTCGCTCCATCGCTTCCATCACCCCTATCGACCTTAAGCCGCACTTTGCCCTAAGATTGCGTCCGCGGAGGGCGCCAACATGGAAGAACAGCTCAGCCTTGAATTCCTGCGCGTAGTCGAAAATGCCGCCATCGCCGCCGCCCGCACCATGGGTTTCGGCGATCGCCACAAAGCGGACGAAGTCGCCGTCGAAGCCATGCGCAAGACCATGGATCAGCTCGAAATGGACGGCACCATCGTCATCGGCGAAGGCGAACGCGACGAAGCACCCATGCTCTACATCGGCGAAAAAGTCGGCCTCGCCCAGCACGCGCCCAAGTCCCTTTTCCCTTCGGTGGATATTGCGGTTGACCCTCTCGAAGGCACCAATCTCTGCGCCACCGGCGCGCCCAACGCCATCGCCGTGCTCGCCGCCAGCGAAAAGGGCGGCCTGCTTCACGCTCCAGATCTGTACATGGAAAAACTGATTGTCGGCCCTTCGTGCAAGGGCGCTGTTGACCTTGATGCCCCGGTCGCCGACAACCTCAAGTCCGTCGCCAAGCGCCTCGACCGCGGTGTCGAAGATCTCGTCGTCATGGTTCTCGATCGCCCGCGCCACGAAAAGATGATCGAAGAAATTCGCAAGGTGGGCGCACGCATTCGCCTCATCGGTGACGGCGACTTGTCCGCCGGCATTTCCGCCGCTGTTATCGGCACCGGCGTCCACATGGTGATGGGCACTGGCGGCGCTCCCGAAGGCGTGCTCACAGCTGCAGCCCTGCGATGTCTCAACGGCCAGATTCTCGCGCGCCTTGTCATCAGCAAGCCTCAGGACGCTGAGCGCCTCGCAAAAATGGGCGTCAAGGACACCAAACGCATTTACGACACCGAAGATCTCGCCCCCGGCAAGAAAATCATCTTCGCCTGCTGTGGCGTCACCGACGGCAACCTGCTGAAGGGCGTGCGCTTCTTCGGCGAGGGCATTCGCACGTCTTCCATGATTCTGACGCTCGACGAACGCCAGGTCCGCTTCGTCGATTCCGTGCGCCTCGAAAAGCGCCCCGACCTCAAGGTCCGCTTCAACTAGTTTTTATCTCTGGAATATTTCCTGGCAGGCTGCGACCCTACTTCGTCGCTCAACGATAAAACTTGTCATCCTGAGGACATCCGATAAGGTCCGGTGTTTGGACTCCGGCGGTGTTTACCGGAGATGTCCGAAGAACCTCAACGTAATCCCATGCACAAATTTTCGTTTGAGTGGCGGGGTTGATTACGTGAGAGCTCCGTCCCGCTTCTACTGCTCCTTCGGAACCGCCAGCACCACTCCTTCGTCCACCGCCACCGTCGGCGTAAACACCGTCGCGGTCTTTCCGTCCGCCAACGCAATCTGCTTGGCCGCTCCGCTGATCGCCGGCCCCGCGGGTTTCGTTCCGTTCCCGGGAGCATCCCCCGGCACCATCGAAATTCGCGTCGTCTTCGGCGTGCAATTCGTCGCGCCCAGGCAAGTGTCGCGCACAAACACCTGCCGCAACCCGCTGTTTGGAGCAGTCTGCACATTCGCCGCAGCCCCGCCCGCAATCTTCGGCGTATGGGTCGGAGTGATAGCAACGAACGCCACAAATCTCCCCGTCGAACTGATCGAAGGCAAAATGCTCTCCGTCCCGTTCAACGCGCCTTGCGAATCCGTCGAAATCAGTGTCGTCGTGGGCTTGCACGTGTTGTCCGCCCCAATGCAAGTATCGTGCACGTAGGCCTGCCGCCCCGCGGGTGAGCCTTCCACCAAATTCGTCGCTGCCGAACTGAACGCAACGTATCGCCCGTCCGGGGTGACCACCGCATTGTGGCTGTCCGCATTCCCGGCCGCGCCATCCGCCGCAACGGAAACCACGTGCGTACTCACGCTACATCCGCTGGAAACACCCACGCACGTATCCTTAAGCAAAATCTGGTTCACCTGATTCTGCTGCGAGCCATACACCACATACCGCCCGTCCTGGCTGATAGCAGGTGTCTCTTCCGCAATCGCCGCAGTTGCCGTCGCCCCGCCACCAATCACGAACGAAAATGGGTTGCTGTTTCCCCCCCCGACCAGCGGCAAACAACTCGGCTGCGTGCAAAGCCCGTTCCCGGGGTTCAAAACCGTAATAATCGCCGTGTCCGGATTCGCCAGAAACGCGCCCGGAATCACCGCCTGGATTTGTGTGTCCGAAAAACTCGTGATTGTCAGCGACGCCGGCTGTTGCATCGGGGTCAATTTGTCCGCAAGCGTCACCAGCGAGCCGCCGTTATTCGACCCGGGCAGAAAATTCGTTCCCACCACAGTGATGGTCACCGAAGCATTCCCGCAGCTTGTCCCGCAAGCCGGCGCCGTCCCCGGCGTTACCGAAGTCAGCGTCGGCACCGGATTCGGCGCTCCGTAAATATTGAACGCCAGCGTGTTCGAAAGTCCGTTCTGCCCGGTGCCCGATTGTTTGGTCAATGTGTTGACGAACGCCGTTCCCGGCTTGGCAAGCAGACTCGCCGGCACCGTGGCGGTCAGCGTGGTCGTATCCACAAACAGCGACGTCGCCAGCTTCTGCCCGTTCCACTGAATCACACTGGTGTTGTTGAACCCGTTTACAGGGTTCGCGTTCACTGTCAGCAGAAACGAGCCAGTGCCCGCGGGCAGTCCACTCGGCGAAATGTTCGACAGTGTGGCCCCTGTATTGTATTGGATCGAGTTGTTGTAATCATTGCATCCGGCCAACCAACCGAACGCGAAACCTGCGACAGCCATCGCTGTCCAAAACCGCTTCATGGAAACTCCTTCGTGCGAAACTCACCTGTGCATCCGTTTCTCGCCCTCGGGAGAAAAAGGATCTTTGCTTGACTGTTTGGGTTGAGATGCTAAAAAGCGCGGCCGCGTTGACTGGCCCCCGCAGATCCCCTTGGGACTCGGGTACCTGACTCCTGCCCACAAACCCAGGCCCCTATTATGCTGCAGGCCGTCCCCGGCACAAAGCCCGGAGTCCCCTCTTCTACCGTCCCGCGGCGCGCGACTCGCCCGCTCCCTGCGCCGCCAGGGATTCCTTCACCAATTGTTCAATTCTCTTCTGGCAGCCCGCATCGGTGATTTGCACTTCCGCAGCCGCGCGATAATCCGCAATCGCCAGCGCTTTTCTTCCCAGCTTTCCATACAGGTCGCCGCGAACCAGTCGGAAAATCGGGTTCTCGGGATATTTTTCCACCAGCGGCGCCACCACCTGCAACGCTTGTTCGTACTTCTGGTCGAAAAGGTGCAGGTTGATCGCCAGATAGTAGCGCGCCAGCGCCGGCGTCAATTGCCCGTGATCCATCGCCACCTGCAATTGCCGGATGCCCTCTTCTTTCGATCCCCCGGGAATGCCCATGAAGAAGCGCAGCACCCGCGCAATCGTCGAAAGCGTGTCCACGTAATAGTTGTAGAGCCCCAGCCCCATGTCGGCATCCGCCAGCGATGGGTCAAGCGCCAGCGCGCGCAGGAAATGTTCACGAGCACGTACTCCAGCCCGAGCCGCCGCCCGATTTTCCGCACGCAATCCATACATCCGTGCGGCCAGTCCTCCGGCCATCCCGGCGTAAAGGTGCATCTCCGCCGATTCGTGTTTCGCCAAGCCTGTTTCCGCCAGCGCCTCTGCCTTCGCCACCACATCGAGGTACAACTGGTCCCCCGGCGCTTTTCCCCTGTGCCGTGGCAGGCTCATTCCGTATTTGTAGTCCGCCGAAAGGCACCAGATCTGCCACCAACGCGCTTCCGCTTCCAGCAAATATCCAAGTGGGTGCTCGGGCTGCTCACGTTTCAGCGCCTGCGCCTCTGGAATTGCCAGATCGCTTCGCCCAGAATAAATATGCTCAAGAATGGCGTCGGTGCCCGGCGGCAGCGTAAGTTCGCCCGCGGCGCCACGCCAGGGCGCAAGCAGAAATGCGCACACGGCCAGCCCCAGCAAAATAAATGTTCGTTTCATGATTGAACGGAGAGCCCCGGCAAGCCTGCGCGCTCCTCCTCAGAAGTGTAAGCCGTCCCCTCTAACCGCCGCAAAGTAAATCGCCGTTCCAAATTCTTCCCTCGGTAGCATAGGCTTCAGCCTGTGCTCCTGGGATTGCTACTGTAGCGGCCGCCGCTTGCCCTGAGCGTAGCCGAAGGGTCTGCAGCGGGCGCTTTTCTCTTTTCCAATTTCCATTTTCCATTTTCTATTTTCCAATACACAGGCGATAGGAGGATTCCCACTCATTTGTTATTCTCGCTGCGCATGTCCATTCCCCCGGCAACTCCCCAACTGGGCGCTTCACAGCCGTCCCTCGAGCGCGGCCTCGGCCTCAAGGAAGCCGTCGCCCTCAACATGATCGAGATCGTCGGCATCGGCCCGTTCGTGGTCAGCTCCCTCGTCATCAAAGCTATGGGCGGCCCACAAGCCCTCATTGCCTGGCTCGCTGGCGCTCTCCTCGCCACCCTCGACGGATTCGTCTGGTCCGAACTCGGCGCCGCCATGCCCAAAGCCGGCGGCACCTACGTCTTCCTTCGCGAAGCCTACGGCCCCGGCCGCTGGGGACGCCTGATGTCCTTCCTCTTCGTCTGGCAAACCTTTGTCCAGGCCCCGCTCTCCGTCGCTTCGGCGTCCATCGGCTTCGCGCGCTACGCTGGCTATCTCCATCCGCTAACTCTCTGGCAAGCCAAAGCCATTTCCGGCAGCCTCGTTATTTTTCTCGTAATCCTCCTTTACCGCAAAATCACCACCATCGGCAAAATTTCTGTTCTTCTCTGGGTTGGCGTCGTCGGCACCATGCTCTGGCTTATCTGGGGAGGCATTCGCCACTTCGATCCCAAGCTCGCATTCGATTTTCCTCCCGGCGCGTTTCATCTCTCCTCACTTTGGTTCGCCGGGCTCGGCGCCGCCATGATCAACACGGTTTACAGCTACTGGGGCTACTACAACATCTGCCATCTCGGCGGCGAAATCCGCAATCCTGAAAAAAATATTCCGCGCGGAATTTTCCTTTCGATCCTTGGCATCACCGTGCTGTATCTCGCCATGCAGACCAGCCTTCTCGGCGTCGTCCCCTGGCGCGAAGCCCAGAACACTCCCTTCATCGCCAGCCTCTTCGTCGAACGCCTCTACGGCACCAACGCCGCCCACTTCGTCACATGGATGGTGCTTTGGATCGCCATGGCCTCCGTCTTTTCCCTGCTCCTCGGCTATTCGCGCGTGCCCTATTCCGCCGCGCTCGACGGCAATTTCTTCCCTGTCTTCGCGAAAGTGCATCCGACGAAGCATTTTCCCCACATTTCGCTTCTAATACTTGGGGCGCTGGCGTTTCTCTTCAGCATTATTCTTAAACTGGAAACCGCCATCGCCGGCATTCTCGCCATGCGCCTGATCGTGCAGTTCATCGGTCAAGCCGTTGGAGTAATGCTACTGCGCCGCCGCCTCGGCTCGGAGAAGCTGCCGTTTAAGATGTGGCTGTATCCCGTGCCAGCAGTGCTAACTATGTTCGGCTGGGCCTGGCTTTTCTGGCAGACCGGCCCGGCCCGCAAGTGGGGCATCCTTGAAATCGCTTTAGGCGCAACCGCATTTTTAATTCGCGCCCGTGAAATGAGAGAATGGCCCTTCGCCCCGGCGATCGATCAGCCATCAGCGTCCGGCTAGCGAAATGTATGATTTGTCATCCTGAGAGCATCCGATAAGGATGCTCAAAGGACCTCAACTTCTAACGCTATCGGCCAATTAGGGAGGCCTTTTGAACCGCATCCGTCTTACGACACTCATACTCCTCGCCGCGCTCCTAGCACTCCCCTCTCGCGCCCAATTCCCTCCCGCCCCCGGCACGGGCCCCGGCCTTCCCGAAACCATCGAAGCTATCGACGCCGCTCGCGTCACCACGCGCATCCTCTACATCACCGCGCATCCCGATGACGAAAGCGGCGCTATCCTCACTTATCTCGCCCGCGGCCTCCACGCCGACGTCGCGCTGCTCTCCATCACCCGCGGCGAAGGCGGCCAAAACGCGCTCGGCCCCGAACAAGCCCCGCAGCTCGGCCTCATCCGCACCCAGGAACTTCTCGCCGCCACTCGCGGCTACGGCGTCAAACTCTATTTCACCCGCGCCAAGGATTTCGGCTTCTCCAAAACTCCCGAGGAAACCGAAAAAATCTGGGGTGACCCCGTCCTCGAAGACATGGTCCGCGTTATCCGCGAATTCCGCCCCAACATCGTCATCAACGGCTGGGGCGGCGTCCACGGAGGCCACGGCCATCATCAGCTTTCGGGTATCTGGACGACAAAAGCAGTGAAGCTAGCCGCCGACCCAAGATTTCTTCCTGATCCGCAGTTCCCTGCATGGGACGCATCCGGCTCAGGCGTAAAGATCCTCGATGTCGAGCGAGGCAGCGACAGCCCCAAGGGCTATCTCCTGCCCGTTGATGACATCTCTCCCCTGTACGGAAAATCCTGGCGCGATATCGGCCTCGATGCCTTCAGCAATCACCGCAGCCAGGGCATCTCCGCCTTCCTGAGTTCCCCCTTCCTCCGCCGCCCTCTCGCCCTCCTCCCCGAAGACGGCAGCAAGCTCGATCCCGCATCGCTCGCTGTAACGCTCCAGGCTGCGGCCCCTGTAAAAGGGCCTTGTGGGTGTGACGAGCAGCTAAGAGAAATAAACCGCTCGCTCGAATCCGCGCATGCCTCCGCGCTCAAGCTGGATTGGCTTGCTGCGGTAAATTCCCTGGTTGTCGCTGAAAAATCTTTGGAACGCGCTTCAGTTCTTTCCATTCCCCAGCCGATTCCACCTGACCTGTACAACAAGCTGGATTTTCTTGGCCGCGAAAAACAGAATCTCGACCGCGCACTGCAATTGGCAGCGGGCATCCAACTCTCCGCCGACGCCGACCGCGCCCAGGTGGCCGCTAGTGAAGATTTCACAGTCGCTTTCCACTGCCGTTGCCGTGCAGAGGTTCACTGCCAGTTCAGCGAGCCGCAATTTGTTAGCGCGCGCGCCATCCTGCGAAAAAAAATGGAATCGGGAAAAGATACCGACTCCTCATGGACCCTGGCACTGGGAGATTCTGAGTCAGGCGACAAGACGGCACTGCTTCCGCCTGTCCTTTATCCTCCGACCGACTCGCTATTGAGCCCGGAACCCGCGCCTGTCCTGCGAGTCGCCCAGAAAATCCAAATCGACGGTTTCACTTTTGCTCCGTCGAAGCCCGTCATATGCACTACCGCAACCTCCACGTCGGTGAGCCGCGTCCCTCTTCGCATCGTTCCTGCGTACACGCTTGCCGTCGAGCCCAGTCAGGTAGTCGCGGTCCTCGACCAGCCGCGCAATTCGGTTGGCGTTCTTCTCCGCGTCCATTCCTACTCCACGAAGCCGGCAAACGTCAGCGTCGGTCTCGATGTTCCCGACGGCCTCAAATCCAGCGCTCCCGTCGAAGTTCATTTCGACGGCATCGGCGACCAGTACGCCAAACTCACTGTCACGCCACCTACCAAGCTCGAGCCCGGCAATTTCACCATCACCGCTTACGCCAAGCGCGGCGACGAAAAATTCTTCACCTCCCTCGAGCCGCTTCCCACCATGCCCTCCC
>WNFR01004340.1_pt1 | contig 16709 bp, 13 predicted proteins | sample 5400221 | NCBI WGS metagenome assembly WNFR01 (sample SAMN13153357, study PRJNA577476) | soil metagenome | isolation source: 40 cm soil under Madrone tree | place: USA:California | collected 2016-06-14
CCCGAGCAGATGCCGTTCGACAACATCACCAACAAGCATTTCGACAGCGGCGATTATCCGCAATCGTTGCGCCGCGCGGTGGCGGCGATCGATGTCGCGGGAATAAGAAAACGGCAGAAAAGCGCGCAGCCGGATGAGCGCCTCGTTGGGCTTGGTCTTGCGACCTATTGCGAACAGGCTGCGCACGGCACGTCCGTCTATTACGGCTGGGGCATCCCGATGGTGCCGGGCTACGAACAAGCGACCGCACGACTCACTCCCGACGGCGGCCTGGAATTGCGCGTCGGCGTGCACTCGCACGGCCAGGGGCTCGAAACGACGCTGTCGCAAGTCGCCCATGAAATCCTCGGCATCGAGATCGGCAGGATCAAAGTCGTGCTCGGTGATACCGCGCTCACGCCTTATTCGACCGGCACCTGGGGATCGCGCTCGATGGTCATGGCCGGCGGCGCGGTGGCAGCGGCGTGCCGGCAGCTCGCCAAGCGGGCGGCAATCATCGGCGCGCGCCTCCTGCAGACCGATCCGGCGCAAGTCTCGATCCGCGCGGCGAAGGCTGTAGGCCCGCACGGCGCCGTCAGCCTGGTCGAGATCACGCGCGCCTGGTACCTGCGCCCGCAAGATCTGCCCGACGATGTCGATCCCGGCGGCCTCGAGACGACGATAGGCTACAAGCCCGCGCGCGACAGCGGAACCTTCAGCTATGCGACGCATGCCGCTTTGGTCGCGGTCGACCCGGAGACTGGGGAGGTGGAAATCCTCCGCTACGTCATCGTCGAGGATGGGGGCAAGCTGGTCAATCCAACCATCGTCGATGGACAAATCTGCGGCGGCTTCGCGCAAGGCGTGGGCACGGCGCTTTATGAGGAAATGCCGTTTGATCGTTCGGGTCAGCCGCTTGCTTCGACGCTCGCGGATTACCTCCTGCCCGGAGCGACCGAGATTCCCAGCCTGGTGATTGATCATATGGAGACGCTGGCGCCCTATACCGAGTTCGGTGTCAAAGGAATCGGCGAAGGTGGCGCCATCGCGCCGCCGGCCGCTATCGCCAACGCCGTCAATGACGCGCTGCGGCCACTCGGGGTCGAATTGCTGGTTTCGCCGATCACGCCGCAGCGCATCATCACAGCCATCGCGCGGCGCGGGCAATAAGCTAGCGCGGATTGACTGAGGGGAAAATCGCCGCTTAATGACGGCTTCTGCGGCCGGATACGTGGACATCGCAAATGAGCACGAGTGCCACCCAGACGCTTCTGAAAAAAATCGACGAGGGCCGTGACAAAGCGATCTCTTTTCTGCAGCAGATGATCGCCATCCCCAGCGTCACTGGGGACGAGGCCAACATCCAGAAGTTTCTGGCAGATTACATGGCGAAGATCGGCCTCGATGTAGACATTTGGGAGACGGATTGGGAAGAGCTGAAGAAGCATCCTGCATACCGACCCGTTGATCGAGGCTACGAAGGACGGCCCAACATCGTCGCCACATTAAAGGGTACGGGCGGGGGGCGCTCGTTACTCTTGAACGGGCATACCGATGTCATACCAGTCGGAGGCGGCGAGGGATGGAGCGACAATCCATGGTCCGCCACCATCAAGAACGGCCGCATCTATGGGCGAGGCTCCGCCGACATGAAAAGCGGCGTTGCCAGCCACATCATGGCGGTGGAATCCCTGCTGGCCGCGGGTTTGAAGACCAAGGGCGACGTTTACATCAATGTCGTCGTCGACGAGGAGGTCAGCGGCCACGGCACGTTGGATACCGTCATCCGCGGTTACAAGGCCGACGCCGGGATTTCCGGCGAGACCAGTGATCTCGCGATCCAGCCGGCTTGCATTGGCCGTATTTGGTTCGAGATCGAGATTCACGGCAAGCCTGCCGGCATTCAAAAGCGCTACGAAGGCATCAGCGGGATCGAGCTGGGCAACAAGATCGTCAAGGCGGTCGCAGATCTCGAGGCCAAGCGCGTCGCAACCGTGACCCATCCGCTCTACCCGAACGCCCTCGACACGCTTCCTTGCATTATCGGCAGTTTTTCGGCCGGCAACTATCCGAGCGCCTTTCCTGTCAACTGTCTGCTCAAGGGTAGCATCGGAACGGTGCCTGGAGAGGACCACGAAGGCGTGAAGCAGAGCCTCGTGGAGCAGGTCGCACGCGCGGCGGCCGAGGATCCCTGGATGAGGCACCACCCGCCCAAGGTGCGCTTCGTCGGTTATGACGCGCAGGCCTCGGAAATTCCGAGAGATCACCCGATCGTCCAAACCGCATGCCGGAATTACAAGCAGGTGACCGGCCGTGATCCGGAGATCAGTGGTCGGCAGGGAGCAGCGGATACGCGGTTCCTCAACCAGTACGCCAACACTCCTACCGTGATCTTCGGCCCGGGCTCGACCGCCATCATGCACGCGAACGACGAGTACGTTTCCATCGACGATTACCTGACTGCCATCAAGGTCGTCGCGCTGAGCATCTGCGATTGGTGCGGCGTCGATCGACGTTAGTGCGAGAAATCAATAGCCTGCTAGAGCACGCCCGGGGCGCGCCGCCGTTTTGTTTCAAGGACTAGGGATAGGCGCTAGGGCGGGAGAGATCATTGCAATCACGGCCGACCATCGCGGTCATCGGAGGAACGGGGGAGTTGGGCTCAGCGCTGGCAAAGCGCTGGGCATCCGCCGGCTATCCGGTCGTGCTGGGTTCGCGATCCAAGCAGAAAGCCCAGGCAGCCGCCGAAAAGATGAGCGCTGAGGTTGGCGTTGCTAGCGTTACTGGGGAGGACAATCGCGCGGCGGCGGCGGCGGCAGACATCGTGGTCGTCGCGGTTCCTTATGCGAGCCATGAATCGATCCTTGATGAGATCAGGCCGGCGGTGGCCGGCAAGATTGTGGTGGACGCAGTCGTGCCGCTCGTTCCGCCCAAAGTCTCCGTCGTAAAACTTCCGCCCGATGGATCGGCCGCGTTGATCGCGCAGCGGCTGCTTGCGGGAACGGCGCGCGTCCAGGCCGCGTTCCACAACGTCAGCGCGGCTAAGCTTCATTCCAGCGGAACCGTCGATTGCGACGTGCTCGTGTTCGGGGACGACCAAGCCGCGCGTGCGGTCGTGATCGAGCTCGCGGATGCGGCGGGAACGCGCGGCATCGATGGCGGGCCGCTGGCCAATTCCGCCGCCGCGGAGGCGCTGACCTCGGTCCTCATCGGGATCAATCGGCGCTATAAGGTCGAGGGCGCCGGCATTCGCGTCACCGGGCTGCCGCCGCAGCGGTCATGAGGCCTGCGATGTCTGACGATCTCGTGCACGAGGGCAATCTCAGCCGCGAGGAGGCGCTGGCGCTCGTCGACTGCGAGCTTGGCCCGCTACTTCGCGCGGCAGCTTGCCGCCGCGACGCGGCTCACGGATCCATCGTCTCCTATTCACGCAAGGTCTTTATTCCGCTGACCAGGCTTTGCCGCGACGTCTGCCACTACTGCACATTTGCCCACACGCCGCGCAAGAATGCGCGGGCCTACCTGTCGCTCGATGAAGTGCTCGCGATCGCACGGGCGGGCCAGGCGGCCGGCTGCAAGGAAGCCCTGTTCACGCTCGGCGACCAGCCGGAGCTGCGCTACCGAAGCGCAGCCGATGAGCTTGCGCGGCTCGGACATCGCACGACCTTGTCTTATCTCGCGCACGCTGCGCGGGTTGTGCACGAGCAAACCGGCTTGCTGCCACACCTTAACCCCGGGCACTTGGCACCAGCCGATGTGGCTCAATTGCGCGCCGTCTCCGTGTCCCAGGGGCTTATGCTCGAGTCCACCTCCGAGCGGCTGTGCGAGCCCGGCGGTCCCCACCACGGCTCGCCCGATAAGCATCCGCGCGCGCGGCTTGCAAGCATCCGCGCCGCTGGCGAACAACGCGTGCCGTTCACCTCGGGCATTCTGATCGGCATCGGCGAAACGCGTGGAGAGCGGATCGATTCTCTGTTGGCTCTACGCGATCTGAACCAGGCTTACGGGCACATTCAAGAGATCATCATTCAGAATTTCCGGCCCAAACCCGGAACACGCATGGCGCGTTCGCCTGCGCCCGCTCTCGAGGATCATCTCTGGACCATCGCGATCGCGCGACTGTTGTTCGCGCCGTCGATGAACATCCAGGTCCCGCCCAATCTCAATCCGCATGCGCTCTCGCGCTTGATCGATGCGGGCATCAACGATTGGGGGGGCGTATCGCCGGTCACGCCTGATCACGTCAATCCAGAGGCGCCGTGGCCCGCTCTGGACGCGCTTGAGCGCGCGACGAAGGCGGCCGGCAAGCAGCTGGTCGAGCGGCTGGCGATCTATCCCGCATTCGGCCGCCGCGCTGAGACGTGGGTCGATCCAGCGTTGCGGACGTCGCTGCTTCGCCGCATCGACGCCGATGGATGGCCGCGCACCGATGAATGGTCCCCCGGCGCCCGCGGCCGGCTTCCCGATTGTACTGCTGGGCCCGGCCGCCCAGCGATTGCCGATGAACTCCCTCCCATTCTGGCGAGGGCGCAGGCCGGGAGCGCGCTCGGCGAAGCCGAGATTGTGCGGCTGTTTCGATGCCGCGGAGACGAGTTTGCGGCGGTCTGCGCGGCCGCCGACGAGTTGCGGCAGGCCGCCAGTGGCGACCTCGTCTCCTACGTCGTCACCCGCAACATCAATTACACCAACGTTTGTTATTTCAAATGCGGATTCTGTGCCTTCTCCAAAGGCAAGATGAGCGAAAACCTGCGCGGCCGGCCGTACGAACTCTCGCTGGCCGAGGTCGCGCAGCGCGCGTGCGAGGCGTGGACGCGCGGCGCTACCGAAGTGTGTATGCAGGGCGGTATCCATCCGCGCTATAGCGGAGCCACATATCTTGAGATTTGCGGGGCCGTGAAAAGCGCCGCGCCAGGCATCCACATCCACGCCTTTTCGCCGCTCGAAGTCCACCAAGGCGCCGCGACGCTGGGCCTCCCGCTCGCGACTTTTCTGCGCGCGCTGAAAACCGTGGGGCTGGGCACGTTGCCGGGCACGGCGGCGGAAATCCTCGACGATGAGGTGCGAGCCGTGCTCTGCCCGGACAAGATCGACACCAGAGGATGGCTCCAGGTGATGCGGGCCGCGCATCGCAGCGGCTTGCGCAGCACCGCCACCATCATGTTCGGCCATGTGGACCACTACGAGCATTGGGCGCGACACCTTCTGCGTATTCGCGAGCTGCAGCAGGAGACCGGCGGCTTCACCGAGTTCGTCCCGCTGCCCTTCGTGCATATGGAAGCCCCGATCTATCTCAAAGGCCGCGCCCGGCGCGGCCCCACCTTCCGCGAGGCGGTGCTGATGCACGCGATTGCGCGCCTCGCGCTCAATCCGCTCATCACCAACATTCAGACCTCCTGGGTGAAGATGGGCCATGATGGGGTGAAGACGTGTCTGCGCAGCGGCGCCAACGACCTCGGCGGCACGTTGATGGACGAGACCATCACGCGATCGGCCGGCGCTACGCACGGACAAGAGATGGCGCCGGCCGAGATGGAGCGTATCATTCGTTCCCTTGGCCGCAGACCGCGCCAGCGCGACACGCTTTACCGAACGGTTCCGCAGGAGCGCTACCGCGCCTCGTTCACCGGGGCGCGAGTTGGTGAGCAGCTTCAAGGAGCCACATCGGCCCCATGACGGGACGATTCTTCATCCGGCCGGAGATCGTCGACGCCAAGCACCGCCGCGCGGCGATCGAATGCATGCGAACCGCGCAGGTGAGCTTGCCCACCTGGAGCGAGCTCGCTGATCCGGCGCGCATGCCGGCTCTCATCGAGACGAGCCTCAAATCGGTTGGCCCGGACGAGCCGGATGCGAAAAATCTTTGGCGGGTTCATTGGTTCAACGGCGCCGATCGCAGGACCCGCGTGCCGCTGCCCGGCTATATCGTCCTGCCGGAGGCGCTCACCGGCGTGAAGGCGCCGATCGTGGTCCTTCTCGGGCGGCGTTTTCCGCTGATCGGAGCGCACAAAGTGCTCGCCGCCTACGCGTGTCTGGTACCGCGGCTGGTGACTGGCCGCTTCGAGCCCGCTCAGGATAAGGCGGTGTGGCCATCCACCGGAAACTACTGCCGCGGCGGCATTGCCATTTCGCGTATCCTCAATTGTCGCGGCGTCGCGGTGTTGCCCGCCGGCATGAGCCAAGAGCGCTTCGATTGGCTGCAGGACTGGGTGCCACATCCCGGCGACATCATCCGCACGCCGGGAACCGAAAGCAACGTCAAGGAAATCTACGACAAGTGCGCCGAGCTTGCCCGCGACAATCGCAACGTCATCATCAATCAGTTTTCCGAATTCGCCAACTACTTGATCCATTATCACTGCACCGGAGCCGCATTCGATTGTGTGTTCTCGCATCTCAAGAGCGCCAACGCTGATTATCGACTGGCGGCTTTCGTTTCGGCGACCGGATCCGCCGGAACGATTGCGGCCGGCGACTATTTGAAATCACGGCATGGCACGAAAATCGTCGCGGCCGAGGCTCTCGAATGCCCGACGATGCTTTGCAATGGATACGGCGAGCACAACATCCAGGGTATCGGCGACAAGCATGTTCCTCTGATCCACAACGTCATGAATACCGACCTCGTCGTCGGCGTATCGGATCTGGCGAGCGATTCCCTCAACCTGTTGTTCGGCGGCAATGCCGGGCGCAGCTACTTGGTCGGGCGCCGCAAAATCGACCCGGACGTGGTGAGGACCTTCGATGATATCGGCATCTCCGGGCTCGCGAATATCGTCGCCGCGATAAAGGTCGCCAAGCATCTTGATTTCGACGCTGACGATGTGGTCATGACAGTCGCGACCGACAGCGCGCTGCTCTACGCCAGCGAGCGACAGCGATTTCTGGCGCGCCGTTATCGCGACGGGTTCGATGAGGTCAACGCCGGCGAGATCTTCAGCCGCCATTTGGAAGGCATCGTGGACGATCACGTCCTCGAGCTGACTCATGTCGACCGCAAGCGTATCTTCAATCTCGGGTACTTCACCTGGGTGGAGCAGCAGGGCGTGACGATCGACGATTTCGAAGAGCGCAGGGATCAGCGGTTCTGGCGCGATCTCGTCGCAAGCATCCCGACCTGGGATCGCTTGATCGAGGACTTCAACGCGGAGGTCGGCGCCGCGCGCGCCCGCTGACGTCATGGTGGAGACCGAAGGCAAGTCGATCGGCACTCCCAGTTATCTCGAGCTGCGCCAAGAGTTACTGCGCCGCGACCGAAGCTTGCGCGACAAGGTCGTCTCGCTCGAAGACGCGACCTCGTTCGTGCGCGACGGGGATTCAGTCGGGATCGGCGGCAGCACCATGTCGCGCACCCCCATGGGCATGATTTGGGCGCTGATCCGCGCCGGTCGAAAGCGATTGACCTGCTCGCGCAGCATCGTCTCCAGCGACGGCGACCTGCTGTTGGCATCAGGCACCTGCGATCACATCGTGACGAGCTGGTTTAGCCAGGGAATCCTGTGGGGCGTCTCGAAAGTGATGCGCCACTACGTGGAGACCGGAAAGGCGCGATACGACGAGTGGAGCCACATGGCAATGGGCATGCGATTTCGCGCCGGGGCCATGGGCGTTCCGTTCATGCCGATTCGATCGATGCTGGGATCGGACGTGCAAAAGCAACGTCCGGAGGCGATCGAGATCGATTGCCCGTTTACCGGCGAGAAGCTGCTACTCGTTCCCGCGCTTAATCCCGACGTCGCTTTGATCCACGTCCAGCGCTGCGACGCCTACGGCAATGCGCAAATCGACGGGCTGCAATTCATGGACATCGATTTGGCGATGGCCGCCAATAAGGTGATCCTGACAACCGAGCGCATCGTCTCCAACGATCAGATCCGTCGCGCGCCAGACCGGACCAAGATACCGTTCTTTGCCGTCGATGCCGTGGTCGAATTGCCGTTCGGGTGCGCCCCGCATGAATGCTACGGCGCCTACGAGCCCATGTTGCGCCACATGGAGGAGTACGTGACGTTGGTGAACGGCGATCCCGTCAAAGGCATGCAGCAATACATGGACCGCTTCGTCTACGGTCCGAAATCGTGGAGCGAGTTTCTCGCCTTGATCGGGATCGAGCAATTGCTCGAGGCGGCGCGCGCCGGGGAGAGCATCTACGATGCTTGAGAAGCGCAACTACACCGCCGCGGAGCTGCTCACCATCCTGAGCGCTCGGCAGCTCAGCGACGGGCAGGTGGTATTCGCAGGCGTCGGCATCCCACTCTTGGCGGCAACGCTTGCGCAGCGGCTGCGTTGCCCAGGGCTGACAATTCTGTTCGAAGGCGGCGTGATCGGCGCGTTCATCGAGCCAGGGAAGCTGCCGCCTTCGACCAACGATCAGCGCTGCACCAAGCGCGCCAATATGGTGCTCGGCAGCGCCGAAGTGCTGCTGCTGCTGCAGCGTGGCTACGTCGACGTCGGGTTCATGAGCGGGGCCCAGGTCGATCAGTACGGCAATTTGAATAGCTCGTTCATCGGCGATCCGTTGCGGCCCAAGATCCGTCTGCCGGGGACGGGGGGCGGCAACGACATCGCCTCTCTCGCGCAGATGATCGTGGCGATGAAGCACGAGAAGCGCCGGTTCGTCGAGCACGTCGATTTCATCACCAGCCCCGGCTACCTGCACGGTCGCGACACGCGTCGAAAGAGCGGTCTGCTCGCCGGCGGCACGTTTCGCGTGGTGACGGATCTGGCGGTGTTCGGCTTCGAGGACGAGAAACGGCGCATGCAGGTGATCTCGCTCAATCCGGGCGTCACGCGGGAAAGGCTTCAGGACAACACCGGGTTTGCCCTCGACTTCGCTCCGCATCTGGGCGTGACCGAGCCGCCGACCGATCAGGAGCTCGACCTCTTGCGCGAGCTCGATCCGGACCGGCTCTACACCGGCTAGCAGGTTCGTATTTACGTGCTAATGAGCGGCAGGGTCGGTCTGCTCTCTCCCCCGGGGACGATGTGGCACCACAGGAGTTTGTGATGGCGCGTTTGGATCGGACATTCGGCATTGCGGTGCCTAATTTCACCGCCTATCCGCAGATGCCGGACATCAAGGCCCTGGTCGAATATGGGGTGCGGATGGAGCAGCTCGGCTTCGACTCGCTCTGGGTCTGGGATCATATCCTCCTCGGCGTCGAGCCGAACTTTCCGATCATCGAGTCCTTGACGCTCCTCACCGCCATCGCTGCCCGCACCAGCAAGATCAAGCTTGGCACCGGCATCCTCGTGCTGCCGATGCGCAACCCCGTGATCCTGGCCAAGCAGCTCGCGTGCATGGATCTGCTTTCGGAAGGGCGATTGCTGATGGGCATGGCCTCGGGCTGGTATCGCCGTGAATTCAACGCGATCGGCGTGCCATTCGACCAGCGCGGCAAGATCATGGACGAGAATCTCGACATCCTCAAACGTTTCTGGACCGAGCACACGGTCAGCGGCAAATTTTCCCGCTACGATATTCCGGCAGGAGTCATGTATCCGAAGCCGGTTCAGAAACCATATCCGCCGATCCTGATCGGCGGATATGTCGATCGCGTCCTCAAACGCGCGGCGGTGAGCGGCGACGGTTGGCTCACCTATTTCTACCGGCCGGAGAGCTTCGCCAAATCATGGGATAAGATCCGCGCCTTTGCGAAGGAGGCGGAAAAGGACCCGGATACGCTCCTCAATGCTTCCCAGCTGCCGATCTTCATCGGCAAGTCCCGGCAAGCCGTCGAGAGTCGGATGATGGAGTGGCTCACCAAGGAATGGGATTTTGCGTCCTGGAGCGAATCGACGAAGGACAGCGCCATCATGGGGACGGTCGACGAGTGCATCGAGCAGCTCAAGGCACACTTGGCGGTCGGAACGCAGAAGATCATCTTCGTGCCCTACAAGTACGAGATGGAGCAGATCGGGCTCATCGCGCGCGAGATCATTCCCCGCCTCAAGGCGCAATGATTTGGCTTGAGTGGCAGGTTCGCTCCGTTGGTCACCGCCGCGACCCATTTCCGCTGGATTGCCGCTTTCGCGGACGGCGCCCGGCATTGCGCTTCTTGCCATGTGGTTCGATATGAGCGGACCATGCTATAGTTGTCTGAGCGCCGGCCGGCGCCGTTTGCATCACGGAGGACCAGACATGAAGCAATTTGCAGGCACGGCAACCCTTGCGGCCCTCGCCCTGGCCGCCGGCGTTGCCACCGCAGCCGCGCAAGACAGCATCAAGGTCGGCGTCATTCAGCCGCTGACCGGCGCGTTCGCGGCATCGGGAAATTATGTCGCCAACGGCGCCAAGATCGCGGCCGACGAGATCAACGCCAAAGGCGGCGTGCTCGGCAAAAAACTGGAGCTTGTGATCGAGGACAACAAGAGTAACCCGACCGAAGCGGCCGCGGTCGCCGAGAAGCTGATCGTGCGCGACAAGGTCCCGGTGATCATGGGCGCATGGGGCTCCGGCTTCACCCTCGCGATCATGCCGAAGCTCATGGAATACAAGGTGCCGATGCTGGTCGAGACCTCTTCGGCCGGCAAAATCACCACTTCGGGCAATCCGTACATTTTCCGCATCTCGCCGCCGTCGGCGGTTGAGGCGGTCGCATTCGCCAAGATCGTCGACAAGCTCAAGATCGGCAAGGCTGACTTCCTCGTGGTGAACAACGATTGGGGCCGCGGCGCCGCCGAAGATTTCGGCAAGATGTTCAAGGAGCACAACATCCAGGTGGGTCTGGTCGAGACCATGGATCCGCCGGCGCAGGACATGAGCGCACAGCTCGCCAAAATAAAAGCCTCCGATGCCGACACCCTCATCATCACCACTGCGGTCGAGCAACTCACGCTAGTCTTCAAACAGGCGGCGGCGTTGGGCCTGAAGAAGCGAATCATCACCACCGGCGGTTCGCAGAATCCCGATCAGTTGATCGAGCAGGCGGGCGCGGCGGCAAACGATACGACCCACATCACCTTCTTCACGCCGTGGAATCCAAATGTCTCGGCCGATCCGGCCATGGCAAAGGCCTTCATCGCGGAATGGAACAAACGCGGTTACCCATTCGCCGGGCTGACCGAGAGCTTCCGCGGCTATGACGGCATCCGCACCATTGCGGCGGCGATCGCGAAGGCGGGCAAGGCCGATCCGGAAGCGATCCGCGCGGCGTTCTGGCAGATCGAGCTGAGCGGGATGAACGGAAAGATCAAGTTCGAGAAGGCCGGCCCAGCGGGCCAGGAAAGCGGTCAAAGCAATCCGGGCATCTATCTCATCAAGATCGAGAACGGCAAAGTCGTCCTCCCGAGCGTTTGATACACGCAATCCACTGTCGTCCCTGCGCAAGCGGGGAAATCACCGCCTCTGGAATATGGGTCCCCGCCGGCTGCGCGGGGACCGCGGTGCTTGGCCGGCCCGATCGCTGAGGGGCACGTGGACCAATTCCTCCAGCATCTGCTCAATGCCGTCATGCTCGGCGGGACCTATGCCCTGCTCGGCATTGGGCTGACGCTGATCTTCGGCATCATGCGCGTGGTGAATTTCGCCCATGGCGAGCTCTACGCGTTCGGCGCGTATACGGTGTATCTCGTCGCCGCGGCGCTCGGGCTTAACTTCTTCCTCGGCCTCGTTGCTGCGGTTATCGCCGGCGCGCTGCTCGGCGCGCTGATCGAGGTCGTGCTGCTGCGACCGATGCGCGGCGCCGACATCGATACGGTGATGCTGATGATGATCGGCGCCTGGATCGTGATGCAGAACACCGAGCTCCTCGTCTGGGGCGGCGTGGCGAAGGCGATCGTCACGCCCTTTCCCGATGCTCCGCTGGTGATCGGACCGGTGTCGATATCCTGGCTGCGCGTTTTCGTGCTGGCAGCCGCCCTGCTCTTGATCGTCGCGAGCTATGTGCTCATCCACCGCACCAAGCTCGGCAAGGCGATGCGCGCGACGTTCCAGGACGCCGATACGGCAGCCTTGATGGGGGTCAATATCAAAGGCATCTTCACCGTGACCTTCGCCATCGGCTCCGCGCTTGCGGCCGCGGCGGGAGCGCTGCTCGGCCCGGTTTTTCTCGTCACGCCGACCATGGGCGACCTCGCCTCGCTCAAGGCGTTCGCGATCGTCATCCTCGGCGGTCTCGGCAATATCACCGGCGCGACCATCGGCGGATTCATACTCGCCTTCGTCGAGGAGATCGGTGCCGGCTACATCTCCTCGGGATACCGTGATGCCATGGGCTTCCTGATCATCATCGTGGTGCTGCTGTTCAAGCCGACCGGGCTATTCGCGCGGGCGGAGCGCGTTGGATGAAACGCGCGCTGCCGGCGATCTGGCTCGTCGTCCTCCTCACCGTTCCATGGTGGCTGCAGGATCAATACATCCTGCACGTGTTGATCACGACCGGCATTTTCATCATCGCGGCGATGAGCCTGAACCTGCTGCTCGGCTATACCGGGCAGCTCAGCCTCGGCCACGTGGCGTTCTTCGGCATCGGCGCCTATGCCAGCGCGTTGACCACACTGGGTTTCGACGTCGAGCTGTTCGGGTTTCGCGTGGTGCACCAACCGTGGCCCGCCATCATCGGCTTGTTCATCGGCATGGTTGTTGCCGGACTGAGCGGCTACGTGATCGGCCGCCTGTCCTTCAAGGTGCGTGGGGCCTATTTCGTGATCGTCACGATCAGCTTTGCGGAGGTCACGCGGTTGATCGCACTGAATTGGGTCGAGCTGACGCAGGGCCCATTGGCGCTGACCAACATCCCTCCTTACACGCTCGGCTTTCCGGGCCTCGGCAACTACACGCTGTGGAGCAAGGTCGCCTATTACTACCTCGTCCTCGCGCTCGGGCTGATCGCCTATGTCGTGATCAGCAGGCTCGTGGGCTCGCGCATCGGCCGGGCCATGATCGCGCTCAAGGAAAACGAGACGCTCGCAACCTCCGTCGGCATCGATGTGACGCGCTATCTCGTGCTGGCGGCCGTGGTGTCAGCCGCGATGGCCGGGGGCGCCGGGAGCCTCTACGCGCATTACCTCAAAATCATCGATCCTGACATTTTCCTGTTCATCTACACCGTGACGATGGTGATCATGGTCATTACCGGCGGCAAAGGGACGCTCGCAGGGCCGATCGTCGGAGGCGTCATTTTCGGTTTTCTGCCGGTCGTTCTTCGACCCGTCGCCGCGCCTGCGGTGCAATGGATCCTCTACGGCGCTTTGATGATCGTGATCGTTTTCATGCTCCCGCAGGGAATCGTACCGGCGCTGCAGCGCTCGATGGCGAACTGGAGCCGCTCTGAACGCAAAGGTGCGATCGCGCCCTTGACCGATAGTGCAAAGCCTGGCGAAGGCCAGTGATGCCGGCACGTGGGGTTTCGGGGGAAGTGGTCCTTTCGGTCTCGCACGTCGAGGTGCATTTCGGCGGTCTCGTCGCCCTGTCCGATCTCGATTTCAAAGTTTTCGAGGGAGAGATCGTCGGCCTCATCGGCCCGAACGGGGCCGGCAAAACGACCGCCTTCAACGTCTTTACCGGATTTCTCAAACCCGCCGCGGGCGAGGTTCGCTATCGCGACACGTTGTTGAACGGGCTCAAGCCGCACGAGATCGCGGCCCTCGGCCTGGTGCGCACGTTTCAGCGCACGAGCATCTTTGAGCGAAACACCGTATTCGAAAATGTGTTGACCGGCTTGCACCGCCGCGGACGCTCGAGTCTCTGGGACACGCTGCTGGCCCTGCCGCGAGAGAAGGCTGCGGAAGCAGAGCTTGCGGATGAGGCGCGCGAGATCTTGCGCGTCGTCGGACTCGACCGGCGCGCGGCGGACATGGCCGGTACCCTTCCTTACGGCGAGCAGCGGCTGCTCGGAATGGCTCTGGCGCTTGCCGCGAAGCCGTCCATGCTGCTGCTCGACGAACCTGTGTCGGGCATGAATGCGAGCGAGAGCGCCAAGGTCATGAAATTGGTCCAGACCATTCGCGCCTCGGGCGTGACGATCCTTTTGGTGGAGCACGACATGCCGATGGTCATGCAAGTATCGGACCGTATCGTCGTGCTCAACTACGGCCGCATCATCGCCGAAGGGGCGCCAGCACTGATTCAGAAACATCCCGACGTCATCCGCGCCTACCTTGGGGAAGGAAAGAAGCGTGCTTGATCTGCGCGATGTCGTCTGTTGCTACGGCCAAGTGACGGCGCTCAAGGGTGTGTCGCTCACCGTCGGCAAGGGCGAGCTCGTCGCCCTCATCGGCGCGAACGGCGCGGGCAAGTCGACGACCCTGAAGGCGATCTCAGGCTTGCTGCACCCGATTGCAGGGACGATCGTGTTCGACGGGCACAACATCACCAATGCCTCCGCCCGCGCCATCCTGTCGCTCGGGATCGCGCATTGTCCGGAGGGGCGGCGCGTCTTCCCGCAAATGAGCGTCTTGGAAAATCTGGAAATGGGCGCTTACCTGCGCAGCGATCGTCGCGAGATCGCCGCCGACATGGCGCGCGTGTTCGATCAGTTTCCGCGGCTCGCCGAGCGCCGCCAGCAGCCGGCGGGGACCTTGTCGGGCGGCGAGCAGCAGATGCTCGCGATCGGTCGCGCGCTGATGTCGCGGCCCAAGCTCGTCTTGTTCGACGAGCCTTCGCTCGCACGTTCGACATCGTCAGCAGTATCCGCGCCGCCGGAGCGACCGTCCTCATGGTGGAGCAGAACGCCTCGGCGGCGCTGAACATGTGCGACCGCGCCTATCTCTTGGAGTCGGGCTCGCTTGCGCTCGAGGGCAGCGGGCGCGAACTGATCGACAACCCGCACGTGCGCGCGGCGTATCTCGCGGGGTGACGGTATTCAATGCCGAGTTAGGCGTGCACTCATAAATCGCGATTGTCCGGCAATCACTGACTGACGTCCGCATTACCCCCGAAAGCGGCCGTGGAGCGCACGTCGGTGGACGTCTAGAATGTGCCATAACCGGCCGTGAGCAGATGCAGCAAACGACGTACACCAATGCGCTGTTACTCGATGACCTCGTCGGCGCGCGCGAGCAGCGTGGGCGGAATTTCGAGGCCGAGCGCTTTGGCGGTCTTGAGATTGATGACCAACTGGAACTTTGTCGGTTGCTCCACCGGTAGGTCGGCAGGTTTGGCGCCCTTCAGGACTTTGTCCACGTAGATCGCGCCGCGTCGAAACAGATCAACACGGTCAGGCCCATAGCTCAAGAGGCCGCCGGCCTCTGCGTACTGTCTGTCCGTGAAGATAGACGGCAAATTATGTGCAATGGCGAGTTCCGCGAGTCGCTTTGCGCCGGCAAGGTAGAGCGGGGTTGCAAGGATCAGCACCGCGTCCGCGTGGTTCCGGCTTATAGCCGCGAATGCGGCGTCGTATTCCGACGCGGCGCGCACGCCCAAAGCCTGAAGCTGAAGCCTCCGGGCTGCTCCCGCCGTCTCGACAGCATGCCGACTCGGTTCATGCGATGGTGTCTCTGGGTCCCAGATGACAGCAACGCGCGAGACCCCTGGAATGGCCTCGGTCAGCAGTTCCAGAGCCTTGACGCTTGTCTCCGGCGCCATTGTGGCCAGCCCGGTAACATTGCCCCCTGGATGCGCGAGGCTGACCACGTGGCCGCTTTTGATTGGCTCCGCGTGGGTCAGGAAGATGATGGGTATCGTCGAGGTCGCTCGCTTGGCCGCCTCAGTGTAGATGGAACTCGGCACGACGATAATATCGACCTTGAGCCGGACAAGTTCCTCTGCCAACTCGCGCATTCGTTCCGATCGTCCCTCTGCCCATCGGTATTCGATCGCGATGTTCTGGCCGTCGATCCAACCGAGTTCACGGAGCCCGCGGCGGAAGGCTTCAATGGAGTCCGCGTACACGGCCGGGCTGTCCCATAGAAAACCGATCCTGTAGAGCTTGCGAGCCTCCTGCGCGAGCGCAGCGAGCGGCGAGGCCGCAGTCGCCGCACCGCCGATGAGCGTGATGAACTCGCGCCGTTTCACTGCCCAATGCCTCTCGCGCTTCCGACAGAAAGGATAGCACACCGGCCAACGGCAGGGGACTGCTGCAATGCGGGATTTTGGTCCGGCTTATGTCGGTTCAGGGTCATGAACGGCCCAGAGGCGACGTCGCGCTGAGTCCGTTCGACTCCCAACTGCGGACATTGATCGGCGCGGCCCGTAGGTCCGTCAGCTCTTGATGTCAGTACGCCTGTAGAAACTTGGTGATGTCGACGCGCTCCGGCAGCGTGCCGACAGACGTCGAGAAGTCGATGAATTTCTGGAACTCAGCCTTGTGCTTGTCCGTGAGCTCGCCCGCCATGTAGTAGCGCACCATCGGCACGGTATCGACGACGTTTTCGGGGGTGAGCGTATTCTTGGCGAGGTACTTGCGCGCCTCCTGCGGGTTGTTGTTGACGAAATCGATGCCCTTCTTCCACACCGCGGCGAAGCGGCGGGCGACCTCGGGGCGGCTCTTGATGAAGTCGCTGGTGATCGCGCAGCCGGCCGCAAAGGCGTTGCCGTCCTCGTCGCCGAGGATGTACTTGGCGATGACCCCGGCCTCGAGCGTGCGCGCTACGCCGAGCTTGCGCATGGTCGAGGCCTGCGGCTCGAGCGTATAGCCGGCATCGAAGGTGCCGCTGGTCATGACGTTGACGTGTTGGCTCATGTCGAGCTGGTCGATCGTGTAGTCGCCCTCGTTGAGGCCGACCTTGGCGAGCACCGCCTTGGCGGCGACGAGGTTGGCGGGTCCGGGCGCGGACATGATGCGCGCACCTTT
>WNFR01017376.1_pt1 | contig 16709 bp, 16 predicted proteins | sample 5400221 | NCBI WGS metagenome assembly WNFR01 (sample SAMN13153357, study PRJNA577476) | soil metagenome | isolation source: 40 cm soil under Madrone tree | place: USA:California | collected 2016-06-14
AACGCGCTGATCGGGGTCAGCGCCAGCAGCGCGGCGTTGATCGGCAGGATCGGTCCCTGCGCGGAAAGATTATAGGCGGTCGAGCCGGCCGGCGTCGCCACCAGGATGCCGTCGGCGATCAATTCCGCCATCCGTTCGTGCTCGTCGATCAGGATGCGCAGGCGCGCGGCCTGATAGGTCTGGCGAAACAGCGCGACTTCGTTGATGGCATGATGCAGATGCACCGCGCCATGGGCGTCGGTGGCGCGCATCAACAGCGGATGGATCAGGGATTCGCGTGCGGCAGCCAGCCTGGTGTGCAGGTCGTGAGTCGTGAATTCGTTCATCAGGAAACCGACGGTGCCGCGATGCATGCCATAGATCGGCTTGCCCGAGCGCATGTGGGCGTGCAGCGTCTGCAGCATCAGGCCGTCGCCGCCGAGCGCCACCACGACGTCGGAATCGTCGGCGTGATGATTGCCGTAGAGGCTGGTCAGCTGCGCCAGCGCCGCCTGCGCCTCGGTGCCAGCGCTCGCTACGAAGGCGATCCGGTCATATCGCTTGGGGCGGGTCATGGGGCGGCGTACTCATCTCGCGCACGGGTACTGGGCGCGCCGCGCTCGTCTATACAGCTTGGCCGGGCTTGTCGAGATGGTCCGTGGGCCCTTGCGGACGCCGCCAAGCTGTCGCAGTTTTGGGCTACAACCCGCGGCCGGCGCCATCGGCGCCGCCTGATCGCGGGACCCAGGGAGTGAAGTACATGGCTATCGGTTTTGCGGCGCGCATCGGCGTCGCGCTGCTGGCGCTGTCCCTCGCCGCCGGAGCGCGGGCCGAGGATGAGCAGGAGACGCCCAAGGCGCAACCCGCGGCGACGCCCACGCCAGCGCCTTCAGGTCAAAAGGGCGGAGCCGGGCGTGGCAATGCCGCCACGACGCCGCCGCCCGCCGAGCAACATCGCCTGCCGCCGGATTCGACGACAAAACAGACGCTCGCGCTGCCCGGGCGCACGCTGGCCTTCACGGCGACCGCTGGCTCGATCCGCCTGTTCGACGACAAGGGCGAGCCGCAGGCCGATATCGCCTACACGTCCTACCAGCTCGACGGCACCGAGAAGGCCAACCGGCCGGTCACGTTCCTGTTCAATGCCGAGACCTGGCTCGACTTCACCGATCTCGTCTTCATCGATCCCGTCGGCACCGGCTACAGCCGCTTCGTTGCAACCGGCGACGACGTTCGCAAGCGGTTCTTCTCCGTCGATGGCGATGTCAGTTCGATCGCGCTGGTGATCCGGCGCTGGCTGGAAAAATACGACCGTCTGGCGTCGCCGAAATTCGTCGCCGGTGAAAGCTATGGCGGCATCCGCGGACCGAAGATCGTGCACAATTTGCAGACCCGGCAGGGCGTCGGCGTGCGAGGGCTGATCCTGGTGTCGCCGGTGCTCGACTTCCGCGAATATCAGGGATCGAGCATGCTGCAATATATGACGAGCCTTCCCACCATGGCGGCGGTGGCGCGCGAAGCCAAGGGGCCGGTGACGCGGAACGATCTGGCCGATGTCGAACGCTACGCGCAGGGCGAATTTCTGGTCGACCTCGTCAAGGGACTGGCGGACGCCGAGGCCACGAGGCGGCTGGCCGACAAGGTGGCGGCCTTGACCGGCATCGACCAGGCCGTGAGCCGCAGGCTTGCCGGGCGTTTCGAGGTCGGCGAATTCCGCCGCGAGTTCGACCGGCGCAACGGCAAGGTGACCGGTCGTTACGATGCGTCGGTCGAAGGCTTCGATCCCTATCCGGATTCGAGCTACTTTCATTTCGGCGATCCATCCGGCGATTCACTGCTGGCGCCCCTGACCAGCGCGGCCGTCGATCTCACCACGCGCAAGCTCAACTGGCGGCCGGATGGGTCCTACCAACTGCTCAGCGACACCGTGAACAAGGCCTGGGATTTCGGCCGCGGGCAAAATCCGGCCGAGTCGGTTTCCCAGCTGCGGCAGATTCTGGCGCTCGACCCGAAGATGAAATTGCTGGTCGGGCACGGGCTGTTCGACCTCGCCACACCTTACTTCGCCTCAAAAATCATCCTCGACCAGCTGCCGGCCTTTGCCGGCCCCGTCAGGGTGAAACTCGCCGTCTATCCCGGCGGCCATATGTTCTACTCGCGCGACGGGGCGCGGCAGGCATTTCGGAGCGAGGTCGAGGGGCTGATGAAGTGAGGGGCTGGCCGGCGCCGGCCGGCTTGACGGGATCGGTCATGATTTGCACGATTCCGGTCGCGGGTGGTAGATACCATCGAACGAGGGCGGTCGCCGTGAACATTTTCATTTCGTGCCTGATTATCGGCGTGGCGCTGTTCGTCGTGGCCTGGCTGGTCCTGCGCCGTTACTTCCCGCCAGACACATGATTGCGAGCCGTCAAACATTGCGAGCGATCGTTGCCGCTTCGGTGATCTACGCTGTCTACATTTCCATCGCGTTGTGGATAGGTAGCCGGTATGTGGCACCGATCGCCCCGCCAGGCGCCGTCCTCCGCTTGAGCTTTTGCTACAAGCTGGTGCCGGATGGTTTCCTTTACACTTGCAAAGCGCATATGTTGCGCGACTTGGAGGACACCATCCGGACCTCGGTATTCTGCTATCGACAAGCGACAATTCGGACCCGAACGTGAACGGACGCGCCTATTGGGCAGTGCTTCCGCGAGCCATGATTGCCGAGGAAACGGGATCGATCAGTTACAGAATTCCTCAACAATGACGATGCCGCCCGACGCAGGGGCCCGCCAACTGCCGCTCCTGCAAGCAGTTACGTCGTCCGCGTCGCTCGGGAAACGAACCGTGTCATCAAGGTAACATCAGCTGCCCGACAAATTTCGAGTCGAGTCTGACGACCCCCAATCGGTCGTACGAGTACAGAATTCCCTCGACACTTAGCCAACCTCGGGCAGGATCAGAGTTGCACCGGCTTACGGCTTCCGATGGCTGACCGTTCTTTCTGATATGTTCGCAGAACCGCAATTCTTCCCTCGAATAGGAAATCGTATAGCTGTCCCGACAGTCGAGGCCGCTGTTGGTGCCGCACACAATTCGTACGACAAGAGGCTGGCCGTGGATCAGGCGCATACGCCATTCGCTGGTCCGGTTTTGAAGCATAGCATTTGCAAATCCTGGTAGTGCGAGGATAGAGCAAGCAACCAGCGCCCAGGTGGCTGGCGAACAGGTCTTTGCAGCGGTCATGAGATGCTCAAGTCGCGTTGTCATCTTAGCCGTGTCCGTCGGTTATCGCGGTAGCCGACTTTCGAACCAGCACGAACACGATTCTTAATTCGATCAATTCGTCGGTCGCCCGATATTTTTCCGTCGGACCAAGGAGATTGAAATTATCGGCTTCTTGACGGCTTCGACCGTCGAGAAATCTGGACTTGTCAATAATGAAAACTCCGACATCGCGCTGAACGAGATGCTGCGTGAAGCTGCTTATCGTTCCGGATTGCTTGGCTAGATATTGAAACGTCAGCTGAGGTATATCGATGTTTGCAAGCAAGAAGCCCTCACCATACTCACGAAACGGCGCAGCATAAGCGAACCCAACCAGTGGAGTCTCTCTGATGTATCGCGCGATTGCCTTGTAATCGGCCTCTGCATCGAGGGTGCGGCGCCAATACGTTGACATCAAATCATTGGCGGCGGAGACGGCAGGAGTCGCCAAAATACACAATGCGGCGATCTGCTCGATCTGATGCTGGACTGGGTGCCGGACGAAGCCGCACGCAACCGCATTCTGGTGCAGAACCCCGGCAAGCTCCATGGATTCCAGCGCATGATCGCGATGCGCCTTCTATCGTGGCGAAGGCGGCATCAGCCCGGCCTTCGAGATCACAGGCGCGGCCTCGGGCGAGGCGAGGAAGCGGAGCAGGGCGCTGGCCGCTTCGGGCTCCCGGACCGTACTGGTGAGCACGCCTGCGAAAGAAAACATCGGCTGGAGTTCGGCCGGGATCGCCCCGACATAGGTAATTCCAGCGACATGGATCAACTCGGCGACCTGTTGGAATCCAATCTCCGCTTCGCCACGCGCGACAACGCTGGCGACCGGCTCGCCGGACGGCGGTCCGCGCACTTTTCGGCTCTTGCCCGCAATCTGGTCGGCGATGCCGAGCTTTGCAAACAATGTCGTCGACAGATAGGTGCCGCTGCCGCTGTCCGAATAGGCGATCGACTTTGCCGCCAGCAGCGTATTGCGGAAGGCCTCGACCGTGGCGATGTCAGGCTTGGTAGCCCCCTCGCGCACGACCATGCCGACCAGCGAGCGCGCGAGTTCGATCTTGCTGTCGGCGCGCACCAATCCGCGTCGGCCGAGCTCATCCGCAGCGCCGCCATCCAGTATCACGACGTCGGCGGCCTCGCCTCGTGCGAGCCGGGCGGGAATCGCCTCCGGCGAGTCGCCCATCGACGGACCGCGCGTCGTGACCAGATGGTGACCGCTGGCGCGCTCGAAAGCCGGGCCGAGCTCCGAATAGGCCCCGTGAAAGCCGGCCGAGATCATCACGTGCACATCGGCGGCAGAGGCTGCCCCGACCGTCGACAGGGCGGACGCACCGATCAGGGCCAGCAAACGAAAAAGCGAGCTCGGTTTCATTCGGCTCCTCCTGCGACGGTCACGCGCTGGCGTGGACGAATCCAGTGCACTGTTGCCGCAATTGTGATGAAGAGAGGTAGCCGAACGCGGCAACTCGCGCCACAGTCATTGCAAGGCGCGACCTGTCCGCCGCAGCAAAGAGGCGTCATGATCGAGACCGTTGAAGCTCAAGACAGTGGCTACCGTTTCATGCCGGGCGTCAGCCAATACTCCTGCGGCATCGCAGCACTTGCCGGCTTTACCATCGAGCGGGTGCGCTTCGCCGATCCAGTGCCGCTGAAGGCGGGTTTTGAGCGGATCGCGAAAATCCTCAAAGCGGCCGGGCGTCCGCTGACCGCCCTTGGTGCCTGCGAGTTGCGCTCGCCGGCGCCGTTCACCGAAGAAGGTTTTCGAGCCTTCAACGAGATCTACATCAAGACGCTGATCGAATGGGGCGTCATGAAGGATGGCGTCAATCCGGTGGCGCGCAGCAATGTCTGCCCGAAAATCGATCCGCCCGCCGAGCCATGCTTCCACGCGTTCGCCTACGCCGTGCCGGCAGCGCACGCGCCGCAATCCTTCGTCATTGCCGGGAGCGGCGAGTCCGTCGAAGGCAAGGCAAACTACCGCGACCACATCGTCAGCCCCGGCGACACCAGTCCCGCCGGCGTGCTGGCAAAAGCAAAATGGGTGCTCGACGAAATGGAGCGCCGCATGAGCGCGTTCGGCGGCACCTGGAAACAGACGACCAGCGTGCAGCTCTATACCGTGCAGGACGTTTATTCGATTCTAGAGAGCGAACTCGGCCGCCGCGGCGTGTTCAGGAACGGCCTGACCTGGCATTTCAACCGACCGCCGGTGGTGGGGCTCGACTACGAGATGGACTGCCGCTGTGTTCACATCGAGCGGGTGATATAGCGTCTGCGTTCGTGGCAAGTTGGACATTTGGCAATTTGCCCGCTTGTTCAGGTGGTCTTTGTTGGATTGCTGGAGGATTTATGTAGCACGGAAGTCGTTGGCGACACGGTCGATAACTTCCCGCAGCCACGCATGCGCAGGCTGGTTGTCCAGCCGGCGCAGCCAAATCGTGGCGGCTTCGATCGGTTTGGGCGGGCGCGACAGTTGATGGAAAGCAAGCTGGTGAGATTTTACTAAGCTTTTGGCGACGTTGAGCGGAAGCACCGATACCAGGTCCGATGAAGCCAGTATCTGCGCCGCTGACAGGAACGGCGCGCGCATGGCTGGCTTCAGGGCAGGCTTTGATTTTCCGAAGCCCGCGCCAACAAAATCAGGTCCAAATTGAGCAGACGAAATTTCTAGTTGGGCGAGCGTTGCCAGCTTCTCCGTCGAGAATTCCGGTTCTCTCGCCGCCGGATGACCCTTGCGATGTACAACGACGAATTGATCCTGCAGCAAGCGCCTGAGAGAAAATCGCTCGCCCTGGACGCCGGGCGGACCAATCGCCAAATGCAGTTCGCTTCGATCGAGCTGTTCGAGAACGTCCAACGTGCCGCTCGGGCGAAAATCCAACGTCACCCTGGGGGCGATCCTTGCAACATGCGCCGCTATCGGCGCGACCAGAACGATGGCCGCATAATTATCGACAGCAATGCGGAATGTTGCCGTCGCCTTTGACGCATCGAACTGCACCGGTTCCAGCGATTGTTGCAATCCGTCGAGGGCAACCCGGATCGGCGTGGCGAGCTCCTCGGCCCGCGGGGTCGGCGCCATCCCGTTCGGGCTCCGGACGAACAATTCGTCCTTCAACATGTGTCGCAGTCGGGTGAGCGCATGGCTCATCGCGGGCTGACTGAGCCCCAGTCGCTGCCCCGCCCGGGTCACCGATCGGTCCCGCATGATGGCGTCGAACACCACCAGCAGATTCAGATCGATCGCGGCCAGCTTGGGCATCGTCTTGGTCAAGCGACTGGAACTCCACCACAATTCAAAACACGCATGTGATGATGAAGAGAATGCATTTTACGAATGCGAAACTCAACCCTAGATTCCGACTTGTCGATTGGAAGATCGCACCTCGCGAGGCCGCGAGAGGGGCAGGTGTGTTGCGGGCGCTAAGGCGGTCCTAAGAATTGGCGGCTACCGCGACAACGCATCGTTTTTCACCTGGGAGAGCGTTATGATCGGAATCGTTCGGCTCGCCTTGCGGCGGCCGTATACATTCGTCGTCATGGCGGTGCTGATCCTGATCTTCGGTACGGCGTCGGCGCTGCGGACGCCGACCGACATCTTCCCCAACATCAACATCCCCGTCATCAGCGTGGTGTTCAGCTACACGGGTCTGCCGGCCGACGATATGGCCGGCCGCATCGTCACATTCTACGAGCGGTCGCTGCCCAACAGCGTCAACGACATCGAGCATATCGAATCCCAGTCGATCGTGAACTACGGGATCATCAAGATATTCTTTCAGCCGACCGTGAACATCAATGCCGCGCTGGCACAGGTCAACGGCATGTCGCAGACCGTGCTGAAGCAGATGCCGCCGGGCATCACCCCGCCGCTGATCCTGAGCTTCAATGCCTCGAGCGTCCCCATCCTGCAGCTCGCGCTCTCGAGCGACCAGATGTCCGAAACCCAGATTTTCGACTCGGCGCTGAATTTCATCCGCCCGGCGCTGGCTCCGGTTCCCGGCGCCGCGCTGCCGCTCCCATTCGGCGGCAAGGTGCGGCAGGTGCAGGCCGACCTCAACCAGCAGGCGCTGCATCAATATGGCGTTTCGGCGAACGACGTCATCAACGCGCTTTCGCTGCAGAACCTGATCACGCCGGTTGGAACACAGAAAATCGGCTCATACGAATACACCGTCAACCTCAACGACTCGCCGAAGGCGGTCGAAGCCTTCAACGACCTTCCGATCAAGACCGTCAATGGCACCGTCATCTATATGCGCGACGTGGCCAATGTGCACGACGGCAGTCCGCCGCAGACCAATGCCGTGCACGTCAACGGCGCCAGCGCCGTGCTGCTGACCATCATGAAGGCGGGCACCAGCTCGACGCTCGACATCATCAACGGCGTCAAGAGCCTGCTGCCTTCGGTCTCGCAGACGCTTCCGGACAGCCTCAAGCTGACGGCGGTGGGCGATCAATCCGTGTTCGTGACCGACGCGGTCACCAGCGTCGTCAGGGAAGGGGTGATCGCGGCTGCGCTGACCGGGGCGATGATCCTGCTGTTCCTTGGCAGCTGGCGCTCGACGCTCATTATCACGCTCTCGATCCCGCTGGCGATCCTGGCCGCGTTGACCGGCCTTTCGCTACTGGGCGAGACCATCAACGTCATGACGCTCGGCGGTCTGGCACTCGCGGTCGGCATCCTGGTCGACGACGCGACCGTCACCATCGAAAACATCAATTGGCATCTCGAGCAGGGCAAGGCGATCGAGCCTGCGATCCTCGACGGCGCGCAGCAGATCGTGGTGCCGGCGACCGTGTCACTGCTCTGCATATGCATCGCCTTCGTGCCGATGTTCGGGCTCGGCGGGGTCGCCGGTTACCTGTTCCGGCCGCTGGCCGAAGCGGTGATGCTCGCGTTGGCGGCGTCCTATGTCCTGTCGCGCACGCTGGTGCCGACGCTGGCAAACTATCTTCTGCGCAACCAGTACGTCCACCGCTCGGCTGACGAGGCCGGCCGCGGCAAAACCAGCCGCAATCCGCTGGCCCGCTTCCAGCGCGGTTTTGAGCACATGTTCGAAAACGTCGGTAAAACCTATCTGGGCTTGCTGCAGCTTTGCCTGGCGAACCGGATCAAGGTGATCGCGGGATTTTTAGCCTTCAGCATCTTGTCCTTTGGCCTTGCACCCTACCTCGGCCAGGACTTTTTCCCGGCCGTCGATGGCGGCCAGATAAAACTTCATATCCGGGCGCCGACGGGAACGCGGATCGAGGAGACGACAAGCCTTACCGACCGGATCGGGACCGCGATCCACGGCATCATTCCGGCGGGCGAGCTCGACGGCATCGTGAGCAATATCGGGCTCACGGTCTCCGGCATCAATATGGCCTACAACAACTCCGGCACCATCGGCGTCGGCGATGCCGACATCCTGATCAGCCTCAAGCCCAATCATGCGCCGACCGACGACTACATCAAAACCATGCGCGAGAAACTGCCCCGGCAGTTCCCCGGTACGAGCTTCGCCTTCCTTCCGGCGGATATCGTCAGCCAGGTCCTGAACTTCGGCGTGCCGGCGCCCATCGACCTGCAGATCGCCGGCAGGGACCTCGTGGCAAATCGCAAATATGCGAACTCGTTACTGACGAAGATCGCAGCGATCCCGGGCATCGCCGATGCGCGCATCCAGCAGGCGTTTCAGCAGCCGACCCTTGACGTCAATGTCGATCGCTCGCTTACCTCGCTTGCCGGCCTCACCGAAAAGGATGTGGCCACCGCCATGCTGACGACGCTGTCGGGAAGCTCGCAGTCGGCCCCAACCTATTGGCTGAACCCGGCCAACGGCGTTTCCTACGCGGTCTCGGTCCAGACGCCGCAGCGCGATATCAACACCATGACCGGTCTGCAAAACATTCCGGTGACGTCCGCGACGGCCGCCGATAGCCAGCTGCTCGGCGGCCTCGCCAAAGTCGAGCGGACCAACAGCAACGCCGTCGTGTCCCACTACAATGTTCAGCCGGTGATCGACATCTTTGCGACCCCGCAGGGACGCGATCTCGGCGCGCTCGCATCCGACATTCAAAAGGCGGTGCACGACACGGCAAAGGATCTGCCGAAGGGCGCGAGTGTCGCGCTACGCGGCCAAGTGAGCACGATGACGAACGCCTACCAGCAGCTGTTCGTCGGTCTTGCGGCGGCGATCGTGCTGATCTACTTGCTGATCGTCATCAACTTCCAGTCCTGGATAGATCCCCTTGTCATCGTCATGGCGCTGCCGACCGCATTGGCCGGCATCGTCTGGATTTTGTTCGGGACGGGAACGACGCTTTCGGTTCCCGCGCTCACCGGCGCGATCATGTGCATGGGTGTGGCGACCGCCAACAGCATTTTGGTGATCAGCTTTGCCCCACCCTGTTTTTGGTGCCCGCGATTTTCAGCCTGGTGCATGGCCGGCAGCCTGACGTCGCAAATCAGGCGGATGTCGTAACCCCATCGTCGCATTGAGCGGAGAGTAAAAGAAAATGCCTTCGGAAGACATCAAAGCTCCAAGCCGGCGGCGCCTCCTGACGGTCGCGACGGCCGCCGTCCTGCTTGCCGGCATCGTGGTCGGCTACGGCTTCATCGACCGCGCGCAGAGCAAGCAGGAGGTGGCGGACTGGACCAACACGCAGGCAATACCGACCGTGGCCCTTGCTCAACCGATCGCCGGCAGTTCGCATCAGGCGCTGACGCTGCCGGGCAATATCCAGCCCTTCAACAAGGCGGCGATCTTCGCGCGGGTGAATGGTTATGTGAAGAGCTGGGATCACGACATCGGAACGGCGGTAAAGGCCGGGCAGGTGCTGGCCACCATCGACGCTCCGGATCTCGATCAGCAGCTCAGTCAGGCCAAAGCGACATTGGCGAGCGTCAGGGCCAATCATCAAATTGCTTCGCTCACCGCCAACCGGAACAACATCCTGCTGCAAAAGCAGATCGTGGCCCAGCAGCTTGCGGACCAGACCACCGCCGACGAGAAGGCGAAGGAGGCCGTCGTCGACGCCAACCAAGCCAACGTCCGGCAGCTCGAGGCGATGCAGTCGTTCAAGACGCTTTCCGCGCCCTTTGATGGCGTCGTGACCGCCCGAAATGTCGAACTCGGAATGCTGATCAATTCGGGAGGAGGTTCCGGTCAGGCGCTGTTCGAGGTGTCGGACCTGCATCGCGTTCGCATTTACGTGCAGGTGCCGCAATCGTTTTCCGCCGGGTTGACCGTGGGAATGAAGGCGACATTCGAAATGCCGCAATATCCGGGCGTGCAATTCGACGCGACACTTTCTCATATTTCCAAGGCCATAAATCCCAGTTCGCACAGCATGCAGGTCGAGCTTCAGGCCGACAATGCAGCCGGAAAATTCTTCGGCGGCAGTTACTGCAATGTGCATTTCGAAATTCCGACGGACGCGAATTTGGTAACAATTCCATCTACGGCGCTTGTGACCGGGAATCAGGGCACACAGGTCGCAACCCTCGACAGTAACAATAAGGTCGTCCTCAGGGGTGTGCAGTTGGGCCGCGATCTCGGTGACAGTGTGGAGGTCACTGCGGGCCTGTCCAGGTCCGATCGGATCGTCAACAATCCTCCGGAGACATTAACGGCAGGAGATACGGTTCGCGTGGCGACAGCGACGCAGGCCGGCGTAGCCGCATCGTCTTCGAAAACGGTGAGGCAATAAGAGGCGCGTTCCATGCGGCTTTGTGCAGATCTTCCTCCCGCAGCGCGAGACGTCAGGCTTGACCTGTTTCGCGGCCTGGCGAATTGGGCGATCTTTCTGGATCACATCCCGCACGAGGTGCTGAGCTGGACCACAATCAAGCATTATGGATTCAGCGACGCCGCCGATCTGTTCGTGTTCATATCGGGTTACACGGCCGCCTTGGGGTTTGGACGGCTGATGATCGAGCGCGGCTACGTGGCGGCTGCGTCGAGGCTGGCAAGGCGCGCCTTCACCCTGTATGCCGCTCACATCACCGTGGTCATGATCTATATCGCCGTTATTGCATGCGTCTCACGGGAGTTTCACGATCCGGGTGACCTGAATCAGTTCAACGTCGCCGTTTTCCTGAACACGCCGTTCCCAGAGTTTGTCCAGGCTCTGGCCTTGAGATATCGACCTGTCAATTTGGACGTGCTTCCACTCTATATTCTGTTGTTGGCAGCGTTCGCTCCGGCATTGTGGCTGATCGTTCGCAAGCCGAATTTGACATTGGCCGGCTCGATCGCCGTGTATCTTGCCGGAAGGCATTTGGGCTGGAATCTTGCAGCGGTTCCGTCGGGCGTTTGGTATTTCAATCCCTTTGCCTGGCAGCTGCTGTTTTTTCTGGGCGCATGGACGGCGCTTGGCGGCGCGCGAGCCCTTCGGCCGATCAGTCAAACAAGAACCGTGTTCTGGCTGGCAATCGCCACCCTTGTCTTCTCTTCCGTCGTGACGATGGCAATTCGGACACCGGATCTCGGTGGTCTTGTTCCGCATTGGATCCTGCAGCCATTCGATCCCAACGATAAGACCAATTTCGCGCCCTACCGTATCGCTCACTTCATTGCTCTCGCTGTCGTCGTCACGCGCTTCCTGCCGGTGGATTCGCCCATTCTGCAATGGCGCTCGCTGGCGCCGCTGATCAAATGCGGCCGGAACTCGCTTCAGGTCTTTTGCACCGGCATCGTGCTGTCGTTTTGCGCCCACGCCGCGATCGAACTAAGCTTGAACTCCCTGTGGGTTCAGATTCTCGTCGGTGCGACAGGAATAGTGCTCATGACTGCGATCGCATATTGCTGGACGTGGCCAAAACGGCGGAATCGCATGCTTCCTTCGCATGCGCGACTCGGAGGCATCGCGTGACAAGTAATTTGGCGCTCGTTTGGCCGACGGTGACGGCCGCGTTCCTGGCCTCTCTGGTCGAAGCGGTCGAAGCTCTGACGATCGTGTTGGCGGTCGCCATCGTTCGCGGCTGGCGGCCAGCCGGGCTTGGAGCGCTTGCCGGCCTTGCGGTGCTGGCGCTCATCGTCATTGCGCTCGGACCCCTGCTCGATCTTGTGCCGCTGCGCCTGCTGCAGCTCGTCATTGGCATTCTGCTTCTGCTGTTCGGCATGCGGTGGCTGCGAAAGGCGATTTTGCGCGCGGCCGGCGTCATCCCGCTCCATGATGAAGCCGCTGCATTCGCAACCGAGACGGCAGAACTGCGCGAGCAGGCGCGCCGCAACGAGGCGCGGCTCGATTGGATCGGGGCACTCACGACCTTCAAGGCGGTCCTTCTCGAAGGGCTTGAAGTCGTTTTTATCGTGATTGCGCTCGGCGCCGGGCGAGGAATGCTCGTTCCCGCAAGCGTCGGCGCCGTGGCCGCATGTCTGGCGGTTGCAGCCGTCGGCTTGATCGTGCATCGGCCGTTGGCGCGGGTTCCGGAAAACACGCTCAAATTCGCTGTCGGCATCATGCTATCGGCGTTTGGCGTGTTCTGGACCGGCGAAGGTCTCGGCGTGGCCTGGCCGGGCGCGGATTTCGCGATCGTCATATTCGCGGCGATATTTTTGGCTGTCAGCGTCGCGGCCGTTGCACTGGCGCGCCGCCCCAAGGCGGAGGCTCTGTCATGACGGTCCTGACCAACGCGTTGCGCGAGCTGGCCGGACTGTTCGTCGACGACGGCGCGCTGGCGCTCGTGATCATAGCCGTTGTCGTCCTCGCTGGCATGGTGGCAACGCTGATGCCGGACGCTTCGTTGGCGGCGGGCGCCATCCTGTTGTTTGGTTGTCTCGCCGCGTTGCTTGCGAGCGTGGCAAGAGCCGCGCGGCGTTGACATCATCGGGCGTGGCGCTTGCGCGTTCACGAAACGGCGCCTTGAACTATTCGGCCGCCTTGATGCGTTTGCCGCTCGCACCCGGCATTTCCCTGCGCCCTCTGATTTCTATGGGCGAATGTTTCCTGCACGACTCGGGCGTATCGCGCCAAAGGGTCGCGAAATTAGGTCTGCTCGGAAATTTTGAAAATTGAATCAGAAACTGTGGTGGAGGCGCGGTGCAGCGGTTGCGCGCGTATCATCAACGTCATTGCGCGGAGCGTAAGCGAAGAAGCAATCCAGTCTGCCTTCGCAGCTCTGGATTGCTTCGCGGAGCCTGTCATCGGGCGCGCATTCGCGCGACCCGTTGGCCCGCAATGACGCCTGGGGTGCAATCAGTAAACCAGCCCGGTGCCCGGCGGCTTCTCCAGCGCGGCGGCGAGCGAGCGGTACTCCTCGCTGCTGGTGCCGGCGAGCGCTGCGATCCGGCTTAAGTGATATTGCGCCTGATCGCGGTTGCCCTGTTCGACCTGCCAAAGCCCGTAATACTGCCAGGTCTTGACGTGGTTCGGATCGGCCTTGAGCGCGCGCTCGTACCAGATCTGCGAGACCTTGTAGTCGCCGAGCTTGCGATAGGAGTAGCCGATCAGATTGGCAACCGCGGCGCTGTCGTCATGCCCGAGCGCCTTCAACTGCTCGATTGCGGTGGCGTAGTCGTTGCGATCGTAGATCGTGGCGTAGGCGGTGCGATAGCCCTTCGCGAACGCCGTTTCTTCGATGCCCGGGCGAATTTCGGATTTCTTCGCTTTTTTGCCCTTGGTTGGGGGCGGCGCCGGCGGCGGATCGTTGTCGGGCGCGGCATAGACCGCGGTAACCACGGGGGCTGCCGCCAGCGTCAGCGACAAGATGGCAAGCGTCAAAAGCCTGATCACGAACTTTTTCATGCGTCTCTCCTGTTGACGTCGTTCAGTAAACCAGACCGGTACCCGGCGGCTTTTCGAGCGCGGCTGCGAGCGAACGATATTCCTCGCTGCCGGTGCCGGCGAGTGCTGCGAGCCGGTTCAGATGATATTGCGCCTGGTCGCGGTTGCCCTGTTCGAGCTGCCACAAGCCGTAATACTGCCAGGTCTTGACGTGGTTCGGATCGGCATTGAGCGCGCGCTCGTACCAGATCTGCGAGACCTTGTAGTCGCCGAGCTTGCGATAGGAGTAGCCGATCAGATTGGCGACGTCGGCGCGGTCGTCATGTCCCAGCGCCTTCAACTGCTCGATCGCGGCGGCATAATCGTTGCGATCATAGATCGTGTTGTAGGCTGTGCGATAACCGGCCAGGAATTTGGGGTCGTCGATGCCAGAGCTCTTGTCGCCCTTCTTCTTCTCTTTCTTGGTGTCGGATGCCGGTGGCGCCGGATTGTCGCTGCCTGCAGCGTAGGCCGAGAGCAGAGGCACGGCGACCAGCGCCACCGTGAACATCGCCAACGTCAAAAGCCTGACCGCAAGCTTGCGCATTCATCTCTCCTGGTTTCCGCGACCGTCGGCGATCCTACACCGAAGCCTGCTTCCTTGAACACCCGGCGGTCCGGAACATTCCCGGCCGCCGGCGGCAATTCAGGGATTTTGCGCAGGGCAGGCGCTCGCTGTGGAACATGACAAACATGTCATCGAGATGAACGAAGTCCGTCAGCGCGCTTCAGGGTGGGTTCAGCGCGCGCTCACTAAGGTCGTGTGCATGATCAGCGAGCCCGGCCACCCGACCGGCCACCCTCGCGATCCCCTGCAAAGAGGAGACAACCATGTTCAAGACCATTTCCGCAGCGCTGCTCGCCGTTTCCGTTATCGCGGCTCCCGCGCTTGCCGCTACCGCAGACAAGACAACCCCTGCGCCGGTCACGAAAACAACCCAAGCGCCGGTCGCCAAGACGACCACCGCGCCGGTCATCAAGGCCGACCAGTCGAAATCGAAGCTGCTGAACGCGAATGCCGGGATGGGCCGCCATCATCACAAGCACTATGCCCATCATCGCCACCACAAGCACATGGCTGCGCACAAGACCCACGCGTCGCCGAAGGTTGTGACCAAGCACGTTACGTCCCCCGCCAAGCGCGGCTGACACTGATCCGCCGGCGTGGTTCGATCCAAATTGCCCCGCCGCGCCAGCGGGTATCAGGCCCGGCCCGTCCGTCACTGCTTCCCCAGTGACGGCGGGCCGGTACTGCTTTTGCTCCGCTCGAACGGGCCGCCCCGCCGATAACCCAGATGCGAATTCCAATTCGGCTCGGGGCCGGACAGCGAGGGCAGCAGGAGCATCACCTTTACCGACGACCGCGGCGTCGCCAACCAGCCTTATCCGAACAATTATAAGGTTGAGATCGTGTCGTTCATGAAGACCTACCTCAACAACCCCGTCGGCGTGCATGAGGCTGCGATGGCCGATCCGGTTCAACGCGTGGTCGGCGGTCGGCTGCGCTATGTCAGTTGCCTGCGCTTCACCCCGCGCGAATCCGACGGCAGCTACCATGAATCGCGCGAGCGCGCCGTGCTCTATGTCGACGGCCGGCTCGACCGCATCATCGAGAACGCCAGCGAGCCCTGCGCCGGCGCGGTCTATGCGCCATTCCCGGCGTTGGAACAGATGACGCGGTAGGGCCACCCTGGTGATCGGATCCTTAACCGGCTCCGATCACTTTTCGGCGAGTTTTGAACCTCACCTTCGCCATCTTTGACTTACGTTCAGCCGCAAACCGTCTGCTTAACGGGCAAAAAAAACCTTCTGTGTCAGGGAACAAAGACGCTTTGTTGCCGCGCCGTCACAGTTGGGAATCATCACGGCTCCGGCATTGCCCCAAAGCAACCTAATTGAGGTCACGTTGTTTGGATTGATAGCGCAACGCTAGTAATGGGGAACAGACATGAAGAAGATTTTGCTCGGCGCCGTCGCGCTGGCCGCATTCGCGGGGCCGGCTTTTGCGGCTGACATGCCGGCACGCACCTATTCGAAGGCGCCGCCGCCCTATACGGCGCCCGCCGTGATCTATAACTGGACCGGCTTTTACATCGGCGGCCATGTCGGTGGCGCCTTCGCCGGCGACAACACCTTCCAGAGCAGCGACGCGCGCTTCCTCGGCGGCGTGCAGGGCGGTTTCGACTATCAGTTCGCGCCGAACTGGGTGGTGGGCGCCGAAGCGCAATATAGCTGGCTGACCGGCGGCAATAATAACGGGGTGCTCTTCCCCGGCGGTACACTGGTGACCTCGAAGAACGACCAGCTCGGTTCGGTGACCGGCCGGTTCGGCTACACTTGGGGCCCGGCGCTGCTCTACGCCAAGGGCGGCTTTGCCTGGCGGGACAACAACAATTTCGGCGTCACCGTCGGCGGCGTCCCGGTTGCCTTCACGACCAACGGCAACCAGCGGGACGGCTTCACGGTTGGCGCCGGCCTCGAATACATGTTCGCACCGAACTGGTCGGCCAAGGCCGAATACCAGTATTACAATTTCGGCACCACCACCTTCACCGGCGGGCCGGCCCCGATCATTGGCTCCCGCTTCCGCGACGACGATCATACCGTCAAGGTGGGCGTGAACTACCGCTTCGGCTGGGGCGGCCCGGCCGCCGCCAAATACTGACGCAGGGTTTAGCCCAGCGACTGGAGAAGGCCGGCTACGCGCCGGCCTTTTTGTT
>WNFR01003314.1_pt1 | contig 16705 bp, 16 predicted proteins | sample 5400221 | NCBI WGS metagenome assembly WNFR01 (sample SAMN13153357, study PRJNA577476) | soil metagenome | isolation source: 40 cm soil under Madrone tree | place: USA:California | collected 2016-06-14
GAACGGGCCAGCTATATTACCGGCGCGGTGCTCCAGGTAGATGGCGGGTTCACGCGCTCGATATTCTGACGCTCGACATCCTACTCCCCACTCCCCACTCCCCGGTTTCTTAATGCAAGCGATCGTCAAGGAAAAACGCGCGCCCGGTTTGACCGTGAAGTCCGTCCCCAAGCCGTCTCCCGGGCCGGGGGAAGTCTTGATCGCCGTCCGTCACGCCGGTGTGTGCGGCACCGATCTCCACATCGCCGACTGGAACCCGTGGGCCCAGGGGCGCATCAACCCGCCCATCGTCGTGGGCCACGAATTCGCCGGGGAGATCGAGTCCGTCGGCGACGGGGTCAGCGGGCTCCGCGCGGGTCACCTGGTCACCGCCGAAGGCCACATTGTCTGCGGTCACTGTCTCCAGTGTCGCACCGGCAACAGTCACATCTGTCAGAACACGCGCATCATCGGGGTCGATCGCGACGGCGCGTTCGCCGAATACATCACGATGCCCGCCACCAATGTGCTGACGCTCGACGGGGGAACCATCCCCACCGAAGTCGGGGCGATCATGGACCCGATGGGGAATGCATTTCATACGGTGCTGACCGCGGAAATTCCCGGCAGCTTCGTCTTCATCGTCGGGTGCGGCCCGATCGGCTGTTTCGCCGTGGGCATAGCGCGCGCCGCGGGCGCCTCCAAGGTGATTGCGTCCGACGTGAATCCCAAGCGCCTGGCACTTGCCGCCAAGATGGGCGCGCACGTGACGATCAACGCGGCCAAGGACGACGTGGTGAAGACCGTGCTTGCCGAGACCGGGGGAGAAGGCGCCGACGTGGTGTGCGAGATGTCTGGTGTGCCGTCGGCGCTGCACCAGGCGTTCGCGTCCGTTCGACTGGGCGGGCGCGTGCAGCTGCTCGGGATCCCGGACGGCGAAGTCCCGGTGGACTTTGCCAATGAGATCATTTTCAAGGGGATCACGGTGTACGGCGTCATTGGCCGCAAGATGTACCAGACCTGGCACCAGATGCGTCGGTTTCTCACCAGTGGGCAGTTCGATCCCCGTCCCGTCATCACACACAAATTCCCGCTCGCCAAAATAGACGAGGCCCTCGCCGCCATTCGCTCGGGGGACGCCGGCAAAGTCATTCTGGAGATCGCATGAGCTTCATCGCGCAGTTGCAGAACGAGCTCGCGGAGTTCAAGAAGGAGGGCGTCTACAAGCGGCTTAATTACCTCGACTCCCCGCAGGGGCCCCGCGTGCGGATGGAAGGACGCGGCGAAGTCGTCATTCTCTCCTCCAACAACTACCTCGGCCTGTGTGCCGTCCCCGACGTCGTGCAGGCGGGCAGGGACGCGCTCGAGCGCTGGGGCGCCGGCACCGCGTCGGTGCGCTTCATTTGCGGGACGTTCACCGTGCATCGCGAGCTCGAGAAGGCGCTGGCGCGATTCGTCGGCTGCGAGTCGTCGCTCACCTACGCCAGCTGCTGGAACGCCAACGAAGGGCTCTGCCCCACCGTCCTGAGCGAGCCAGACGTCGTCATCTCCGACCAGTTGAACCACGCGTCGATCATCGATGCGATTCGCCTCGCCAAAACGATCACCAAGTGCCAGACCGCGGTCTACAAGCACTCCGACATGGCCGACCTCGAAGAAAAGCTGCGCGCCGCCGGCAAGGCGCGACGGAAGTTGATCTTCACCGACGGCATCTTCTCGATGGAGGGCGATGTCGCGAAGCTGCCCAATCTCGTCGAGCTGGCACGGAAGTACGACGCGGTGCTCGCCGTCGATGACTCCCACGCGAGCGGCGTCCTCGGGAAGACCGGCCGCGGCACCGCCGAGCATTACGACATGCTGGGCCAGATCGACGTGATCACCTCGACGCTGGGAAAGGCGCTGGGCGGCGCGGCCGGCGGATTCACCGCCGGCCCGGACGCACTCACCGACTATCTCACCCAGCGCTCCCGGCCGCAGCTGTTCAGCAACGCACTCCCGCCCACCGTCGCTGCCAGCGCGCTGGCAGCGGTCCAGTATGTCGAGGCGCACCCGCAGCTCGTCACCCGCCTGCATCAGAACGCGCGCTATTTCCGCGAACAGCTGCTGTCGCTCGGCTTCAAGCCGCTGGCGGGGGAGACGCCGATCGTCCCGGTGATCCTGGGCGAGACGGCGAAGGCGATTCACATGAGTGAGCTGTTGCTCGCGGAGGGGGTCTTCGTGACCGGGTTCGGCTATCCCGTTGTACCGCAAGGACATGCGCGCGTGCGCTGCCAGCTGTCAGCGGCTCATACGCGCGACGATCTCGATTTCGCGCTTCGCGCTTTCAAGAAGGTGGGTTCAAAACTGGGGCTCATCTGATGACACCTCTCCTGCTGCTCGCGTTGTTACAAACCGCCGAACCGCCCATCCGTCCATCCGCCGCTTTGGGTTTCGAACCGGGAGCCGACTCGAGCCTCGCCGATTGGAAGCAGGTCAGCGGCTATATGAACGGCCTGGCTCTGCAAAGTCGCTACGTGCACGTGGACACGCTGGGTCGCACGACAGAAGGCCGTCCGTTCCTCCTGATGACGATCACCTCACCCGCCAATCAGCAACGTCTGGCCGAGATCAAACGGGCGCAGGCGTTGCTCGCGGATCCGCGGCGGCTGACCGATACGGTGCTGGCGGAGATCCGCAGCCGGCAACCCGCCGTCATCCTGATCAGCAATAACATCCATTCGACGGAAGTGGCGTCGAGCCAGATGGGCATGACCCTCGCATACCGGCTCACCACCGAACCGGAGCTGCGCCGCCTCCTCGACTCGGTGGTCGTGCTGATGATCCCGTCGATGAATCCCGACGGCCTCGATACGGTGGTGAGCTGGTATCGGCGCTACAAAGGGACGCGGTACGAGGGCGGTCCACTGCCGTGGCTCTACCACAAGTACATCGGTCACGACAATAATCGTGACTGGTTCATGTTGACACAGGTCGAGACGCGGCTCGTCACCCGGATGCTGTACAAGGAATGGTTTCCCGAGATCGTTTACGATGTGCACCAGATGGGCGTGAACGGCGTGCGTCTCTTCGTGCCTCCGTTCCAGGATCCGGTCAATCCCAATCTCGATCCCGCGATCGTGGCGGGCATCAATCTCGTTGGCGCGCAGATGGCTTCCGCGTTGTACGACGCCGGGATGACCGGAGTCGCTCATCAGCAGACCTACGATCTTTGGTGGCACGGCGGCTTTCGCTCGACGCCCACGCGGCACAACATGATCGGCATTCTCACCGAGGCCGCGAGCACGCGGCTCGGCTCCCCGATCACGCTCTCCGTCGATTCCGTTCGCCAGCCCGGGCGCGGCGTGAACTATCCCGCGCCGTGGCCCGGAGGCACGTGGCACCTGGGTGATATCGTGCGCTACGAGCTCATCACGTCCGAGGCGTTGGTGCACCTGGCGGCGCGCGACCGCGTCAACGTGATCGACCGCTTTGTTGGATTGGGACGGCGGGCCGTCGAGGCCGGTCTCGCCGGAAATCCATTCGCGTATGTGTTACCGGCCGAGCAGAGAGACCCGGAGAGCTGGACGGCGCTGGCCAACGTCCTCGCGGCCGGCGGTGTCGAGGTCTGGCGCGCCGCCGAGCCGTTTTCCGTAGAGGGCCGGTCCTACTCGGCCGGCTCGCTCGTCGTGCCGATGGCCCAGCCCTATCGCGCACACGCGAAAGACCTGCTCGAGCCGCAGCACTACACGCCCGTCAACGATCGTCCGCCGTACGACGTCGCCGGCTGGACGTTGCCGTTCACGATGGGGGTGCGAGCCGATGTCGTGAACACGCCGTTTACCGCGAATTTGGTGAAGGTGGACAGCCTAATCCCGACGCCGGGACGCATCGAGGGCAGCGGTGACGTCTTTTTCCTGAAAAACCGCACCAACGCGGAGTCGCGCGCTGTCGCGGCGCTGCTCGGCGCCGGTCAGACGGTCACGATCGTGGGGGACAGTCTCATGGTGCGCGGCCCGAGGGCGCGCACGATCCTGAGCGAGCACGCGGCGCGCCACGGCTTCACCGTGACGGCGGCGCGCGCGGCTCCGCCTACGGGCGTGGGCCGCACGCGCCAGCGTTTGCCGCGGATCGCGCTGTACCAAGCGTGGACGGGCAACATCGACGAGGGATGGACGCGCTGGTTATTCGAGCAGTATGGGATCAGCTACACGACAGTTCACGACAACGATTTCAAAAAGGGAGGGTTGCGACAGCGGTTCGATGTGATCGTCCTGCCAGACGCCGATGGTGGTTCGATTCAGCGCGGCATCGACTCGACTCGCATTCCATTGCAGTACGCAGGCGGCATCGGGGAATCGGGCGCCACCGCCGTTTCGGAGTTTGTTCGGGGTGGGGGGACGCTCGTTTGCCTCGATGGTTCAAGTAATTTCGCGATTACACGCCTTAACCTCCCGGTGGTCAACGTTCTAGCCGGGGAGGCATCGGGTCCACAAGTTTTGCGATTTTACGCTCCAGGTTCTATTTTCGGTACGGTTTTGGGGGGGGTCGAGGGAGAGGGGCCCAGCAGCGCGGTTACCCTCGGGGTCCCTGAGTCCCTCCAAGTCTATTTCGAGAATAGCGCCGCCTTCACCGTATCGGCCCCGGCCAGGGCCTTGGCGACGTATCCCGAGCAGCCGCTCCGATCCGGCTACGCCCGGTTCCAAGAGCGGTTGGCAGGGAAAGCGGCGCTGGTGGAGGCACCGGTAGGCAGCGGACGGGTGATCCTGTTTGGGTTCCGGCCCCAGTTCCGGGGCCAGACGCACGGCACCTTCAAGCTGCTCTTCAACGCCGTCCTATTGGCGGCTCCCTAACTTGGGCGGGAGTCGTGGGAGGAGTCCCGATGAAGCGGCTGGTTCTCCTGGTGGGATTCGTAACCTTGGTGGCGGGTCCCGCCGCAGCGCAGCGCTCGCAGAACATCGAGTTCGGCGGCTTCGGTTCGTGGTGGCGGTTCGACCGCTCGTTTCAGATTAAGAACGGGTTCGGCGGCGGCGCGCGCATCAGTTACAACTGGAGTGACCGCCTCAGCCTCGAAGCCACAGGCGATTACGTCGCGACGACGGACGTGGCCGGCACGCAAAACATCACCGTCTCGACGATCAGCGGCTCTATCGTGTTGAACTTTCCGATGAACGACAAGTTGACCCTGTTTGCCTCGGGCGGCTACTCGCACATGGTCTTTGGGAAGGATCCTCCCTACGCCTTTACGCAGCACCTCGTCAACGGTGGGCTCGGGTTCCGCCAGTTCATTGGCCGGCGCGTCGCGCTCCGCGGTGACGTCCGCGCGCAGTACCGTCCCGACAACCCGTACTACGCCAATGCGTTCACCGGTGAGGTGCAGGCCTCGCTCGGCGTGTCCTACTTCTTCATTCCGCCGCAGCAGGGCCGCGGCTTCAACACGAACTTTCAGTGGTACTGGGGTGCCCAGGGTGGCTTCCTCCTTTCCAAGACGAACACGCAGCCCCTGACATACGACCCGATGGTCGGTGGTCACTGGCTGATCACCTCGCGCCGCACCGCGCTGTACGTTGCCTACGAGCAGGCGTTCTTTCTCACCGCCGCGCAGGCCATCATCTTCGACCCGGCGTCCTCGAATTCATCGATCGGTCCCGGCTTCCGCGATGTCACGTTCAAGGACGTGCGCCGGCTGATGTTCGGTGTGGTGGCCTACCCGACGCAAAAGATCATCGAGCCGTTCGGCGGCGGCGGCTTCGCCCTGATGCAGGTCTTGAATCCGTTAGTGGACTGCTCCAGCTGCGCCACGCTGGGTGAGGCGGTCGAAGCGCAGGACCGCGTTCACGATCAGTCGAGCAAGGCGTTCTTCTGGATCATGGGTGGACTACAGATCAATTACTCGAGCAAGCTGAACGTGTTCGCGCACTACATCCTCACGTCGAGCGCCGCCAACTTCCTGCTGCAGAGCAACACGCACACGATCCAGGGGGGGATTCGCCTGAGCCTCGGCACCTCGAAGGAAGGGATCACCGAGCGGCACTAACTAGGGGTTAGGGGTTAGGGGTTAGGGGTTAGGGATTAGGGATTAGGGGTGCGCAGAAATGAGACCCGACGCAAACGAATGGTACGAGCCATCGCTTGCGTCGGGTCAATGTTTTGTGAGACACAAACCTGGCGTCAAATCGTGAGCGACATTGCGCAGCCTGTGAGCCCCATCCGAAACTATCGTGACTTAAGGGTCTGGCAGCAGTCGATGGAGCTCGCTGAGACGATCTATCAGGTTACAAAGACTTTCCCGGACACCGAGCGATACGGTCTGATTTCCCAGTTACGTCGTGCTGCGGTCTCAGTGGCATCAAACATTGCGGAAGGTCATGCACGATCGTTGGGAGATTATATCCGACATCTGCTCGTTTCCAGCGGATCGCTTGCAGAAATTGAAGCACAACTGATCCTGACCCAGCGATTAGGCATTCTTTCGACCGCCGACGCTGATCAGTTGCTTCGAGCGTGTGAGCAACTAGGACGAGGGATCGGAGCTCTGCGGAAAAGCCTGGGAGCTCGTCGCCGCTCCCTAACCCCCAACCCCTAACCCCCAACCCCCATTCTCGATACCCATGGCGAGTCCTTGAGGTAGAACCGCAACGGCCAGTCGGTCGCCTGCGTGATCCCGATGCGGGGACCGGTGACAATCTCACCGCGTTTCGGTGCCGTTCCCTGGACGATGCGGAGCAATCCCCGCTGCAGTGAGACGCCATTCAAAGCGCCGGTGACACCGAGCGCCTCGCAGAGCCGGGCGGGACCGGAGCACAACGGCTCTTTGCCGCGCCGCTTCCGCATCGTGGCGACGCCCGCAATCGGCTCGAGCGCCCGGATGAGGACAGCCGCAGGATAATCCTGCGGTTCAGTCACCGCATTCAGACACCAATGCATGCCGTAGGTGAAGTACACGTACGCCGTCCCGGGCGGCCCGTAGAGCGGCTCGGTGCGGGCGGTACGCCGATGGCCATAGGCGTGACACGCCGGATCGTGCGGGCCGACGTACGCCTCGACCTCCACGATCCGCCCGGCGGTCTCTTGGCGCCGGCCGCCGACATTGCTGACGAGGATTTGGCCCAATAGGCCACGCGCGACCGATTCTGTCGGTCGCGCGTAGAACTTCGCCTGCACAGCGCTGCCCCGCACCGTTAGGCTGCGCCTCCGTCACTCCCGGCGCCGCCACTTCCTCCGGTCAGGCCGCGTTTCACCTTCGACCAGAAGGATTCCCCGGGCTCGCTCTCGGGCAATTTCGACGGCGCGGGCGGAGGTGGAGGAGTAGGTGGTGCCAATGCTGCACTCTCCATGCGTTCCGACGTAGGCGACTGCCCAGGCCGCGCTTCATTAATGTTGGCGTCGGCGTCGGATTCAAACCGACGCGGTCCCCGACCCCGGCCGCCACGACCACCGCGGCGGCCTCGACCTCCCCGCTCGCCGCGCTCGCCGTTCTCGGCGCGCGGTCCCCGATCTCTCCCACCGCGACCGCCGCGACCACCACCGCGGCCGCCACGTTCCTCGCGCTCCGGACCGGGTCCCGACGAAGGGGCGGGAGGAGCCTTCGGAGGCAACACGTCACCGCGCGGCCGGAAGTTGGGATCTACTTCGACGACGCCGATCTTCGGGATCTCGGGAACCCCGCTTGCGCCGGGGCGGCGGGCGCCACCGCGCGAGCCGCGGCGGAAACGCGCGCTCCGCATCGGAATGCCGCCGGGTGTCGAGGTCGTGCTGTAGGGCGGAGGCGGCGCCGACGACGTCGGCATCGGAATGTCGTCTTCTTCTTCTATTTCCGGCGTGGGAGCGGACAAGACCGGACGCGGAGCCTCCGGCTCATCCGTCAACGGCCTTTCTTCTTCCTGAGGAGCCGGCTCGTCGTCCGTACCCATACCGACGGCCTGCTTGATCAACCCGAACGCGCCGCCGAACGAGAACCCGGCCTTCGCGGCCGGCGCTTCCGGCTCCTCGGTCGGGGCCGGCTCGGTGGGAGCCGTTGGAGATTCCTCACGGTCGCGAGCGCCGCGTCCCCGACCCCGGCCGCCTCGCCCGCCCCGGCTACGGGGTTTCTCGGTGGCTTCGCTCATCGCGGCGAGCGCCGGCGACGCCGCCGCGCCCGCGACCTGCGGGCCGAGGGCGATCTCGTATTGACCGTTGTCGAGTCGGGTCAGGGTGATGAGGCCGCGGCGGGCGGCTTCGATCACGAATTTGCTGAACCGCGAGAACCCGGCGTCCTTCTCATCGAAGTTGGGATCGATCTCCTGCATCACCTGCTTCAGGCGGTCGGAGCGCATGACGTCGTTGTGCGCCGTCATCTGCTTGACTGCCTCCACGACCAGCTCCCACGGGTCGCGCTTCACGTATTCGACGTCGCTCGTCTTCGTGAAGCCGGCCAGCTCGTTGTAGGAGTAGTACTCGTCGCAGTTCTGGATGAGGAGGTCGCTGGACGACTCGCGGATGCCCACGCCGATCACGTACTTGCCGTATTCCTTGAGCTTCAGCACCAGCGATGAAAAATCCGAATCCCCGGACAACAGGATGAATGTCCCGATCTCGGGCCGCGTGAAGACGAGCTCCAGCGCGTCGATCGCGAGGCGGATGTCGGTGGCGTTTTTCTTATTGGCCCCGTGCGCCGGTGCGAAGATGAGATCGATGGACGATTCGGAGAGGGGAACGATGTACTGCGGGTAGCGGCGCCAGTCGGCATAGGCGCGCTGCACGGCGACCTTGCCCCGGATCATCTCCGACTGGAGCAGACGCTTCAGCTCGGTTTGGAGGTCCGAGCGAATCGCCATCGTCACGTTGTCGAAGTCGATCATCAGCGCCGCATTGGGCGCGTGGGCGGGAGGTTCTTTGTGCGCGGGGCGTGGCAAATGATTGTGTGCTTGCTGCGGTGTCATAACGAATTCTGTTCCTGCCCTGGGGCTGGACACACTCGTAGCACGTCCCTCGCAGTGAGGGAGTGTACGACGCGTGCCTGCTGCGTCGGGCTCGTGGTAAAGGCGTATTGCGCCGTAGTTAAGGCTGGCTGGTGCGTGGGGAGGGTCGCCGAGTCACCGCGGCGCGCCCATGCGTGCTACCTCGACCCGTTGCCGAGGCCCGCAGGCGCCGCCCGATAGTTCGGCCCTTCGCCGAATGGCACTGCCAGACGTGTGAACTACTCAACATAAACGACTGGCACTCCAGAAGCTAGGGTTTTGACTAAGATCTTGGCTTCTCGTGATCAGTTAGTACAGGTAAATAAGGCGCCCACGGCCCGACATCGGCGCGATACTGCTTCGCCATGACGCGCGCGACCTGCGCAATGTGGCCCAGATCGTGAACCACCCAGGCGGCCAGCAGCTGGCGCAAGGTCACCGGACCCAGGCTGGGGTGCTCGCCCGGCAAATCGAGCTGCGCTTCGGTCACCTTCCAGGACTCGAGCACCCCGAGGTTCTCGGCCCGCAGCCGGGCGAACTCGTCGAGCAGCGAGTCGAGCGTGCGCTTGGTGTTTCGCGTGCGGTGGCGAAAACGATCGTACGGCTCGAAGCGCCGGTTGGGACCCTGCGCGAGAATAATGCGCGCGCGCGGCATCCAATCGGTTTCCTCACCATCGATCAGATGGCCGATGTTGTCGAAGGGACTGAAGGTATCGGGGCCTTCGGTGCCCCGAGCCCATGGCGCACTCACCCCGCGCAGGAGCGCACGTAGCGTGGCGGGCGTGCGCCCGAGAACCTCGCTCGCCAAACGGAGATCGAAGGCCACGTCAGCGCGGGTTTCCTTCGAAATGGAACAGGTGCGCAATGCGGTGAATCACGGGCACGAGGAATAGTCCCGCGACAACGAGAAACACGACGCCCGCGTACAGGGCGAAGATCCCGGCAAACACCTTACCGCCGTTAGTGTGCAGCGGATCGACCGGCCCCATTCCTCCCAGCAGCATCGCGGTGTTCAAGAACGCGTCGCGCCAAGGCATGTGTTCGTAGTGCTCGTAGCCCCACATCCCCACCAGCAGCGACACGAAAACCAACACGGCCGCCACCGCGACGTGATCGGCCATGCGCCGCACAAAACGTCTGGGGGGAAGCGGTGGCGTGTGGCGGTCTTCGTACATCTACTGTCCTGGTGGCTTGGGAGGTTCGGGATCCCGCGGGATTCGCGCGGGCTCCCACGGTTCGGGCGGCCGGGGCTTCGGCGGTTGAGGAAGTTTGACTGGGCCTGGTTCTTTTTTTAGGTGGGGCAGTGCCATCGTTGCTCCTTGTCGCTCACTGGTCCGTGTCGGCCATGCGTGCTTTGACCAGTTTCTTGACGAGGCCCACCGGTATTGGTTTCGCGAGCGGCAGCCGGACGGTCCCCTTCGACATTTCGTATCCCTTGAGGCTGGTGGCCAACTTGCGCCGGATCGCACCGGTCATCGGAAACAGGCTGCAGTGATTCTTGAACGCCGCGTACCAGACGAGCGGGCGGCCCCGAAGCTTGAAAGCGGGGATTCGATAACTGAACGCCTCCTCAGCGCGAGGCGCGACTGAGCGAATGGCGGCCCGAATCTTTTTGAGGGCCGCGCGTGCTTTGGGAGGCGTCGCGGCGAAGTAGGCACGCACTTGCGGGATCATTTTTGGCCTATGGAAGTCATGATGCCGGGAATTCTACCACCAGGGTCGCTCCCACAGGTAGCGCGTGCCAGCGCGCCTCCAACCTGCTCCGCAGCTCACGCACCCCCGAGACCTGCGCATCGGTAAGCGGCTTGAACGAGTCGCGCTGAACCGGTGGCAGGCTGGCGAACGCCATCTCGTTGAACTCGACAACGCTCAGCGGCACCGGGAGCGCGCGCTCGCGATCGAACACGCCCACGACGTGCTCCGCGACGATCGCCTGGAGTGGCATCGTCCTGCTCGCGCGGGGCTTCGCGAAATCATCGATGTCCCATCCCCGTGCGATCAGTCCGAAGAAGGCTTGATCGAAGCCGAGCACGCTTTCGACGGTGCAGTGCGTCAGGTCGTGCACGGGGAAGAACGGATGCTCCTTGCCCCACGTGCGGCTGCCGTCAGCCCGCACGCAGGCAAGTGTCGCCGGACCGTCGCGACCCTTCTTCAGCTGGATAAACATCCCAACCCCTCATTACGGCAGACTGAAGGCGATATAGGTGTCACTCGACTTGGATCCCAATTTACCTCCACCGGCCGCCACGACGACAAACTGTTTGCCGCGCGCGGCATATGTGCTGGGGGTAGCGTAGCCGGGCGCCGGGAGCATCGCCTCCCAAAGCACGCGACCAGTGCTCTTGTCGAGCGCGCGAAGCTTCGCATCCTGGGTCGCGGCGATGAACACGAGGCCGCCCCGCGTGACGATCGGGCCGCCGTACTGCTCCGTCCCGGTGACGGAAGTCCCGGGCGCCGTCAGTGCAGCGAACTCACCGAGCGGAATCCTCCAGCGGTATTCACCAGTGTTGAGGTCGATCGCGCTGAGCGTGCCCCACGGCGGTTTGATGGCGGGAAGACCTGCCGAGTCCCGCCACCGCTCGTACCCGGCGAACACGTATGGTGGCGGCAGCCGCTGAACGCTTGGCATGCCTCGACCGGGCCTCGCCGTGCATGGCTTGCGGAGGAGATACGCGATGATACCGCATTTCTCGAATTCGGACAGCTTCGCAAACGAAGGCATAAAGCCACGACCCTGCGCGAGCAATTGCTCCAACTGCTCCACCGTTAAGTGCGTATCGAGGCCGATCAACGACGGCGCACGATCGCGACCGCGGCGGTCGACACCGTGGCAACTCGCACATGACGCCGCGTAGAGCGTAACCCCTGTCAACGGTTCACCACTCGACGCACTCGCGCTTCCGGTCTCTCGCATGGCCGCGATCCACGGCACATCGCTCGCATTGACGTAGAGCGTGGCCGTTTCGGGATCGACCGCAGCGCCGCCCCACTCGCCCCCGCCATCGAACCCCGGCAACACCACGCTGCCCGCTCGGCTCGGCGGTGTGAACAGCCCATTGTGGCGTAACGAGCGAAACCGCCGCCGCTCGGATGCGGTCACATCGGCCTCACGAATCGCTTGTCGCGCGAAGGGAGCGGGCTTCACCGGGAATGGCTGGGTCGGCCAGGCCTGCTCACCGTGCAGATCCGACGCCGGCACCGCGCGCTCGACGACGTCGAAGAGCGGTTTTCCAGATGTGCGATCAAGCAGGAAGACGAATCCGCTCTTGGTGATCTGCGCGACGGCCTCGACGCGTGACCCGTCGCGTGTCAGGGTGACGAGGTTCGGCGCTGCCGGGAGATCGCGGTCCCACAGGTCGTGATGCACCGTCTGGAAATGCCAGAGCCGCTTGCCGGTCGTCGCGTCGAGCGCGAGTAGCGAGTTCGCGAACAGGTTGGCGCCGACGCGCTCCCCGCCGTAGAAGTCGGGCGTGGCCGAGCCGGTGGGGATGTAGACGATACCGCGGGCGGTATCCACCGTCATGCCGGCCCAGGAGTTCGCGCCTCCGGCCGTTTTGAAGGCTTCGGGAGGCCACGTGTCGTACCCGTATTCAGTCGGCCATGGAATCGTGTGGAAGGTCCAACGGATCTTACCGGTCCGCGCATCGTACGCGCGGATGTGGCCCGGCGCCGAGCCCTCTTCCTCTCCAACGCGCGTTCCCCAAATCAGTACGTCCTTGTACGCCACGCCTGGGCTCGTCGAGACGAGGTAGCTCTCTCCGACGTCCACGCCGAGTCCCTCCCCAAGATCGACCCAACCCCTCCCCGAGTCGCCGAAGGTCCGAATTGGTTGGCCGGTCCGCGCGTCGAGCGCGTAGAGCCGGCGATCGACCGCGAAGAAGACTCGTCCGTCCCGATACACGACGCCGCGGTTGACGTGCGGTTGCGTGGGACGATTCGGGAACGCGTCGAATCTCCACAGCAGCGTGCCTTCGTCGGCGCGTAGCGCGATCACGGCGACTTTGGGCGTCGTCGCATACAGCACGCCATCTACGACGATCGGTGTCGCCTGAATTTCCCCGTGCCCGTCGGGGGGGAGATCGCCGGTGTGGTAGACCCACGCCACTTGCAGCTGATTGACGTTCGTGATGTTGATCTGATCGAGGGTCGAGTAGCGGTTATTACCTGGCGCGCCGCCCGTCGTGGACCAGTCAACCGGCGGTGGGTTGGCCGCCTTGCAGCCCGCGAGGACTATGAGGAGAAGCCGGCTCGCGCGCACTCAGGGGTTTTTCCAGAGATCGATCGGCTTCGCGACGCCGTTGGGTCTGAACGGCAGCGTAATCTTGCGGCCTTGTCCCGCCGACGCGTACGCGGCGTAGAGCACTTCCTGCACGACTCGCCCCGTCTCGCCGTCCGCGATCGGCGTTTCCTTGCCGCGCACGCAACGCGCGAAGTGTCGCATCTCCTGCGGGAAGCCATAATTCCAGTGCTCTTCGAACACCGGGTAGGTCCATCCCCTGGTCGTCGCCGCCTTCTCGACGGCATAGCCGAATCCCACCTCGGAATACGTCGGGAGCGCATTCCCCATGAGCAGGTCGGCGTAGGTCTGGCCCTTGTCGCCGAAGACCTCGATGCTGTCGTCCATGCCGCCCGGGCGATTCCAGCTGCTCTCGATCATTCCCACGGCGCCAGTCTCGAACTCTACGATCGTGATCGCCTCGTCCTCTCCCTGGGTGTGCTCGCCATGCACCTGCGTCGCCATGTGCGCGTACACGCTCTTGACCTTCGGCTTGCCCAGGAACCACCAGCAGAAAGCGATGCCGTGGCAGCCCAGATCCATGACCGCGCCACCACCCGATTGTTCGACGTCCCAGAACCAGGGCGAATGCGGGCCGGAGTGCTTCTCGCCTTGCTTGACCAGATGGACACGACCGAACGCGCCTTCGTCGGCCATCTGTTTCGCCTTCACGTATTTCGGTGCGAAGAACAGCTCCTCGGCGTAGAGCAACAGCACACCCGCTCGGCGGCATGCGTCGATCATCGCGTCGGCTTCCTCGAGTGTGATGCACAGCGGCTTCTCGCAGACGACGTGCTTGCCGGCCTTCGCCGCGTCGATCGTGATCTGCGCATGCAGGCGGTTCGGGGCGGTGATCGAGACCATCTCGACCTTCGGATCGCGGAGCAAGTCGTGGTAATCGGTAAAGGCCTGGGGGATGCCGTGGCGCTTGGCGAACTCCGCCGCGTGACCCTTGGTCGGCGAGGCGACCGCCACGAGCTCGGCCTCTTCGGGGATCGCCTTCACGGCGCTCGCGATGCAATCAGCCTGAAAGCGGGAACCGACGATGCCGACTTTTACTTTGGACATGGCGTTCATCGCTGAGGATCCCACACTGCTACGCCCACGCGCGAGTCGGCGGTGCCGTAATAGAGGTACCACCGGCCTTGAAATGGCACGAGTCCTTCGACGAACGTCGTCCCCGCGGTGTACTGCCCCGTCCGCTCGTAACTCTCGGTTGGCCTGATGAACGCGCTGTCCGACCGTGCAATGAGCTTGGTGGGATCGCGCGCATCGAACAGGGCCTGCCCAGCGGAATACGAGCGTGACGGCAGACTTCCGGCGTTGTAGAGGACCAGGATGCCGCGGTCAGTAAGGATCGCGGGCGGGCCCGCCTCGACCAGCCAAGAATCGAAGTGGCCTGGACGCGCGGACAACACTTTCACCGCCTGCCCATTCGTGTCTTCCAGCGGCGTCCACTCGAGCAGGTTATCGGAGGTCGCGATCCGAAGATCGGGCACGCCGAAATACATCCAGTACTTGCCGTTCACGCGCGTCGCGATGATCCGATGCCCTTCGATCCGGCTGAGAATCGCCCCCGACTTCGACTCCGTGCGCAAATACTTCCCGCCGGCCGCTCGCGCGAAGGCTGGGCCGTGCTTGGCCCACGAGATCAGATCACGCGACGTCGCGACCGCAAGGCGCGGCACGTCGCGGTTCCACTGCGTGTAGGTGAGGACGTAGGTCCCGTCCTCCGACTCCACGATACGAGGATCCTCGACGCCGCCAGGCCACTCGTTCTGCCGCTGCGCGGTATCGGGATACAACACCGGGGTGCCTCGGCGCGTGAAGTGCAAACCATCCGTACTCTCCGCGAGACCGAGGCGCGAGGTATGCCCGCCGATCTGCTGCGCACCACTCGCGTCCTCGGCTCGGTATAGAAGGAAGACCTTGCCGTCTTTTACCACCGCGGCCGGATTGAACGTGGCGTACGCCTCCCAGGCGACGATGCTGTCATTCGTCGGTGAGCGAAAGCGGGAGGAGGGATTCGCCGTGATGACCGGGTTTACCTCCACCGGTTTCGCAAAAGGGCCAAACATCCACGACTGCTGGCGGCCGAGGGGGGGGCCGCCGAGCAGGGCGAGCAGCGCGCAGCTACCGACGACGGATCTCAGGGGGTTGGGACGGAGCGCGACCGCCGTCGCGAAATCAGCCCGGTGAGGGGAACAGCGATGAGCATCAGCAGCCACGCGCCGATCGGCACCGCCACAAACACGGCCGCCGCCTTCGACGCCGGCGGCTTCAGGACGTCACGCGCATAGGCCACCAATGAGGTGACGGCGACAAACACGATGATGCCATCGAGTACAGCTCGAGTCGACGCCGACCAGCTCGACGTGTATCTGCTGGCCAGCGCGTAGCCCATGAATGGAGCCAGCACCCAGCCGGACATCAGGATCATGAGGAAGGGCAAGTTGTTGTTTCGGCCGGCGTACAGGGTCAGAGCGACCGACCCCACCGCACCCACCACTGCGGCTGCTGCGGCGGCACGGTGCAGACGGTCTTTCATTTCCTCGTTACACCGGCGACCGGCGTAGCCATCGATCGCACGACCTCGTTCGTCACATCACGGCCGCCACGCAGGTTGGTGACGATCGTCGAGATGGTCCAGATCGGTCCCCAGGGGATTCCCCACCAGCCCAGGACCAACGAGATCAGCGAGAATGGCACGCCCTTGGTGAACGCGTTGTCTTCGGGGCGCATGAAATAGATGTTCGACGCCCGTTTGAACGACATGACGAGGACCGAGATGCAGTACTGATAGATGACGAACCGCGCACCTGCGGCGAGCTCGCCCTTGAGCTGTTCTGGACTCACGTTCTCGACGCCAATGATTTTCACGATACCTCCCGTTTGCTCATTGCGGTGTCGGATGCTCATGAGTGTGATGCTGCCCGCCGGGATCGTCAAAGATACACGCGGCGTAGCCCAGAACCCGATCGCCACCCTTCAGGCCGCTCGGCGTGGGTTTCCAGCCGCGCGCCAGGCGCGCGTCGAGCAGCTCGCGATCCGTCGGCTTGTGACTCCAGACGGCGACCGCCGTCACGGCCCCCAATCAGGTCGTGTCATATACCAGGTACCGGCCCTCGAAGGGAATGAGCACGTCGTGAGTGTATTCGTCCTGGGTGAGAATGCTCTCGATGTCGACCGGCGGACGCTGGGTACGCCCCCAACCGAGCACGCGCTCGAGCGAGGTATGTGTGGCAACGGTGGCCGTCAGCCGTGCCCGCGTCGCCGCGTCGAGGCTCGCGTAGTCAAACAGCGGGATCACACGCCGATCACCCGAAGGGCGACGCCGGCGAGCGTGCCGCCGACGAGTGGCCCCAGCACCGGGATCGACGCGTAGCTCCAGTCGGACGAAGTCTTTCCGGCGACCGGAAGCAGAGCATGCGCAATACGCGGGCCCAGATCGCGCGCCGGATTGATGGCATAGCCGGTCGTGCCGCCGAGCGAGAGCCCGATGCCCCAGACCAGGCTTCCGACGAGATACGCGCCG
>WNFR01018991.1_pt1 | contig 16702 bp, 15 predicted proteins | sample 5400221 | NCBI WGS metagenome assembly WNFR01 (sample SAMN13153357, study PRJNA577476) | soil metagenome | isolation source: 40 cm soil under Madrone tree | place: USA:California | collected 2016-06-14
AGGCGGCGAGTAATCGCCGCCTTTTTGTTTCTGCGCCACTTCCCTACTGCTTAGCTGGTTCTTTCTCTCGCTTTTCTCTGTGTCTCTGTGTCTCTGTGGCGAATTTTTCTTCTCGTGCGACGAGCCCGTACTGCGCGGCTTTTTCGCGGTCGAGGATCGCGCCGCAGGAGCGGCACACGGCGACGCCGTGCTTAATCTTTTCCGCGCAGACGGGGCAGTCGGCGAGCGGGCGAGCATCGTAGAGCCAAGGCTTCTCCAGCCCGAGCTGGCGCGCGGCGCGGCGCTCGAGGTCCGTGATGAACATGGGGTTCTTTGTGCGCTCCCACTCCAGGTCGGCGGCGGCCACCAGTCGGCGCTGAAATTCCTCGAGCCGGCGGCGCGCTTCGGCGAGTTCGCTCTCGGTGGGCGCCTCGCCAGCGGCGACAAAAACGCCGTGGTAACTTCCCTCCCCCGAGTCGCCGTTGATTTCGCGCGCGATGTCTTCGGCAATTTCGCGCGCGGTAATGCGATATTCCATGGTGCGCTTGTCGCCCAGGTCCATCACGCCCAGGCAGCCGCGAATCGGCGTGATGGCAAAGGCCTCGCCGGGTTGCGGCGAGGAGATGGCCAGCGAGCCAAAGTAGGTGCGGTGCCGCGGCGGCCATTTCTCCGTCGAAATATTCACCAACGCAACGACGTCGGTCTGTTTTGCAGTAGCGTTCACAATTCACCTCAATGGATTGGGCACAACAAGTGTCTTCAGAATGCGCGGGAACTACTGGGCCACTCTACTTGGCCACTCGGAAAATGACGATGGGAACAGCTTTCCGCGTGCCAAAAAGCCGCATGCCCTCAAAATCGTTTATCTCGCCGCGGGCGATGGGAACGAGGGCTCCTTCGCTTTCGAGATGCTGGAGCGGCGCCGCGATCGACTGCGGATACTCGGGCGAACGGACCACCCAGCGAACACCGTTTGCGTGAAAAAGTTCGCGCCAAGACTGCGACGCCTGAAACCGCGACGGATCGATGTTCCAGTTGTTGTCCGGATCCGCGGGCAAGTAAGGCACTCGCAAATAGTACAAGTGGCGCATGAAGACCAGCGCCTTGCCCGCACCCGGCTCAGATGGCAGAGTCTGATTGATGAATTCGACCTTGCCATAGTCCGGAGCGCGCTGCCGCAGGTAGTCGTTACGAGAAACCAAGCCTATCGCTGCCGCCACAGCGGGCCGCCCGTAAACAAACAAGCCCCCGCAGCACAGAACCAGGAATGCGGCGATGCTGGCCAGAGCCAGCGCCCGCGCGAAGCGCCAATCCGTGTTACGCAAGGCGTACACGGCGGCAAACGCTAAAGCGAGGGCCACGGGAAGAACCGGCAAGAGAAAGCGCAGCATTCCCGAGGACGCTCCGACGAGAACGCCGCTAACCAGCCACATCAGCAACGCCACGCGCCACAGCGCATTTTTTCTGGCAGCGCGCCACATCAGCGGAACAAAAACGAGTGGCAGCGGACCGAGAAATTGCCAGAATCCCGCGTGCGACTGATCCAGCGGGACTAAAAATGGAAATTCCAGAAGCTGCAAGAGACTGTGGTGCCCGCTGGCGCCACTAGCGGCACGCACGGACTCGAGCGTAAATAAATTTGTATGTGCCGGAGCAACCCATCGGGTCAGAAACGGAAATACAGGATCACCGGTCCACAGCGCGTTGCGAGCATAAGGCCACACGCCTGCGACGAGCGCAGCGAAGACAAACACGGCCACTCGGCGCAGCGATCGTGCTTCCCAGGCGAATGCCAGCAACAGAGCCGCAGCAAAGAGACAGCCCGTATATTTTGCTCCAGCAAGCGCGCCGGCCAACGCCCCGGCGAGCAAGGCCAGCGGCAAGCCCTCAACGGTTCGCGCACGCGCTGCCACGAGCACGCCGGATGCCGCAAAAAATGCCATCCAAATGTCGGGCGCTCCCGCGGTAGAGAGCTGCCAGAAAACGACGGGCGTAAGAAGAAAACTCAAGGCGCAAAGCCAGGCCCATTCTCGAGAGACCAGCTTACGCGCCAGGCAGGCGCCGGCGGCCGCGGCCAGCACACCGCCGAGGAAAATCAGCGCCAGAGACAATTTCTCGCTGCCCAGCGCAAGCCCGGTCAGGATCAGCAGATGCCCCTGTCCCGTAAAGAAAGAGTTCACCAAGTTAAAGTTTGGCGCGAACCCGCTGCGAAGCGTCAGGAGCGGAACGGTAAAGTGATAGTGCAGCGCGTCGGAGCCGGTGAGCGGCGCCATCGCGGCGAGGCCCTCGAACAAGAGCACCAGGCCCGCGGCGACAGCGAGGCCATGCTCGCTGCGCGAGCCGGCGGTGATGCGCCCGAAAATCGCGGCAACACTGCGCCAAACGCCGCGCATCCCGAGAACCCCGCCGCCAAGCAACAGCGCAAGTGCCACCACGACGGCGGTGCGTGGAGGCGCGACGAATTCGCCCAAGGCGACGATCGCTTCGTAGCAGATCACGCCGACAGCGCAGCTATACAGCAGATGCTCGAGTTCGTTTTCCTGCGCGAGCCGCGCCCTCGCGAGGATCAGATGGCCGAGAGCAGCGCAAGCCAAGCCGAAGATTGCCGCACAGCAAAGCGCGGCTAGCGAAGCGCTCAGTGCCATAGCCGGCGCAGGAGCGGGGTTGCCATGCTAAGAAACAGTTCTTTGAATTGGCCGTAATACCAGATCTGTGCCGCGATGATCCAGCAGCACAACAACGTATCGATGATTTTGGACCTTGTCGACATGCCGCGCGATTAACGCGGCGGATTATAGCACGCGCATTGCGGCGCAATTTGGAGACGGCGCAAGCGCTATTGCATCCGGTATTGCACCACGACGTTGGCATCGGCCGGGCTGGTGGTGCAGCCGCTGGCGGCGGTTTGCACGGCGAGCGTCAGCGATGAACCCGCAGCGTAATTCTGCGCGATGGCGCCGCTATCGTTAGCGGCGGCTGCGATGGTCACGTTCACCGGCGAGGTGCCGTCCGTAAACCGCACGATGGCGTTGGTGGTGCAGCCGCTCGGCGCGGTCTTGGCTTGCACTTGCACACGCGTGATGGTGACGGCTTTGTCCGGCGTCCAGGTCGCGCCCGTCCACGTGGAGGTCAACGCGCCGGGCAGAAAAACATTTTGCTCGCCGCGCGGACTGGCGCTAAGCGACTCGCCGTTCAGCGCCATTCCCTGCGTGAAGTGTTGCGTCTTCGTCCAATCCTGCTCGACATCGAGATGCGCCAGGGGATGCAGGTTTCCGCCGGACCAGTTCTTTACCGTAGCCACGCCGCCGTAAATCATGATTCCCGGCGAGCCGGACGTGAAACTCGTATCCGTCGCCGTCAGCGTCGAAACGCCATTCCTGTAGCAGGTCAGCGCGCCGCCTGGCCCGGCCTCCAGCCGCAAAATGTCGCCGGCCGCGCCGGTGCTCGCCGCGCTCGTCAGCGTCGGATTGGCGCCCGTGCCCGCCGTCTTCTGAATGTAGATGTTGGTGGTGCTCTCGATGCAGTGATAGCCCTGCGTGCTGCTTCCCGTACCCGACAACAAAACGGCCGCGCCAGGAAAATCCGTGGTGCCATTCAGCGCCGTGATGGTCACTTGCGAAAATTGCGAGGGCGCGAAGGCGGAAACGCCCGCAGCGCTCCAATACGCCGTGTTATTTGTTGCTGCCGCCGTGCCCTGAATGTTGTTTGACGCGATATTCAGCCCGCTCTGCGCCACCGCCCAGTTCGCGCCAATCGCTCCATTCGCGCGTGTGGCATTGTCGTAGCCGGAGTTTACATAGCCGGAAACTTCGCTGTACCCGCCCACATCCGGAATGGAGAGCGTGCGGTTGGCGGACAGCGCGTTCGGAAAATTCGTAGAAACGACGTTGCCGTTGTTCGTGAGGCGGAGTTGCTGCCCGGAGATGCCGTTGGGGCCGACGATCGCGGAGCCTGCCGAGGCGTTGGGAAGGGACTGCCCACAAACAAAACTGGAGGCGTCCACAAACGCCGTGGCGACAGGAATAACGGCCGAGGCGCAATTACCGAACGCCTGGATATTCGCGCGCGCCGCGCTGCGATAAGGAATATAGCCGACGGCGCCGGGAGGAGCCGCGGGCGGCGTCAACGTGACGGTTTGGTTGCCGGCGGTGACTACCGCGTTGACCGTCGGACTGGAAGCGCTGAAATTGCCGTCCACGTCCACCCACTGAATCTGATACGGAACGGTGCCGACAGGAACGCTGCCGCCCGCGCTGACCGCCAGGGCCGGCGCCGCCGGTGCGGACATGCCGTACTCAATGCGGCCGGAGCCGCCCGCGGAAACGTTCCCCGTACCGCCTACGCCTCCGCCGCTGACACTCATAAACGTAGCATTCCCGGGGTTGGAGAACGGTCCATTGATGCTCAGTGCGGTCGTACCTGCCCCAGGGGCGATGAGCAGCGGTTGAGCCCCATTGTTTACGGAGCCTCCCATCCACATCACGGAGAGAAGATTACCGCCATTTTGTGCGTCGACGACTGCCGTGCCCCAGCCAACAATCGAATCCGCCTCCACCACATCGCGAAAGACGAGCCCATTGAAAAAACCTGCCGGACAGTTAATGCGCAGGTACGGAGCGACGGCGCTCTCGAAAATCGTGGTGTCAAACTCGAAATCGATGGGCGAAACGCCCGTGGAATTTGGCATGCAGTCGATTCCGACGGCACCTCCCGCGAAGTACAAGCCGTTGACCTTGATGCGACCGGGAACCTGCGAGGGGTTGCTGGTCGTCACCGCCGGGCTGGAGTTGGTGAACTGCAGGCAGGCGGTGCCGGTGAAAGTTGCCGCGCCATTCTGGCAGTTGCCGCGATTAATGAAGTAGTCGAAGCCGCCCTTGAACACCAGCGGCCGGCTCAGTCCGTTGTTGCCGTTTTCATCGACGTCGTCCAGAACAAGGCCGGCCGTGCCGGCACCGTCGGTGCCATTGTCGGTGAAAATGGCGGTCTGCTGCACCCCGCCGGCAACAAGCAGCAGGCGGCTGAAGTGCAGGCCGTTTACATTCTCTGGAATCAAAAACAGAGGGTTGGCGCTGCCGAGGACCTGAGAGCCGTTCACGTAGGAAAAACTGGTGGTCTGGTGCGGCTCGCCTTCGATGTCCATCGCGGAGTGCGGGATCCAGGGCTGGTTGAGGACGATGAAATCGTTGTTGAAATGAATTTTGACGCTGTACGAGAAAGTGTTGGTCAAGCCGCTGCTCAAATCCAGTGTGGAGTTGAAGGGAACGTAACCCATGCCGTTGGAAATGTAGACCGCGCCGCCGCCGGCGTTGTACGCGGCTTGAATGGCGGATTTCAGATTCACGGAATTGTCATGCAGGACCGCGGCGCTTGATACCGTGCTTCCCGCGGCGTTGGCTAGCGTCAAGGTGGTGGTGCCGCCACCGGAAACGATGGTCGTGGCCAGATAGTCAGGCTGCGCGGTGCCTGGCGGTGCCGTGGGGACATAACTCGGCGCGGTGTTAACGTTGCTGCCGCAATCCTGGAACCACGGATCGAGGCCCACAGCAACTCCGGCCAGCGCGCCATTGCGGTAGATCCAGTAACGAAGGGTGTTGGCGCCACTATAGCTGCCCGATGCGAACGTCAGCGTGTTGCACGCAATCACCGTGACGACCGGCGAGCCGGTGGTGTTGGTTTCGTTCGCGAGCGGGCCGTCGTTGGTGGTGAAGGTGGTTGACGTGGGCGTGGACGCGATGGTTTTGACGCCGTTGCAAGAGTCGAACCCGCCGCCGCTGAATCCGGAAATATTGACCTGCGCGCCGGATTGCAAATTGTGGGCGACGCTGGACGTGTACGTGGCTACGCCGTTGGTTCGCACGCAACTCGCAAACGTGATGTTGTTTGCGCCGAGCGTTGATGCGCCCGTCGTGGTTTGCCCGGAGGGGCTCGCCGCAGTGAGGCCGCCCTGGCGGTCTTCGGCAATGAGCTGATACGTGTAGGTGGCTGTGCCGTTCAGCAAATTGGTGGGCGTGACGGTGGGCTGGCTCGGGGTGGCCAGCGAAGTGGCTGCGCCCGCTTTGGGAACCACCACGCCGTGTCCATTTTGAAAATCGCCGCTGCCGCCCGGGCAGCTCAACGTGGCGCTCCCCGAACTGATACTGCAAGTGATGGTTGGCGGGGGGTTGCTTGCGCTGCCGTAGCCGCCGTAGCGCGACAAGCTGAAGTAGGGGTTCGGCCCTTTAGACTCGAAGTTAGCGTCGAAGTTTTGCTGCGCCGTAAACGTGTTGGGCACGTTGGTCTGCGCGCCGCTGCCACTGGCAATGGGACCGATCTCCGTGCCGGTGTCGTCTTTGTAATAGAGGCGCTTGTCCGCGGTTTTTGTGTAGAGGTTGACGGTTCCGGCTCCCGCGGCGCCCGGCGGTGTGGATTGGTTCGCCAGATTGAGCGTGCCGCTGGCGAAATTGCCGACCACCGTGGTGTTGCCGTTTACCGTGAGATTGCCGCTGAGGTTCAGCGAGAACGCGCTGATGGCGCCGCTGCTGCTGACGCTGCTGAAACTCGGTGAAGAGGGATCGTTCGGCAAGATCACGTTAGGGAGCTGCTTCGTGGTGATGCCCGGGCCGGAGATTTCGATTTCATATTTTCCGGGCGCGGCGTAGAAGGAATAGTTGCCCAGGCCATCGGTGCTGGTGGGATTGGCCATCGCCTGCGTCAGCGCCGCGTCCGAATAAATTTGCGCGAGCGGCGTGCAGGGCTGGCCGCTTGCCGGCATGGCGCAGATGCGAATCGTCGCGCCGGCCAGCGGAATGCCGCGCGAATTGAAGACGATGTCGTCCTTGCGCGAGCCTTAAACGTCATTATTTTGGCGCGCTTGAAGCGCCACGCGATTTTCGATCGTGTCATTCGGTTGCCTTTTTTGATTCGGATGAATTCTTCGCGTCTGAGAGGCCATCACGACATGCTACCCTCGTTTGCATCATGCAAGACAACACGTCTATCGAAGTGAGTTTCCGGCTTGCACCCGGCGATCTCAGCGATCTGTGGAGGAGTTCGCCGATTAGATACTTGAGCTGGCTCCTGATCGCGATCGGTATTTATCTCACGTACTTCGTACTCGCGGACATTGTGAACCAACGGTTCTCTGCTGGAACGGCTCTCATCGTCATCTGCAACGGAATAGTCGCGCTGGGAGCGCTCCTGGGAGGTTTCTTCTTAGCCCGATTTCGAGCCTGGCAAATGGTCCGGTACGGACCGACTCTCCGAGAATTCCGCCGTTACTCATTCTCCGCCGATGGCGTCCATTTCGATGCGGAGCTTATGACCTGCGATTGCCAATGGGGATCCTTTTTCAGGATCGACGAGAGCCGAAGATCGTTTTTGCTTTACCTATCGCCATTCTTCGTGATCGTCATTCCCAAAGCGTACTTGTCCAAAGGCGATGACAGAGCCCACCTCCGAGCGCTATTCCGGAGGCACTTCAAAGGGAAGCTCAAATTGCGCGGCTAGCAGCTACAGCAGCTTGCGGGCGGTGATGGCCAGCTGCACGACGTCGGAGGTGACGCTGGCCGGGTACGCGCCCGCGGTGATTTCCGTGCCGCCGCCGTTGAATGCTTTCAGCTTCCAGTTGTTTAACGCCGTGCCTGCGATTGCCACGTAGTAGCCGCTGTTGCCGTTCTGGCTTTCCGCGAACGCCTGGATGATCTGCGTCGAGGGCAGCTTGTCGGCGACGGTGGTGAAATCAACGGTGTCGCCACCGGTCGGATAACTCCCCGAAAACGCCAGCGTGGCGATGGCGTAGACAAAATTGTTCGCCGAAGAATCGACATTCAGCGGTGAAAGCGAAATCGTAATGGGCATACCGAACTCTCCTTGATTTGCATTGCTGCTGTAGCGCAGGGCGGAGTCTTCGGAGCCCTGCGGCTTTTGAGTTACCGCAAATGTTTAATCTAAACCCGCGGGGCTGCGCGGACTCCGCCCCGCGCTACAGGTTGCACCCGCGCAATTTGAGCCGGTCAGAACGGGGTGTAGCCGCTGCGGGCGGAAAAGGGGCGGCGCCGGCGCGCGGACTGCTGCTCGCGGCGAACCGCGGCGGCAACGAGATCTTCAAGCGCGTCGCTGGCGGCTTCGTCCCATTTCTCCGCTAGCGGGCTGCCGCGCGCCCAGCCGGCAAGCGCGGCGGTTGCGTACGCGATGGCTTCTTGCGCGTTGCGCACCAGCACCGGAGAAGTTGCGTCGGTGAAATCGGGATACGCTTTCAGATAGCGCAAGCGAATCTGCGTGTCTTGCGTGGCGCCGAGGAAATAGATTCCGTCGGCGCGCCACTCCCACACGCTGAGCGTCAGTCCCTGCGCGCGCGACGGCAACCCGCCGTGCTGCGAGAGGTCCACCATCTCGACAAAATCTTCCGTCGAGCCATTCGGGCGCTCCCAAATTTTTACCGGCACGAGCAAGTCGGTGGGAAGCTGATTGGGCGGAGCGGTTGCGTCGGTGATCGACACTTGCAGCGAGGTATCGACCTGCGCGACCGCTGGCACGACCAGCAGCACGTCGTCCTGGATGAACCCGCCGGCGCCGGCATTGCCCAGCGCGCGTTGCGCTTTGCGGTACGCGGAGTTCGCGTAAGGCAAAAGCACAGCGTCGGTAAACAGGTTTCCCTGCGAATCATTCAGCAGGGCTCGCACGAGTGAAGTGATTTGCCCCGCGGTGTTGTACGCGGATGAGCCTACGACTGGCATGCCAGTAACCTCTTCCTTCCAACTTATATGTACAAATGTATTGACATCGGGCGGGGCACAACGCGTATGCTAAGTTAGCCCGGCAATGCGATTTGAATGGGATGAGCACAAGAACCGCCGCAACCGTAGAAAGCATGGCGTTGGCTTTGAAACGGCCGCGCTTGTTTTCGACGATCCCTACGCGCTCACGCAACGCGACTCAAGCGTCGAGAATGAGGAACGCTGGATAACCGTTGGCGCCATCGGGCCAGGCTCAATCCTATTGGTGGTACATACGTTTTATGAAAATCAAGGTGAAGAGATCATCCGCATCATTTCGGCCCGTGCTGCGGCGTCACACGAAAGGAGAGCGTATGAAGAAGCTCACAAAGGTGCAGAAGCGGGACATCCGAGCCGTCGCCGGAAAACGAGACGAAGACATTGATTTCACAGATGCTCCCCCAGTACTTGATTGGAGGGAGGCCGAAATTGGCAAGTTTTACCGGCCACAGAAAAAACCCGTCACGATGCGCCTCGACTCCGACGTTATCGCCTGGCTTAAAGCCGATGGCCGTGGCTATCAGACTAAGGCGAATTGGCTCCTGCGTAGTGCGATGCTGCATTTCAGGAGAAAAACGAGCGCCAACCCTCGGACAGCCGCACCTCGAAGAGGTAAAGCCGGCGAGACCAAGCAGCGATAATTACGGAGACATGGACCCATTGCAGCGACGACGGGCCTATATCCCCTAAGGTCACGCTTAACGATTTACTTCCCTTCTTCCGGCAGCGGCGATTTCTGCAGGTAGGCGGCGACGCCGATCACGGCATTGATCAGGGCGGCGGCGACGCCGATGCGCAACGTCGCGCCTATTCCCGCTTGCAGATTGAAATGCTGGGGATCGATTCCGACCGCTGCGAACCCCGTGAGCACCCCGCCCGCTGCGCCGCTAATCGCCGCGGCTAGCAGGCCCTTTAACCAGATTTCTACACGCGTCATCATTGCGCTGGACTCCGCGGTCCGCTCCGAATAAAATTAATAAAACGGTTTACTGCTGTACGGCGCGAAAGCGCCATCAGGTGTCAGTATTCAGCAGTCAGAAGGAAGCTCGTACCAGGTTCCGACTGAGACCTGATTGCTGAAAGCTGAGTGCTGAGTGCTTCTAAGAACGAGGGTCGCTGTATGTACGGCTACAATTGGATGCGCATTGCATCCGGCCTGGCGCTGCTGTTCGGTTCGGTGATGGTGGTGGCGCAAAGCATGCTCAAGAATGACATGGCGAATCATCTTTATTACGGGACCGGCCTCATCGCTGTCTTCGGTTATCTGTTCCTCACCAGCCGCAACAAGGAAGAAGAGCGCGACTCGCCCTGGTGGTGGTAGTACATCCCGAAGGGGCCGAGTTGCTTTGGATGTTTGAGGTTAGAATACTGCTGGCGTTCTGGGTGCGAACCGACAGAAGAGCCCGGCGATTCAGCTTACCGTTTGAATTCGACGCCTTCGTTTTCTTTGCGTGGCCGCTCGCCGTTCCCTACTATCTGCATCGAACTCGCGGCGGCCGCGGCCTTCTCCTCACGGCAGCGATTTACGGCCTATACCTCGCGCCTGAAGTAATCGCGGACATTCTCCGCCTAACGCACTAGCTTCGCGACGCTAGGTGCGTCTCTCTGGCTGCGCCCGCTGCAGCCCTACAATACCGCCACGAACGGCTGGCGATGGAACGCGGGCACGGCGTCGTCGAGGACGTCGTAGGCCAACGCGTCGTAGGCGTGCTCCTGGCGCTGCTCGCGATCATATAGAGCGCGCTTCCCTGCTGACCGCTGGTGGTGGCGCGACCATTCGATTGCGCGCGCGATGTGCTCGGCTACGGTGGCCGTAAGCTGCACGAATTCACCGCGCGGCCCTTCCAGCGTGAAACAGTGCTCGTATTCGCCGCGCGTCTGGCGGCAGCCACTTCTCAATGTGCCAGCGATTCACCGCGGGATATTTCGGCTCGAGGCGCAGCTCGACGACTTCGCGAAGCAGCGAACCCGTGGCGGGGTCGCGCTCCTCGAATTTTCCGCCAATCCACGCCAGCCGATTCCATCCCCACACCGCCCGATAATTCGGATCGCGAAAACGGTTGATTCCGCCAGCCAGTTCCAGACAATAGGCCACGGTGTCCGGAGTGTCGTGCGTTTCGCGTAAGATGTGGATCATTTCTTGACTCGAGGCGAAGTATCCTGATGTACCATTCCGTAATCCATGCCATACAAGAAGGCCTCGGACCGGCGACGTAGATATAGAGAACGCCGCTTGAGCGATGCCAAATGGGTTGCCCGATACCGTGCGTATCAGCGCGAATACCAAAAGAAGTGGCTGAAAACACATCCATCAAAGCGGGAACACCACCGGCAGCTAGTAAAGAGATGGCGCAAAGAGCATCCGCGAAAATTCCGCGCGTCTCGACGTGCCTGGCGCCGAAAAAACCCGGACAAAATTCGCAAAATGAATCAGCGCTGGTATGCAAAGCATGGACGCGACTGGTATCAGCGCCACCGGCTTAAACGAAGGGAGCAGGCTAAGCGACAATACAAAAAGGAACGCAGAGTTAATCTAGAGCAACAAAAAGCGCGCAGGAGACGACACTACTGGAAACATCGAGAACGCATAAATGAGAAGCGCAGATTCCTGTGGGCCCAGACTCCAGAGCTCTACCGAGCTAGGGAAAAGAAACGCTACCGAAACCACCGAATCAGGAGGATCGTTGCGCAGCGAAATGTGCAGGCGCGCAGAGCCGGGGCTAAGGGCCAAATCACGCCTGGCCAGTGGCTCCGTCTACTCAGGGTGCATAAATTTCGATGTTTTTATTGCGACGTTATCCTCAGGGTGAAGAACAGGACGCTCGACCACAAGATTCCGCTGTGCAGAGGCGGAACGAACACAATAGGGAACGTTGTGCCCGCTTGCCGCCCCTGCAACCAGAGGAAGATGCGGTTAACCGCCAAAGAGTTCCAAATCCTGCGACTGAGGACCGAAATTTCTCAGTAGCCTTGCGGCCTGGCAAGCGTATCGATGAACGCGCCGGTACGCGGCGAGTCGTCCCACACCTGAAACGCGGTGTCGAAATAGAAGATGTAGCTTGCGGCGAGGCCGCCGCTGGCGCCGTAGATCGGGAACACGGTGTTGCCGTTGACTTCGTAGAAGTCGATGTCCTTCAGCACGGCGCGTCCCCAGTGTGAGAGGTCCAGGAAGTCCACGCGCGTCTGGTCGGCGTTCACGCTGGACTTGATCGGGATGCCGCTCATCGTCTTGCGGCCGCTGAAGAGCAGGTCCAGATCGTTGCCGTCGCTGTTGCCGCCTTCCTTGATGATCTGACTGACGGTGATGCCGAGATTTTCCCACGCGTGCTCCTGCTCCACCGCCATGTAAGCGATGAGCTTGGCGACGTGGTTGATGCCCAGCGATTTGCGGACCTTGTTGATAGCCAGGCGTACGTTCGACGGCGTGAGTGCGGCGTTGCCGGCGTTGACGCGGGGCGTCTGCAACTGCACCGGATACGTGGCGCGGTTGAGGTTGAGCCAGGTGCCGGTGGTCGCGGCGTTCTGGTGATACTTGATGCCGAAGAGCGAGACGGGCTGCGCGCCGCTGAGGCCGTCGTGCACGATCACGTCGGTGGCCACGGTGCCGGCGGGGACGACGTCGACCGTGATGGTCTGCGCGTTGATGGGATCGCACGCAGTCACGTTGCACGTGCCACGGTTGGTGGTCAGCGTGGTGTCGTAAACCTGCACGGTCTGCCCGACGTAGACGAGTGCCGCGCCGCTGGGCACGGCCATCGTAAACGTGGTGCTGGCGATGGAGTTGATCGTGCCGAGCACGCCGTTGCCGGCCGTCTGCATCAGCTTGTCGAGAAACGCGCGGAACTGTTTCATGCCGTTGGCCACTTCGCGCTTCGCGGCGTTTTCGATCGCGCGCTCGCGGCCGGTCGTCGCGTATTCCACCAGCTTCGTGATTTCAATCGCGAAGCGGAAGAAAATCGGCGAGACCTGCGCGACGTCATACGCCGTGCCGGAGCCGCGCCCGAGGTCGCCGCCGTCCGCGTTGTACGAGCCGGCTTTGCCTCCCGGATTCACTTGCAAGGGCAGGCGCATGTTGCGGCTGGAAACTTTCTCCACGTCGCCGCGCTGCTGAATCATGGTGAGCAGAATGTCGTCGCGCTCATAGAGCAGGGGCACTTTGTCGCGCACCTTTTCGAGCTGCAACGCGATGACATTCGCGTTTGCTTGTGCTGGCATCTGTTTTTCTCCTTAGAATTTGCGTGATGATTGCGGGAAATGTCGAATGACGAAACTCGAAAAGCGAAAAGCGAAACTCGAAAAGCGAAAAGCGAAAAGCGGGGATGTGCGACTTACGCTCCGGGTGGATCGAGTGTCGATTGTCGGATTTCGAGTTTCGTTTTTACAGGTCGAGGATTTGTTCGTCGCTGAGCTTGCGGTAATTGATCTGCCGAGACTTCGTCGTGCTGGCTTGTCCCGCGCCCCGCGAGGTGTCTTGCCGTCGAGTTTGAGTTTGCGAGTTGCTGATGGGACGCGCCGGCACGGATGCCGACGCTACGTCTGCCTTCGATGATGCCGAATCCGCACGCTGCGTGCGTCCGCGATGCGCGGCCAGCGTGGTCTGCGTCCATTCACTTAGCACGCGCTTGGCGGCGGTCGGGACGAGCTGCTGGGCGCGTTCGGCGATTACGCGCACGATTTGCGCGCGCGTGTCACTGTCAAAGCGGCGCGTTGCCAGGATCTGCGCGACTTGCTCGCCAAGCTGGCGATCGCCCTGTAGTGCCTTTTCCACCTCGACGCGCACCGATGCGGCAAGCCGCTCGCGTAGGGGCGCAGCATGCTGCGCCCCAGCTTGCCCTGGCGTATTGTGCTGTTCAAAGCTGGGCAGCGCCTGCGCCAGCGTGCGCTCGATCGCGCCGCCCACGCTGCGCTCCAAATCTTCATTCGCGGCGCGCTCAAAGGCGGCGTAAGCAGAAAGTGACTCGTGACTCGTGACCGGTGACCCGTGAAGAGCCTGACTGGCCGGCGTCGCTGCAGGTGCAGCGTTTCCTTGTGGTGGCGCAGCATGCTGCGCGGCTACAAGGGAGTTCTCACCGGCATCATGCCTGCTCGCCCGTGGCTCAGAAATGGCCGATGCTACGCTCTTCGGGGCATGATTCTGTGTCCCGGCTTCCTGCAGAACTCTTATTCCCGCCTCGACCATTTCGCGGAACGCCGCGGGATCTTCGCGCAGCATGCGCTGCGCGAGCTGGGCGCGTGACGCGCTGAGCTGCTCGGGCGAATTCCCTGCCGCGCCAAAATACGCGCGATCCACTTCATCGAGCAGGCGCGCACGTTCCGCGGCGGCGCGTGCCTCGCTCACTCCACCCGGATACAATTCCTTCAGCGCACGCGCATCCTCGGGCGACGCAATGGCCGAGCGATACGCCGCCGCCTCCGACCTCGCCTGTTGCACGCCATCCCAAAACTCCCGCGCCTCTTCCCCGCCCCAGGGATCCTGCATCTGCGCCGTCAACCACGCTGGCGGCTCGGCGGCGGCGGCGCTCGTGGCGCGTAACTCGTGACTCGTGGAACCTGGTGCCGTTGCATTTGGCGTTGCGTCTTCAGCTCGAGTTGCCAGAGTCTGCCGAGGTTGGGCCTCTTGGCTCGCGACTGCATCAGGACGCGCCACTTCTTTTTCGGGCGCGATGTCCAAAATCTGTTCGTCGCTCAGCGCGAACAACTCCTGAATCGAGTTCTCGCCGCTGCTTGCCACCGCCGCTGTCGTGTGCTGATTCATTTCTTCCCCAAAAATAAAAAAGCCCCGTTCGAGGGCCAATCTCTGGCAAGTCTTCCTTCAGTGAAACGGGATTAGTAATGCGAGCGGCTTAGCCGGCGAGACTTACTGAGTCACTTCGATCCAGACGGGATCGGAAGGGATTGACGGCGTATCCGACCAAAGCGCAGGCAGGTTCCGCAATTGCGGTGCAACCAATTCCTTGGGAAGCATGCTTTGATATATCACTCTGATGGAGTACCTGCCCGGCCTGGGAAAGAAGCCCTTAACGAGAAGGCGTAATGACGTACCATATAGAAACCCGCTGTCGAGCGGAATGAGGATCGACGTGTCCTCCGGTCTTGGTGCCGGCATCATCGCATCACTAAAGGGCTGCGCAGGAAGAAAATGGCCCCGCTCATCGCTGATCACCAGCTTTAGGCCGCCTGAAAGTCCAGTCCAGAACATTCTGCGGTCAACGTAGACCTGATTGTCGCCGGTATTTTCCAGCAAGGCATTGATCGTAAGAGAGTCGCCCGACGAGTATTTCTCGTGGTCCGCATAGACAACCATGCGCACTCGCCGGTCCGGGGCGGGCCTGTGCGACAGTAGTGAAGCTTGAGAACCGGCTGTTTCTCCGCTCGTTGGGAACAGGAAAATCGCGGAAATCGCAGATAGGAAAATCCGCTGAAGACATCTTAAGAATGTAGGCATGATGAATTCCCGGTTAATCAGTATAGCCCTTCATCATGTGTTCCTGCATTTTTGCCCGATTCTTGTCATCCATCCAGTCCCGAAGATTCTTCTGATCGTTCGCACTGAGACCGATCTTGCTACCGATTCCAAGCTGCGTCTTGCTAGCGGATTGTTCGTCTCTCCATAGATCGGCGCCGGAATACTTCCCGGCGTTTAAATAGTGCTGCCCTTCGTGGCCAAAAGTAGAGGCTAGCCAAGGCGCTGAGGTGTCCTGGATATAGTTAAAAGACAGCGTCATAGAGCGCTTACCCGTCGCGCCGAGGTAAACGTTTGGAGACTCCGTCACCCTGAACGAGGAGATTTCGCCAATCGCTTTCTTCTCGTCATCTGTGAACTTAGCAGCATTCTTGCTGAGTAGGTCAGCGGCGGCGGCAATCGCTGTACTAGCTTTGAGTTGGTCACGCAGCAGGATCCCTGGGTCGTAGGTAATGACCACCTTTTTGCCCAGAACCATTACTGACGAGAGCGGCTGTTCCTGGGCCGGCTTCGTCCCTTGCGGCTCGTGTATTAGAACATGACTGCCGTCGATGGTGACCCAGTGGTCGCCTGGACGATCTTGGTCCGCTTCGGCATGCACAGAAAGGTCTCTGAGCTAGTGCTGTCGAGTGGAGATGCTCGATGTATGGAATCCGTTGATGCCTGGCGAAGGCACACTCGTCATGGCGCGGAGGTGGGCTTCGGCGTGGGCGCGGACGTTGGCGAAGCCGGCGGGATTGGTCATGCGAGCGGCTTGGCCGGCGTCGGAGTTGGCCCAGCGCTTGCACTCCTCGAATTCGACGGCGTGATCGTCGAGCAGTTGATCGACGGGGACGGATGGGAGGAGTACAGAGCGTGTCTCGTGGTCCGTGGCCGGTGTCCCGTGCGACTCGGAAGACGGCGGCGTGCCTTGATCTTCACGGACCACGGATCGCGGGTCACGGGTCACGTCGCTAACCACCGGAATCGCGATGACAATCGGGGCGCTGGCCAGGAGCTGTTGGATCTCGCGCAACTGTTTGTTGCGGGATTCCTCACCCGGAATGACGAGCTCCGTGAGCCCAAGCACATTTTTGATGTAGCCGAGATTGGCCGGCTCGGTGAGCGCGCGCTGGATCATGGGATCGTTGATGCTGAACATTTGCTGCAGCACGCCGCGCTGCTGCGACTTCAGCCGCGGAAACGTCTCGTCGGCTTCCGGATGCACGCAGATGTTGCCTTTCAGGTCCGCGATGCGAATCACGTGCGAATCGAAAACGCCGTCGGGCCCGAGCAGCGGAATCTCCGCGTCTCCGGGACGATTTTTGCGAAACACATCCACGGACAACAGCAGCACGTCGGCGTAAAACTGCTTCATGCGCCGCCACACCAGCCCGAGGCGCCCGAGCGCCTGGTCGCGGGCGAGGGCGTAACCCGACGCGGTCTTCACATCTTCCATGTTGCCGCCGAAAACCGCGGGAAACAGCCCCGTGAGAAATTGCGCGACGGGGCCAATCAAATCCTGCTG
>WNFR01003318.1_pt1 | contig 16695 bp, 20 predicted proteins | sample 5400221 | NCBI WGS metagenome assembly WNFR01 (sample SAMN13153357, study PRJNA577476) | soil metagenome | isolation source: 40 cm soil under Madrone tree | place: USA:California | collected 2016-06-14
CTCTTGGTTCTACCCCTGTAACGAGCTGACAACTTCCTCCCCAGGCGAAATCGGTCAGGTCTTGAAGGCGCGCATCACGGACTCTAACAAGGCGGTGCAAATGCTTGCCCTAGATGTCGTAGCTCGGATAGCAACCGGGATGGGAAAACCCTTTGAGAAGCAGACGCGCTTTTTCGTACTTCCAGTTTGCACCGTTCTCTCGGACCAGAAAGCCCCCATCCGCTCTGCGGCTATCCAGACACTGACGGCTATTGCTAACGCTTGTGAGGGTTTGGATGCTCTCGCCCATGGATTAACGGCTGCGCTTGAGGTCAGTCAACCATTACAACGGGCTCAACTACTGGGATGGATCGTCGACTGGTTCAATGTCCATGAAATGACGCCGGGCTTGGACCTAGGTGGCTGGGTCGCTCCAATAGTGGGATGTTTAGATGATCGAAACGGCGACATTCGCAAAGGGGCGCAAGCAGTCCTACCCTATCTCATTGCTTCTGCCGGATTCGACCAGGTCATGAACCAGACGAATTCGCTGAAGCCTGCTTCGAAAGGAACTGCAGTGCCTTTAATCCACGCGGCTCGTGCAGCAGCGCCGACGGGTGCCGCCACTGTGTCAGCCTCCGCGGCACCGGCCCCACAGAAAGCAGCCGTACCTTCCAAAGCAGCTGCCACCAATCCCTCTTCACCACCGCCGCCCGAACCTAGCTCACCTCAATCCCCCGGTGCACCACCTCCTGTGGGCCGATCGGGACCTGGAAAACTTGGATCGGTGCGTCGCAAACTCCCTACTGGATCGATTTCGCGCCCGGAATCGCAAATGGATGTCATCGAAGATGTTGCCACGCCCCGTGCCCCGACGAAAACGGGTGGACTAGGCGTCAAACGATCTGGACTAACGACCCCCGCCTCTAAGAGCGCGCCTCCATCGTTACCAGTCTCCGCCGCGGCATCTCAGGAGTCTTTGCCCTTCCACGGAATGAGCCTCGACGCGAAGAGGATCCGTTTAATGAAAGACATCGGTAAATGGGTGAATGAAGGAGGGGCAACGCGCAAAGATCTCGCGGATCTACTCCAACATCAAATGGAACCGAATGCATCCAAGGACTTGATTGCCAATCTCTTTAGCCGCGATCACAGTGCGGTCAACGACAGTGTGAATGGGTTGACAATGCTATGTGACTTTTTCACAGACTTGCAGGCCGGCGGCGAGGGTCTTGGGTTAACCGAGGACGATGCAAGTATCATCGGAATGGCGAATTCCGACCTCGCTTTCAAATATGTCTCAATCAAAGTTCATGAACCTCAATCTAACCTAGTTTCCAAGTGTCTGGACGTAGTTGATGCGGTGTTGGCGTTTTTGAGGAACATCGACTATCAGTTGACGGAACCTGAAGCAACGTGCTTCATTCCAACACTGGTTCATAAGGTGAGCATCTCCGAAACCGGCGATCAAAGCTCGAGTCCGACTCAGACTTCGTTGTCGTTAGTTTGGCGACGCTCGGGAGCCCGTTCGCGTGCGGGTGCAACAAATCTTTCAAATATTACCCAAGGTGTACGCATATAGTCGAATTTTTCAACTGATACTCGACCACGGCCTCAAATCGAAAGTTGCCAAAACACGCCAACTCTCTCTCGACGAAATGGGAGGAATTCTGAAGAGATCTGGCATGGGCGCGTGTCACCCCTCAAAAGATTGTCCAGTCATTGCCTCCATGATCTCAGATAAGGACCCAAACGTCCGGAAGTCCGCACTCTCGGCTTTGAGGTTTGTCTCTTTCACCATGTTACCAAGGTTTCTCATTTTTGACATGGCTTGCAGTGAGGTTTACTTGTTCGAGGGAGAGAAGGTCTGGTCTCTCGTTGGCCCTCTGAGCCCCAAAGACAAAACCCAACTTGAAGAGAGGCTGCGTCGCGTGGCCGGCCCTAGCTCACCAGATAAACGTGAACCCGTGAAGCAGGAAGGCCTTGCGCCACCGCAGCCGTCTCAGATTTCGCGCTTGACCAACAGCGGTGCAAGGCCGGCATCCCCATCTACATCTCTTCCTCGTCCAGGGGGCATCCCGCGATCCGGGAGCCCGCCCACAGGTCTCTCTCGCTTAGCTCAGCCTGCAACAAGATCAACATCCCCAGCGCCGTCTCAAATCGCTAAACCGACTTCGCAGATTCCTGGGCCTACGTCTCCAACCATCGGCAGGGGAAAGACCTTACTACCCTCTCGCCTCGCCGCTCCAAGGAGTCGGGCTGGAACAATGCGCATCCATGCCGCACCTTCAACGACAGAACCCGCCACTAGTCAAACGAATGGAACGAAACCTACCAACGGACAGAGGTCCAAAGTCGAATCATGGAGAAATGCGGAGGCCCTCGAGGATCCAGATGCCCCTCCGGATTCCGGCAACAATATCACCCTTACCATTTCCAGTATCTTGAGTAGTGATTCAGAGCGCAGTGTCGAGGCCCTTAAGAAAGTCCAGAAGACCCTCCAGCTGGGTCCCGACGGTGGACCATCGTCTCCGCTGTATAGGGATCTTGCAGAGCACACGGAAGGACTCATCGAGACTGTGACGCTTCAAATGTCTCACGCGTTCGACAAACCGGAAGATAACATTCGGCTTGCTAAACACTTGATCCAAACTCTAAACGCGTTCTGTGACAATCCCCTCCTCGCAGAATCCCTAACAGTTGACATTCTTACGACCCTCTTCGAAGAACTAGCGCTGCGTCTTCTGCAGACCGACGATAGTCAGGACAAGGAAGTGAAAAATCTCTCAAGGTTCATAAACATGATCATGCTGCGAATTTTCTCCACGGGGCGCAGGATCACTGTGTTCCGGTATGCCTTGTCAATGCACTCGCTTTTCGACATTCGCTAACTGCCATCCAGTGCTTTGTTCGCTCTCCTTCTCCAGATTGTCCGGCCGTTCCCAGCAAATGGCACACCTCCCGATTCTCCAGAGGCCAAGGTCGCGGAGCTCGTACTGAAGTGCATATGGAAACTGGCTCGGAATATTCCCCAGGACTTGACAGATCTAAAACTTGACCCAGTAGAGCTGTTTCCGGCGATCGAGCACTTTTTACAAACCGTCCCGCCGAACGAGTGGCGCGCTCGTGCTACAAACCGTGTGCCATGTGGTGACATGCCGCTAAGGACGGTGAAAGTTATCATCCAGCATGTCGTTGGTAAGTTTGACTATACGTATCAAACTTGATTGACACTCATCTTTATCCTCCAGCCCACTATGGTGACGAGATTTACGATATATTATCCAGCTCATTCGACGATCCCTCCGCCACCATCGTGTACCCATATGTTTACAGAATCCTCAACTCAGGATCACGCGTTGTCACAGAGGAAGGGCCTGCACAGCCCAGCAGAACGCCACGAAGTTCTACTCCCGGTCCCAGTCGACCTGCATCCCCTCCAGACACAGCCTCGGATGCAGCATCCGGTGATGTACGACGGTCGTCCCCTAGTCACCACACGAGTCGGAGCGTTTCTTCCATAAATGGACTAGTCTCTCCGCCCATGGAAGAACCAGACCCCGATGCTCAGCTGCTCAAGATCATTGGTCATATATCGAGCGAAACCACGGGCGCGATGCACAAAGAAGGGATCACCGAGCTTCACCATTTCATCAAAGCATATCCACAGAAGAGAGGAAAGGTCGACAAAATGCTCGAATCAACAGGTCCTGCTTTCCGCAAGTACATCTCCCGTGCCTTGGCTAGTCGAGCTGCGCAGGACGAAGAAAGGGAGGTCGCTGTCGCAGATACTCTATCAAGTGAGTGTTTGTGTTTCCTTACGCCAAAAGTTCATAACTCACGCTTGATATAGAGCTGGAATCCAACAAGGCAATATCGATGCCCAATTCGCCATTAGGGACAGCTTTCTGCAGTGAGGATCAGCCTCAATCGCCAATTAGCCCAACAAACGCGGTCAGACCAGGTCAGGAAAAGCAGGATAAGTTGTCAAGGCTACATGACATTTTCCAGTATCGGACGAGTATCATAAGTACTTCATCCCACGCCCGGTCGGCCTCTGCATTTGCACAGTCCAGTCGTTCTCCTCCTGCCTAGATCTTTCGTGATCGCCTTTGTATGGATTCCTACCCTCTTCATGTTTGCTTGCCTTTTCTCTTATGAGTGTATGCATTATATCTGAAATATGTACATGATACCACGACATTCCGGCGGGAGCATGAAGTCACGTATTTTACCGAGCACGAGAATAATGCATTCTGATTGATCCACAACTACACGACTATATACAGAGGAACATAAATGGCGTGCTCGCGCACAGTATAGCCTGGCAAAACACGAGACGGCAAAGTTCCTTCATATCAGGCGTAAGTATCAGGCGCAAGAGCAAGTCGAAACATCTGGTGTCAGGCCAGCCGGGCAAGTACCGTCTACCAACGTATTGTTAGCCCGAAGACAACGACTATAAACAGGAATTTGGATTACCTCCCCCGAACGCGACTATTGGCTCGTTGGGGCCTCCGAACAGGCCAGGGTCGACTTCGGGAAGTTGCTTATTGACAATGCCGACGAGCTCCGGGTTGCGCGGTGGCTTGGTGCAGTATGGTGTTGAGGGTGTGATACCTCCGTCGATGGGGTCAGCGTTGCGCGGGTGCTGGCGGTATGCGACCGCCGCGGCGACGAGCGCGTCCGTGTTCGTGACGCCCGGGGACTTGGCGAAGTCTATCATCTGGTCGGCGTTGTCCTGCTGGTCGCACGCAAGGCCCGTGGAAAGCAGCGCGTTGATTCCATTTATTCCGGCGAGCTGCACGCATGGCTGGTTCGTGAAGATATCACCCCCGCTGACGAGCTATTACGCCAATATTCTGGTTAGACGGCGCGGTGCGCGACAAGGTGAGGACGCACGCAGAGGTCTTGCCACTGCTGCGCGACGGCAGGGAGGTCAGTCTGTACGATGCGCCGGTCCATGGAAGAACGAGAGGCGAAAGTCATCCACGAGGGTAGCCATCTTGCGAAGAGCGATCGCCGCCTGCGTCCTGCTGCGTCGTTGGGGTTGCCTGTGAACTCGCCAGTGCTGGGATCGAAAACCCCAGAAGATCCCGTGGTCGCAGTAGTGGTGTCGGTGACCGGATTCGAGGTGCTCGTGTCGGTAGGTGGTGGCGGGGTGGTGGTCGAGCTGTCTGTAGGAGTTGAAGCGGTGGTGTCCGTGCTCGTGTCGGTAGGTGGTGGCGGAGTAGTGGTTGAGCTGTCAGTAGGAGTTGAATTGGTGGTGTCCGTGGTTGTTGAATCAATGGTCGTATTAGTAGACGTGGAATTATCTGGTGGCGTCAAGCCACTAGTGTCTGTTGTATTCGACGACGACGATAAATCAGGGGGATTGGTAGCAGTGGAATTTGACAAGTTTGTCAAGTCCGTGCAGTTGTACATCGAAGTCATGTTGGAAAGGTCCGTGCCGTTCATAAGGTTCGAAAACTGGCTAGTAGGGATAAGACAAGTCGTCGTCGTCGTGTTAGCGCTAGACGTGTCGTTCAATGTAGGTGAAGAGTCTGTGAGATTAGCGTTCGATGCCAACGCGATACATGCAGGTGGCGGCGTAGGAATGAGACTGCAGATCGCGCTCGTATTTCAGATACTCGATTCACAATGCTCCGTGACTCACGAGCTACGCCTCACGAGGCTGATCGGACCAGCGGTCGAGACGGTAGAGAGGGCAAGCAATGAAAGAAGGACGTGAGAAAGCATTGAGATGAACAGCGATCAAAAAAAAATTAGAGAGTGATTGAAGAGAAAGTAAGAACGAATGAATGTCCGAGTGAGCAACCAGGCTCCTGACAGCTGAAAGAAGAGCACAAGCAAAGCTCTAGCAGTTATATAGACACTTTACGGTTGCCAGCGCCATAATACGCACAGCACACGTTGTCATCCTGCGGAATGATGCAGCACACTTAGCTCCAGCGCTGAAACGTCATACGGTCAGCGATGGCATGAACGGCCTCAGAGTCTTGATGATCGGGCATCGCATCAGAGCACGTGACCCGTTCTTGGGCGGTGGGCGCTACGTATGCCAAGCCTGCACAGGATGACAATGAGAAAAGATACAGAACTCACACAGTGCACAACCATGGCTACCAGGATCAGATAGCAATGATGCATGGTATAGACAGGTGTCAATTGAGCGCATTACATGTAGCCAGTAACAAGGACTATTCCCTAGGGATGAATGGGCTTGTTGTCCGCAGAGATGGTGCAACGACGATAGGCGGAAGGGTTTTTGCCAGCTCGTCTGTTCCTGCGGGGAATGGCAGGTCTAAGACGTTTTTTGGTAAAACCTTCTCATACAAGCCTTTGGCTTGATTATGCTGCGCCAAGGCAACCATCTTCTTTTTGGCGTCACGGACCAGGACATGAGCGTCATCAAATCCGGGAATACAGCCGCGCACAAAAACAAGGTTGAGTGTGTTGTCAATCCGAACAATGTGCAAATTTTGGGCAGTAACGCGTTTGCCTCCCATACGTCCAGCCATCTTCTTCCCGGGCCATATACGACCAGGGTCCTGTTAAGTCGCGAAATCAAGACCAGCGTTTCATTACGGTATAAGCATAAGGAATACCTGATGCGCTCCCGTTGCACCGGCAGAGCGGTGTGAGACCGAAACACCGTGACTTGCTCGCAACCCTTTGAAATTCCATCTTTTCATGACACCTTGGAAACCTTTGCCAATGCTATGCAGGACACATCAGCCTAAACACGGCAAAATCACAGGATGTACTAACGAATTGGCAATTACATCAACAAATTGACCGGGAACAAAATGGGCTGCAGATAGTGTTGTCCCTACACGATATTAGACTGCACAGACTAACATCATATCCGCTCGGTGACGCACCGACAGGGACATGGGCATCTGCCGTGACCGGAAACTCCTTCACTATGCGTTTGGGCGGTACACCAGCCTTCTTAAAATGACCTATCATTTGCCCCGTCGTCGTCTTGGCAGGCCTGTCGGAAGCAGCAACTTGCACAGCGTGGTACTCCGAGTTGTCTTTTCGCAACGTGGTGATATTAGCAGTTACTTGACAGTTCTCGAGCTGCAAGACATCAGGGCGGATATGACGACGGGTGACCAAATACGCACTTGGAGAACTGTGACCGGAAAACGTGCTCCGTGCTCGTCCCACATTGCGGTCATCCCTCGTTTCCGGGCAATGACGCCTGATCGAATTGATTGTGGGGTCCATTTTGCGACATTCGAGGTGGAAGATTCTGTCACCGCATTCTTTACTGCACTTTGGTGGATCGTCCTGCAGGCGTAGAGAGGAGGCCGTCGAGTGAACGTCCAGACGCGAAACATGGGAGTGGATGTGGTGGCTGTAAGCGCTTACGCGCCTCCGAACTTCCTAAATCGGACTTGGAAGCTGGCCGACGCGCCGAACTTCAAAGGATGATGATGGCATGGACACTTGGCCACCAAGTATTGTATACGATTCGACATCCAGAGCGCAAAAGGGAAAGGGAAAGGCCATTCTTTTACATTACCCTCTGCTAGAGGGCGGAGCTCTGACTTCAGCTACACTCCGAGAGCGTCATGGCCATCTTGACTGGGTAACAGCTCAAAACCTGTCTTCCGGTGCGTGAAATGATATTCGCCTCATTGATATGCATTGATTCGACTTGTTTAGATCGACCGAAGCTTGTCAGCAGTGAAAAAGCAGTTTTGGCCTTTCCAGCAACCTGGTCTCCCCCACTGCAACCTCCTGCAATTTCATGGTTCCAACGTGCAGAACAGGGCGTAAGTACCTGAATTACGAGCGTCGCTTGCGCTTATTGGGCACTTGTCAGGCTCATTTTCTTCGTACCTACTATCCTGATTTGGATGTCCCCACAGAACTCATCCGGGAGCAAATCGCTACGGAAGCACGGCTGGACGATTCGTTGCATGCCTTTGATCCGCTTCTTGGGGATCTTGTGACGTCGTTGAGTGTCCCCGCTGGCTCCAAGAAATGGCGGACTTTTATGGCCTTTCCTATGGGCGAAAGCGGCTGCGATCTGAGTAGAGTACATTCAGTCTATCCGCGACGTAAATCTAACGCCAGTCCAGACTTTTCGGGCATCGAGTTTTCTGCCGAGGGTACCATCATCACCGAACCTACCCACTCGCCTGTTAGGACATTCAAAACCCCGATTTGCCAAATTGTCCCTTCCCCTATGTCCGACGATCCTGACAGAGGTAATTTCTGCGCTTTGACTAACCGACAACGTTGACCATGCAGAGTAGAAACAGTGATAGCAGTCCGGACATACTCATCGGTGTCCCTCTTATCCCTATCCTCGCAAGGTTTCATGCCGAGAGAGACCACAGGATTTCCAGAAATCAAGGAGATTGGTTCTTTTAACCGTTTCAACTTGGATGGGCACGTGGCTGTTGACGTACAGATCCACCGCTCTTTGGGAAATGTAATACTTGTCAACAATTTAGGGCATATATTCAGACATGCTCCAGTCGGCGATAACAACCCGTGAGTGTTTCACTGGTTCTACATTGATAATTTTCTCAATGTGGGTCAGTATAAAAGCTTATGGCGGCGTCTCTGAACCGGGCCATGCCAGCGACGGTTTCTGGAGGATCGCCCTGGGCGATTCACCAGAGACATGTTTTCTGATGACAGCCAAGTTCACTGAGTTCATCGATTTTCGGGTACTTCACCATACTTCTGCCCTTCGACAACCCTAATAAATAGCAGATCCCTGATCGCGCCGTCAAAGTATATTCAGTGGCACAGGCACCTGACCTGCTGACATCCGTCGGCTATAATTTCGAAGACCGCTTGTTACGCCTTGTAACCACAAGCGAACTAACATGGATCGATCATCGTTTCCACACGAGGCCTGTATTGTCTTCGAAGCATGAGCGCGAATTTGACAGGACACTGTCGAGCCATGTCGTTTCTATTGGAGACGGTACGCGCGCCATATTTTCAAGTAAGGACGTTCATTTCAACACACGCATCCGTAGCCAAGTTAACTGTCTTATCATCCCGGAAAAACTCCCTTCTCAGCGTTTACGATGTGTCTGACAACAACGATGGCCTATTTCAAAGCCATACTGTACCATACAGCCTCTCTAATGGCTTCCCTAGTGGGCCGCATTCAGGATTTTGCGTGGTTCAGCCCCATATAGGGACTGGTAACAGCACGATTGCTTCTTTACTTCAGTTATCCAATTGTGGTGCCATATATCAAAGTGCTCTCACTGTCTGCAAGGATGAGAGCCAACCACCGGTCAAAATAGAATTAACCTGGTCCTTGGGTGTTCACGAACTGGAAACCGATTCTCACACACGAAAGCCGGATGTTGGAAGATTGAGATTGCGTGAAAAGCAAGAGATAGACCTCCGCCATGCTTACCAACGTATGTTTTTATCTTAACGATCACCCTCTTTAGTTCAAACCTCCCTGGCATTTTTTCTAGGGCTCTTTTCTTCACTTGATGCTACGGAATCAGTTTATTCGGCCGAAAGCGCCGATGCTATCTATCAGACGCTAGACGCGATGCCACTATTTTGGAAGCAAGCAAGTACCACTGACGAGCATTTGCTGACGAGGTATGTATGAACGATACCGGCCTTTCATGTGTTTAGCATCGATTAGATTCGATATCGCCTTTCGTTCTGGGGAAGAGCCAGCACATGGGTCGCGAACTGACTTTTTCACCCAAAGTGCCCTGAGCTCCAGAAGGGGTTTCCGTGCTCTGGCGCAGGGTCGAGTCACACCAGAGACGCTGATGAGCGGAGCTAGGTGGCACCTCAGCCTCGAGCCGGTTCTCCGAATGTTTGTGCCTGATATCTCTTGTGATGTACGGACTATAGTGGAGCGACTAAGGAAGTATGACTTGATTCTGGATGACTATCGCTCTGGGTCGTCACTACGAAGGGAGTCAGAAGCCCGGGAACAGCTGGCAGTCGATTTAGCACTCTCGATGGACGTGTTCTCTGCACAGCCGTTTACAAAACCAAGGGTTGAATTGACAGAACACGAGAGATTTGAGACTATGTCCCGTGCAGCAGAAGCAATGACACTCTCGGAGACGGGTCCGTCTCCGGTGCAGTTTGGTCACCTAAACCCTATACCCGACGATAACACACAGAGCATCGGGGATGACGCGTCGACTGACGCGTCGACGGGATTGGAACTGCAACCTGGAGTGCGGCTGCTGTTAGCAGAATGGGACATTGGCACTGATCCAGACCAATATGCTTATCAAGACCCATACGATGATCAACACCCCGTCACCAGCAGCCCCGTCGTCCCAACCCCCATGCGGAAACGAGCAGGCAAGGATCAAGCAATTGTCACACATTCCCAACGCCCACCAGTGGTTGCGGCGACTGCACCACCTATGATTGCTGACTCTCGGGCAGCCCTAACCACTACTATCTCGTCCTCGCAGCCCTTGTTGACGGAGACATTAGGAAGCCCTCGAAACGAGGCCGAGTCGGAACGGGCTTTGGACTTTCCATCATACCCACATGCGACTATGGCGAGTACGCAGTGTGTCCCAGGTCCATTTGGTGGGCGGCTTCCTGCCGAGAAGAAAAAGGCAGCTGCTGTGAGAAAGAGAATTGGCGGGTTTTGAGATGGAGCGGAGGGATGTGGATATGATTTAGGTGGATGCTGTATTGTCTACTATACAAAAGGTTTTATTACTATATATGGTTGTGAGGATTTGAAACAAACCGTTTTTGTTGATGCGGCTGGATGTGGGGAAAGAAAGTATTTCCGGGGTTCTGGCCGATTAACACCGTCACAGAGGACCTATTGCCGAAGCAGCAGCGGCCCGCAGAGTAAGTTGGGCTTATTCATGGCTTGTGAGTGAACACGAGGCAGATGCATATGCATTGGCCCAGAAGAAGGTGAGTCAAGTGGATCGGGCGTAAAGAGATCATCGGCGATAAGAGACGGAGCTTAGCAAAGCGGTGAGAGTGAGTCAGGTCCATCCAGGTCCACCACTACTTTGGGCCACCCGATTACGGTCACAATTACAACCACATTAAGCGCGAAGGCGGCGTGTTCTCTCTTACTTGCTGACTGTTTTTTTTGTAACTAGACCGCATATATATTCGTCCATGCCTGCAGATCCCTATTGTAACTCCCCTCCCCTCTCCTTTCCATCCCCATGACTGGCGCACACCGCTCCACGTCCAGTTTACCCATTGCGGGTGCTGTAAACGTAGAGCAAGCGGAGAACACGTTTCATGACCTCTCCCGCCAGTTAAGTCAAGAGACTACCGTAGCTGGAAAGATTCCGAATTCTCGCGGTGATGGAAAAAAGGGCGTTGACCTCGAAAAAGGCGTTTTCGATTTGGATCAGCCCTTCGACCTCCGCGATTATCTCTCTTCCTCGAACGAAGCAAACCAAAGAGCTGGAATAAAACACAAGCATGTCGGTGTCCTCTGGGAGGATTTGCATGTGGACGTACTCGGTGGCTTGAGTTCTAAAGTACGGCCCACATGACCATTGCAGTCTTGTTTATTGATTTCGCGAATAGTTATATGTGCGGACCTTCGGAGGTTGGTGTCACACTTAGCCTCAAACCATGTCGGACTCACCTCTTGCAGACGAAGCATGGCAGTTCTGGCTCACTCCCTTCTTCAAACTGCGTGCTCTCATACCTGGCATTCTCCCGTCTAAGGCTAACAACGCCGTCACCTCGACGATTCTTCATAAGCATGTCACATTAATCTGCCCGGTTTTGGTACCGTGTTTGCTAACTTGATTGTGAAGGTGCTCCGGTCTTTTAGAACCCGGACAAATGTGTCTTGTCCTCGGAATACCTGGTTCTGGTTGCACCACGTTTCTGAAGGCTATTGCAAACGAACGAGAAGGCTTCTACCGTGTTGGCGGTGATGTTAATTATGCCGGCATTGATGCTCAGGAAATGGCCAAGACTTATAAGGGCGAACTCGTGTACAACGCCGAAGGTGCGTTATGGCCACGATGCATCATGGCCCCACCAACGCCGTTCTTCGATGACAGATGACATCCACATTCCCACCCTTACTGTTGGCCAGACTCTTAATTTCGCTCTATCTACCAAGACGCCCGGACCGCAGGGTCGCCTGCCAGGGATTTCTCGATCAGAGTTCAATGTATCCGTAAAGAACATGCTTCTCAGGATGTTGAACATCGCACATACGGAAAATACTTTGGTTGGCGACAGTTTTGTTCGTGGTGTCTCTGGAGGCGAGCGCAAGCGCGTTAGCATCGCAGAAATGATGACAACTCGCGCTCGCGTTCAATGTTGGGATAATTCTTCTCGTGGTCTGGATGCTTCTACTGCGCTTGATTTTGTGCGCTCTCTCAGAATTATGACGGATGTCCTGGGTCAAACAACGTTTACTACGCTGTAAGGAAGGTCTTGCCCAGTCATTCGTGCGTGGGCTTACCGTATTCCTAGATATCAAGCTGGCGAGGGAATTTACGACCTGTTCGATAAGGTGATGGTGCTAGATGAAGGACGTACTGTGTACTTCGGGCCTCCGGACCAAGCACGGGCGTATTTTGAACAACTCGGTTACCGGTCCCTTCCTCGCCAAAGCACGGCCGACTACCTTACGGGCTGCACCGATCCAAACGAGCGTCAGTTTGCTTCTGGTAGATCAGAAGTCGACGTTCCCAGTACCCCTGGGGCTCTAGAGGCTGCGTTCTACTCGTCAGATATCTTCGACGATCTCGTTGATCAACTTGACAAATATAAATTACGGACGAAGAGCGAGAAGAACGACCAAGAAGCCTTCCGCGCTGCCGTTGACGAGGACAAGAAGAAGGGTGTTTCGCGAAAGAGCCCGTATACCCTTGGACTCAAAGATCAGGTTGTCGCTCTGACCAGCAGAAACTTCCAAAGGCGGCTACAAGATAGGTTTCAGATATTCACAAGCTTTGGTTTCATGACGGTGGGTGAAGTCGCCTTTTTCGTGAGCCGTCATGCTCAGGTATGGACATCGGCCACTAGGCACTTGCACTCTTTATTGGTGGCTGCTTCTACAACTTAACCCCTTCATCGGCCGGGGCATTCACTCGTGGCAGCGTACTTTTCATCGCACTGCTTGTCTCGTCTTTCGATGCGTTTGTTGAGGTTTGGACTGTTTTCATGCTGAGCGCGTGGCATTTGCTAATGTTCTTCACAGATGCCTATGCAAATGCTCGGTCGCCCAATCATGAAGAAGCAAACAGGTTATGGCTTCTATCGCCCAGCTGCCGTTCAGATTGCCAATACGCTAGCCGACATACCTTTCTCTGCAATACGAATTCTGATATACGACATCATCATCTACTTTATGACCAACCTTGCTCGTTCAGCGGGTGGATTTTTCACGTTCCACCTTATTAATTATGTTGCATTCCTAACGATGCAGGGTTTCTTCCGTACAATTGGGTTATTCTTCAGCAGTTACCACACGGCATTTCGGGTGCTTGTGTCCATCTTCCCGAACCTTGTACTCTACGCTGGGTACATGGTACCGATTCATCAGATGAAGCGATGGTTGTTCTGGATTGTACGTTTGTTGACTGCGAAGGTATCATCGTATCCTCAATGTGTCCCACCAGTTCTACATAAATCCAGTCAACTATGCATGGTCAGCCCTTATGGAGAATGAATTTAGCCGGATCACCGTACGTGATTTCCATTCACAGCTATTCCATCGTTCTTCTTACAATCATTTCTCACCGCATAGCTCACATGCGATGGCGCTTATGTTATCCCACGTAACGTCGGCAATGTCTTTGGATATCCGTACGGTGTTTTTTAATGTCGGGTGATTTCCTCTGATTTTTTTTTGGGTCGCACAGCGCCGAATTAGGCCTAAACCAGGTGTGCACACTGTTCGGTGCGCAGCCTGGGAGCCGTATTGTCACTGGCAAAGATTACATCAAAGCTGGTTACGACTTGGATACGGATGACCTTTGGCGACGCAACTTTGCTGTCCTTTTTTCATTTCTAATATTTTTCTGGTTCACTCAAACCGTTATCATTGAAATATATCCGGTGAGTACATACCAGTTCATTATCGAAGTGCGACTCATTGTTTGGGAAGCAATTTGCCGGCGGCGGCGGCGTTAGTTTTTTCGCTAAGGACACTGCCGAGACAAAGAAACTTAACTTGGAACTGAGCGAACGTAAGGCAAACAACGCTGAGGAGCAACGTCGAGAGAAGATCCAGGCCATGGAAGGCATCAAGATGAAGAGAGATCGGTGCGTCTTCTAGTCGCCAGTAAAACCCTGTATTGACGTATGTCTCAACAGCAATGCTTTCCCAGACCGAAAGGTTTTTACTTGGGAAAGGTTGAATTATCAAGTGCCTGTTACAGGTGGCACCCTGCAGCTTCTCAATAACGTCTACGGCTATGTAAAACCGGGCACTCTTACAGCCCTGATGGGAGCATCCGGCGCGGGTAAAACGACTTGTCTAGATGTTCTCGCTCAGCGGAAAAACATTGGTGTTGTGTCTGGGGACATATTGGTTGATGGCCAACCGCTCGACGTCGGTTTTGCTCGCGGGACTGGATATGGTTAGTGTGTTTCTTTGCGATGTCTCAACGTCCATTAACATTGTGTACAGCCGAGCAAATGGACGTCCACGAAGGAAATACTACCGTTCGTGAGGCTATGCGCTTCTCCGCGTATCTCCGACAACCTTTCCATGTTCCTAAGGAGGAAAAGGACGCTTACGTTGAAGACATGATCGAGCTGCTTGAGCTACAGGATCTTTCGGAGGCAATTGTATGGAGTCTCGGCGTCGAGGCCCGCAAACGGCTCACCATTGGTGTCGAGCTTGCAAGTAAACCCGAGTTGCTTCTCTTCCTCGATGAGCCTACATCGGGTCTGGATGCTCAGAGCGCATGGAATCTTGTCCGTTTCCTCCGCAAGCTTGCTGACAGCGGGCAGGCTATATTGTGCACGATCCATCAGCCTTCGTCGTTGCTGTTCGAGAGCTTCGATCGATTGTTGCTACTTGGAAAGGGCGGGAACACAATCTATTTTGGTGACGTAGGCGTGGATTCAGAAATCATGCGCGACTACTTCGCACGATACGGTGCACCATGTCCACCTAATGTCAACCCTGCCGAGTACATGCTTGAAGCTATAGGGGCAGGTGTTACACCTCGGATTGGCCACCGCGACTGGAAGGATATCTGGCTTGATTCTCCCGAGTTCGCTCGCGCAAAGGCGGAGATTGAACAGATTAAGCGCGAGGCTTTGGCTTGTGATAGACCCATCAACACAAAGCATTCGAGATGTGAGTCTATCCGGATTCGTTTATTTGTTGGTCGTATGACTTAGTTGCGCATTAGATGCCGCACCGATCTGGTATCAGCTTACGATTGTCGCGCAACGGAATGCGCTCTCGTTGTGGAGATCTCCCGATTATGTCTTCACTCGCCTGTTCTCCCATTTGATTGTGGCCCTTTTCGTGTCGCTGCCATTCCTTCAACTTGGCCACAGTACCCGAGATCTACAATACCGCGTCTTTGCAACGTAAGCACTCGCCTCTTCCCGGGAGAATGTCAGTCATATCTGACTATCCATCAGTTTCTGGGTGGTCGTTCTACCTGGTCTCGTAATTCCTCAACTGGAACCCGTATTCTTGATGAACCGCCTCACCTTCATTCGCGAGGCTTCGAGTAGGATCTATTCGCCATTCGTTTTCGCCATTGGTCAATTGCTTGGGGAGATTCCGTATTCTATACTCTGTGCACTCATATATTGGGTGTTGATGGTGCGTTATTTGCCATGACCATTGAGCCCGTATAAGCATCCGAACATGTTTTTTCACAGGTTTATCCAATGCACTTCGGTCAAGGATCAGCTGGCTTGAATGGCACCGGCTTTCAGCTCCTTGTCATCTTGATCACGGAACTATTTGCCGTGACACTCGGTCAACTGATTGCCTCGATTACGCCAAGCATTCAGATCGCTGCCCTTTTCACATCGCCCATCACCATCATCCTGAGTAATATGTGTGGTGTGACAATCCCTTACCCTACACTCGGCAAGTTCTGGCGAGCTTGGCTATACCCTCTGGATCCCTTCACCCGAATGGTTGGTGCAATGCTGGCAACAGAGCTTCAGTATGTGCTTGCCTAGTCGTATCTTGTTTTTGTGTGCCTTAACTGGTTTTGTAAGTGGGTTGAAGATCACGTGCAAAACCGAAGAGTTCGCAGTATTCAATCCACCATCCGGCCAAACCTGCGCGGACTGGGCACTTGACTTCGTGAATGCTGCAGGCGGCTACCTTGACAACCCAAAGGATTCTGCGGCGTGCAGATACTGCCAGTATAGCGTGAGTGACATGGACCCATGACCGCGCTTTTTGTTCTCATCCCGGCCAAGGTTGGAGATGAGTTCTTCTTGCCACTCAACATTCGATATTCGCATCGCTGGCGAGACGTGGGTATCTACTTTTGCTTTTTCGGTACGTGCCTTCTGCCTTCTCTACCTCTTTAAGGCGTAGACCTGATTTTTCCGGTGTATAGCCTTCAATTTCATCGCAACTATCGGTGAGTTGGTCGTCATTTTGTAATATTTGATAGCGCTAACTGGCTGTTTAGTCGCCTCACGCTATCTTCGTTTTTCCCGGCGGTAAATCATGGATCGATTCATGCTGGCCTTTCATGTTTAAACGCCCAACGCCACGAACAGGTTTCTACGCGTTATCGC
>WNFR01003320.1_pt1 | contig 16687 bp, 13 predicted proteins | sample 5400221 | NCBI WGS metagenome assembly WNFR01 (sample SAMN13153357, study PRJNA577476) | soil metagenome | isolation source: 40 cm soil under Madrone tree | place: USA:California | collected 2016-06-14
GGTGGCAATCGAGCACGCAACCGTTCACCGCCCCTGGGGAAGCTACACGGTGCTGACCGAGGGCGACGGCTTCAAGGTCAAGCGCATCGAGGTCAAGCCCGGAGCGTCATTGTCGCTTCAGCTGCACCACAAACGCAGCGAGCACTGGGTGGTGATCTCGGGAACTGCGCACGTGACCCGCGGTGAAGAAACGGTGGAACTTGGCGCCAACCAGTCGACCTACATCCCGGTGGGAGTCAAGCACCGGCTGGCCAATCGGGGCACGGCGCCGCTGGAGATCGTCGAGGTGCAGTGCGGCAGCTACGTCGGCGAGGACGACATCGAGCGGTTCTCGGACATCTATGGGCGCGTCAAGGGCGAGGTGCCGGTGTGAGCATGAATATCAAGTCGCGCATCCGGACCATCCCGCACTACCCGAGGCATGGAATCATGTTTCGCGACATCACTACCCTGCTGAAGGATCCGGTCGGGTTTCGCCTGACGATCCAGGAGATCGTCAACCGCTACCGCGATGAGAAAATCGACAAGGTCGCGGGTATCGAATCGCGTGGCTTCATCGTCGGAGCGCCGGTTGCCTTCTCTCTGGGCGTGGGGTTCGTTCCGATCCGCAAGAAAGGCAAGCTCCCGGCCGAGGCGATCGGGCACGACTACGAGCTCGAATACGGTCGCGATCGGATCGAAATCCACGTCGATGCGATCGGCCCGGGCGACCGCGTGCTGCTGCTGGACGACCTGGTCGCCACCGGCGGCACTGCCGAAGCGGCTTCGCAGCTGATCCAGAAGATGGGCGGAATCGTGGTGGAATGCTGCTTCGTGATCGATTTGCCGGATAACGGCGGCCGCAAGCGGCTGGAAAGACGTGGCCTGAAAGTATTCAGCCTGTGCGAGTTCGAGGGGGACTGACGTGGCCTCTGCGGCGCTGAGCGAACGCCTGCGCCAGGCGTACCTGGCGTTGCCGTTGTCCAACGCCGCCAAGCAGCGCCTGGTCAACATCGTTTACCGGACTGCCGGTCCGGCTTTCCGCGGCATGGTTCATTACGAGACCTGGAAACGCGTACATAGCGCGGTCTTCGCCGATCCGCAGCCGATCGCCGACCTACCGGCTTCCCGGCTCGAAGCGGAGACCCGCTTCGAGCCGGCGCCTGAACCGCCGGTCGTCAGCATCATCGTATGCGCACAGCACGGCTACGTCGCGAGCCTGCGCTGCCTGCATCGGATCGCGACGAACCCGCCGGCGGCCCGTTACGAAGTGATCCTGATCGACGACGCCTGCGGCGATCCGCATATGCACAAGCTGGCGCGCATACCCGGGCTGCGCGTCGAGACCCAGACCACGGCGATCGGCCATGCGCGCTGCTGCAACCGGGTTGCCAGCCTGGCGAGAGGCGAGTACCTGCATTTCCTGAGCGACCGGATCCTGATCCACGAAGGTTGGCTGGACAGCCTGCTGCGCGTGTTCGAGATGCGCCCCGATTGCGCCCTGGTTGGACCCAAGATGCTGCTGGCTGATGGACGATTGCAGGCGGCCGGCGGCGTCGTCTGGCGCGATGGTTCGGCCTGGCATTTTGGGCACGGCGACAATCCCGCACGGTCCGACTACAGCTACCTGCGCGAAACCGACTACTGTTCGGGCGTGGCGATTGTAATGCGCAGCGCACTGTTCAAAAGGCTTGGGCGCTTCACGGCGACGGACACGCCGACTCACTGCGAGGACGTGGACCTCGCATTCAAGATTCGCGCCAGTGGCGCCCGCGTCTATTTCCAGCCGGCCTCGCGGGTCTCGCAGCTCCAGTTCGGCGATGTGAGCGCCAACGGTATCGGCCGCAAACAATTGGAAAACGCGCGCGCGACTCGCGCTTCTTGGGCCAGCGTGCTCGATGCCGAACACCGCCCGTACGACAGCGGCGTGCGGATTGCGCGCGAGCGGCTGAAGCCTCACCGCACGGTCCTGATCATCGACCACTACGTACCGAAGCCCGATCGGGATGCCGGTTCGCGCACCGTGTGGCAGTTCATCAGAACGCTGTTGGCGGACGGCTGGAACGTCAAATTCTGGCCACACGCGCTGTGGTACGAGCCCGGCTACACCGAGCGATTGCAGGCGCTCGGCGTGGAGGTCTTTTACGGCGCGGAGAATTCGGATCGCTTCGGAGCCCTGCTCCAGGAACTGGGCCCGTCGGTTGCCGCGGTCCTGATCAACCGGCCGCTGATGGCCAAGGAGTACCTGTCGCAGGTGCGCCGTTACAGTCAGGCTAAGGTACTGTACTACGGACACGACATTCACTACCTGCGCCTGCGCGAACAAGCACGGGTTCTGGGCATCCGGCCGAACCACGAGGAGCGCCTGATGTCGCGCCTGGAGCCCCGAATCTGGAAGCTGTGCGATGTGGTGTTGTATGCATCCGATTCAGAAGTCGCCGAGGTGCGCAACCTGGATCCGCGGATCGACGCGCGCGTGGTACCCGTGCTGGCCTTCGACCGGTTCGGCGCGCCGCGCGCTCATCGACGTCCCGGCAAGTCGAAGCTGCTGCTGGTCGCAGGTTTCGGTCATCCGCCGAACCGCGACGGCGCGCTGTGGTTGACGCGCGACGTGCTGCCGATCCTGAGGCGGCGAGGGGTCGACTTCGAGCTCAACGTAGTAGGCGCCAACGTGGCGGACGAACTGAGCGCGCACCTGCGCCCCGACATACGCTTGCTCGGCCCTGTTTCGGATCCCGAATTGGACGAGCTGTACCAGACGTCCGATCTCGCGCTGGTGCCGCTGCGCTACGGCGCCGGTGTCAAGGGCAAGGTGGTGGAGGCACTGCGCTGGGGCCTGCCGCTGGTCACGACGCCGGCCGGAACGCAGGGCCTGACGGGTATCGAGCGCATCCTGCCGGTGTGCGCAGACGCCGCACAGTTCGCGGGCCAGATCGAGCGCTTGCTGGCCGACCGGGCTGAACTCGAAAAAATGTCGCGAGCGATGATCGAATACGCAAAGTCACGTTTTTCGCGCGACGCCATGCGCAGCGTGCTCGCGGAGGCGCTTCGCCAGAATCGCGCAACGGTCACGATGGGCCAACGGATGAGCAACGTGCAGGCGACCGGTCTTCGGGCAGGCGTCTGAGCGGGGATGCAGACCCGCGTCCAACGCGCCGTACGGGACCTCGTCGACGGCGCGCGCGCTTACCCCATCTGGGGCCGCCTCGCCTGGCAGGACATCCTCCACCGCTACCGCCGTTCCCTGCTGGGCCCTTTCTGGATCACGATTAGCGCCGCCGCGATGATCGGTGGCATCGGCATCCTGTACTCGCAGCTGCTGCACCAGCAAACCGAACAGTACATTCCCTACCTGGCCGTCGGACTGCTCGTCTGGTTTCTGTTCGCCGCGCTGATCAACGACGCCTGTCTGGCGTTCATCGGCGCCGAGCAGTTCATCAAGCAGGTCAGGCTGCCGCTCACTGTCCACGTCTGGCGGCTGGTCTGCAGAAACCTGATCATCTTTGCCCACAACGTAGTGATCCTGGTGCCGGTGTTCATCTATTACCACTGCCGTATCGATGCCGGTGCGCTCCTTTCCCTGGTAGCAATGCTTCTGGTGGTGATCGACGGCCTGATGCTAGGGATCGTGCTCGGCATGGTGTGCGCGCGTTTTCGCGACGTGCCGCCGATCGTGTCAAACCTGGTTCAGCTGGGCTTCTTTCTCACGCCGGTTATGTACCAAACACAAGCCCTCGGAAGTCGGGCGTGGATCGCACAAGTCAATCCGCTCTTCCATCTCCTGGAGATCGTGCGCGCGCCATTGCTGGGCCTGGATTTCCCGATCGATTCGTGGGGCTATGCACTTGCCGCATCGCTTGTGTGCGGAATCGGCGCGCTGGCGATATTTTCTCGCTACCGTGCCCGCATTGCGTATTGGGTCTAATTTAGCGCCATGGCTCATATCTCGGCCGAAGGAATCTGCGTCGAGTTCCCCATCTGGAGCCCGTCGCGCCGCTCACTGAAGAGCGCGGTTGTGCGCGCAACCACGGGCGGCCGCCTGGCGCGTGAAACGTCGACCCGCGTGGTCGTCCAGGCGCTGTCCGACCTGTCGTTCGAGTTCTGCCGGGGCGACCGGATCGGCCTGGTCGGCCACAATGGATCGGGAAAGACGACGCTGCTGCGCGTGCTGTCGGGCATCTACGAGCCGACGCGCGGCCGGCTCGACGTCCGCGGGCGGGTGTCCTCGCTGCTGGACCTTTCGCTCGGCATGGATCATGAGGCGACCGGCTTGGAGAACATCGTGCTGCGCGGGGTACTGATGGGCCTGCCGCCGGCCACCATCGAGAGCAAGATCGACGAGATCGCCGAGTTCTCGGAGCTCGGGGATTACCTGTCGATGCCGATCCGCACGTATTCGAGCGGGATGCTGCTGCGCCTGGCATTCGCCGTATCGACCTCGGTGGCGCCCGAGATACTGCTGCTGGACGAGTGGCTCAGCGTCGGTGATGCCGGCTTTCGTGAGAAGGCCGAACGGCGGTTGCTGGAACTCATCGAATCGTCGGCCATCGTGGTACTGGCTTCGCATGACGAGAACCTGATCCGACGCTTCTGTTCGCGTATGCTGCGGCTCGAACATGGCCGTAGTCTGTCCAATGTGCAGATAGCAGCCTGATGCAATGATTTCCAGCCGGCGAGTGCGCTGTCGTCGGGTCGCTTCGATCCGTCGCAACTTGTGCCCCCCTTGCCACCCTAGGATTCGCGAAGTGTCGAGGTCGCGAGACGAACAGGTGTGACGCGTGGACTTCACCGGAGAACGTTACCTGCCGGAGATCGGCGGCGAAATCCGTCTTGAGCACATGCACCGCTACGTGTGGGTCGCCCGCTACTGCGTGGACTGCACGGTGCTCGACGTGGCCTGCGGAGAGGGTTACGGCTCGGCGATGCTGGGCCGCCGGGCAAAGCATGTAATCGGCGTAGACGTTTCCGCGGAGACGGTCCAACTCGCCGCCGCGAAATACGCAGACCAGCGGAACCTCGAGTTCAGGACGGCAAACGCCACCGCACTTCCTCTGGACGACGGATCCGTCGAGCGGATCGTATCCTTCGAGACGATCGAGCACCTGCGAGAACAGGACGCAATGCTTGCGGAGCTTCGACGAGTCCTCGCTCCGACCGGCTTGCTCTTCCTATCGTCGCCGAACCGTCCCGTTTACCGCGAGACGCGGGACAGAGCCAACGAATTCCACGTTCGAGAGCTCGATTTCGACGAACTCGATGAGTTGATTCGCGCGCATTTCGGAGCGGTACTCTATGTGCGCCAGCGCACCGCCGCGGGCTCGGTCCTTCTTCCCGAGGCAGACGACTCGGGCGAGTACGAAGCACTCACCGACCCAGGCAAAGGCGACCGGATCGAATGTCGGGTTGCGAACCTCGGGTCACCCGTCTATTTCCTGGCCGTGTGCGCCACGTCGGCCGATCAATTGCCTCGACTGCGCGCCTCATTCGCGCTGTCGGAGGTCGATGATCCGATTCGACGCCACCTCGATACGGTGGTATGGGCCAGGAGGCTGGAAGCTGAATTGAACGAGGCGCGCGCCCGCTTTCAGACACTAGAACACGAATTCAACGAACGCGGCCAATGGGCTGCTCGACTGGACGAGGAACTCAAAGCGGAGCGCGCCGAGTTGCAGCGGGTACTGGCTTCCCCCTGGTGGCGCATGGCGCGGCGTACGCGATTCGCCGTCCAGTTCGTGCGCGGGGACTGGCGTGCTGCGATGGCCGGGATCCGGCCGCGGCTGGCTCAATGGATGCGCGCGCTGTACCACCGACTGCCGATCTCCGCACTCGCGAAGCGGCGCCTGATGTGGGCCGCCTTTTACCTTGCCGGGCCGCTCTTCGCGAGTGTGCCTGCCTATCAGTTGTGGCGCGAACGCACTCACGGTTCCAGGATCGGCAACACGGCAGCACTCGACTTTCCGCCCTCGCCCCCGGTGTCAGACGCCGACTTGATGGATCTGGTGCTGCCATGCGCCGAAGTTCCATTGGTCAGCATCATCATTCCAACCCATGGGAATCTGCCGGTAACCGCTGCATGCCTTCGATCGATCGCTCGACATCCACCGCTGGCGCCGGTCGAAGTGATCGTAGCCGAGGATAGTTCGGGGGATCCGGAGATCGGGCGATTGGCGAAGGTCGTAGGACTCAGATATGAAGTGAACCCTGCGAATCTGGGATTCACGCGATCATGCAATCGGGCCACATCCCTGGCGCGCGGCGAATACATCCACTTCTTGAACAATGACACCGAGGTGACGGCGAGGTGGCTGGACGCGATGCTGGCGTGTTTCCGAACCCGCGAGGACTGTGGGTTGGTTGGCTCGATGCTCGTGTACCCCGACGGCCGGCTTCAGGAAGCCGGCGGCATCGTATGGCGCGATGCATCGGCCTGGAATTTCGGCAGGTTACAGAACTCGACGCTGTCGGTCTTCAATTACCTGCGGGAAACCGACTATTGCTCCGGCGCCTCGATATTGCTGCGGAAGGACGTGTTTGATGCCCTTGGCCGGTTCGATGAGCGATATGCGCCCGCGTACTGCGAAGACACCGACCTCGCCTTCCAGATCCGAAGCCGTGGGCTGAAGGTCTTTTATCAGCCCCGGTCCGTGGTGGTTCATCGCGAAGGCGTCTCGCACGGGACCGATTTGAGATCCGGCGTCAAGGCTTATCAGGTTGAGAATCAAAAGAAGCTGCTCGACAAATGGCGGCCAGAACTCGAGCGTTTCCATTTCGCAAACGGCAACGATCTCTTCGTCGCGAAAGACCGATCCCGGCAAAAGCGGTGCGTGCTCGTGATCGACCACTATGTACCGCAACCCGATCGCGATGCGGGGTCCCGCACCATTTTTCAGATCATCGAATCGTTGCTCGAGGCCGGGTTGAATGTGAAGTTCTGGCCTCACAACCTCTGGCGCGACCCGGACTACACGCCATCGCTGCAGGATCTGGGGGTCGAGGTCATGTACGGCCCTGAGTACGTGAATCGCTTCCCGGATTGGATCAAGGAGAACGGCAGACACATCGACTACGCCCTCGTCAGTCGGCCCTACGTTGCGATCGACTTCATCGCGCCGCTGCGAGCTCACAGTACCGCGCGATTGATCTATTACGGGCATGACATTCACCATCTGAGGATGCGGCGCCAATCCGCAGTCGAAGGCACGAACGCCGACCTCGGGCCGACGGCCACCAAGTTCGAGGAGCTCGAGACGAAGGTGTGGTCCTCGGTAGACGTGATCTACTACGCGTCGGAAGACGAAACCGAGCTCGTGCGGACACGCTGCCCTGGATCCAGGGCGAGAACGCTGCCAGTCTTCGGGTTTGGTGAATTCGCAAGTCCTGGGGAACCGGCGCTCGAGCAGCGCCGGGATCTGCTCTTCGTGGCCGGATTCGGCCACGCGCCAAACGAAGATGCGGCCGTCTGGTTCGTTCAACAGGTCCTGCCCCGAATACGCGCTTCGGTGCCGAGCATCCGGCTTTGGCTCGTCGGTTCCAACCCGACGGGGGCCGTCCGGGCGCTGTCGCGCGTGCCGGGCGTCCTGGTGACCGGCTACGTGAGCGACGAACAACTCGCCGCGCACTACTCACGGACGCGCCTCGTCGTGGCGCCGATGCGCTACGGGGCGGGCATCAAGGGGAAGGTGGTCGAGGCGATGCGTTACGGCGTCCCGGTCGTCACCACATCCGCCGGTGTGCAAGGCATGACGGGCCTCGAACGCGACGTTCCGGCCGTGGACGAACCAGGGGAGTTCGCCGAATGCGTGATTGCCCTTCTGTCCGACGACAATCGATGGAGGGAGCAGCGTCGCGCACAGCTCGAATTCGTCAAGAGACGTTTCTCCTCCGAAGCCTTGAGGGAGTTCCTATTGCAAGACATCGATCCAACCCCGCGCCCGGTCATCGCGCCGCTTGCTCTGACCGGGGCAACCTGATCGAATGCGAATCCTGATCGTCAAGTACGGCGCGCTGGGGGACGTCCTTCGTACCTCCTATTTCGCCGAGCCGCTGCGCGACAAGTTCGGCCATCGGCTGGAGTTGAGCTGGCTTGCAGGTCCCTGCGCCGTACCGTTGATCAGGCTCAATCCGCACATTGATCGGCTGGTGACGACATTCGACGAATTGAAGGGCGAGACGTTCGATGTCGTGTACTCCCTGGACGACGAGACCGAGGTGCTCGACGGCGTCGCCGGCCTGAATGCCAAACGGATCGTCGGAGCCTACCTGAAGGAAGGCGAAGTGCTCTATTCAACCGACTCGGCCGGGTGGTTCGACATGGGGTTGAGGTCGCGATTTGGCAAGCTCCGCGCAGACGAACTCAAGAAGCTGAATCGCCGCGGACACGCCGAGATTTTTGCCGAAATCTTCGAAGTATCCGCGGCGGTGGCGGCGTTCCATGGAGATGCGGTTCTGGAACCCCAGTTGGCGCGCTGGGTGGGAACCGATCGCCCGATCATCGGCATCAATCCGTTCGCGGGGGAACGGTGGCCTTCGAAGGAAATACGCCCCAATGAACTGCGGCGGTTCCTGGCGGATCTTTTTGGCTCGGATGGACTGCTGCGCGACTGCGGTGGCGCCGTTCTTATCGGCGCGGCGGCGGACCGCCGACGAAATCTCGATCTTGCGCGGGAACTGTGCTATCCACGCTTGCGCGTGGCCGACACGGACGCTTCGGTGCTCGCGCTCGCAGCCCTGGTCCGAAATCTGGATCTTCTGGTGACCAGCGACAGCCTGCCGATGCACCTCGCCATTTCCCAGAACGTTCCGACGATCGCGTTCTTCTCTCCGACCTCCGCGTCGGAGATCGACTCGTTCGGTTGCGTGCACAAGATCGCATCGACGGCCGCGGATTATTGCTCGTACCGGAGCAACGCGGACAATTCCACCATCACTGCCGCGCGCCTCATGGACGCCGTCAGACGCGTTGCCCGGTCGAAGGCTTCTCTTGGAACTGGCCCAACGCTACGGCCTCGACGCGACAACGAACTGGGCCCACCGCGTGTGTGACCAGTAGGCGGTCTGCATCAAGAACTCGTCCCGAACACCACGCTTTAGATGGGCAAGGGCTTCCTGCTCAACGAGCGGATTGCGAATCAGCCCCTCCTGCTCCAGAACCATTCCGGAATCCTGAATCGCCTCGATCACCACGTGTCGCTCCGGCAAGTCGCGATGCGTCGCGTCGTCGTGATAGTTAGAAATCAGGATTGGAATGCCCCAACCTCGAACCTCACTCAGCGAGGGCAGGCCTTTTGAATTCGGGCTGGGCCACTCGACGTACAGGCGCCCCTCCTGCTTCAGGCGGCCAGCGGCCCATTTCACGACCTCTCGCGCATCCGGAGTGTGTTCGATGAAGTGCGATGTCAAGATGGCGTCGAACTGCTCGCCGTCGAAATCCGGCTTCCTGTCCGGCCACTCGCCGAGCTCGTATCGATCGTAAGCGTCGAACGCCTGCCCGCGCTCCATCGCATATGCGTAGATGCGGATGTCGGTTCTGGTCGGTCTCAGCCAGGTTCTGAAGACCTGGAGCGAGCCGTTACCGGCTCCCATGTCGAGCAGGACCGCGCGCTGTCGGAGGGATTTCACGAAAATCGTCCGAGGATGCGTCAGATGCATGAACTCGATGACCTCCTCGATCCGCATCGTCGGCGATTCTCCACTGCGCCACCAATCCCGCAAGTTCGCGGCACTCATCGTGATTTCGCTTCCGGCAGGTCAGACATCGGCGACGCGCGTGCTCGGACTTTCGCAGCGTCCAGTGCGGCGAAGCCGCAAATGCATAAAATGGTGCCCAGCGCGAGCAGCGAGACCCCGCTCAGGGGAATAAACCACGCGGGGCTATAACGAAACGTCACCACCCTCGCCGGATTCGGAAGGGACGTCGCCAGGAAGATGCCTTCTGTTTCGACTGGCGAGGGCTTCCCGTCCACAATGGCTGTCCAACCGGGGAAGGTGGCTTGCGCGAAGGCCAGCTTTCCGGCGATCGGCTCCTTCAACGTCACAGTCACGGTGTTATGGGTATATTCCAATCGCTCTATCGGTGCCGCGACCCGCGGCCCGCCCGGCTGAGCGGTCCAAAACACCGGCAGAGCCGTCGGACGCTCGTAGATCAGCGTCGAACCGAGACGGGCCAGCTCCTTCAGTCCGTCGATCGGCTTGGCCGAAAGCCACCAGCGTATCGCAAGCAGGTCCATGTGTTCGGATCGGGGGTCGAAATTGAAATATTCGTGGTATATCACTTGTCTGCTTGAGCGAAATCCTGCTGCTGAGAATATCGGCAGTACGTCACCGACATTCGCATTGACGAGATCCGGCGATGCGAAGAATCTATATTTCAGCCCCTCGCCCGCCGAGAGTCGAGTCATTTCGCGTACCAGCGGATTGGCGTAGATCGATTGCGTTGGATACTCAGGGTTGTCCGTGCTTCTGAGGCGCGCGGTCTGAATATTTCGTGCTTCAATCGCTGCGCCCACAACAACAGCAATGGCCAGGCCCGAAGCGATCACGGGCGACCATTTGCGCGTGGCCAAGATCACGGCTGCGCAACCGACAGCGCTGAATATGCCTGCGCCGAGCGCGAACAGATGAGCGTAGCGCGCCGGTGAGCGTATTACGTTCAGTATCGGGATTGCATAGAGGATCCTTCCAAAGGTGCCTCGCATTCCGAATGCCAGGACCAATGACAGCCCCATGATCGCGGGGCCCAGGAGCATGGCCGCCTTGTCCCTGCGCCTTCCGAGCGCGGCGACCAACAGACCAGCCGATCCGACGATCAGGCCTGTCTTTGTGAAAAACAGTGTCGCGTCGTCCGGCAGGCTGAAATCTTCGCCGTTCCAGATAGTAAGGAGTGCGTCCGGTTGTAGGACGAGCGACGAGACGGCCGAGAACGGCACCGAATGATGGCCTGGCGAGGTGTACCCCACGCCGTACCATCGATAAGCAAGTCCAAAGTATTGCTTTGCGGCGTAGAGCTGCGGCCCTGCGAGTATCGCCGCACCGACCGCAATGCCGACAACGGCAACGGTTACGCGCCGAAGCCTTGCCGAACGACGGTCGTCCGCGGCCGCTGTCCACACCAAGGCGCCGACTGCAGCGCCCATCATGGCGAGAATAACCGGGTAAACGTGTCCCGCCAGCACCGATAGCGACGTCGGCACCGCACCGGCGCCCACCCACGCGAGGGCTTGCAGAGGCCTCGTACTCCGGGTGGCGCGGACGGAGCACAGAACCGTGAGCGGCATGTAGACAAGGCCCGCAAAGAGATTCGGCTGTGCGCTGGCCCGGAAACCGACTGCGCTCGCGAAAGCGAAGACAATTGCGCCGAGCGCTGAACTGGCGTGGTCGAGGCCAAGCTCGCGCGACAGCCAGTGCATTGCCACCGCACCGAGCCAAAAATGCACCGTGATGAACAAGTCGACACCGTGAGGATCCCCCGGCGTGAACAGAAGGCCGCCGATCCACGCGAGCGGGTAAAGAGCACCGGGCTGCAATTCACCGACGAAGCTGGTGCCACCGAGCGTGCCGAAGTCCCACAAGGCAAGCTCGCCATGGCGGGTGGCGTCAAAAATCTTCGTAAGCCATGGAAAGGTTTGGACGCAAGCGTCGTGAAAGAAAAGAAAAGTGCGCTTCCCGCCGATTACCTCGAATAGTACAAACGCCGTGACGGCGGCGTGAAATAGGCATACGCCCGCAATCGTGCGTCCGCCTCCCAGCGCTCGTTCAGCGGCAACTGTAATTCGGCGCCACCTCGCTGTATCTGAACGGGTCGACCAGCGCATCCGTGTACTGTCCGGCGACTAGTCGCTGTCTCGGCAGGAAATACTTCCGGAAGAACCGACTGAAAGTCGCGACGCGGGCTCCTCGCTCGGTCAGCTTGACGCATCCGTCGACCACCTTGATTGTCCCGGAGCGCTCCTGTTCGGTCAGCCGGATGTCCGCCAGATGGTGCTCTTTGACGTACTCCTTCGCAAAAATCTCTTCAAACGCCGCCCTTTGTATCCCCCCTCCCCGCTGCTGAAGCTTTTCCAGCAGATAGAACGACAACGAGCGATCGATCACGGTCGGCACCGATATGGCGAAGGCGTAACCGGTCAGAAGCCAGATCACGCACAGCTGCGCTTTTTCATGATGCCCCAGCGGCGCGAAGGCATGCGAGCTGAACAGGATGGAGGCCGCCGCGATCGTCGCGATGGCAGCGTCTGTTACCGCGCTGTACAGCAAAACGTCGACTTTGAAGAATCTCACATGACACCAGTAGACGCTCACCAGTACAACGAGAAAGAGGAGTGTCGCGAGAATTGATTTGCGCGCCTTCATTGCATAGCCCGGATCGGTCAAGCGCGCGGGCCTTGACGTGCATGGGAGCAGGATTCGATGAATTCCCCATAAGCGAGCTTTACAACCATGCCGCCCCGAACGATACCGGTGAGCAACAAGGTCATCAGCGTCAACGTACCCGTCTGCAGAAAAACCAGCAGCAGGATGCCGATCGCGACCGAAAACCAGCCGGGCGTGGCGATCCCGAGCAGTTTCAAAGCGACTGCCGCCGCTGCACCGAGCACCGATAGCACGGCCAGGAACGTGCAGGCGATGCCAACCCTGACCAGCACATCCTCTGCAAAAATCATCAAGGCCTTGAATCCATGCACTGTCAAGCCAATGAAATTCATCTTGCTGTGCCCTGCATACCTCGGACCGCGATCGAGCGCGCACAAGGCGATCCGCAACCTGGATGTCAGGACACACCCGGCGACGTGGGTCCACAGCTCCTGCATCGCTGCCAGCCGTTTGACCGCCAGGGGCTTGAGGGCCATGAAATTCCCGAAACCGATCCTTCGACCGGTCAACGCCCTGAAGAGCCCTTTGTAGATCAGATAAAACGCGCGAAACCGCCAGGTCTCGACGCGACTCTTGCGTTGCGCGACCACAACATCGACGTCCGGCGCGCGCAAGACCCCAGTGAGCATCTTGACCGTCTGCGGCCGATCCTCCCCGTCCGAATCCATTACAACGACCGGGTGGTCGGGAAAGTGCTCGGCGGCGTAATTGATCCCGACGGCAATGGCGCACTGATGCCCAACGTTGCGTTTGAGCTTGACGACCACGCCAGCGAGTCCAGCCTCGGAAATACTCGATGCCTCCAGCGGTCGACTGATCGAGCCGTCGTCCACGGCAACGATATATGGAGTGTCGCCGAGCTCGGCGTGAAGCTCCTTGAACAGCCGACCGGACGCTTCTGTGTCTTCGTAGACCGGCGTCACAATAACAAGACTGGCCTGCGACGCTCCAGCCGAAATACCCACGAAGCTACTCCACCGGCCTGATGCAGTACCCCGGAGACCAGTGTCGCCAGTAGGCAGGCGCCCCAGTCCGCTCGTTCCCGAGCACCGCCAGCATCATTGTGGGCTTGATCTCCCCGTTGTCGATCAGCGCTTCATTGAGGCGATGAACGAGGTCGATCAGCGCCACGTCCGCCTGGCAGGATGGATCAAAATTGTGCCCGTATCCCCGATCGCAAAAAATGTCGATGACTCCGCCAAACGCCATGAATTTCTGAAACTCGAACACCCGCACCAGCAAGGGAAGGATGTCCTGCGCACGAACACCCTCGAAGCCGTCCGCCGAGCAGTCGAGATTCACGAATTTATCGTCCCATCGCTTCGCCTGATGATTGAATTTCAGGCGCCTCGGCAAGAATTCCCAGAGCAGTTCCACGACCTCGAGCACCTCGGGCCAGCGCATGTGTCCGTTGCGCCCGATCATGTCGTTGGTGACGAAAACTCCCCCCGGGCGTAGCGACTTCCTCACCCCTTCGAAGACCGACTCCAATTCCACCAAATGATGAAGGGAGTGGTTCGCCATCGTGCCGGAGTAGTCCTCGTCGGGCTGCCACGAGTTCACATCGGTCTGTTTCACGGAAACCCGGCCGCTCAGCCCTGCAGCTTCCAGCGCAGCTTCCGCGCGCTTGATCAGATGCGGCGAGACCTCCAGGCAGACCATCTCAAAGTCCTCGAGGCCCATTTCGATCAACTTCCTGGCCACTTCGATTTCCGTTGAGCAGTCGCCGGCACCGAGGCTCAGGAACCGAGGCCGCTTCGCGCAAGCTGCGGACGCCGCGAGGAAGGGGCGCGCGTAAAACTCCGGAATGCTATCGCTTTCGAAAATCCGATTCATGCGCGGCCGCAGGTGTCGGTTCGACCAATAATGAAAGATCGCCGGCAGCTCATGAATGTTCTCCACCGCGCGGTATTGCTCGATCTGCGAAGCCAGTCTGCTGGCGTAAGCCGCCTTTGCGCCGATACGCAGAACTCCTCGAATATGGCGAGCCAGCCTCGTCGGCAAATTCGCCATCCGCATGGCTGCGCCTATGCTCTTCGGATCAATTCAACCGTACCCAATGGCTTCGCCAGGATTTTCTCACCATCCGAGAGGCGGTAATGACGCGGCTGCGCAGCCGTGCAAGCCGGGCCTCGGTCGAGTAATGCAACGGATCCAGGCGGCGATAGAGCCTGGCAAGTCGCGCATCCATCGCCTCGAGCGAATCTGCGGATCGGGACGCGCTGTACCCGACTGTGACGCGCTCCAGCGCCGGATACAGGGCTTCGAGTTCGTCCACTATCTCGCGCAGCTCGGGCGCAACCCGCTCCGGATCGTCCCGCGAGCGGTCTTGTTTGACCATCACCGACGACATCAACGGCAGCGGGCAATCGAGGCATTCTTCAATCGCTTGAAAGGTGTCCGCACCCACAGACTCGAGGAAAACGGGAATTGTCCTCGGAAAATTCACTCGCAAACGGATCAGGACCCGCTGGGCGGCAATGTAGGACCTGGCCCACGGTACGAGATCCTGAATTCCGAAGGTACTTCGCACCGACATTATCGCATCGCGCGGATTGCGGAACGAAAGAAGGTACGCAGCCCCATGAAAGTACCGCCTGTGAAAGGCGAGGAATGCAGAGGGCCATCGGTCGCATTTGTACGCGCCAAAAGGGATCTTCTCACCTACGATACGGTATTGGGATGCCAGTGCCGCCAGCGTTTCGACCCAGGTCCCGCTTTCCGGCGCGACGGCGGGACATTCGCTTTCCTTACTCGGCGGGTGGCCGAGCGTTACGTGCTTGTCGTTATACCTCGCCCGAAAGTTCGGCCTGAGGTTTTCCCAGAAGAAAAACGCTTCGCCCAGCAGATGCACCTCGGGGCTGGCGTTCAATGCGATCTGCATCGCGGTCGTTCCGGAGCGCCCGGCACCGACCACAAACAGCATGCGCCGCTGATTCTCGGGCGCAGAGAGTTGCTCCAGCGCCGCCAGGGCGGCTGGTCGCCTCGCGGCGCGAAGCGCAAGAGCTGCCCGTCGGACGGACCAACTCACGGGATAGCGGTGATCAGAAAACTCGAGGTTTCGGACAGTGCGATCGCGTGTAGTGACGAGCCGGAACACAGCGTCGGATTGCACGAACTGCGCCGTTACCGGGTCGATCGGTTTCGGACACGCGATGACATGTCAGCGGCTGACCCAGCCGGAGCACATCCGGCAGCGCCGCTTTACCTCCTCGGTTGCAACCTCCCACAGGCGAAAGTCGCACAGCAGCGCTTCCTCGAGGCGCCTGAAGCGAGAGGTTCCCAGCGCCTCGCGGACCTGGCGAATCCTCTGTTCGAGCGACTGTGCCCGCGAAACCGTTACATTCGCCGGGTCGACCGGCGGAAACAGGTCGATATCGGGCCGTACCCCGCGCAGGTAACAGTTGGCGGCTCGCATGCTCTCGGAAAAGAGTTCGACCGTGCCGATAAATCGCACTTGCAGCGTCCGCCGTTTCGCAATCTCCAAATCTTCCTCGGTTGGCGGGTGGAAAAAATCGCCGCTGCGCCCCATGAAGGTCGTCTGCGGATCGAAGAAATTCCAGGGAGTCTCGTCCGCCATCCATGCGGCGAAGTCGCCCAATCCGAATCGTCGCGCCGCGATGGCAGCCGGGTCGCTCGTTGCGGAATTGGCGCGCGAGAAGTCATAGATCGAGCGGAAGCGATCGATCGGATGACGCAGGAAGACGATATCGACGAAATGATAACCAGCGACCAGCGGACGGGGCGGCCTCAAGGTGTGGCTGGAAACATACAGGACGTCGGGGCGTTCGTGCAGCACGTCCAGCAGCGCCCCGGTGTCCACAGAATCGTTGCGGTCCTCTGCCTCGAATCGGAGTGCGGCTCCAAAGTTCGTTTCAAGGATTAGATCGATGGTTGTCCCGGCGTTCTTGTAAATGTGATAGTGAACGTAGACGATCCTTTTGCGAGGCATCGTTCTGTTCGCAGAGGGATGCTGGGACGCTTATCAAAACAAAAGATTCGTACCGATTATGCCGACTCCGTGCCTTGTGCTCGCGTAGGAATCGTCCGAACCTTCGTGCACATTGCCACCGCCAATCGCGAAAAATGGTGATGAGAGAACACCGATTTACGAAATTTCTAGAATTCGTTTACAAAAGCACCCGAGGCTGATCGCCGTTATCCTCTGTGCCGATGTCGACAACTCAGAAAACGTCCCTCGATCTGAAAAGCGGCGCGGCGATCGATCTCGCCGGCCTGCGCCGTGTTCACGTGCTGGTGGTCGGAGACGTGATGCTGGATCGCTACTGGTTCGGCGAGGTCGAACGCATCTCGCCCGAGGCGCCGGTGCCGGTCGTGC